>Ga0115006_10004013_pt1 | contig 10175 bp, 18 predicted proteins | sample ArcOceMetagenome_3_FD_88943 | JGI IMG/M metagenome (GOLD analysis project Ga0115006, IMG submission 88943) | Marine eukaryotic phytoplankton communities from Arctic Ocean - Arctic Ocean- Svalbard ARC20M Metagenome | ecosystem: Environmental > Aquatic > Marine > Oceanic | place: Arctic Ocean...
CCCCTCCCCCCCGCGTTTGTCTTTCGCTCCTGTATGTGCTGAGTGCGTGTGGTCGTGGGCGTACGAATTGCAGGCGCGGACCACCCAGATCTGGGACGCATTCATCGAGACAGGCACGTAGCACTCAACTACTTGATCCAGGTCCTCCTCACTCCCGCCTGCCCTCCCTGTCACCGCTCTGTCCCTCTTACACTCCTCGCCGTGCCCTGCTACACAACAGCACTCCCCGGACGAGCTGTTCACAATGTTCCCAGAGCAGTACGGGACCTGGCAAAAGGCATCCAAGGTCGAGCTCGCGTCCAAGAAAGAAGCCGAGCGCATAGAAGCGCTCTATCTCCACGCCACTTAGCCTTTGGGGTGCGGGAGAGGCGGTGCAGCAAGAGACTCAAATGGTGGGTGGGGAGCTGAGGTGGCAGAAGTGGCAGAAGAAAGGCACACGTCTGTAGACGTCTGCTACGTACCGGTACTCTGACAGACTCAACACACACACATTCTGGCACACTGGCACCCTTGCTGAGCATTTCCGCACGGCATTTCCGCCACCGAGGTTGAGCTCCAGTGTTTCATAAACTAGCGGTTCGACGAGTGTTGCAGGAGGGGCACGAGCTGGGAGAGCAGATGATTTGCACTATCCAGCTCAACCGCCAGCGCTTCCCCTAGCAGCCCCCTTCCGCCGCCGCTTGCTCCCTCACGCTCCCTACCGGACCCCTCCTCCATTTCCGAGCTGCCTTCGCCATTCCCACCATCACTTGCTACAGTAGCAGCTGTTTCCCCCGAAGCGCGCTCACTGCCGGCACTTTCACGCGTAGGCGCAGGCGCAAGTTTTTGCAGCTTGGTACTGCTGGCACGAAAATCAGGACGCAGTGCGAGTGAGCAAGGCGCGAACACAGAGACTAGATCACCATGCACGGCGCTCATTTCCCGCGCTCTGATCAGGAAAGACACGCTTGGCGTGCGCACGCCTACCAAATTTGAATGCGCAGCTCGCACTGGGCCCTTGCTGGGAGGAGGCTTGCCTGAGGTCCGAAGCGGCACTCGCTAGGCGGCAGACACGCTCTTGCCGCTGCCGAACAATGGACAGACGCTCGCGCAGCTCCGCACACCTGCAGCAAAGCATTGCCACGCGTCGAGAAGGCACGAGGCGGCATCATGATCAGCGTGCGAGAGAGATCACAGTCGGACAGCAGTTGCACCGCAAGGTGTGCTTCTGCGAATCGGCAGGCTGCGGGGCGCTGCAGGAACGCGCGCGCGCACACACACTGTTCACCTCCCAATAAGCTCCATGCGAGCTTCGTCTGCCAGCTCCGCGCCGTCCTCCTCGTCGCTCACGTCCCTTTCCCTCTTCCCCCGCCTTCTCTCCAACGGGCTGTCACCTGCGCCGGATTCGCCGTCGGGCGTCCCCGCGTCGGCTGCGGCCAGCGCCGCAGCATCCAGCTGCTGCAGCTTCTTGAGCAGTAGCCGCCGACGGGACGCTGTGCATCCTCGGTCCGGCGGGGTCCCGCATGCCTCCCAGTCAGCAATGACCGCACACCGCGCGCAGAGACCAGGAAGATGAGAGAGCATTGTGGATGCCAAGCGCGGGCATGCCGCCGCGAACAACCAGCAGCGGGACAGAGCGCGAGACCTGCGTAAAAGCTGGCCCAGTCCTTGGCAAGCTTGCGGTTCACGTCTGCAATCCCCTTGGCCACCTGCCCACGCCCGCCAGGGAGTCAGACTCACGCGAGGCGGGGACGGGCGCGCGCGCGCGGCACGCACCGCCGCACGGTCCGCCGGGCTGAGCGCGTCCAGGCCCGCCGCCGCGTCGCATGCGAATGGCCGCGTCAGCGTCGCCACGCTCTCCGCCAGGAAGGCCTCGACGCTGCCCTCCGTTCCCGCCATGTCGCCATTCGTGACGTTTCGTGAGCTGGAGAGAAGAAGCGAATCTGGTCAGACGGCTCGGGGGCAGGGCGGAGAAAGAGCGGCGATATATAGTGCGGGATGGGGTCGCGCTCCGGGGGCGGCCGCACGCCCAATGTGTTTCGCGCGCAGGTCCGTCCTGCGCCGCGCGCGCGCCTTCCTGCGCCGCGCGCGCGCCGCTCCGCGCGCACGACGCGCAAACTCGACGCCGTGCGCGCCTTTGCGCGTCGTGCGCGCGCGGGCTGGCTGATGGTGAGCATGCCGCCAGGCAACGGGCGACGAGGCAAAGATCTGGCACCACCTCTTCAAGGCGCTCGCGCGCGTCGGCCAGGACTTTTGCCTCGACGTCGACGATCGCAAGGTCTCCAACGCTTTGCCGCCATCGCGAGACGAGGGCGCCGAGACAGCGGGCGCCCGGCGCCAGGCTGCCTGCGTCCCGCGCCTCGCTGCTGCCCCGCCCCTCCGTGGGCGTCATCGCCCGCGCCCCTTGCGCCCGCATGTTTCGCGCCCTCGCCCGCGCTGTTCGCCGGGCGCCCTCCTCCTGACGCTGCGCGAGCTGTGCACGCTGCTGCTGCCCACGCTGTCCGTGCGCAACTCGGGGCGACAGGTGAGCATGCGCACGATCAACTCAGGCCAGTCTGCGTATGCGACAGCGTCCTTTCCCAAGACCTTCTTCCGAGAGTACTCCATCTCTGGAACTGTCGAGCCCTGCAAAATTCTCCTCAAGGTGACCTCTCCCGCGTTCTGCTTGGCGCGCGCTGCGCTCGCCCCAGCAAACCCTGTGTGGCCGCTCTGCCCCTCGGCGTTGGTAGCCGCAGCATCGCCCATGATCCGACTTCTGTGCTCACGCATTCCCCTCTCCCTCCTCGCCGATCGTATTGTCCTTGCCTGCCGCCGCAATGTTCGACGGCGCAGCCCATGTGCGCCGTGTTCAAGTTCGCCTCCACCGTGGAAGAGTTTTCGATCGCCTTGGACTGCGACAAGTCTGAACTTAGCGTTGTCCTCGCCTGCAAAGACGGTATAAATCTGTGTGTGCGCGCCTGTTTGCTGCTTCGCGGCACGTCGGCGCCTGTGTGCTTCCGCTGCCCCCTATCGACTGCCTGCTACGCGCCGACCGACTCTGTGCTACAGGCAAATCATTGCAGGGCATCGTCTATCCTCTGTGCTAAGTGTCCCGCCTCGTGCGCTTCGAGCAGGCATAATCAAAAGATTCCGGGTGCTGTATGAAACGAGCGAGCGGCAGATGGCAGTGTACGACAAGTCTCGATGCCAAAACAGGTTGCGAGCTATGTCTGCACGCGACTATGAAGCGGCGAGAGGCTCTGCCCATTGCAGTCGGTCTTTTTGCACTCAGCTGAAAACCGCGGGCACCCGGAGGGGGGGATGTAGCAGAAAAGGAAAGCGCGAGACCAGTAATAGCATGGAGAATCATGCACCAGCTAGTGCCTAGTGGAGCATGCTCACCAACAACCATGGCCAGCACTAGATTGTGTGCCGAGGATTTCACTTTGACTTTCGTGGCCCGACTATCTGCTGCAGCGCGGTCTTGACAAAGGCGAGACCGCTTCTCGAGTGCCTGCAGAACTTCCAGAGCAACGTTGCCGAGGCCACAATGGAGGTTACGAGCACAACAATCAATTGGCGCAGCTTCACCCTGGGCTGTCCAGGTACGACGCGAGAGGGCGTGGCCGGACGTGAGTGTACGAACGAGGGAGAGCAGGCACGGATTGTAGATTGACCAGGCCACATCGTGCGTGCGGCGTGCGGGTTTTGACATACAGCTCGAAAGCTTGGTAATTGATTTTGTGTGCGTCGGGTCTGGTGTGTGTGGATCATCGGCGTAGATTTCGGTGGAGATCGGGCGTTGCAGACGACGACATCCTTCAATCCACGCCAGCTGCACAACTATCACTTTGAGGGTGAGCCAAGCGTCACCTTCTCCATCAAGGAGCTGAAGGTAGCCCGGGGAAAGCGAGGACGGGGGATGCATGCGCCTGGCCGCGAATATCCGAACATGGAAATGGAGGCGTGAATGTTGTGATGGATCCAGAGCAGAGCATTCTGGGCTGCTTGGATTGTGGCCTCGGATGCACGCATGGTCGTTGTCTAGGCACGTCTTAGAGGCTGACTGCAGAAAGATTTCGCAGGAATGGGTCGCATGCTGCGATAAACTCTTTGTTGGAGTTTCCATGCATTTCTCAGACCCAGGGCAGCCCATGATATTCAGGTCTGTCTCACGATTCTCCCTGCGCGTGTTTCGGCCCTGGTGTCTATCCTTGTGTCTCTTGCACATGCCGACATCTGGGACCTTCAGCGATTTTTTGATCTCAACTTCGTCTTGCACAGTGCGGAAAGGTCAGACGAAGATCAGAACTTTGAGCTCGAGTTGGTCTTGGCCACCATCGACACAGGAGACAAGCCTCCAAAAGAGGCTCGCGCCGGAGGATGCGCATCTAACCAGCCATCTCAGGATCTCTCCCATCGAGCATCTGACCATGCAGACAACGATTCTCACAGCTCCGTGCAGGTGAGCCGGCAACGACGTGGGCAGTGCTCATCATCAACAGATGGTCTGTCCTTGACTGATCTGTCCTTGACGCGTACCCGAATTATGCGCAGGATCGCGGCAGCCAGCGACTGCCGACAGAAAGTGAGATACGGACAGTGCGGCGATGGGAGGCCAGTGAGGAGAAGCGCCGAAGTGGTGGTGGCAGATTCGATGCCGCGCCCAGACAATCAACCGGGAGAAAGCTCGGCGGTGCCGAACAAGGGCAGGGGCGGGAATCGATGGATCACTTCACAAACGACTCTATCGTGTCAGCTGCTACATCAGACCAGCAGGAATCGTACTGCAGTCTCCGTGCTGGGGGTAGTTTGCCGAGCCTCGGAGCGTTCGCAGGGGAGGGAAGGGGAGGCGGCGGCAAAGAGCGTCGGGATGTGGACATGGTTGATCACGGCCAGCGACGACGCACCGTCGGAAATGCGGAAGGCAAGATGGACGCCGGCTTGCCCCTTACGGCGTCGCAAGAGGATGAGAGTGAAATTGAATCTTCAGCGATGGCGACCATCTCGTCGATGCCCTCTGGACCTGCTCCGACCCGCAAAGCAGGTTTTAGTCAATATTGTCATGTCTTGGTGCACGTTGCGCTGCTTCGATTCGTGTCCGCAGAGCAAATGGCAGCTGTGGTTAGAAGTGTGGGGCACGTGTGACAGCAGGGCAACCTTGCCGCAAGGTTGTAGCTTGCTACAAGAGAAACGCCCCATTACTGTGGCAGTAGCTCCGAGGGTTGAAAGCGTGGAAGGTTCCGTTCAGAGAGTGGTTACAGAGGGAAGGAAAGACAGCCAGTAATACAACACCTCGCGCTTGCTTACTTTGGCGCCACAGGCCGCAGATGCAAGGGAATCGCGCTCTTTAAAATGCGTGCGTGTGACGCGTGTATCCGTTGGACTGCACGATTTTCTGGTGATGGACAGTAACAGAGGAGAGTGTGGACACAGATGCCGACAGAGGACGCCCAAGCGCGGAAGAGTGGCTGTCTTCTGGCTCTGTTTGTGGTGAAGGCGGCTACAGTGAAAAGGAAAAGCGGAGCAGTGGCAGAGCGTCTGTGCCTGTGGACAGGGGTGGTGGAAAGTCTGCCAGCTCCAGCCAACGTCTGATTCAAAGCGCCGGCACAAAGTATGCCTTACTCGTGTTTTGCAGTGCGTACGCCTACGCAGCGTGCGCCGGTTTCGGGTTCATGCGCTCGCAGATCTGCAGGTGGGGGGGTTGCACAGGGGGTTTGCGTAGGCGTTGACTGATCGAATGTGGCCGTGTGGAACAGGAGGATCAGTCCTGAGGACAGCGACGACCCATACTCTGACATGGACGACGACGAAGACATCGTCAAAGCCACCCCTTCGCCACCAGAATAATCGAACGGCACACCCTTTTTGTCTCCGCTGCAGGGGAGTGTTGGAGTTGATGTTCGTATGCTCAGTGTTGAATCGTTTGGTGATCGCGTGGGCAATGCTGGTCGGAATGGGAGCTCAAACGGTGTGACGACTTGAAACCAGTGAGCAGTGTTTAGGGTGTGTATGCTCTCCTGCACTGGGATTTCTCGTCTCATCACCAGGACACGAGAAATCGAGTGGTGTGTGCAATGTCGTTCAATACTAGGCTGTTGTCAGGCAGAGATTTGGACGCACGGATAGTCACTGCTCTGCAAAAATCGCAGGAGCAAGTGCGGGTCAACACCGCCAGTGCCGGTCGCTTGTGATTGGTGGCAACACGTGCAACACCATGTGTCAATAGTGACCATCTTGCTTGTGTGTGAGGCGCATTACAACTATAATTCATCTGAATGGTGGTGCCACCCCACCAAGACCGTCGGCACACCTAGAATTGGCGCCGCTCCCTGCCCTCCCTACCCTTCTTCACCTTCCCCACTTACCGCACCTCCCTCTGTCGCTCCCTGGCCCTGCCTAGGCTGCCCCCTCTCCCAACGCTCTCCTCCCCATCCTTCTACCCCTCTATGCTCTCTCACCAACGCGCGCCACGGTCCCAGCGCTGACAAATCGACATTCGTTGGCCACCCCATTCGTGACAGCTCCGAGAACACCCAAGTGTCGCTCGTGCCTCGCAGCACACCGGCGGTGGGTGCTGTCGTGCCCGGAACACGCAGGCCTACCGCTGTACCATTGAAGCCTCTTCCTCGTCCAGCTCAAGTGACTTGAGGTCTTGCAACCAGTATGCGCAGAAGTCGGCAACCGTCTAGCAGAGCGCATGCGCAGCAGCAGAGTTTTGCATTCGTGACAGCATTAGCAGTGCATTATCAGCGCACATTGATCAGCAGACAGCAGTAGCGGGGCGTTACCAGGGCATGGCACAGAGGGGGGGAGAAAGACGAAGCAACGGATACGCATTTAGCTGAACTGGGGTGCTTCGCACCTGAGGTTCAATGATCTCGCGCGCGAGTTCAGTGTCGTTCTGGAGCGCCTGCTCAGGTGGGTGTGCAAAGGTGCGTTACGCTGAAGGCCATTAACCCCCACAACTAATGCAAAACTGCTACAAAGTAACGAGTTCGTGTCTTTGCAAAGAAGAGGGCAGATATGGCAGAAAGTCATTTTCATCAAGGACAGTACTTGATTCAGTCCCTCGTGCTTGCCTTTAGCCGCAAGCTCGAGGTGATTCGTTAGCAAGCTGTAGCGGTTGTCGCCCCCCAGCTCTGCAAATACGCTGCCAAACAAGAGACTAAGTGAGCACCGTGCCGTCTTCCGCACAAAAAGCCCGCAGCAACGCATCACAGCGACTCACGACTGCCGACGGACGCGGCGCGGAGCTGGAAACGTGCCCTGGCGTGGCATTGTCGAAGAGCTGCCACGCCCCTTGACCTGCGTAGAGCTCCGCTGAAGCTGGGAGGGCGCAACAACTTTCATGGGCAAGCTCGTGCGGGGACCCTTGATGAAAAAGTTGTCGAACAGGACATGCCTCCATTTGTGACCCCAGCTTCCTTTTCCAAACCCCTGCCCACGTGAAATCAGCACTTACCCAGCACAGTCCGCAAAGCTCGCGCCATCTTTTTGCTTTGCGAGAGAAAGACCTTGCCCTCCCGTTCGATGCGGCGGCCTGCCGTCATGAACGCCCTGATGACGAGCGAGCGCTGCGAGCGAGTCTCTGCCAGGAGCAGGCTGAGCCTGTCTCTGATGATCACGTCCAAGTCGACAGTGCCATTGATTGAGGCGCGCTGCTCAATGTCCTCCTGTCGACACGCACAGGAATGCGCACGCGCGTTGGCACGGCACATGCCCTAGAAACACACGGCATGTTGTCGGTGCCTGTGCCAGTGCGCTCTGTTTTGATGAAGCCTGCGGCGGTACCGTTATGTGCGCGCGCGCGCGCAGGACAGACCTCAAACACAGAACAAAAGGCATCGGACGTGATTGCTCCCAGCTTGCTCATGTCCATGATCATGAAGAGCGACCGCACGTCCTCCACCGGGTCTGCCAGGACAATGTTGAGCCGTTTAAACATCCTGTGAAGTTCCTTCTCGTCGATGGAACCGTTCTTGTCCTTGTCCACCTCCTCAAACACGTACTGCAAATCCTCCCTCGCCCGCAGCGCGGACGTGTTCTGCCCGATGGACGTGCGGTGCGACAACGCGCGCGCCATGCCGGCCTGTACTGCCGCGATACGCCTCCGCTGCAGCGCTTATGATGCCCCGCGGCCGCGTCTACGGGCGCCCAAAGCGCACGGCGGCAGACGCGTGACGGACCACTGACGGACGCTGACGTTGCCAGTTTGACCGCTCCTTGCCCGGGACCCCTGCCGATCCTGAGATCCTGAGATCGGCAGGCTAGTGGCCGCGGCCGTACTGCACACTATATATCTACCAGGGGTACGGATACCGAAAGCGTCTATCACCCCCCAGCCTTCCTGGCCCGCGCTTTGACCGCCCCTTTCCGCTGGTCTCCGCATGCGCACGAACTCGCACGACGAACCAAATTGTAGGCGTGCAAGTGGGCTAAATCGGACAGGAAAACAGGGCTCTTTATGCACGAACAGAGCATAAGAGACCTATTTTTGGGTCCTAGGACCCATTTGGCTCCACCCATTGTCTGGGCTGCGGGACGAGGCACGTCGAGCCGGCGCTGTTCCCCCACAAAGTGAGATATGCGGGCATGGGGAGCGTGGTGCACTGGGGCCGTGGCGGCGGCGGCGGCGGCGGCGGCGGCGGCTAGCATCAAGCGGGCAGAAGTGGCCCGGAGCGAGGCTGCTGCGGCGGGCGCCCCGCACACAGGCGGGGGCCGCCTGCCTGCGATTGCGCGCGCGGTCGCGCACCTGCGGGCCGGGGAGGACGAGATGCGGCTGCGATGGCAGCGCGACGAGCTTGGCTGGCGCAAGCTGCCAGCACGCGCCTGGCCGCCCTATCAGCCCACGGCCGAGGACATACCAGCGCTGGCGGCGAGGCTGGCAAACGGCAAGTGTAGCACAAATGTTGACGGGCTCCTGTCGGTGGTTGGCGCCGGACGAACGTTGCAGAATGGCGAGGCATCAAAGGCGGCGGCGCAGGATGTGGACTGCGTGCAAGGTGTGTGCATTTGCGTGCATGGGTCGGCGCGTGCATGATGCCTGGTCCGGCGCGTGCATGATGCCTGGGGCGTGGGTCACAACCTTGGACCAAGGTTGTGACCCACGCCCAGCGCACGCTGCTACGTGCGCACAGGAGCGTTCGACCTCGCGACCGCCCTGCTGTTCAACAATGTGGACCCGCAGCGTGCCGTCAAGCTGTGGAAGCAGCTTGCCCAACACAAGCAGTGTGTTGACGCACACGTTGCCTTGGGCATTGCGCTTATCGAGGGCCTCGGCGTGGATGCGGATGCTCGTGCGGTCTCTGCCCGTGTTTTTTGCGCAGCGCCAGCGCGCCGCCATGCTGCTGCATTGTACTTTGGCGACACACGGTGCGCTGATATCATCGCTGGGCAACAGGGATTGGCGCACCTACAGACGGCCTGTCAGCACGCGTCTGCGCAAGGATACTACGAAATGGGCAGCGCACTCTACAGCGGCCTGCCAGGAGTGCTCGCGGAAGACGAGAAGGAGGCGTTCAGAATGTTTGCCCGGGCTGCAGAGCAGCAGCACTCTGCAGGTACATGCTGGCTTGCAGCAGTTGTGCATGGGCCGCGTGCATGGATCGAGGGAGATAGGCCACCCGCTTATGCGCACGAGCACTAACAACGTCGCGTCCGCGCACGTGCCTGCGCAGGGATGTTCATGACAGCAGACTGTCTCATGGAGGGCGTCGGGTGCGAGGTTCGTTCGTTCGCTCTTGATCTCCCCGTTGTGCGTGCGCTCTTTCAGGCGTCTCCTCCCTCCGGCGCTTGCTCGCTCGCGCGCTCTCTCGCTCGCACTCTCTCTGTCGTTGCCTCGCTCTCACGCACTCACTCGCGCAGGTGGACGTGGAGCGCGCTGTTCCCCTGCTGTACGCAGCGGCGGAGAAAGGGCACCGGTTTGCGCGGCAGCGCGTTCGCGAGTTGCTGGACGAGACGCGCCATCTTTCGTGAACGAGCGAGGGAGGGGGAACGGAGAGAGGCAAGGCGGGGCCGGGGGGGGGGGGGGGGGGGGGAAGGGCCCCAGGGGGGGGGGGGGGGGGTGGGGGCGAGGTGGAGTGACGTGGCCTCGTGTAACGCAGTTTCGGGTATTTGGCCCGTCTTCCCTGAGATTTCCTGCAGGACACCCACTTTTGGCCACCCATCCCCAAGGCCCTGTACGTCCGTCGGTAGGTCCTAACCCATAAATGGGC
>Ga0115006_10004015_pt1 | contig 10172 bp, 6 predicted proteins | sample ArcOceMetagenome_3_FD_88943 | JGI IMG/M metagenome (GOLD analysis project Ga0115006, IMG submission 88943) | Marine eukaryotic phytoplankton communities from Arctic Ocean - Arctic Ocean- Svalbard ARC20M Metagenome | ecosystem: Environmental > Aquatic > Marine > Oceanic | place: Arctic Ocean...
CACCTACGACGCCGCGGCGCCGCACGAGGGTGTCTACATCGACAAAGGCGCGCTGACATACGACGATGAAACCTCGCACTACGAGCACGCGCTGCCAAACGGCACCGACGGCGGCGATCCCGCCGCGCGCAGCGTTGGCCACGGGACGTACACCCTGGACCAATCTACAAAGTCTGTCCACGTAGGACAATTCGCGTCCACCAGCAACTACATGGTCGGCCACGGCGCCTTCCCAGGGCACCCGGGTAACCAGAACCTCGGGCACCCGCGGAAGGACTGCATATACTTTCTGTACAGCGACATCTATGTCTCGCCGTCAGGGAGCGACTCCACCGGACAAGGCACCGCGGGTCGACCGTACCGAACGCTGCAGAAGTGCATCGACTCGTCCTTGGCGGGATCACGGGACTATTACGTGTATAAAAAGTCGGACGGCGGCGATAGGGACCCGAACGTCCCCGACGGCTCACCGCGGTACGGCATCGAGAGCGCGGGCGAGCGCGTGGATGCCACGAAGCCCGGCATGAACACCGGCACGGGCCGCGATAAAGGGTACACCGGTCGCCAAGTTCGCAACTACAACGAACGAAGGACGGGCTGGAGAGAGGCCACCACCGGTCGGCTGTACGGCGGCAGGAGCTGGAGCGATAACACCCGGGACACCCAAAAGGGATTCGGGTACACCGTCAATCGGGACAGGTGCGTGCTGAAGGATGGGGTGTACTGGGGCGAGGGTAACCGGGAGCTGCAGCCGCACGGGCACATGGTTGAGATTTGGGCTGAAAACGCTCAAAACGTCGTCATCGACTGCGGCGGCCGCGGCGTCGGCAAGAACGTCTTCACCGCGGACAGGCACAGCGGCGAGCGCGCGTCAGTGCTCGGCAGTGTCTCACTGCAGGGTGTCGTGATGCGAAGGTGCACGGTTCGAGCGGATCCCAAGGCTAACCACAGGCCTTACTATCCCGGGCGGCCCGGGTACGGCCCGGGTGCTAAGAACCCCAACGGCCAGAGCTGCTGGCCGGGGGCGACGGGGTGCCAGTACCGCCAGGCCGTGGACGGCCAGGCGGCTGGGCAATAGACGTATCAAACGATAGTTTGATGATGACACACATTCCATTATTACCAATGGTGCTCGAGTACTCTCGCTATTAGCTATAACTCCGGCCTCGAAGAAAAATACGCGGCTGATCTACAATTTGTGGTTGGCGGCTCGAAGCCGACTCGGGTGGTCGTCACTTGCCTCCCCCGTCTGCCTTTGACTTTGCGTCCCGCTCCATCTCCGCCGCCTGCCGCGTGAGCTCGTCCCACACCGCCCGCCCGTACTCCGTCGCGGTCTTAGCCGCCTCCGTCGGAGCATTCGCCACGTCCGTGAGCTTCCCGCTCGCCTGCGCCTCCTTCAGCGCCTTGTCGGTGCGAACGGCGAACCTCTGGAACGCTCGGCTGTTCGCGAGCGTGTCCACCAGGAGCTCGTTGAAGACGTAGTTGAAGACGCCGCTGAAGAACTTCGCCATCTTCGCCGCGCGTGGGGCCCACCTCTCGCGCGCCTACTGGACTGACGACGTCGATGGAAGGCTCCCGACGATTTTTCAGGCGGAAATCAACCACCTCATCGTCACGAACTCATCTTTTGGTGAAGGATCGACGTCTCTTCGGTATCCAGACTCGTGCGCGCGGCGCGGGTGTTGTCAGGCCGGATACGAACATGGACGGGGGTCCATTCAAGCTCCCGACCAAGGGAAGCGCGGATGCCGTAAGAAAGAAGAAGGTACGTCGCGTCCGCGACGCGTCAACGTCGCGTCATCGAACGACCCACAAACGCTTTTCCTTATCGACAGCCAACAGCCATCTCACCTCGGCACCCTACCCACCTCACCGCGCAGGAAGCGATCGCCACGGTCAAGAAGTGGGTGGAGTCGCACATCCCGACGAAACACATCAAGGATCGCACGTGCGTCGTCGACGTCTCCGAGGTGCGCGCCCCGATCCCATCGTTCACCCGCACAGCTGTATCCCATCGCCGACGGCTTAAGATCCTCCTCCCCGTACACGTCCGAGAACGAACGCTCCGCCGTTTGCAATCGAACCACTCACGCGCCACCCACTGACCCACACACCGACCCCCCACACACCACCCCCGCACCCACGCACAGATCGTATGCGGCGACCCCGAGTGCGCCCCGATAGACACCGCGGTGCGAATCATCTACGAAGGCAAGGACGACGGCGCGGTTGGCACCGCTTTTGCATTCCCGTGCACCGCCGTCGAGTTGACCAAAGAGGCGCTGGACGAGCGCATGCCCCCGGCTGAGACGTACGAGGACTGGTACGAGGGCCGGCCCACGCACTGGCCGCCTCCGCCCGAAGATGTCATCCTGCGGTTCGCGGTGGGAACGCGGGTGGAGTGCAAGGTTGGAACGAAGCAGTGGGCGGTTGGTTACGTTACTAAGCACTGGTTCCGGCAAGGCGACTGGCCCCCGGGTGTGTTCGCGCCGTACCAGGTGCAGCTGGACGATGGACGGTTGATCTTCGCGCCGGACGATGCGAACCGTTGCATCCGGGGTGAGGGCGCGGGGAAAAGGTGGTTCGGCTGCCTCGGGGGTTAGAGAAGACGAGGGAGTGGCGCTTGACTTTTAGCTGGTGTGTGAGAGCATTTTTGTTGAACGAAGAAGTCTCGTGAAGACGAAGAAATTTGGACGCGGACGACGGCGGCGGCCATTCTTCCGCGCGCGTCAGTGAAACAACGCTCGTGCTAAATCATGGCGGGTCCCTTCAAGCTGCCCAACAAGGCGGAGGCCGAGGCCGAGAAGAAGAAGAGGGTGCGTACTTTCGCCCCGACACCCCGCGCACGCGTCGCCCCTCGAGCCCCTCGCGTCAGATTTTTCCTCCATCTTCCACGATTCGGCCCCGCCGACTCGACGGACCACTGACCGCCCCGTTCCCCCCATTCCCGTACCCGTCAGGCCGCGATCAAGCAGGTCAAGGAGTGGGTCGAGTCGTACATCCCGGACGCGCACCTCGCCAACCACGATTGCGTCGTCGACGTCTCCGAGGTACGCGCCCTCAATCCCCCGCCGCGGATCACAACTCGTCATGGGGATCCTTCCGAGAGGATCTCATAATCGATCTAACTGTCACCGCCCCTTTACTTCATAACCCAGGTCCAATGCGGCGATCCCAACTGCGCGCCCATCGACACCGCCATCCGCATCATCTACAAGGGCGACGACGGACAGGGCGGCGCCGTCGGCACGGTCTTCGGCGTGCCCTGCGAGGCTCACGAGGTGGAGGCGATGGACATCCAGGAGATGATGCCGCCCGCCGACTACTTCGACGCCTGGCAAAAAGGCGACGCGAGGTCCTGGCCGCCCCCGCCGGAGAACCCTGAGCCCGGCGAGCCGCCCGATGTCGAGCTCAGGTTCAAGGTGGGCGACAGGGTGGAGTGCTGCATCGCCAGGGGGCCCGAGGGGTGGGCGCCCGGCACGGTTGTCTCGCACTGGTTCAGAGCCCCGCAGTGGCCGACAGGTCAGTACGCGCCGTACCAGATCAAACTGGACAGCAGCGAGAACCTGATCTTCGCCCCGCAGGACAGGGACAACTGCATCAGGGCAGCGCGAGGGGAGTGAGCAGGCTGCCCCTGGGGGGGTGCGCCCGTCGTAGCGCTCCCCTGCAATAAAGCTTTCACAGAACATTCACACGATTTCCGTCGTCTATTGCTATTGGACCGTTACATTATCACGGCACTGAGTACGCTACGCGCGCCAATCGAGGCTCCCGAGAAACGCTCCGTCCGTCGTGAACTCTCCAGCTCCCGTCGCCCGCCACGACGCGCACATCACGCCGCGCGTCTCGATCCCACGGAGGACACCGGCGCGTATCCGACCTTCACACATCGCGACCGTCCATCTCGCCGCCCCGCGCCGCACGCGTCCGCGCCGCGAACGTCCGTATCGTCGTCCAGGGGCTTACCCTCGGACCATCCGAGCGTTTGTCGAGGTGACGACGGGGTCAATCGATTGACCGAGATGACCGCGCCGCGCGATGCCGACGCCGATGCCGACGCGGCCCCGGTCGAGCACGATCGCGACGCTTCATTCCTTGAAGCCGCGAGACGCGCCGCCGCCGCGTCGCTCAAGAAGCAGAACGCGCGCGCACACGCGCGCAGGGAACGCGCCGCGGCGAAGAGGGCGGTCATCGCCAACAGCGGGAGCATCAACAGCCCCGTGACGACGCTCGGGCCCATCGACGAGTCCCACGCCGTCCACGGCGCCGGCGGAAGCACCGGCGTCATCGCCGCCGGCGCTCCCAACGGCGTCGTGCGTAAGGTCACCCGCGCGCGTCTCGACACCGCGCGCGGGCGAACCCCCGACGCGGCACGAGGTCAAAACGAAACGCTGGGCGACGCGACCCCGACCTTGGTGCGGGGCCGCGAGGGTGCGTCTGCGATCGTCGACGGCGCCGACCCCATCGGCGTCACCGCGCTGCTCGTCGAGTCCGCGCTGGGACACGAGGGCGCGTTCGAGACCGTCTTCTGCGGGTACGCCGACGGATCCGTGCGTTCGTTCCACAGACCGACGGATTCATCCTCCGAAGAAATCCGCTCTTCGTCTTCGAGCCGCGAACCGAGATCCGGCTGGACCGAGACGCGCCGGGTGCACGCGCCGGAGGGGTGGAACGACGCCGCGGGGTCGGTTCGTATCATCAAGCGCGTCGGTTCAGGTCGCGACGACGCCGGTAGGCTATTCGTCGCGTACGACAACGGCTCGTGGACGCGGTTCGTGTTCCGGAAAGGCGAGTGGAGCCTTCTGGAGACGCCCGTGCTCGGCCCGCACCCCGACTTCGCCAACGCCTTTCGCTTGAAACCCCAAATGCGGGGTAACAAGTGGTGCGGCAAGAAGGCTAAGTGCGGGGCGATGTGCCACGTGTCGTTGAACGACGGCACCGACGGCGTTTTGTACCTGTCCTCGCCCGTGCACGGCGAACACTGCGTGTACCGATGGGAGATTCCAAAAGCCGTCTGCGATTCCATCCCGGTCAGCCCGCCCACTCCCGAGCCTTTGTCCCCGTGCAAGACGCCCCAAGACTTAAAGAACAAGTCGGGTACGACGACGGACTCACACGAGGAATCGTCGTGGGAGAAGTTCAAGCGCGACGTGTGGGGCGTCGTGACCAAGATGGACAAGCACTCGGACACCGTCACGTCCATCGCGCCTTTCCCCGCGTTGGGTACCGATTCCATCATCTCCGGCGGCGACGACGCGTGCGTGTGCGTGTGGACAAACACGGACATGACCCCCGAGCCCACGCACATCGGCGAATCGCACTCTTCCAAGATGTACCCCGCGTGCGTGGCTAAAGCGCCGGCGGCGGTGCGGGCCGTCGCGGTGTCGCCCGACGCGTCCACCGTGTTCACCGCCGGCGGCGACCGCAACGTCCACGCGTGGTCCGTGGCGCGGGGGCATCGTAAGGAATGCGGCGCGGACGTCAAGCTCGTGTACACGCGATCTTTCGCGGGCGGCCACGAAGGGTTCGTCACCGCCCTCGCGACGTTGGGGGGCGGGAACCGTTGTGACTTTCTGTTATCTGGCAGCGAAGGTGGGATCAAGGGTGACATGTGGACCCCTGGCGACGGCGGCGTCAAGGTATGGCGCGTATCCGACGGCTACTGCACGCAAAGTGCGGACACGATGCGATGCGACGGGACCTGCACCGCGCTCGTGGTCAGGACCGACGGGGCGGGTCGGGCCATCGGGGTGCTTCGCGGGGGTACCGACGGCGCGGTGGTGGAGTGGGCGGTGGAGTGGGGGCTCGGCGGCGGCCGCGGTGACTTCCCGCGCGGGTTCCTGACCAAATAAATTCAGCCGTGCCGTGGTTTCAAACAACAGGGCCGAGCCTACTTGTACCTTGGGTCTCGATTTGTATTCTCCGTCTGATGAATTCACGTCGCTACTGATGAAGTCCTCGTTCGTACACTAGCACTACTTGGCCTTTTTCTTCGCCACCCCGCCGCCCTTCACCTTGGTCGCCCCGGCCTTGCCCTTGCCGCCCTTCTTCTTCCCTCCGTCGTCGTGACCGTACTTCGCCTCGAGCCGCGCGAAGAGGTCGTCGGCGGCGGCGGCTCTCGAGTTTTGCCTGGAAAGGATCATCGCCATCAGATCACCGTCGCCGTTCCCCGTCCCCCCGTCGCCCTTCTTCTTGCCACTCAGCTTACGCCCCGCGCGCTTTCGTAGCGGGTCCTTTGGAGCGCGTTTGTTCCGTACCGCCTTGGCCCACGAAGAGTAGGCTGAGTAGGCGGGTACTTTTTTATTTGCGAGCGCTTCGTCGACGATGTCCGCGAACCTGTGCGCGTCGATGGCTTCCTCGCTGCACATGACCCACATGAACACCTTGCTCATGTCTCCCTCGAACTTGCCGTAGGCTTCGAGGACGTCGCGCCGTTCCTCGTCGCCGCCGCGGTACGAATCGTGGAAGGCGTCTACGTCCTCCTCCGTCACCTTTCTGTACACGCCCCTGTAGTACTCGTAGAGGGAGTCGAACTTGTCTCCGGAGAGCTCGGCGTCGTCGATGCGCCCGGTCTCGTCGTATACCTTGCGCTTGTCGACGTCGCCGAGGACGCCGTAGACCTTCTGGAGTGTCTGGAATTGTTTCGCGGCGTCCGGGTTGTCGGGGTTCTTGTCGGGGTGGAGCTTCAGCGCCATGCGATGGTACGCCTTCTTAATCTCGGTCGGCGTGGCATCCTTGGCGACGCCGATGGACTCGTAGAGGCTCTTGCCGTCGAGGCCGTCGTCGTTAGGGGCGTCCGAGGCGGAATCGTCGTCGGTGTACTCGTCGTCGCTCATCGTGCCTGCGGTGTCCTCGGATCTGAGAGGCGATTTGAAAAGCTGCAAGTTGGCAAGCAGACAGCTGCTCTGCCCGGCGAAGGTTCGGATTGTTCAACACCCGCGGGCTCGGACACTCCGGGGCGCGCGCGCACGCGAGGTGCGATTGGACATGAGCCGGACGTCCTCGCCGGCGAAGAGACCGTCGACGGTCCGCGATGACGACGCGACGATCGTGAACGTGGATACCGAATCGCGGGCGGCCACGACCGAGGGCCCGATGGATGGACCCACGCCAGCCACGCCGGACGCGGCTTCCGTGAACCCGTTCGGCACGCTCCTCCCCATCGACCCGCAACGACGACAGGCGATCTCGATGACGGCGTTCATCTTCACGATCCTCTTCGTGGTGCCCACGTTCATGCACGTCAGCGGGGTCGGGCAGAGGCTCGTGGATCACATGCTCGACGATACCCCGTCGGCTTCAGAAGCGGCTCCGTCGATCGGCGCCGAGACGGCACTCAGCGCTAAAATTGAGTTTGGCGCCGCGGACGACGCATCGCCCGTGCCCGACGCGTCGCCCGCGCACGGCGCGAAGAAGTCTGCCTTTAAGCTGCCTTCCATCAAGATCGGCGGATCCTCTGGAAGCAGCGACGTCGTCATGCTGGGCCCCAAGCACAACAGGTTCACCGACTCCGGCGTCGCCTTCCCGCTCGCCTGCTCCTTCCAGCAGGCTCTCGACGGGATGCTATCCGCGGGCAAAGAAAACATCGCGATGGGTCGCGAGTATCTCCCCGACATCGACTTCACAAAGTGCGACACCCACCCCGATACGCTCGACGCGGTGTTCACTCGGATGTTCGCGCAGACGCCGCCCACGAGCACCTTCGACTGGTGCGGCGGCATGCAGTGCAAGATCACCATGGGCAAATACACGTCCAAGGCGAGCGAAGGTTGGGAAAAGTTCGTCAAGACGGCTCAAGACGATGCGCCGCCGCCCAGGGCGATGGCGGTGTTCCCGAAGCAGGAACGGTGGGGCCGGTACTTGGACTGCGCGATCGACGACGCGTGGAACTGCATGTTCGGCGTCACGACGCCGTCCAAGAGCGCCAAAGCGGACGAAGGCGCGTTGAAGACTGCCCGACACGTCTGGTCGCAGCGTTCGTGCATCTTCGACCGATCGTGCGGTGAGCCCCAGTCGCGGTACTTGTCCAAGCTGATCCACGGCTGGATGTTCCGCTGGCAGATGCCGTTGAACGCGTGTACCGAGGGATACCGGAACTCGTGCGTGAACAACGTGGTGTCCAACGTGAACCTGCCCAAAAACACGCGGAACCGCGTGTTTTTGTCGATTCACATGCGCATGGGAGACGCGTGCGACCGCGTGGAGAAGGAGGAGCGGACGTTATCGTGGGAGTGGAACCAGAACCGCGGCCGGCCGTGCATCGCGCCGCACGGCTACGACAAGGCGATCGAGCGCATGACGGCAAAGTACGGGGTGACGGACATTTTGTTAGCGTCTGACCAGTCCGACGCCGTCGAGTGGGCGAAGGAGCAGAAGAAGCACGACGTGCACTGGCTCGATACCGACCGCTCCAAGCTGAACCACGGCGCCGGGTGGATCGAGAACAGGATGGACATCGGGAAAGAAGAGACGGAAGGTGCGCTGGAGGCGCTGGACTTTCTCGCGCACGGGCAGGTGTTCATCGGGAACATGGGCTCGTTCTTCAGCCGCGCGGTGTATAAGCAGATGGTCGGGAGGCACAACGTCGTGGCGCCGTGGACGTCCATCGACGGCAGGCACTTACCCCCCGACGACGATCGGGGCAAGGAGTGGCACGAGTTCCTCGGCAGACGGCGCACCTCGCGCAGGGCTCTCAGCGTCTCTGACTAAATAGCTATTCTTTTATTCAACGCGGCGCATACCCTTTAAGAGTCTTACGTCAGTCTTGACTGAGTTGACGGTCACTTGGTACCCGCGCGAGCCGCGAGTCGCGCCTTTAAGTGTTTGGTCTGCCCCGACCCGCCCAGGAGTGTCGCTATGTCACCCCACGTGGACGCCCTCGCGCCGTCGGGCCTCTCCTTCGCGGAGCACAGGGCTCGACGCTCCGCCGCCGCCGTCGGAGTCTCCCCCGCGTCGTCCACCGCGTTCACGTTCGCGCCCTTATCCAGCAGCGCGACGCACGCGGGCCTGTGTCCGTTCACGGCGGCCCAGTGCAGCGGCGTCCGTCCCCACGAGTCCCTCGAGTCCACGGCGGCGACGCCCGAACCGATTGATGAACCTTTCGCTTTTCCTCGCGATTTCTTTCGCCCCTTCGCCCTTCCGGTCGTCGAGGGCACGTGCACGCCGTCCATGGCGTCGGCGACGAGGGAGATGACGCTCGAGGGCGCGCCGGCCCTCGCGGCGACGTGCAGCGCCGTCTGCCCGTCGTCGTCGGCGACTGACGCAGCGCCGCCCTTTTCTAAAATTTCAGTCAGCAGCGACGGCGGTCCCCTCGCGGCGGCGATCGTGAACGCGCTCTGACCGCGTCGTGTCCTCGCGCGCGCGCTCGCACCCCTCGCGAGGAGCGCCATCGCGACCGCCTCGCGGTCCTTCCCACCGCCGCACGCGACGTGAAGAGGCGTGAGGGTATCCGTGAGGCCATCGCTCGAACCCTCGACGGGCACGCCGGCGTCGAGCAGCTGTTCCAGGACATCCGCGGCGCCCTCGAACGCGGCTCGGCGGAGCAGCCCGGCGCCATCTAAAGCGCGTTCATCGACCACGGCGACGCCGGTACTTGTACCGATCGCAGCCGTGGGCTGATCCGCCGTGGGTTGATCCCCGTCCTCCCGGCGCGCGAACGACGCCGCCGCTTCCCCCAACTCCCCCCCCGCCGCCGCGGTTCTCAACGCGGCTACGTGCGCGCCGAGTGAACCTGATCGTACGAGCCGCGCAGGTGCGAGCGCGCCGCCCAGCGCCTCCCCGAACACGCCGGTGTCTTCTTTGTCCGTATCCGAGAACGTCGACGCGATGCGTTGGCACACGCGGAGCGCGGCCATGGAATCGCCCCCGAGCTCGGCGAACCGAGCGGATAATTTCAATTTAATCTCCGAAGAGAGACCGAGCGTGTTCGCCCACGCGTTCGCGACGACCGCCGCGAACGCGTCGATGCCACCCGCACCTGACCACCCGGCATCGGTCCCGTGTACGTGCTCGCCGCATCCCGTGTCCTCCCTGTCGGGGGGCGGGGGCGCGCCCCACTTTGCGACGACCGACCTCGCGAACTTTCCGCTCGCCGTGGTCGGCAGCCTCGCGTTCACGACTCCGTAGCGCGACGGGACCATGTGCGGCGGGACGCGCGCCGCCACGAGCCACCG
>Ga0115006_10004016_pt1 | contig 10172 bp, 6 predicted proteins | sample ArcOceMetagenome_3_FD_88943 | JGI IMG/M metagenome (GOLD analysis project Ga0115006, IMG submission 88943) | Marine eukaryotic phytoplankton communities from Arctic Ocean - Arctic Ocean- Svalbard ARC20M Metagenome | ecosystem: Environmental > Aquatic > Marine > Oceanic | place: Arctic Ocean...
GCGCGTTGGCGGAGATGCGCGGCTGCTCGGAGGCGGACGCGGAGGCGGAGCTGGCGGCGCTGGGTCCGGAGTGCCCGACGTGGCGCGTGTACGAGCTGTTGCAGCGCGCGTGCGCGCCGAAGGTGCTGGTGGACAAGGACCCGGATAACGTGGCGCGCGAGGCGTACGTGCGGCGGGCGGCGGACGTGTTCGCTTCAGTGAAGTTCATCTTCCTGGTGCGCCACCCGGTGGTGCAGTGCACGTCGTTTCTGCGCCTGCTCAATTACGACGGCAACGGCGCGGCGACGACGTGGGCGGACGTCGAGCGCGAGTGGGTGCAGTGCCAGGAGGTGGGCCTGAAGTTCGCGGCAGTGGCGGAGCGCGAGTCGATCCCGTGGCTGCAGGTTCTGTACGAGCACTTCGTCGCCGACCCGACGGCGGTGACGCGGCGCGTGTGCGCGATGCTGGGGGTGGCGTGGGAGGCGGGGATGGCCGAGCCGTACGACACGGACGCGGTGAAGAGCTTCAAGGCGCAGGAGGGCGACAGCTCAAGACGGTGCGTGGGCGATCAGAAGATGCTGCGTCGGTCGGCGATCGACGCGAAGCAGGCGGGCAAGTGGCGCGAGCAGCCGCAGCCGCAGCCGCTCAACAGCGAGACGCGCGTGCTGGCGCGGCGGTTCGGGTACGAGCTGTTGCCCGACCCGGAGGCGGGCGGTGGTGGCGGCGGCGCTGTGGACGGGCGGGCGGTGGTGGCGCAGGCGTTCAAGGACGTGGCGATCGAGACGCCGGGTCTGGACGTGCCTTGGATGGAGGCGGGGGTCGACTCGTGGGCGGCGATTGAGCTGACGGCCCGGCTGCGCGAGGCGACGGGCGGCGCTTTGGCGAACACGATCCTGTTCGACGCGTCGACGGCGCGCGCGCTCGCCGCGGCGGTCGAGGAGGCGGTCACTGACTTGTCTTCGTATGACGAAGACAAGTCTCTCTTCGACTCGGACACCTGCTCCGAGGCCTTCTCCGACGGCATCTCACATTCCTTGTCCTACGTGTCCTCTGACGCCGCTATGTTCCTGCGACCCGTTGGCATCTCAGGGACGAGCACGCTCCTGCCTGGCGCCATCGGCAGCGTGCCGACCCTCTGGAACATGGTGGCGGACGGCTGCTCGCTGGTCACCGAGGTGCCGCGCAGGCGCTGGGACGTCGGCCCTCCTACCGCGACGGACCCTGTCTCCATGCGCGTGCGGCACGGCGGCTTCCTGCGTGCGTGCGTCGACCGCTTCGACAACCGCGCTTTCTGCATCTCCGGCGGTGAGGCGCAGGCGATGGACCCGCAGCAGCGGCTGCTGCTCGAATACGGTTACGAGGCGCTGCACGCCGCGGGCGAGCGGCGCGGGTCGCTACTTGGCAGCTCGACCGGGGTCTTTGTAGCCATCGGCGCGATCGAGTACGTCGCGATCATGAAGAGTACTTCCGCAAAGAGCGTCTTCGGCGCCACCGCCGTCGCGCGCTCCATCGCCTCCGGCCGCGTGTCGTACGTGCTGGGGCTGCAGGGCCCTGCGGTCTCGTTCGACACGGCGTGCTCGGCGGCGCTGGCGGCGGGCCACGCTGCGATGCGCGCGGTGCAGCTGGGCGAGTCCGAGATGAGCTTGCTTTCGGCGATCAACGTCATGCTCCGACCGAACCCGAGCTACGGCCACGCCGTCGCCGGCATGACTTCGGCCAAGGGGCGGTGCCACACCTTCGATGCGCGCGCCGACGGCTATGCGCGCGCCGAGGCGTGCGGGAGCATGGTGCTGCAGCCGTCGGAGCCTCTGGAGGAGGACGGCCTCTCGTGGCTGGGCTCCGCGGTGCGGCAAGACGGCAAGAGCGCGAGCCTGACCGCGCCCAGCGGCCGGGCGCAGCGCCACTTGCTGACCTCCGCGCTCGCTGACGCGGGCATCCTGCCTGAAGATTTGGTGCGCATCGAGGCGCACGGCACCGGCACGAGCCTAGGCGACCCGATCGAGGTGGATGCGCAGCAGGGCGCGGTGCTCGCCAAGCGTGGCGGCTGCCCTGCCTTAGCAATGGGCGGCGTCAAAGCCAACACCGGCCACGCAGAGCCGGCGGCGGGGACTGTGGGGCTGCTTGCGCTGATGGCGAGCTTGTCCCGGGGCCAGTCGGCGCCGAACGCGCAGCTGCGGGTGCTCAACTCACTCCTCTCGGTTGGCACCTCGTGCGCGCTGCCGACGACGGTGGCCGCGCTGGCTGAAGGGCCCGCGGTCGGTGGCGTGTCGTCCTTCGGTTACAGCGGCACGATCGTCTTCGCCCTGCTTGAGGCCGCCGACGACGCCGCGGCGGCTGCCACCGTGCTGGAGCCGACCGACCTCACGTACAAGCGCCGCCGCTTTGGATGGGTGGTGCAAGGCGAGAAGCAGAAGGAGGCCGACCTGACGAGCCACTACGAGACGGCGTGGGCTCCCTTTGAGGCGGCGGCGACGGGCACGAAGCCCCACCCGTGCCTCGTGCTCCAGCTGGAGTACGTGGGCGGCGGCAAGTCGCTCGGCAACACCGCGGTGCAGTGGGCGGCGGTGGCGCTGCTGCTCAGCGGGGCGCCCACCCAAGTGGCCGCCGCGGCGGCGGCGGTGCGCCTGCTGCAGCTGCTCAAGCTGCCAAAAGCGGTGTTCCTGCTGCTGACGCGCGGCGCGCAGCCGTCCACCCCCGCCTTCGCACCGTCGGGGTGGGCGCACGGCGCCGTCTGCGGCATCACGCGGGTGCTGCGGCTCGAGCAGCCGGCCGTGCGCATCGTTAGCGTCGACGTCGCCGAGAGCCCGGGCGCGCACCGATACTGGCGCGGGATGGCGGCGATCACGGCGCGCATGCTCGCAGCGGCCGAGCCAGAGGTGGCCTGGTCGGGCGTTGGCGCGCCGCAGCGCGCAGCGCGGGGCACTCGGCTGCGGCGCGGCGCCGGCGCGTCGCGGCATGCGGTGGGCCGCCTCTCCGCCGGCGGCACGTGGCTAGTGACGGGCGGGCTGGGCGGGCTGGCGCTGCGCGGTGCGTCGCTACTCGAGGAGCGCGGCGCGACGCGGCTGCTGCTCACGTCGCGCAGCGGCCGCGTGGCGCGCGACGGGCAGGGGCTCGACGCGCGGCTGCGCGGTCTGGACCGCTCCTCATGCTCGGCGGTGGTCGTGGCGTGCGACGGCGGCGACGGCGGCGACACCGCGGCGATGGCGGCGCTGGCGGCCGGGCCGGTGACTGGAGTGCTGCACGCCGCGGGTGTTGCCGCAAAGAAGCTGGTGGCAGAGGTGCCGACCAAGCAGCTCGCGCGCTGCCTCCTGCCAAAGGCGGGCGCCGCCACGCTCCTCCACGCGGCGGCGGCGCCAACGCCGCTCGCCGCCCTTCTGATGTACTCGTCGGTGGCGGCGGCGTACGGCAACGCCGGGCAGTCCGCCTACTCCGCAGCCAACGCCAGCCTCGACGCCCTCGCGGCTTGGCGGCGCGGGCTCGGCGCCAACGCGAGCAGCCTGCAGCTGGGCCTGGTGGCCGAGGCGGGCATGGGCGCGGCGAATTTCGACGCGCGGCAGATGCGCCTGAAGGGCATGAGCTCTATCTCCCTCGAGCAGTACGCGGCGAGCCTGGCGGGAGCGCTCGCGCGCGGCCTGCTGGCGCGCGCGGTCGCCGGCTGCCCTCTGCCGAAGCAGCCGGAGACGCTGCGGGAGGGCGTGGCGGACGAGACGCAGCCGGTGTTCGCCGAGCTGTCCGCGTCTGCTTTGCCGGTGACCGCGGCCGGGGACGCTGCGGCGGAGTTCGCGCGCGAGCTGAATCTGAGCCCCGACCACACCTATCGGCTCGCGCAGATCATCGCAGAGGCGCAGCACGACGGCAGCGCGTGGGGCGGGCAGGCGATGCACGCCGAGGGCGACATCGACGAGGCCGCGGTCGTGGCGATGACGATGGCGGAGCTCGAGGCGCTGACGCTGCAACTCCTGAAGCAGATGGAGTTCCAGGGTGTGGACGCTGACATGTCGCTGCTCGAAGCAGGCCTCGACTCTCTGTATATGACCGAGCTCGCGCGCCTTATGACGCAGCGGTTGGGCTTCACTGTCGAGCATACGACGATCCTTAAGTCGCAGAACACCAAGGACCTGAGTGTTCAGATCGCCGCGCAGTCCGAGGAGTATGCGAAGCGCGCGGCCGCCGCCCGCCCACCGCGACCGGACGAGAGGGCTGCAGGCGGGCTGGTGCTGCCGCCCCTCGCTGCGCCGCTCGAGAAGCGCACGGAGGCTAAGAAGCCCGCTACAGGGGGTCGGCCCACGCTCGCCGCAAGGGTGGACACCAAGCTGGACAGCATCCGCGAAGAGCCTGTCTTCCCGCCGCTCGACTACGAACGCTTCGGCTCGAACGTGCGCCCCATCGCCCACCCACAACCACTACCCACCCGCCACCACAGCCACTGACACCCCACTGCGCACCGCCGACCGCCTCGTACACGTCGTCAGCTCAGCTCGGCAGGCCCCTCTCATCGCTCGCGTGGGGCTCACGGGCGCTCAATATGGCAGGTGCGGCTCATCCGGCGTGGCGACCCGGGCCAGCCGCCCTGCTTCCTAATGCACTACTACGATGGCAGCACCCGCCCGCTCGTGCGGCTCGGCCGCTCGCTGCCGAAGCGGCGGCCGGTGTACGGCATCGAGCATGAGGATCTGTACGACGGCAGCTGCCGCTTCGACGACACCACGTTCAACCAGGCGCGTCTTGAGCGAATGGCCGGCGACCGGTCGCGACCGCCCACGACCGGCCGCGGTGAATTGCCATCTCATACGAAGTGCGTGCGCCACCGGTCGCTGGCTCGAGCGACCGAGGCTCACCCACGTTGCCCAATATGCGGCAGCTCGCGCGCAAGTACGCGAAGTTAATCCATCGGGTGCTGGGCGGTTCGCGCGAGCTGCCGTGCACGATCGTGGGCGGTTCCTTCGGCGCGCAGCTCGCGTACGAGGTCGCGGGCGCGGCGTGCGCCATTGGCGTCAACGTGGCGGGGCTGGTGATGCAGCATGTTGAAAGCGCCATCTTGGGAGCGGAGAGCTCGCCAAACCAGCCTTGGTGCCATCGTGCTTTGGCTCTTGGCGGCTCTTCACACTCCACAGCAGCGGCTGCGCCACTTGGCTCCCATTGAGGGACGCCATCGAGGCCGCGAGACCGGCCCCATGGCGGCCATTCTGCGGCTTTCCACGGTCAGGTGATGCTCGACCCGCCAGGCGTGGTGCACACGACGAGCGTGCCGCGCGCGTCGGTGCTCGACTGGCTCGGCGCTTACACCAACGCCATCAATGGAAGGGTCGCGCAGTGGGCCAGCGTGTTGAAAGTGCCATCGGCGGAGTGGCAGAGCCTGCCAAGCCAGCCTTGATACCATGGCTGCCATCGCTCTCGGCTGCTGTACACATGCATGTATTTCAGAGGAGCCACAGAGCCGCGTGGCGCTCCTCCAGTGTCGGTAGCGGGGCTTTGGGGCTGGCGTCCAGTGGCTGATTTCGTCGCTTTCATCTCGCAGGTGGGCGCACCTGCGCGACGACAGTACAATGGACGAGTTGAAGCGCAACGCGTGCATCAGCTACTACAAGATCGCAAGCCAGGCGCGCCTTTGAGCGAATGCCCGGCGTTCAGTTGCTGGCTCTAGGGACCGGCCGCGGTGCCATAGTGTTTCCATACGCAGCGCGTGCGCGATTGGTCGCGACTCGCTCCAGCGATGAAGGCTGTGACCCATATCGCTCAAAACGCGGCAGAACTCCACCAAGGGCACTGCCGAGGATGTTAGGAACTTCAGTAACAACGTGGTGCCCTTCCTCAACACCTCCGACCTGGCGAGCGCCACCGCGGCGCAGCTGACGGCGATTGGCGCGCTGCCCGACCACCAGTACGTGGGCGAGATGGTGAGCAGAACTATCCACGCTCACACACCCTCACACACCCTCACACCACACATACACACGCATACACATGACATAAACATGAACATGAACATGAACATGAACATGAACATGAACATGCTACCCGCACCTGCACACCCGCACACACCAGACGCCCGCACTCCGCAGTCTCCCTGCTCGTCCTGCTTGCTGCCCCCTCTCTTCTCGCACTGCGGGCCATGCGTGCGCCCCATCGTATGGCAGGTGCGCCGGAGGATCACCGCGACCACGAAGTGCTTCTTATCAGCGAGATCCCACTTGCAGATGCCCGCGGCGGATACGCTGTCGCCGAGCTGCCGCATGCTGCTCATCCTGTCGGAGAACCGCGAAGTATTCTTCGCCACCGTCGGGGGCACCGTCTCGGGCACGCGCGAGCATCTCGGCATGTAGAAAGGGCCATCTTTGGAGCGGCAGAGCTCCCCAAACCAGCCTTGATGCAATGGTGCTGTGGGCTCTTACCCGTGCCCACACATGACGGCCACCACCACGCGCCTCGTGCCCTCTATATTTCCCGCGCAGGTATCTCGAGCAGTTCTTCCGTCCGTACCAGACGCTCATGTTCGCGGGCGGCCACACGCAGGCGTCGGACCCGACACTGTGGGACGAGTCGATCATGGGCATGGTGCGCAGCGTCGCCCGTCCCACCACCCGCCCTCACCCCTCACCCATCCACTAACACCCACGCTCACCCTTCCTCCAACACACCCCTCGCGCACCATGCACCACCACCCCTCACCACCTTGCACCATCCACCGTCAGTCACTGCCCCGTCTGCTTGCAGCCTCTCCTTTCCCTCACGTGGGCCATGACGTGCCTACTACGGCAGGTGGCGACCACCATCACCAACATGGAGACGTCCGTTGGCCCCCCGCCACGCGGGCCGGTGTCTTGGCCAAGTGGTGTCTTGGCCAAGATGGAGCACGCGACGCTCGGCCGCGCGGCCGGGCCCGGGGGCGCGCACAAGCCCAGGACAAAGAAGACGGCGGCGGCGGCGTCTCTGCCCGACGTGGACGTCAGCGTGGCGCTCGAGCCGACGCTGGCGCTCGAGCCGATGACGAAGCCGCTGGGAGGCCTGCGAGCGTCGATGCACGTGGCGGACACGCCGCGCTCCCAGGCCTCCAAGCTGTCGGCGTGGCTCGCCGCCGCCGGCCTGGAGGAGATCGAGCCGCTGCTGGTGGAGAATGGCGTGCAGGCGCGCCAGCGCACGTTGGAAACGCGCGTCTTGGCGGCGCCGCAGCTCGCCACCACAGCCTCAACGGAGGCCGCCTCTAGCTTCCGGCTGCTCTTCACTCTCCGGTGGAGCCATGGAGTCGCCCAGCTTGCTCTGGAGGGCCGGGGTGCTGCCGTGAGGCCGGCCCAAGGTCGCGCCCATTGTCCGCGCTGCAGCTGCTCGACGATCTGCAGTGCCTCGGCCGCGACGACCTGGAGGCGCTCGGCCTCGACAAGGCGCAGCTCGACCACCTGTGGGAGTGCCTCAGCGGCGCGCACCCTCTCAAGGTGATGCGCACGGAGGACGGGCAGTGGACGAGCACGGGCGGGCCCACGAGGAATGTGCCCGAGCGCTCGCAGCAGGCGCGCCCGCCGCCGCCGCCGCCGCCGCCTCCTCCTGCTGCCCGCCTCTCTGGGCGCCTCCTAGCCCCGCGCAGCCGCGCCCTCGCGCGGCCCGCACACGCGTGCGCCCTCCTGCCCTCCTCCTCACGCCAGGATGGCGCGCGAATGGTGGGCTCGCCCGCTTACAGATGCGTGGGCCCGCGGCGCCGGCGGCACCTCCTGCTGCATGCCCGTAGGCGGCTGCACGCGCAATCACGCGTGCCCGTCCCCTCCTCGGCGCGGCAGGTGACGCTGACGGAGCGCTTCGCCTCCGCCTTCAACGGCAAGGGGCGCGAGGCGAACGCGCTCTCGGTGACGGAGATGAAGCCCACCGACCGCATCCCCTCGCTCAAGAAGGGCAAGAAGGGCAAGAGGGACAAGAGCCAGAAGCTCGAGACCATCGAGGGCACGCCGCGCGAGAAGGGCGCCGCGCCAGCGCCAGCGATGAGCAAGGGCAAGAGCCGGCCAAGCGTGCTAGTGTCGTTCACGAATATCTTCGGCCTCGGCGAGGTGGAGACGCCGTCGACGCTCAAGCCGAAGGCGGAGGCGGGCGATGCGTCGGCGGCGATCAAGGCGCTCGAGCTCGAGCCCGACGGCGCGGAGGTGCAGCGGTGGGGCTGCCGCGCGCTCGCCAACGCGGCGGAGGAGAGCGCGGCGGCGTGCGCCAAGGTGACGGAGGTGGGCGGCGCGGCGGCGGCGGTGAAGGCGCTCAAGGCGCTACCGGGCGCGCGCGCGGTGGAGATGCAGGCGATGCGGCTGCTCGCCAACCTCTCGAGCGGCGAGGAGGCGAGTCAGATGGCGGTGGTCGCCGCGGGCGGGCCGGCGGAGGCGGTGCGGTTGCTCGACGAGCTGGCGAGGCAAGGCGATAAGACGGTGAGGCTGGTGGTGCAGCAGGCGCTGCGCACCGTCGCCAACCTCGCGTGCGGCACCGTCGCGGTGAAGACGGCGGCGCTCGACGCGGGCGCGGCGCCGGCGGTGCGCAAAGCGATGGACGCGCTGCCCAAGGACGCGCAGACGCAGCGCTTCGGCTGCGCGGCCTTCGCCAACATGGCGGGCGGCGAGGCGCTCGAGGTGGGCCGCGGCGCGATGCGCGACGCGGGCGGCGCGGCGTGCGTGGTGAAGGCGATGCGCGCCAACCCGCTGCACACGCGCATCCTCGCGCAGGGCTGCCGCGCGCTGGCCAGCCTCGCCGCGGGCGACGAGGCGTGCGCCGAGGCGGTGCGCGCGGGCAGCGCGGCGTGGGAGGAGGCGGTGCTCGAGACGGGTGGCGCGCCCACCGTCGCCGCCGCTCTCGCCGCGTTCCCGCGCGTCGCCGAGATCGTCGGATGGTCGGTGCGCACGCTCGGCTTCGTCGCCAACGTGGACCCCGAGTCGGTGCGCACATGCGGCGGCGTGTGCGCGGTGGTGAAAGCGATGCAGACGCACCCTGCCGACGCGGTCGTCCTCGCCGAGGCGCTCGCGACGCTCAGCGCGATGCTCAACGCCGACGCGTCCACCGTCGCCGGCGAGCGCGCGCAGACGGCGGTGGTGGACGCGGGCACGGCGGGCGAGGTGTGCAAGGTGTTCAAAAACTTCGCGGATGTCGTCGAGCTCAACGAGCTGGGCGCGGCAGCATGGCCAAAATGGCCACCTTGGCAGCGGCACGGTTCGCCGCCTGCAGCTCCTCAGACACCAGCTGCTCCTTGCCGGCTGCTCTTCATGCCCAGGAGAAGCCACCGAGTCCATGCAACCTGCTTCGAGGGTTCGGCATGCGGCCACGACGCCCGCCCACAGTCGCCGACGTGACAGCGTCTGACCCTCCAGGCTCGACGGTGCTGCGCCAGCTAGCGTGCGGGAGCACCAACGCCGGGCAGATGGCGGTGTACAACGTCGGCGGTGCGGCGGCGCTGCAGAAGGCGTGCGACGCGCACCCCGACAGCGCGACGATCAAGGAGAACGTCGCGGCGGTCGGCGAGGCGCTTGCCAAGGTGAAGCCGCTCGCGCTCGCGCCCGCTGCCAACGACGACGAGATGGACGAGCCGAGCTCGGCGGCCAGCTCGCAGCGGACGTCCAAGGCCAAGGGCGCGGGCGGCGACGTTTCGATCCGGGCGGATTCAAAGATGGTCTCGGGCGACATATGATGACAAGCACGCGCTGAGGCCGGCCATCGATCAGCCGAGGGGCGCCCGTGGAGAGAGTATCGAGTTGGCTGTTGTTGAGGTGTGATCCAGAGGAACACATGAACATGACACGCTACGGTTCATCGTGTGACCAACATCGTAAATTAGTTACATCTATTAACTCAAATTTATTAATTTCCAATCCATAACTAACAATTAACTCGTAACCGAGCTGAAGGAGAACTCTTATCAAGTTCAGTATTCCTCGTACTCCTCGCCATCCTCGCCATCGTAAGGTCCTTTCGTTTCACGGATTGCGGTCTCAGCCTGTGTCGCCCTTGGCCGCCGCTCGCCGGCGTGCTGAGGTGTATACGAAATCACACCGCCCAATGAGCCTCGGGATGCCCCACGGAGCTCGGCACTCACAGAGGAGGCCACAAGAGTCGCTGGCTTGCGGGCGGTCGGTTCGGTGATACGCAGCAGAAACAAACGCAGGTAACGCAGCTCGGGTGCGATACGCGCGCGACGGACGGCGGGTCCGGCTCCCGTACAGCGGCCGGAGAGAGTGGCC
>Ga0115006_10004017_pt1 | contig 10171 bp, 5 predicted proteins | sample ArcOceMetagenome_3_FD_88943 | JGI IMG/M metagenome (GOLD analysis project Ga0115006, IMG submission 88943) | Marine eukaryotic phytoplankton communities from Arctic Ocean - Arctic Ocean- Svalbard ARC20M Metagenome | ecosystem: Environmental > Aquatic > Marine > Oceanic | place: Arctic Ocean...
ATATTTTAAGGCTGCCAGTCCCCGCATGGTAATATCCCAGGGAAACCTGGGGATATCCTCGGCCCGCGGCGCCACCCTGTGGAATATTCCCGCCGGAGACCACTGACCAGGGTGCAGGGACGTCCCCTTGACCCTCTAAAAGAGCGCTCGACCCATAATCGGGAATATACAATAAAGCCGTATCCCCCGCGCCCGGCCGACGGGAATATTCCCGGCCCGACCCGCGAGACCGGTAATATCACCGGCGGGAATACCGTATTCCAGGCGGGCCGGGGATATCCTCCCCGCGGATCCCGGGTTTCCCTCTCCCTGGGACCATTAAAGGGGGTGTTTTATCCGAACCTAGCTTTTTTTCATGACCTTGCCCAGCAGAGCCCACACGAGCTCACACATGTCCGGGCATCACCTGGCGACTGTGCGGCGGGCTGGGCGCAAGCGGCACGCAAGATTTGAGAGCTCTGGGGCTCTGGCAAAGCTGCCGGCAGTGGCGCGCACAGCCGTGGAGCTGCATGGATGCTGCGCCAGGACGTCGCTTGCAGCGGCGCTCCTCATCCAACATATTGACTGCGTGGCCAGGGCGGGTAGCGCAGGCACCAAGAGCAGGTCGCGCGCGCGCTCCTTGGTCCTGCTCATATCAATGTTGGCGCCCGTCGTCGAGAACCGCACGGTTCAGGGATCAGCTACAGCTCGACGACGAAGTGAACTCGGAAATCGCCGACCGCTGTACGGTGGGCAGCTGTGAGCTCGCCACCGTACAGCGGTCGGCGATTTGCCAACTTCCAGCGTCAGCGCGGTCCAGTTGATCCTTGGAACTCTGGGTTCGGAGCCGACACCCCCCGTACCATGCTCCATGGACTGGCCCAGCCCTAAAGGGGGAGAATCTAATCTCTAATATGGGGAAAGTCGGGTTTTGCTATAGGTAGGTTAACTGGGTATCGGGGTTAAGCGCACACTAAAACACGCGTGAATGGACGTGTTCTAGGACGTGCTAGAGTGAACGTCTGAGGGGACTGTCCCGCTTCTCCGTGGCAGGGAAGGGGTTAACCGGAACCGGCGCCACCTGTACGCGCCACTTCCTCTTCCGGCTTCAGAAAGGCGCGCCATTGTGGTGCTGCAAGCAGTAATGCCAAAGCAGCATCGCCGTGGCCACGTGCGCGTTGAGGCTCTGCGTCTGGCCCAGCAGGCGCAGCTCGAGGAAGCCGTCGATCAGCCCACTGTGCAATAGCCAAGCGGGGACGCCATGTGCTTCGCTTCCCACCACCAAGACCACTCGCTTTGGCAGCAGCGTAGCAGGGCCAAGCATCACAGAGGTTGACGTCTGCTCGAGCGCAAGCACCGCGTACCCCTCCGACCGCTTCTCACGAAGGAACGCTGCGAGCCGCGGCCCCTCAGGCACCGCACGCACCGCGCAGCTCTTCTCGGCGGCGACGGACATCTTCAGAAAGTGCACGTCGCTCAGCACCTTGTCGTTGCGCAGCGTCACCTCCCCCGACGCGCCGAGCAGGGCCTCCGTGGTGCGCACGAGCCCGGCCATGTTGGGCACGTTGTCCAGTAGCGAGCCGACCACCACCACATCCGCAACACCAGAGGAGGCCGCGCCGCCACGCCGGCCTGCCTCGTTAGGCATGCGGCTCGCCACTCCCGGCCGTCGCTGGTAGCCTGCGCTGGGCTCGTGGCTAGTCACCACGCCTGCACCGATCTCGCGGGTGTGGCTGGGCTCGACGGGCTCACCGCCTCCTTCTTCACGCCGACCCTCGCCTCCACCCTCAGCCCCACCCTCGCCCCCCTCGGCCTCGGCCAAAAGCCAAGCCTCTGGCGGCCCGCACGCTCCACGCGCGATCGCGCGCTGCGCCCGCTCGATCACGAGCTCCAGCGGCGGCAGCGCCGCCGCCTCCAGAGAGACTTGGGCCCACGCCTCACTCACCCACGCGCCCAGCTGCACCTTCTCGCGCATCCGTGCGAATGAGGCGTTCTCGCCCACAAACTGTCGAAGTTGCTCCAGATACCAGCCGGGCGCATCCACCAGGTTCCGCTCGAGCGCGAGATACAGCGTGAGCATCGCGAGGAAGCGGGGCTTGGGCGCGTACGAGAGGGACCACCCCACGACTGTTGCCAGCAACGGCCGCAGCTCCGCACAATCTCGCAGCTCCACGCCCGCCGTCGCCACGCCGCTCTCTCCGGACACTGCTCCAACATCGCTCGCGCTCGCTCCGGGGCCACCCGCATGCGGGTGCAGCAGCAGCTGAGCCGCCACCGCGAGCAGCGGCGTCGCCAGCTGCAGCCGCAGCGCCGGCGTCGCCAGCCGGCTCACCAGCCGCTCCAGTGGCGACACCGTCGCGTCCTGCGCCGCGTCTTGCGCCACCTCGGCTGCCTCGCCACTGTCACTACAGTGACAGGGCACGTGGAGCGAGGCCCACACGGCGCGCGCGTAGACGTTCTGTAGCACCACTCGGGTCTCGGGCAGCGCGGTCGCCTCGAGCATCGCCTCCGCCGCTGCCGCAACCCGCGGCGCAAAGGCGGCGTCGGTGCTGACGATGCTGCCCACGCACAACCATAACCTGACGTGCCTGCGGTGCGCGGCGCCAGAGGGCGAGCCTTCCTCTGGCAGCTGCGGCAGCTCGACTGCCAAAAGCTGTGCCAGCAGTGCGGCTCGCGCCGCAAAGGGAAGGCGGGGCGCGGCGTGGGCGAGGTGGACGGAGGGGTGGACGCACCGGCCGCCGTCGCCGTCATCTGCCGTGGAGGGGGCGGTGGAGGGGGGGGCGCTGCCCGCCTGCGCGGCGCCACGCACGGCGAGAGCGGCCAGCGTGGGCGGGTGCAGCTGCGCGGCACCGAGCTGCGCCGCCCCCAGTGCAGCGCTGAGAGTGGAAGAGGCGAGCGCGAGCTCCAGGTCAGCGGCGCGGGGCGGCTGGCCTCGCAGCAGTGCCACTGCCTTGGCCGCGACGAGCCGCGACGCCGCCACCACGGGAAGAAGGGCACTGAAGAGCTCAGCGCCGCCCTTTGCCCCGGCAGCGCCGCCTTCTGCGCCGGTAGCGCCGTCTACCATGCAGGTGGCCTCTCCGAGCGCCTCGAGCGCCTCGAGCGCGGCGCACAGCACAGGCAGGTCTCGCGTGCCAGCGCTCAGCCCCCATTGCAATGCCAGCTCCGCACCGCGGCGGCGCCGCGCCTCCGCCTCCTCGCCGCCTGCTCCGCCACCTGCTCCGCCGCCTGCTCCGCCGCCCCGCTCGCCGCCAGCTGTGCCCGCCTCGGCTGCGCGATGAGGCCACAGCACGCGTGCTGCATGGCGAAGCCACTCGAGACGCTCGTCGCGCCGAGAGTGCTGCGAAGCCATCATGCCCGCCCAATGCAAGAAGAGCTGCGCATCTTCACACGTGGCGTGCGCCGCAGCAGCAGGCCCAAGCGCCAGCAGCGCCGGTCTCGCCACGGCAGCATACTCGGGGTCGCTCCGAGGGTAGGCAGCGGCGAGCTGCGGCTGCGCAGCGCACGCGGCACGCGCAGCCGCCCACGCCGTGGCACCGCACTCGCACTCGGTGCCACCCTCGCCGCCGGCCTCGACGCCCCTCAGGCGGAGCACAAAGCCTTGGGCGCCACTGCACAGCTGTAGCACGCCGGAGAGGTGCGCCGCTGCCCACAGAGCGGTGGCGGCGTCGCAGCCCATGAGAGCCTCGGCCACCGCCCTGGGGTGCGACGCGGCGAGTGTCTCGAGCTGCGAGTGCTTCGGCGGAGGGAGCCGCTCGAGGCAGCAGCTCGCCACGCGCACACGCAAAGGAAGGGGCAGCTCCGGTGCGCTGGGGGGCGTGCAGAGCAGGAGCTCGAGCAGAGAGGGCAGCAAAGACTCGGCGAGGTCTGTCTCGACTACTACCCCCTTAGTCTCGACGCCGGCGGCCTCGTGCGGGGAGCCTGCCAAGGCCTTGAGCGGCAGCCGCAGCAGCGCGCGCACGTAGAGCTCAGCGAGCATGGTGGCGGCGCAGGGCGAGGCGCGGCGCAGGTGACACGTCACGCGCGGCGCCGGCAGCGGGAGCGGTGCCGATGGCGGCCGCGCCCGCCAGTCAGCCAACAGGACGGCGACTGCTGCGCCGGCGCCGCATGCGAGGCCCCTCTCCGCGAGGGTAGAGGCCGCCTCCGCCGCGCCGCCGATGGACATCGTGCCGAGCACCTCGAGCACCCTGCGCTGCCACCAGCCGACCCAGCGGGGAACATGCCGCGCCGCACCGCCGCCACCCAGCAGCTTGATGGCGGCGGCAGCGAGTGGGCCGAGCACGAGCTGCGCGCTCAACTCGAGAGGTCGGAGGAGCACCGTGTCGGCGACGCGCTTGTCGCCGTGCTCGACCGCGAGCAGCGCCGCCGCGTCGTGCAGCGAGACGGGCGGCAGCTCGGTGGCGGCGCCGACCAGGTGCAGTGGCTGCTGCGTGGCGAGGAGAGAGAGCAGCGCGCAGCGTGGCGCGCCATGGACCAGCGCGCAGATGTCGAGGCACGCGCGGCGGTTGGCGCGCTTCTTGTGCGCAAGGCCGCGCTGCAGAAAGGGCGTCAGCGGGTCGTCGGCCGTAGTGGCGAGCTCGTCGAGCAGCGCCTGAGCCGGCAGCTGCGCAGCCAGGGCGGCGGCGGCGAGGTGTGCGTCTCGACGGAGTGACTCGACCCAGGCGCTCGCTCCGAGCAGACTCAGAGCCTCGGGAGGTAGCGGCACGCCCGCTAGGAACGCACTGGCTGCCTCGGCCCGCAGCGCCTGCGGCATCACCGTCTCTGCAGCAAGCAAGTGCAGCTGCAGCCGCGTGCAGAGCGGCACCGTGGCATCGCAGAGAGCTGCATCGAGCCAGAAGCGCACGGCGGCCACATCCGGCCCGAGCCTTCGCGCCGCATCAACCACAGCCTCGCGGGCGTCCTCCTGGCGGCTCAGCCGTGCTAGCACTTCGAGGAGCTCACTCAGCGGCAGCGACTTGGAAGTCACACAGTGTGCGAGCAAGTGGTTGCGGAGAGCCACCTCATGAGTGAGCGAAGGCCCGACCAGGAACTCGCTGAGCTTCAACCCGCCGACGGATGTCAGAGTCATGATATACCGCGGCGGCAGCGGCGGCGGCGGTGCTGCGGATGCGATCGTCCTCTCCAGCGACGACGAAGCCGAGCCGGAAGAGAGTTCGGCGGCCGAACTCTCATGGACAGCGCCGTGCTGGCGAGAGGCGGGAACCGTTCAACGGTTCAACGGTCGGGCGCATTACTGTTGAACTTGTTGAAGTCACACGACAGGGAAGACGCGAAGGCACCACGTGCCGAAGCGACCTAATACCCCCTAACAAACTAAAACACAAAGGGTGGGATGGACTCGTGTCCTCAGTCCGAGTTCGGGTGGGCACAGCAAGACATCTGCAAGACACCTCAACGCTCCGTGGGCTGGGGTGGGGAAGAAGGGGAAGGGCTCCCGCGCGCTGTTGGCGTACTTTTTGTGCTGACGGAGTCACCACCGCAGCCGGGGGTCACCACCGCCTTGGTGCATGGGCGGCTTCGCAGACTTCTTCGACGATAGCGACGATGAGCTGGTGGCGAACGTCATAGAGGTTCCCGCGGAGCCGCCGCCACCAGCCCCGCAGCCGGTGCCACCACCGCAGCCGCCGCCCGCTGCTCTGGCGCCACCACCGGCTGCCGCCAAATCCCTCCACGAGATCCTGAGGATCGCTGGGGAGAAAGAGAGGGAGAGGGAGCGAGCGAGAGAGAGGAAGAGTGAGGTCGCTCCATCCGCCAATCGGAAGGGCAAGCGACCCGTGCCTCCCGCCCTACCCGCCGCCGCCCTACCCGCCGCCGCACCAGCCGCCGCCGCACCAGTCGCCGCCGGCGCCAGCAAGCGGTCGCGTGTCAGTGCAGGTGACGGCACGCTCGTCATCCGGGATGACTCAGCGCTGCCCGAGGCGGACGCGGCCGAGTGGCGAAATCGCGTCGGCGAGCTGACTCGGGCGGGTGAGCAATGGGTCGATGAGAGCTTCCCGGCGTGCCAGCTCTCGATCCGCGGCAAGGAGGAGGAGGCCGCACCGCCGCCGCGCGTTCCTGCGCCGCTCGTCCCCGGCGTTCCGCCCACCTGTCAGTGTCACGTGCCGGCCGCCGCGGCCAAGGTGACCAAGGACACGCCGAACAAGGATCGCGAGTACTGGCACTGCAAGGCGCGCAAGTGCGGCTTCTTCTGCTGGGCCGACGGCGGCGACGCGGCCTTCAAGCGGGGCGGTACCGCCGCGAAGCTCAGCTGGGCGCGGCTGCCGCTCAAGCTCAATGTGGTCTCCGACTTCGGCTTCCGAGCGGAGGACCTGCGGCAGGGCGGCGTGGGCGACTGCTGGTTCATGTCCGCGCTGGCCGTGGTAGCCCAGCGGCATGACCTGATCGCCAAGCTCTTTGCGTGCGACACTGCGCGCAACGCGGCGGGCTGCTACTGCCTGCGCCTCTTCCTCGACGGCCAGTGGGCCTCGGTGTGGCTCGACGACCTGCTCCCTATGACCGATGCGCCACGCCGCTCGGCACTCGCCTTCGAGACGCGGCTCGCCTTCTGCAGGTGCGGCTCCGCAACGGGCGAGCAGCAGCTGTGGGCGAGCCTAGTCGAGAAGGCCTACTCCAAGGCGCATGGGTCGTACCAGTCCATCTCTGGCGGGTGGGTCGCCGAGGCGCTGCTCGACCTCACCGGCGCGCCGACAGAGATGGTGGATATGGCTGACGACGCCTTCGAGTCGGAGGCGATGTGGGCTCGCCTCAAGGCCTACGCGGCGCTGGGGCTGCCGATGGGCTGCGGCACCAACAACGCCGAGGGGAGCAACCTGCGCGAGGTGGGGCTGGTAGGCGGCCACGCCTACTCGATCCTAGACGTGCGCGAGGCGGCCACGCGGGGCGGCGAGGCGGTGCGACTGCTGCGCATACGCAACCCGCACGCGTGCGGCGAGTGGACGGGCGACTGGAGCGACCAATCAGACATGTGGGCACAGCTCGTCGACCAGGGCGGCGGTGGTGGCGGTGGCGGTGGCGGTGGCTTCGGCGGCGGCTCGAGCACCGAGCTCCCCTTGTGTCCCTACGGCGCGGGATGCTACCGCCAGAGCGCGCAGCACCGCGCCGAGTTTCGTCATGATGGCGGCAGCGGCAGCCAGGGCCAGCGCGGCTTCGAGCGCACGGGGGTCGACGACGGCACCTTCTGGATAGACTACACCAAGTTCCTCATGGGCTTCTCGCACATCGACGTCCGCTGCACGCTGCAACCCCACGCCCCTCAGGGCTGCAACCCCACGCCCTCCGGGCTGCAACCCCACGCCCTCCAGGCTGCAACCCCGTGTGTCTCAGGTCTGTGACCGCACGCGCCGCAGGTCTGCTACGCGCTGCGCGGCTGGCACGCGCGCTCCTTCGATAACTTCTTCCCCGCCGAACGCAAGGCGGCGCGCCGCGTGTGCGCCAGCGTGCTGGAGGTGTCTTCGGCCGAGCGGCCCGCGACGCTGATGGTGATGGCGCTGCAGCCGACCAAGCGCGGCGCGTGGTGCCGCGCTGACCGCAAGAAGTCGTACCGGCTAGGCGACTTGTCCGTGCTCATCGGCCGGCTGACCAAGGACGGCAGCGCCATCGCCGAGCTGGTGGGCGGCGGGCTGCGCGGTGCCGACCGCGGCGAGCGCACGTGGGTGGCGCGGCTCGCCGTGCCTGGCGCGTCGTACGCGATGGAGCGTGTGGAAGGTGCTGTCTTGGTGGCGCCACGGCTCGCTAGTCTGGCCTGCTAGGACTGCATCCCCAGGCTCTGCTGCATCGCTCCACGCTCGGTACGAGCTGCTGCACCGCTCAGGGCCCCTGGTTAGGGGGCTGGAGAGCGGCTGTGTGGCCCGGCCAAAGTCGCCGATTCCGCGGCTTGCATAATTCAGGTTGTCGTGCCACTTTGCCTGGGCAATAACCCCACCGCCGCGGAGACGTCGCAGCGGCAGCCCTTCTCCATGCGGCTGTGGTCGTCCGAGCCGGTGCTCGTGCGGCAGACCACGAGCCACCCTCCTGCCCAGGTCGGCCGCAGCGCACGCACCGTGAGCTGGTGCGGCGAGATTGCGCTGCAGGCACCGCGCTTGAGTAGTGAGCAGTGAGTAGAAGGGAGGAAGGGAGGGGGGAAGGGAGGGAGGGGGGACTGAAGGCACGTAGTACCCGCCATCTTTCACTTGCTAACTTCCGCTTACTTGCAACCTGCAGGCGCTGCACCTCGCCCTCACATCCGAGCTCAGCCCACCCCGCCCACCCGTCATGCGCGGCCTCGCCTACGCCGCCGAGCTCGAGCGGCTGATGCTCATGCCCGAGCACGCCGCGCTGCTCATGGACGGCGGCGGCGGCGCGCGTATTCGTCGTCGCCTCATCCGCCTCTCGCCCACAGCGTGCGCGCTGGTGGCGGAAGGCTCTGAGCTCAGTGTGGTGTGCTAGAGCCTAGGCCCGCGCTATAGAGTTGGCCTGCACCTAGAGTCATACGCGGGATGCGCAGGGTGACCTTTTCTGACACATGGGACATGGACATGGACATGGAACATGGACATGGAACATGGACATGGGCACATGGGGTTGCGGATGGGATCATAGGGTTGCAGCCTCTAACATATACGGTTGCAGGTGGCGGCCTTCAGCTGGGCCTCGCCATCGGAGCCGCCGCTGACGCTGCGCGTCACGGCTTTCGCGAAGAGCTCCACCGCGCGCGCGGCGGAGGGCCTGCTCGCCAACCAGAAGGCGCTCGCTGACGCCTACTACGCGCGGCGGCAGGAGGAGAAGGAGCGACGCCGTGCGGAGGAGGTGCGCCGCAGCGGCTTGACTCGGGGCGGTGTCACGAGGAGCCCCGGTCCTAGCCCCTCCCGAGCCTTAATCCCCCGTAACCACAGTCTGTGATCATCCCAAACCCGAGCCCACACCCCTGCCAGACCCCGAACCCGCCCATGAGCAGGAGCTGCGCGGCGTGCCGCCGCCGCCGCCAGCGGGGCGCGAGCGAGGCCCACGCTGGCCAGCAAAGTGGGCGGCATTCCGCGCGCTCGCGGTGGTGGCGCCGCGCTCAAGGCGGCTGCTACTCGTCGCCTCAGCAACAGGGGTGCAGGCTCAGCTTGGCGCGGTGGAGGTAGAGGTGCTGACAGGTGAGACCGTACCAGCAGCGAACCTCGTCGAAGGCGCCGAGCAGCAAGCCGCCTCCGCCGTCGTGAGCTCGGCCGCGGCGCGGCGCGAAGCAGCCTCCGCCTCCGGCGCGTGTGCGATGCACAAGTGGCTCAGCAGCGCTAACGGCGCCGGGAATGGTGCCAGCCTCGCAGCAGACGGCGGCAGCGGCGGCGCTGCAGGCGGCGGCGGCAGCGGCGGCGGCAGCGGCGGCGGCGGCAGCGGCGGCGGCGGCAGCGGCGGCAGCGGCGGCGGCAGCGGCGGCGGCAGCGGGGGCGGCGGCAGTGGGGGTGACCCTGCTTCGCCGTGGGCACGCGGTGCGTCGGCGGAGGGCATCTTTGCGGCAGCGCCTTTCAGTAGCGACGAGTGGGTGGCGCTGCAGGCCTCATTGCAACCGTCGCAGCAGCCGCGCGACGTCGGTCGCGCCACAGACAACGGAGACGGCGGTGGCGGCGGTGGCGGCGGTGGCGGCGGCGGCGGCGGCGGCGGAGGCGGCGGCGGAGGCGGCGGGGGCGGCGGGAACCTGGAGGACGCGCAGCTGGCGGCGGTGCTCGCGGCGAGCCGCGCCGACGCGCAGGAGGAGGAGGAGGCGCGGCGTCGGCGCGCAGGGGTTGGTGGCAGCGGCGGCAGCGGCAGCCAGGACAACGAGGAGGCGCAGCTGCAGGCGGCGCTTGCAGCGAGCCTCCGTGAGGTGGCACCGGTGGGTGGCTCTTGCGGCGGCGGCGGTGGCGGCGGCGACAGCGGCGGCGGCAGCGGTGGCAGTTGTGGCGACCGCGGCGGCAGCGGTGGATACCGCGGCGGCAGCGGCGGCGGCGGTGCTGCGGATGCGATCGTCCTCTCCAGCGACGACGAAGCCGAGCCGGAAGAGAGTTCAGCGGCAGCGGTCCGGGCGGCCCGCCTGAGGCACTTCGGCCCCCATGATTGAATAGGCGAGCCGGAGGGGTGGAGGGGCACGCGTCTATAAACAGTTTATCGTCGGTCATCGCATACCCAATAAAGCCGTACCGCGTACGGTAGTTGCGTGTGAGATACTTTAAGGTTTGTGAAAAGCTGTAGCTCCGTG
>Ga0115006_10004018_pt1 | contig 10171 bp, 9 predicted proteins | sample ArcOceMetagenome_3_FD_88943 | JGI IMG/M metagenome (GOLD analysis project Ga0115006, IMG submission 88943) | Marine eukaryotic phytoplankton communities from Arctic Ocean - Arctic Ocean- Svalbard ARC20M Metagenome | ecosystem: Environmental > Aquatic > Marine > Oceanic | place: Arctic Ocean...
CAAACAAACTAGCCAAAACTACAACAACAAGTGCTTTCATATTACCCACAATACTTCTCCTAAACATTTATTAAAATTGATTTCCCAACGAAAACTGAAACACTTCGGTCTCATCAAAATCGTTTGAATTTAAAGGTTTGGCAATACTAAACGTAATTGGGCCAAACCCACTTAACCACGTCGCTCCTAGGCCTACGGAATAACGCAACTCTCCAACATCAGGTTTGAAGCAATTTACCTGAGTTTCTCCACACTTGGTGTTAAATATATTACCCACATCAAGAAACAGACTTGACTGCACAGACCTCTGATCCTTCAGAAAAGGCAGTGGAAAAAGCACTTCAGCACCCATTTCAACCTGGACATTGCCACCGATAGGATCTGGATCATCATAGAATGCAAGGCCAGATGGCGGCGTGTCCTGAGGCCCCAAGGTATTTTTCTTAAAGCCCCGCACCGAGCCGAAGCCACCGCCATAGAAGTTCTTGAAAAATGGCATGGTAGTGGTTCCACCATAACTTTCCCCATAACCGAAATCAGCCCTCAACTTGAGCGTCAGAGGCCCATAAAGACCACGCAAATGCTGCGCTTTATAGGTTATCTTGTAGTATTCCAGACCGGAACCAGGCAGAGCCAAGTCGGCACTAATCCGTTGCATGGTACCTCGAGTCGCAAAAACACCTCGATTGAGCGTAGACTGAACCCAATTCACGTTACCGCTTACAACATCAAAACTGGTGCCGTTCTCTGTGACAAATTCTGAGATTTCCTTCGAATCATAGGTGCCTGAAGAAATTTCTAAGTTTTCATAGGTAAAACCAAAGCCGATACGCTGGATGTCAGTTACGGGATAACTCCAGTTAACGGAGGCGCCATAGGTGTCGGTTGAGAAGCTTGAGACGTTATACTCACCATAGTCTGTTTCACGGGCAAAGACACTATAGCCAACACTTACACCATCAACGGTAAAGTAAGGTTCGGTGTAGCTGAAGTTAATAGAGGTCTGATATTTACTTTTGTTTAGCCCCACCCCAACCTGCTTACCGGTACCGAAAAAATTATTTTCGCTGAGGTTTGCACCTAGAATAAGCCCATAACCCTGAGAATAACCAACACTAGCGCCTACAGAACCCGATGGCTGCTCCTCAACGGTGTAGATAACATCAAGCAAATCATTGGTGCCAGCAACCGGAACATTCTCAACTCTGACCTCCTTGAAGAACCCTAGCCGCTCAAGCATAACTTTAGACGACTCAATCAACGCATTATTAGCTGATCCACCCTCCATCTGACGCATCTCACGTCGCAGAACGTTGTCGGCTGTTTTTGTATTGCCACGAAATTCAATACGACGGACATAGGCGCGCATGCCGGGCTTCACCACAAAGGTAATTTTGGCTGTTTTAGCCTCTTCATTTAACTCTGGGTACCCCTCAATTTCGGCGAAGGTATAGCCTTCATTACCCAATCGGCGAGCAATAAATTCCTTGGAGGCGGTCATTAATGCCTGTGAAAAGGTGCTGCCCTCAGATAACAGCACCAGCGCCCTGATCTGCGCTTCCGGAATCTTAAGCTCTCCGGAAAGTTCAATATCACTGACCGTAAATATGTCCCCTTCATTAATATTGATGGTAATGTAGACAGATTCTTTATTTGGACTGATTGATACCTGAGTGCTAACCACCACAAACTGCAGATACCCACGATCCAGATACCAACTTTCCAGAGTCTCTATGTCACCGGCCAATTTCTCCCGGGCATACTTGTCATTACTGGAAATCCAGGACAGCCAACCGGTCGAGTTTTGCTCAAACTCGTCGAGCAGCGTCTCTTCGGTAAAATCGCTATTACCGACAATGTTTATATGTCTAATTTTTGCGACATCGCCTTCATCAATATCTATATTGACCGCAACACGATTACGCGGAAGCTCTTTAACCTCGGTCTTGACGAGTGCTCCATAGCGACCCTGCGCCACGTATTGACGCTGCAACTCCTGCACCATGCCCTCTAAAATTACCTGACGGAATATTTGGCCCTCGGCCAGTCCATTGTCACGCAAAGCATCAATGAGCTGTTCGGTCTCGATGGCTTTGTTACCGTCAAGGTTAATCTCTGTGACAGCCGGTCGTTCCTCCAAACCGATCACTAACACTCCGTTTTCTCGAACCATGACCACATCAGAGAAATAACCGGTTCGAAACAATGACCTGGTAGCCTCACGCACCACAGGTTCGTCAATCAGGTCGCCAACACTGACTGGCAGCGCCGCAAAAACCGTTCCAGCAGAGACCCGCTGCAAACCTTCAATCCGGATATCATCCACCTGAAACACTTCAGCTGAAATTGAAAATGAGACTAAAGAGAGGGCTATAAAAAGACCATTTAACAGTCGTGTCATGTGATTAATTAAATCCGATTGTTATTTATTATGATTAGCGGCTCAAACTAGCCGCATGATGTCATTATAGGTCGCAAATAGCACCAACCCTAACAACATAATTAAACCCGCTTGATAACCCAATTTCTGGAAGCTATTCGACACAGGTGACCCTTTTACTATCTCGATTATGTAATACAAGAGGTGCCCACCATCCAAAACCGGAATAGGCAACAAATTCATCACGCCGAGCATTATACTGAGAATAGCGACAAAGCGAATAAAATTGTCAATTCCCGATCTGCCTGCATCACCAGCAATCGTAGAGATCGTGATTATCCCGCTGACATTTTTAGGACTCAGGTCCCCAGTAACCAGCTTGACAATAGACTTGAGCACAAAAACGCTACTAGTCCATGTTTCATTAATACTCCGAGGTATGGCCGTGAAGACATTATAATCAACGTCTCGCATCACCTCTGCGGGAAAATTACCCGTCGGTGCTAGCTGCACGCCAAGTTGGCGCACCATTTTGCCGTCTCGCTCTACCGATTCTGGAGTCACTTCAAAGTTCATGCGCACTTGATCACGCAGTATCTCCAAACGAACAACCCTACCTGCACTATTCGCGACTGTCTCAATAAAGCGGGCGACGTCATCGATGTTCTCGCCATTAATAGTCATCAATTGATCGCCGGCCCGCAAGCCAACTTTATAACCTGCGCCATTATCCAATACTGCAGCCAGAAACAAGGACTCCAATTTATAGGGAGGACTAATACCCAAATCACGCAGTGGCATTGGCTCCGCTGACTCCCGCAGCCAACTAGCGACATTGACAGATAATACGCGCTGAACGGAGGATTCATTGTCAATGATAGTAAATGGAATGTCGCCACTGGTCCCGACATAATCAAAAAGCCGCCGCGACAACCCGCCCCAAGAGTCTACTGGCACTCCCTCAAGGGCAACAATTTCTATGCCAGGTGCGAAGCCCGCCTGTTCCGCCAACGAACCGACCCTGACATCGCCAACAATCGGCGCTAGCTGTCTCTCTCCTGATAAAAATACTAGCCAAAATGCCAATACCGCGAACAAAAAGTTAGCCATGGGCCCTGCGGCAACAATCGCCATACGTTGCCATACCGATTTGGTGTTAAAGGCTTTGGGTCTATCACTTTCAGCGACATTACCTTCGCGCTCATCAAGCATTTTCACGTAGCCACCTAACGGCAGCAAGGCCAGTACAAATTCAGTATCCTGACTGTCACGCCATCGCAACACCGGCGTACCAAAACCAATCGAAAAACGCTCAACTTTAACGCCGCAGCGACGTGCCACCCAAAAATGCCCAAACTCATGAATGGTGACCAGTATGCCCAGAGCAAGAAAGGTATAAAAAAGTGTCTGCAGTAGCGCCATTGGTTATTGTCCAACTCCGGTTATGTATGCCCGACTAAACACCCTAGCCCTTGCATCTGAGTCTTGGACTGCGCCCAGCGACTCTGGTTCAGTGAAAGTTAGACTGGATAGGGTTTCTTTTACGACATCGGCTATCTGCATAAAGCCGATACGTTGCTCTAAAAAGGCCTCAACTGCAACCTCATTGGCCGCATTCAGAATAGTCGGCGCGTCCCTTCCCACTCGAGCTGCCTCGCAAGCCAATTGCAAACAGGGGAAACTCTGCAGATCAGCTTGTTCAAAGTCTAACCTAGCGACATCAAATAGATTTAAGTCTGCGACACCAGAATTGATTCTATTAGGCCATGCCAGCGCGTGGGCTATTGGTGTGCGCATGTCTGGGTTGCCAAGCTGAGCTAATACAGACCCATCAACATACTGGACTAACGAATGAATAATACTCTGCGGATGCACTACCACCTCAATCTGTTCCGGGCCCACCGCGAAAAGCCAGCAGGCTTCTATTACCTCAAGGCCTTTATTCATCAAAGAGGCGGAGTCAACAGAAATCTTGCGCCCCATCTTCCACTTTGGGTGAGCGCAGGCTTGATCCGGTGTCACCGCTACCATCTGATCGGCGCTCCAGCCCCGGAAAGGGCCACCAGATGCGGACAACAGCAACTTTTTGATACCAGATGATGATAGCTGCTGATAATTCGACGGCAGACATTGAAAAATAGCATTATGCTCACTATCAATTGGTAACAGCACCGAACCCGATTGCACCACGGCCTGCATAAAAAGCCCCCCTGCCATCACCAGAGCCTCTTTGTTGGCCAGCAGGATTTTCTTACCGGCCTTCACCGCGGCCAATGTAGGCAAAAGACCGGCGGCACCTACAATAGCTGCCATAACTGTATCCACATCAGCCGCGCCAGCAACCTCACAGAGCGCCTCTAGACCCCAGATCACCTGGGTCTCTGAGCCAGCCTCAACCAGCAGAGCCTGCAACTCAGTCGCCGATGCAGCATCATTGACCACGGCGTATTTGGGACGATGCTGCTTGCACTGGCTCGCCAGCTTGAGAATTTGACGATGACCCGTAAGCGCGTAAACGGTATATTTATCGGGGTGACGGCTAATAACATCAAGCGTGTTCACGCCGATTGAGCCGGTTGCACCGAGCAGTGTAATAGACTGCAAGGTCAGAAGGGCCTAGTAAGAGATAGTAGCAAACTGAATAGTGGCAGAGCCGCCATAATACCGTCGATACGATCTAGGACGCCACCATGGCCCGGCAATAGCTGACTACTGTCTTTGACACCACTGTGGCGCTTTACCATGCTCTCAAACAGATCGCCCAGCACGGAGTAGAGAGCCACCGGGAAAATCAACAGTAAAAGGCTTGTGGGCGTCGCGATATCAGGCAGTGCCCAAAGCAAACCAGCAATAAGTAAAAATTGCAGCAATAACCCTCCAGCGAAGCCCTCCCATGTTTTGCCGGGACTCACAAGCGGCGCTAATTTATGCTTTCCAGCCAGAGTCCCGAAAAAATAGCCTCCAACATCAGCCAATACGACAATCACTATTGCCAGTAGCAGTAACCATTGGCCCGACACGTTGTGTAAAATAGCAGCAGCCGCAACCCAGGTGAATGTCAGCACTAGGATACCCAAAGCCCCCAAAATATAGCGGCTGGACCATAAGATCGCGCTAGAGGGATAGCCCTGAACCCAGAGAAAGATAATCGCCCAAAGTCCCACAGCCACCAGAGAGATCTGTTGAGCCCGTTGGTGATCAAAACTATCAAACAGGCCCACCCAAACGCCAACCGCAGCTTGAGAGAGCACCAGCAAACTCAAAAATAACGTCTTCCCTGAGACGGAAGTAACTTTCATCAAGTTGCTCCACTCCCACCCTGCGACAAGAACCATCACACCGATTGCTAGGGAAAAGTCCACTGCAGAAAGGTTGAGCAGAAGAGCAAAAAAAATGGCTGCCATAATGATCGCGGTAATCACGCGCTGCTTAAACAAGGGCACCCTCCCCGGCATCATCAATGTCGCGCACACCGAAACGGCGCTGACGACGGTGATACTCGTCAATCGCAACATTTAAAGCATTGCCATCAAAATCCGGCCAGTAGCATTCGGTAAAATACAGCTCCGTATAGGCCATCTGCCAGAGCAGAAAATTACTGAGCCTCTTGTCCCCCGCGGTGCGGATACATAAATCAGGATCGGGGATACCGTCTTTCTGCATATATTGACCAAACAGCTCTTCACTGATATCAGATGGGCGCAAGCGACCCGTCTGGACCTCAAGAGCCAACCGCTTGGCGGTATTAGCCACATCCCAACGGCCACCGTAGTCAACGCACAGATAGAGCGTCAATTTACCGGCTGCGGTGGCAGCCTCGGCTTCACGAATGATACGTTTCAGACGATCACTGAACTGGCTGCGATTACCAATAACTTTGAGGCAGACTCCATCATCGCGAAGGGCGTTGGTTTCTTTTTTCAAATAGGAGGCAAACAATGACATCAGCCCGCGCACCTCTAGATCAGGACGGTTCCAATTCTCACTGCTGAAGGCAAAGAGCGTTAGCGCCTGTACACCCTTTTCTTTGGCAGCGCCAAGGATATCTCGAATCCGCTCAACGCCAGCTTCATGTCCTGCAATACCGCTGAGTCCACGCTCTTTAGCCCAACGGTTATTGCCGTCCATAATGAGCGCCACATGTTTCAGTGGGTGCGGGTTGTCCGTTGGAATAGGCTCGACCATGGTATTCAGCGGAGATTAAATCTCCATCAAATCCTTTTCTTTTACCGCCAGAGTCTCTTCGACGCGAGCAATAGCGCGATCTGTAATTTTCTGCACATCGTCCTGAGCTTTGCGATCCTCATCCTCACTAATGGCTTTGTCTTTAAGCAGGTCTTTGATGTCCGAAAGAACATCACGACGCACATTGCGGATCGCAATGCGCGCACCTTCGGCCTCACTTTTCGCCTGCTTACCATAGACTTTTCGGGTCTCCTCAGTCAGAGCCGGCAGCGGTATCCGAATTACCGTTCCTGCACTGGAGGGGTTTAGCCCCAAATGAGACTTCATAATAGCTTTCTCAAGAGCAGGAACTAGGAATTTCTCCCACGGCGTTACTGTGAGCGTCCTGGAGTCTTCAATAACGATTGAAGCTGCCTGAGCAATCGGCGTGTCAATCCCGTAATAGTCCACTGAGATACCATCTAGAAGGCTTGGATGGGCGCGGCCGGTCCGGATCCGGTTGAATGCAACAGCCAATGAATCCACTGCTTTGCCCATGCGAATCTCTGCATCCTGTTTTAATTCATCAATCATATAACGATCCTTTTAACCCTCTTCGATCAACGTGCCTTCATCGCCGCCAACAACTAAGTTTAGCAAGGCTCCCTGCTTAGACATACGGAATACTCTCAATGGCATGTTGTGTTCGCGGCACAAACAGATGGCAGTAAGATCCATAACACCTAGCTTCTTATCCAGCACCTGATCATAGGTCAGATTGGAAAATAGCTCTGCACTAGGATCCAGCATAGGATCAGCTGAATACACCCCATCAACCTTAGTCGCCTTGAGCACCACATCCGCATTTATTTCAATGCCACGCAAACAGGCAGCAGAGTCTGTAGTAAAAAATGGGTTGCCGGTACCGGCCGCAAAAATAACGACCTCGCCATCTTTCAAATAACGAATGGCTCGCCTACGGTCATAGTGTTCAACAACACCACTCATAGGGATGGCCGACATAACATTGGACGAAATATTGGTTCGCTCAAGCGCATCGCGCATCGCAAGGGCATTCATCACCGTCGCCAGCATACCCATATGGTCGCCCGTAACACGATCCATCCCCGCAGCGTTCAACGCGGCCCCGCGAAACAAATTGCCACCGCCAATCACCAGGCCGACCTGCACACCTATACCAACCAACTGGCCTATCTCTAAAGCCATTCGATCCAAGACCTTTGGGTCAATACCAAAGCCCTCGTCACCCATCAGCTGTTCACCACTGAGCTTGAGAAGGATACGTTTGTACTTTTTCTCTTTACCGGTGGTTGGCATATCGGCTCCTAATGTCGGTTACTCGTTAGAACTGGCTAGTTGTGCTGCAACTTCAGCGGCGAAATCAACTTCGTCGACCTCAATACCCTCGCCCACTTCAAAGCGCACAAAAGATACCACCTGAGCACCGCCTGCGGCAACCAATTTACCAACCGTTGTATCAGGATCTTTAACAAACGGCTGATCAACCAGACTACTCTCTTTTAAGAACTTGCTGACGCGGCCATCAACCATTTTTGCAACTATCTCTGCTGGCTTACCACTATCCAGAGCCTGAGCAGTATAAATTGCTCTCTCAGCTTCAATAGCTTCTGCAGGCATTTGATCCGAGCTGACTACTGCCGGATTGAGCGCTGCAACGTACATAGCGACGTCTTTTGCCAATCCTTCAGTGCCTGCTGACAGGCCAACAATCACGGCAATACGGTTATTACTGTGGACATAACCACCCACTACCGGCGCTTCAATAGACGCTGCACGCCTAGGAGAAATATTCTCACCAATTTTTTGCACTAGCGATTCGCGGGCAGATTCAAGATCACCAGACATTAAAGCAGGAATATCTGTTTGCTTATTGGCGAAGGCTTGACCGAGTACGTTACTAACGAACCCCTTAAACCCCTCGTCGCGTGCCGCAAAATCAGTTTCGCTGTTAACCTCTAAGACTACGCCGTAATTACCCTCGACTTTGACCGACACAAGGCCGTCTGCAGCGGTCCGACCTGCCTTCTTGGCTGCTTTCATACCGCTTGATTTACGCAGCTCCTCAATGGCCTTATCTACATCAGCACCGGACTCAACCAGCGCTTTTTTACATTCCATCATACCTAGACCGGTGCGGTCGCGAAGCTCTTTAACTAAAGATGCCGTTACCTGTGACATTGTATTCCTCTCTTAAACCATAAATTCAGTTGGAAAAAAGGGGGCTACGGCCCCCTTTGTTCGTACTACTTATTGTTCACTTACTCAGCTGAAGCCTGGGGTGCTTCCTCTAAAGGCGCAGCCTCTTCGATCGCAACGGGCTCAGCAGCCGCTACCGCTGCTTCAATAGCCGGCTTGGACTGCTCAGCAGTTGAAGCTTCAGTAGCCGCAACTACAACCTCTTCAACGAACTCATCTTTCTTATTGACCGACGCCGCCTGAGCTTTACCTTCAAGCACTGAGTCAGCAACCGATGCGGCGTATAGCTTGATCGCACGAATTGAGTCGTCGTTGCCAGGAATAATGAAGTCGATGCCATCAGGATTGCTATTAGTGTCAACGATACCGACGACTGGAATACCCAGCTTGTTGGCTTCATTAATAGCAATTCTCTCGTGGTCCACATCAACGACGAACAGGATATCAGGCAGCCCGTTCATGTCCTTGATTCCGCCAATGGAGTTCTCAAGCTTGATTTTCATGCGCGTGCGCGTTAGAACTTCTTTCTTACCTAATTTGTCAAACGTGCCGTCAGCTTCCTGCGTTTCCAAATCACGGAACCGACGAATGGAGGCGAGGATAGTCTTGTAGTTGGTGAGCATACCACCCAACCAGCGATGGCTGACATAGGGCATACCGCAGCGCTCTGCTTGCTCTTTGACAATTTTTTGTGCGGCACGCTTAGTACCGACAAAAAGAATTTGATTTCCTTTGGCTGCTTCAACACGCAAAATTTCTAATGCTTCGTTAAAGGCTGGCACAGTGTGCTCAAGGTTGATGACATGAACTTTGTTACGTGAGCCAAATATAAACTTGCTCATCTTGGGGTTCCAGAAGCGGGTTTGGTGACCGAAATGGACACCAGCCTGCAACATATCGCGCATACTGACAATAGACATAAGATTTCCTCTTGGGGTTAAGCCTCCACATCCCCCAATGATCAACCAGTTAAGCTTGTAAATTAGACGCTTAAAAGGCACCCAGACCATCGTGTCGGAATGTGTGTGTCGTTTAGTTTTAATAACTACTGCAAGGACATCCCTACAGCGGCGCGCTTTATACCATAATCAAACCATCACTTAAAGAAAAACCGTACACAAAAATCCCCCAGCTTGCTACGTTGGAAGCCAACGGTGGCGTCCTTTACGACCAAAATCTCAGTATAGCCAACTAAATATCACACAAGCTCTCCCGTATCGACTGATAGGTGGGTACAATGCTATCAAATGTAATTCCTCAGGAACAATAATGACCATAGAGCTGCGCACCCCAGAACAGATAGCCAAAATGCGTGAAGCAGGCCGCCTTGCGGCTGAAGTGTTAGAGTTAATTGGCGAATATGTCGTGCACGGAGTCAGTACCGAAGAA
>Ga0115006_10004019_pt1 | contig 10170 bp, 12 predicted proteins | sample ArcOceMetagenome_3_FD_88943 | JGI IMG/M metagenome (GOLD analysis project Ga0115006, IMG submission 88943) | Marine eukaryotic phytoplankton communities from Arctic Ocean - Arctic Ocean- Svalbard ARC20M Metagenome | ecosystem: Environmental > Aquatic > Marine > Oceanic | place: Arctic Ocean...
GGGTGCTGCCGGGTGCTGCCGGGTGCTGCCGGGTACCTGCCCTCACATCGTCTCAGCTGGTCAGCGCTGCCGGGTGCTGCCGGGTCTACTGCCGGGTGCTGCCGGGTGCTGCCGGGTTGCCGGGGTGTTGCCGGGTTGCCGGGTGCTGCCGGGTTGCCGGGTGCTGCCGGGTTGCCGGGGTGTTGCCGGGGTGTTGCCGGGTTAGGCTGCCGGGTTGCCGGGGCCAGGGCTCAACTCGTGGCTGCTCGAGTAACGCCTTCCTCGGTGTGACTCCGTCGTTCCTTGTTATCCAAGGCAGTACAGGGTACGGCCATAGTGAGCTGCCGTATAGCCGACGTCGTCGACTATAAGAGGATCGGCATTCGCATCGAGCAACGCGGTGATGATCGCGTCGTAATCATTAGAGCATGCGCAAAAAAGAGGGGAGCCACCCTTCCATCTGGTGAGGTCGACATTAGCACCCTCCTTGACCAGCATGCGGATGCACGCCTCGTGGCCGCAATTGGCCGCGGCATGGAGGGCGGTACCGTCTTCGCAGACCTTGTCGAGATCAGCACCCGCCTCGATAATTACGAGCACGCACGCCTCGTGCCCCTGTATGCACGTGTGCTGGAGGGGGGTAACCTTTGCCAAATCGCCCTCAGAGGCACTGCCCTTGTAGATCCCCCTGTTTACATCAGCACGTCCTCCGCGAGTACCTCACGCACACCTGCGAGGTTGCCGGCTGCTGCATGACTGCACAGGAGCTCGGCGAGTGCGTCCGTGCGAGGCTTCTGTTTCTTACCACCCAAACGCCAGAAGTCCGTGCGAGGCTTCTGTTTCGTTACATCGTTAGAGGGGACGGGGGAGTGTTCGCACGTCGGTCTCGTTGCAGTAGATCCCCGCTGCTCCTCCTCGGGTCCGCTGCTTGCACGGGACTCCATCATACCGCCCTACGGCGGAAACCCAGGCTGGTCTTGTCCGCTAAAGATGCCTCCCCCTTTTGAGGCTTCTCCATGGCGGATGGCGCTCGAGGGAGGAGAGGTAAATACAGGGAACGGAGTGTGACTATTTATACCGGTAGGTCTTTACTCGACAAGCGACTGGTCAACCCTTAGGTTCCTATATATCTCAGCCCGGAACGAGTGCTGTATCCGGCGCCGAGATTTATATAATAACATATAGAATTATAGTACGGCTTTATATAATACGTGCTTCGTTGCTCAGGTCTGCGCCCCTCAATACACGCACGCCTCGCCGTACGCACCGTCTCTTAGCTTGGCCACCGTCTCGTTCTTCCACGTCTTGAACGTGCTGACCGCCTGCAGCCGCGAGATGCCGCGTGTCTGCATCTCGTGGTTCTGCCAGCCCACGCGGCCCACTAGCCCGATCACGGGCACGTCCGCCTCGACGACGGCAGGCAGCGACCCGAGCGCGGCGCGCAGCGCGGCAGGCGGCACTGCCGGCTGTGAGTAGTCCGGCTTGAGGTTGAACCCGATGGAAAGGCGCCGCGCATCATCTGCCACCTGGCCGCGCGGGTTGCTGACGCGGTGCGTCGTGCCGTGCACTTGGAAGCCCGTCAGCAGCGCGGCGAGGTTGCCCAGAAAGACCGTCAGCTCCCCTTTACGCGCGGGGACGCACGTCCAGCCGTCCGCCTCCGCGTCTTCGCCCTCCATGCGGCGGTGGCCCTCCGGCAGCCGCACCTCCAGCGCGCCGCTGCTGCCAGCGACCGCGTCGAGGTCGGTGGCAGGCTGCCTCGCCAGCACAGTAAGCAGCGACGTGTCGAAGTGGCGGCTCGCGCGGATCGGGACGGCGGGCACCCCGTAACGCGCGCCGCCGATGCCGCGGCGGTCTTGCAGCTGCGAAGGGTAGTTGTTGACCTGCAGCCGCGAGTGGTGCCGCAGCGGCGCGTCAGGGTGGGCGGACGAGTTGCTGGTCACCAGCTCGTCGAAGGCGGTGTGCGGCGCGCCCAGTGCCGCGGCGATCGTCTGTAAGCAGGCGCGCGACACCTGCTCGAGCTCCGGGTAGGCAGCTTCCATCTCCACCTGCAGTAGCCGCGCCTCGCCACCGTGCTCAGCAGACAGGGCAGCGTTGCGCTCGTAGAAGACGCGGCCCCACTCCGAGTCGTAGAACGGGTGCGGCGGCAGCGTGCGCGTGGGCATGCTGCACACCGAGGGCGGTCCGCACACGAAGCGCTCGCATAGAATACCTTCGCGCGCACTCTGCTCGGGATGCGGCGGTAGATTATCAGCCGCCGCCAAGGTTGCCTCGTGGTATCGCATGTGCTGCGGATACATCTCCCACCCGCGCGAGCGGTCCATGTCACCAACGGCGCATGCCGACTTCACCGCAGCAGGCTGATCGAAGAAGTGGCGGCTGGCAGTGAGTAACCTCTCGTGCACAGCCTCATCAACGGCGTGTCCGGAGATATGCCACACGCCCCCGTTGTTCAGGCAAGCGTCACGAACCGTTGCCACAGCTGCTGCAGGCGGAGGCTGGCCGGCAACGTACCACCGCAGGCCGTCGAGGTGGGCCGTGCGGAAGCGAGGCGACCGCATCGCAGTGCAGCGCCGAGCAGCGGGCAGGCCGGAAGGTGTCAGTGAGCAGCGCGCGGTGCGTGCCCAGCGTCTCGGCCGTCGTCCACACGAGTCGAGAAATGTAGGGAGGTCCGCGGTCACTGGACACCGCGGGTTTGTCAGATCGTGATCACGCAAGCGGCCTCGCTGACCATGCCCAGCACTTGCTCGCACGAACCCGTGTGTATGACCAGCGTGTGTATAGAAGGCTACGACGGCCTATTTAGGCTTTTTGCACACCGCTCGCCTGTGATCGAAAACCCACCCATCATATCTTAAACCTTGATAGCCCGACTCACCCAGAAATTCGATGCGGCTCCTCTCTCGGGCGGAGCCGGGCGTTTTGGGGATTGGGGCGGAGCCGGGCTCTAGCTAGCGGAGCCGCACAGGAAAATGTAAATCCCAAACACTGCCATCACATATTGACAAAGACGTCGCTCATCCAGCCGTCGCGTTTGTCTCCAAAGTGTCCGTCGGCGCACGCTGCCGGCGAGACCGATGGCGGCACCACGAGCTCAATCGCGCCCCGCGCCGCGCGTGCGTCGCCCTTGGGCGGCACCGGCGTGCGCCCCTTGCCGAAGACATCGAGGGCCGCCTTGTTGGCGCAGCAGAAGGGCGCGCGCTCCAGCCTTGCGATGTTCGCATGCCGGCAGGGAGTGGGCACACGGGTTCAGCTCGCGCCCCGTGAGCCGCAGGGCTGCGTGTTGCGTCGCAGGTTGGAGTGGGTCAAGGAGTGGTTCAGGGTGGGCCGAAGGGGTGGAAAGGCAACCTCCTTGAGTGGGCGGGCGGCCGCTCACCACTCACTGAAGTGCTTGCGGAAGGTGTCGGCAGAGCCTTTTCCCGTTACGAAGACGATGCGGCGGATTGTGGGGTGGTCCCTCACTAGCCCCTCGATGTCGGCCGGCTTGGGCGTACGGATGTCAGAGTCGAGTGACGACTGCTTGCCCGACTTCTTGCTCTTACGCACCGACGAGGAGAGGATATCCCATAGAGCGTAGCCTGCGCCCTGCAGCCTCGCGACGGCCTCCTCGTAGTCCGCCACCACCGTGTCGCGCTGCTCGTGCCGGTGAAGCTCACCACCACGGAGATGCTTGGCGATAGAGGGCACCACATCGCCATCGGGGCGCGCCTGCTCGTGGAAGCCTCGGCGGAAGCGCAGCGCGTGGCCGGTGATATGCCAGAAGGCGTTCGTGTCGTTGGCAAAGTACCAGCAGTTAGCGAGCGACTTGGTTGCCGGCTGAGTGCCGACGAGCAACGTGTGCGGAAGGCGCACGCTCGAGTCAATGATCGCCTCGAAGGATCCGATGCGGCCGCCGCCGCCCAAATCAGCAAAAGGCGAGGTCCACTTGCCATCGCGGCTCGGCAGAAGCTTTGCCGCCTCGGCCGGTGATGGCAGCGAAGGCTCCTGGATCAGGGCGGTCTGAGCTGGCGTGGTGGTGGTGGCAGCAGCGGTCTTGGGCTTCTTGGCGGAAGACGGCGCAGCGGCGGTATCAGCGGGACGCTTGGCCGAGCAGGATACACCGCGGGTGACGTCCGCTCTTCGCCGGCTCGCCGGCATTTTTGGCGCTTGGCCCCTTGTTGGTTTGCTATTCCTACATGTACCTCCCTTTCAGATCTAAGATAAGATAAGATAATCTTATCTTATCTTATCTTTCAGATCTAGCGAGGGGGGGGACAACCACGAGTCAACTTGTACCCCGCTGGAGGGGGACGGACGCGGCCCTTTCGGCAATTGCTAAGAGATATAAGATAGATGAGATAAATAAGATATCTCTTATCTATCTGATCTGAAGCTAAGAGAGAGAGAGATAGAGAGTCTTATCGAATTGCTCACTCCTCTACCTCTTAGACGCGCTGCTTCACCAGAGGCCTAAACCACGAGGCTCTCCAGCGCCTTTCTATAGTGTATAGGCCATATAGGCTAAGATATAGGGCAGCCTCCTCCACCCTCTGCGCTCAGCTCGGCTTCGTCAGAACGCTTCCTAACATTTAACATTGTCACTTGGACTTAGAGCTAGAAGACTTGCGTGACTCGAACACAGAGTGCATGTTGCGCCCGCAGATGATGGCCACCATCGGACCCTCGGCTCCGAAGCGTGCGCACAGTCGTGGTAGCCGGCGCCCAGCCTCGGCAGTCGGGTGCTGCGAAGCCAGCTTGGCACAACCGCCGCACAGCGGCACCTTTGCACCGCGCCAAGTGCAGGCGCTGCTGCTGCCGCCGTCTAGCGCCACCTTGTACTGGTACGTTGCGCCGCACTCGGCACACCTCGCGTTCACCCACGAGTCGTACCACGAGCAGTAGGTGCGCGCACCCGGTCGGCTCGAGCCGTCTCGCCCGATGCCCGCCTGGGCACACTTGGCTGCCCATAGGCTCTCGTGACGGCTACGGTCGCGGAAGGCCTGGCTCGTGGCTCCTGCTTGGGCCAGTGTTTGGGCGTTAGTAAACGAAAGCACGTGCAGGAGCAGGTCGTCTGAGAGCGCCTCAAAGAAGGAGGCCATAGCAGGATGAGCTCAGCGGCGGCAAGAAGTGGAACCGCAGCTAAGGGCTTCGTCGGCGCGCGGTGGTGGGGGAAGCCCCGAGGAGAACCGAATGTGGGGGACCAGCGGACGACACTGGCTCTCGTATGAGCGAACAGAAGCAGCAGGGACGGCCACATCAGCTCAGATGTAGCTCACCAGCAGCCCTCCTCAGCTGCCGCCTCCGCCTCCGCCGCCGCCGACGCCCCGACCGACGCACGCGGCCGCCGGCAGCTTGAGCTTACCGGCAGCACAGCAGGATGCTCGACCGAGAGCGCGCGTGAAGGGAAGTTGGCCCGTCGGTCGCGAGAACCGAATGTGGGGAAATTGGGACAGTCCGATATGTGGGAGGCTACACGACGGGACAAGAGTCTGCCGAGCGCGAGGTGCTCGTAACGGAAAACGCGCTGGGCTGGCAGGGCACCACAATGGGCGTGGGAGCCAGCACGCCGGAGGACGTCACGGACCGAAGGAGCAGCGTGCTTCAGATCTCGAGCGAGGAGAGCATTACCTTCCACGTGCACGCGCTGCAGACGCACAAGGCGGCCGTGATCACGGGCAAATGGCTCGCCAAGCCACTATCGACAGCTGTGGTTGAAAGCTTTCTCGACCAGATGAACACTGAAGAGGCACGCTGGTCCGTGCTTAGCACGCTGAAGAAGTGGGAGCTTACTGATATCAGCCGCGTCTTTATCGACGGCCGTGAAGCCTTTCCTGGGGCGGCTTTAAGGCGACCTGCCAAAACCTTTGCTCGTACAGATGGGGTGGCCGTGCAGCTCGTCCTTGAGTTGTCTAAGGAAGGTCAGCAAGTGCGCGTATGAAAGCGCCCCGGGATGAAATGACGACTGCGAGCTACACTCACAGCTGCAGTGCCACACTTTTTTGGCCAAGCAGCCCACGGGTGGGCCAGATGAACGTCTCTAGGCCGATGTGCACCAAGCCTGGCTGCGGCGTCCAGCCCAATCAATGACACAGCGGGAGCAACTTTGAAACGCCGGCTGACGTTGTCAAGCGCAAAAACTGCTGGTGCAGCTCACGCACCTCATCTGCCCTTGCACTGTGCTAAAAGGCTGCTGTGTAGCGCCTCAGTCTGCGACGCGCCGACGCCCTACTCACGAGCAGCAGCGGCCGAGTGTGTCCATGATCACGCTTATGCCACACCGTTGCCCAGATAAGACTAACTTTAGCGTCGCGGTTGGAACACATCCATTGCTCAAATGGTGTCAAGCGTACCGCAGCCCAGCGGGCCGTGCCGCGTGCCTGTTGGGTCCTCACGGCGCGCCTTTGATCCAACTTGAACTTCCACGAGGGGCGACGACCCTCGAGGATCGACCGCTATTTGACCACTGGGACAACCAACTACACCAGAGAGAGAGACGCACGGCGCACTCAAGACTCTAGCACCGGGACCCCCCGCGGGGGTGTTAACCAGCGGACATTATACTAAGTGTGTGTGCCGCGTGCAGTATCATTAGCGTGTTGACACAGTGGGGTGCCACCCTAGTGTAATAAAACTGAGAGAGAGAGAGTCACATTATGTTCCACTTCCGTCCCGTCCCTCTATACCGTATACGATATACTCTGTAGCTCTTTTGCGGGGAAGGATAAAATCGTGAGAGGGAAAAACAGCAACGACGACACGTGTTTTCACTCTAACGCGACTGAGGCGTTAACCGCTAAGTTTAATGAAACGGCTTTCCAAACAGGCGAAAATACAATACGACCTCCGGTAATGGTATTAGGGGACATCAGTTACGCATGCATGCAGGCCTCCTCAGACCTCGCCTATGGTGCTAGGGTGCACTGTCCGCCTCCGTCCCATAGGAGAACAGGCGAAAAAACTAGGGGTTAGGGTGCGATTTTCGAGTATATTGACATTTTCAGTGCTTTTCCCAAGGTTGTACCCAAAAGGGCCGCCTCAGGAAAAGCACTTAAAACGTAAATATCTCGAAATATATGACTGGTAGCACCTATTTCTGAGGCAATATTCGGAATCCTTGACGAATTTCCGATCTTAGAGGTATCTCCTTTTAATTACACTGGTTATCACCCCTATATATCCGCTGGTTATCACCCATACATATATATATATATATGTATATATAGGTTATGGGTGATACTGATCGGACACCTAGATACCCGCTCCTAGACGCCCCAAATTGGCCGTAGAATCCATTTCTGAGGTTCCCGGAGCCTCAAAAGCTCATATCTAGAGGTAGTAAATGGGGCAGCCCCCTAATATCACTAACCGGAGTTCGTACAATACAATACATATATATATATGTATATATTCTACACTGCACGAACACGATCCGAACAAACTCAGCAATCCCGCACATTTACGCGTTCTGTGAGCCCCCACAGATACCGGCGCTATAGGCTGCCGCCACTCTGCTTCGCAGACTTTGACTGCTTCCGCTTCTTCTGCTTGCCGTTGCGTGGCTGCGGCTCCTCCCGCGGCGCCACCTCCGCCTGCGCTCCGGAGGCTGCCACCCCCACCGCCACCGTCTCCTCCTCCTCCATCGGTGCAGGCACCACCTCGGGAAGCTCCTCCAGCAGACTCTCCGTACTGGGTGCAGCACTCTCTGCCGCCGCCGCCGCTGCCGCGCCCTTTGCCGCCGCCGCACCCTTTGCCGCCGCCGCGCCAGGCGGGCTGCGCGCCTGGGGCCGCTGCGGTCGCCGCCGCTGCTGCGCCTGCTGCTGCTGCGCCTGCTGCTGCCGCTGGGTCCACCGGGCGAGGTGTGCGGCGGCGAGGCGGCGCGTCGCGAGCAGCACTCGCTTGCAGCCGAGCCGGTAGATGACCGCAGTGACCTCGCGGGCCGGACGCACAACGCGGCCTCGCCGCACCGCCTTGCAATTGGTAGGTACTCATACACACATATGGCCGCGCCCGGGTCACATCGACTCGAAGCTCGCATGGCAACATGTGCATGTGCACATGCACATGTGCATGCACATGTATGTGCATGTGCATGTGCATGTGCATTCACACGCCATGTGTGCACCGTAGCTTCGGGCGCCAGCGCGCCCATCTACACCTCCTATGCACCTATACACATATGCACATGTGCAGGTGCAGGTGCATGTGCATGCACATGTGCGCGCCTCGAGGAGCTGCTCGTCCTCGTCGACGTCGAAGTCGTACTCGGCGAGTGTGCGATCGAGCGTGACGTGCAGTGTCTCCACCGCGAGGCGTTCCGATGCCGCCGAGAGCGGCGCGTCGAAGGCGTCAGGTCCAGTGGCCGCCCCCACCTGCGCGGGGGTGGCTAGGGCGAGGCGGAGCCACGGCAGCAAGCCGGCTGGCAGCGCATCGGATTGCAGCGAGAAGTCCATCACGTGCGAGAGGTTGCGGGCCGCAAGCAGCTCGGCGCGGCGCATCTCGGGTGGCATCTCCGGAGATGTTATCTCCGCACTGCGCGCCTCGGCCCCGGCGTCGCGACTGCCCACCTGCCGGCTGCCTACTCCTAGCTCCCCCGCTGAGAGGCGCACCTCTGGCGCACTGGCGCGAGTCTCGTCCCACACGTGGCCGCTGTGCAGCAGCAGCTGGCCGTTGAACTGGTCGTCCGAGTAGATGGTGAGCTCGCCCCCTTCAGACAGCCCCTCCTCGCCCACGTACAGCGCTGCGCCTGGGTTGGTCTCGTTGCCCCACTCGAACACCTGGTCAGGGTGAGGGTGAGGGTTAGGGCTAGGCTCAGGCTCAGGCTCAGGCTCAGGCTTAAGCTTCGGATTAGGGTTAGGGTTAGGGTTAGGGTTAGGGCTAGGGCTAAGGCTAGGGCTAGGATTAGCCTGGCTAGGATTAGCCTGGCTAGCCCTAAGCCTGACCCGCTCGAGCACTCACCTCTGCGGCACCGTGCGGGTGGGCGCGCAGTCGCAGCGGCACGAGCACTGGGAAGTCCTCGGCGAAGTAGAGCGAGCAGGCGGAGACGACGGTGACGGCCCAGTAGTACTCCTCCAGCGTGATCACGCCCTCGCCCGCGTCCTCCTCCATCCCCGCATCGAGCAGCACGCGCACCATGCTCTCGTACTCGTCGGAGAGCGACCGCTGGCGCGCGCGGCTGCGCTTGATCGCGCGCTCCTCTTCCAGCATGCGCAGCTCGGTTTCGCCCCAGAAGACGGGGCACGTTTCGAAGCGCGGCAGGCTCGCCAGCCACAGGTACCACAGGTCCGTCTTGCGCTTCTGCACGTGCTTGGTGTACAGCACCCACATCGCCATCACAAAGTGGCGCGGCAGCGTGCGGCGCAGCTGGCGTGAGTTGCGGTTGATCAGCGAGCCCGCGCCCGAGCCGAGTGCCTCTTGCACCGTGAGCACGTACTTGGGCGGGATCACAAGCACCAGCTCACCCGGCTTGAAGCCTTGCGTTACCTGGAGCAGGCTGCCCTCGCCGTAGGTCAGATTGACGCCAGGGATGCCGAGCTCGCGCAGCAGCGCCTTGCGGTAGTCGGCGTGGCCGGTTGAGTCTTTCTTGGCGGCCGCTGCCGGCACACGCAGCAGCAGCAGCAGCAGCGCGGCCGACTCACGCACCGTGGCCATCCAGCGGCGCGGCGAAGTTGTTGGAGCTTGGTGTAACGACGAAAACTTGGTTCAGGTCAGTCACTGCCACGGAGCACATGACCCACATTACACTCACCGAGTGCTCTCGTGTGAGACCTCAGCATTGTTTCTTCTCGGCAGGGTCGCCGGCATTCACGATTCAGGAGGAATCTCGTTTGCTCCGCGCCTTGTCGTTCGCGTTTCCGTGTGTGTGCGTTATCGTCGGCTCGCTATTTCGCACCCTCTCTCTTTTGCCTGAAGTGAGAGAATTTATTACAAGACACACAGCCTATAGCAAACACGACACGGGGTGGGCGAAGGGCGCGCCATCCGAAGACCACACTACCCCACCGTCCTTCCTCCCCCGCCCGGACCGCTAGCTAGCTAGCGGCGGCGGGCTTGTTGGGGGGGCGCCCGCAGGCGCCCGCCCGTTTCGGGGGTGGCTAATCCCCCGGGTCCCATGCCCTGGCCTGGTCCCATATTGGGAGCAGACGGCTGTCCCTGCTACCCGCCCCCGTGAGGGTGACGTGTGCTAGGATATCTTTTTGCCTGAAGTGAGAGAATTTA
>Ga0115006_10004021_pt1 | contig 10167 bp, 5 predicted proteins | sample ArcOceMetagenome_3_FD_88943 | JGI IMG/M metagenome (GOLD analysis project Ga0115006, IMG submission 88943) | Marine eukaryotic phytoplankton communities from Arctic Ocean - Arctic Ocean- Svalbard ARC20M Metagenome | ecosystem: Environmental > Aquatic > Marine > Oceanic | place: Arctic Ocean...
CGCAGGTGGGATTTGAGACCCTACCTCCCTGCACGTGCATGTGTGGACCACCGTGTGTGAATGCTGAGCAGCACCCCCAGGGCGTGTAGTCCGTGTTTGCCTTCCGGTAAGATGTCTGTCTGTAGTTCCGTGTTTGACCCGTGGTTGCCGCCCACCCCCTCCGTCTGTCGCACTGAAGGGGTGGTAGCAGGCCAACGAGGGCGAAGTTCTGAGGGTCGACGAGCCCACACACATGGGCGTCTCCGGGCTGGCCTCGTGGCTCGAGGAGCACGGGCAAGACCATGCCAACCTGCAAGAGCTAGCTCACGGTGCCGAGATTCACATCGACGGCAACGGGCTCGCCTGGCACCTGCTCCTGGCCAAGCGCAGGTCGGCGACACAAAAGCTTGATGAGCCCGCCGCAGATCCCAACGCCGCGTCTGTCGCGATTCGCCTGGCAGCCTATGCAGCCTTTGGCGACGCAGTCGACCGCGCTCTAGGCACTCTCCGCCGGGCGGGCTTGGTGCCCACAGTGTACCTCGACGGGCGGGCGACGAGGCTCAAGGCGGCCACACTCTCGTCCCGCCAGGAAGAGCGGGCCGACAGGTGGGAGCGGCTGCAGGCGGCTTTCCTGGACGGGCGCGGCGCAGCGGCGCTCGACCTGCTGCCCGAGCCGCCGATGATGCTGGATCAGCTGGCCGCAAGCGTCGAGGCCGCAGGCGTTCCGCTCGTCCGCTGCGACGGCGAGGCCGACCCAGAGATTGCGCACGCCGCCGCCTCCACACTTGCGCAGGGCCGGCAGGCTTACATCTTGGCCGCTGACTCGGACTTTTGCCTGTACGCCGGCGTGGTGTACGTGCCGTTTGCAGAGCTCAGCCTGCACTCGGGCGCGGCGCTCTGGCCTTTGCACGAGCCGCCGCCACCCAGCGTGGCCGCCGGCGAACGCGTCGTCGCCGTCGCGCGGTGCTGGCGCCGGCTCGACATCTGCGAGGTGAGTGGGTTGGACGAGCGCATGGTTGTCGTTTGGGCGTTGCTCGGCGGCAACGACTTCACCGGCGGATTCCCTGCGGCCGCGTGGGGCGCCGCACTCGCGCCGCAGCTGGGCGACAGCGCGGGCGGCGGCTCGCGCGCGCGCCTCGAGCGGATCCGCGAGGGCCTGGCCAGCGGGCTATGGGGCATGCCCGCCGTGGACGGCGACGAGGACGACGGCGGTCTCGCGCTTGTGTCGTGCGTCGAGTCGGCGCAGCTGCGCGAGGCAGTGCTCTTCTCGAAAGCGCTGTACGAGCACGGTGACCTCAGCGGCTTCCCGCTCGACCGGAAGCGAGAATGGGACGAGGTGGAGGTGCTGCCACGCCGCGGGGTGCCGCTGCAGCTCGGCGCGGTCGCGCTCGCGGAGGTCGAGCACGGAAATGTCATCTGTCGCCACCGGCCGGGCGCCTCGTCGGTGGAGAGTGGGGCCGTGAGGCCGCGCCAAGGGTGCATGCCGTGGCATGCTGCGGCGCTGCGGCGCGTGCTAGCCGGCGAACGCGTGCCTGCACAAACGCTGCCAGCAGGCGCGTTGCAGGCGATGATCCGGTGGGACGACGTGCTAGTGGCCAGGAGCTACCAGGCGGCGTGCAGGGCGCTGCTGCGCTCAGGACTCTTCGGCGCCGTCTTGTCGGCGCCCTCGCAGCTCTTCGATGGGCCCAGCTTCTACGCCATTTGCTACGACGAGCGGCAACGCCACCCGCCGCCGCCCGTCGACCCCGCGGCCTACGGCCCACCACTGGTGCCGCCACTGCTGTCACCGCCGCCGCCGCCGCTGCCGCCGCCGCCGCCATCGTCGCCCAGGTTGCCTCGTGCACCCAAAGGGCCCGTGCCGCTGCAAGCGATGCGCATCAGGCCTGTGGTGACGGGGACGCAGCGGCGACAGGGCTCCGGCAAGTGCGCCGAGTGCGGCGGGAAGCATCGAGGTGAGCACGATGACTCGGAGGAGGGCGGCGGCTCGCTCTACTGCATGCCGTGCTGGCGCGCGTACGCGGAGCAGTGTGCTTCCGCGCCACCGCTGCTGCCACCGTCGTCGTCGTCGCTGCCACTGCCGTCGTCCTTCCTTCGCTCACCACCTGCGCCGCAGCGCACGCCTGCTGCACCCCCGCCGACGACTGCGCCCATGGCACCGCTACCGGTCGACGCGTACGCGGATGAGATTGTACAGCGCGCGCGCCAGCACCGCGTCTCGCTCATCAGCGGCGCCACCGGTTGCGGCAAATCTTCACGCGTGCCCCTGATCCTGCTCGAAAGGCTGTGCTCAAGCCGTGGCAAGGTTATGGTTGCTCAGCCGCGCCGCATCGCCGCGTATGGACTCTACCAGCGCGCCAAGCAGGTGGGATCGGCAGGAGGCAAGGTGGGGTTGCGCATGGGCAGCGATATCCGCATCGAGGAGCCTGGCACGCGGCTGTGGTACATGACCACCGGCTGTAAGTGACCGCCATTCGAACCCACCTGGGACCCGCCCCCATCTGCCAATCGGCTGATCCCGTGTTCGCATCGCGCTCTGTCAGACCTGACGCGCCTGGCCTCGTATCACCCCGAGGCTATCGGGGAGCGGGGCGTGGAGTTTCTGGTTCTGGACGAGTGCCACGAGCGATCTGTCGAGGCCGACCTGCTCGCGCTGATGGCGCGCCGGCTGCTGGCTCGCTACCCTCGGCTGAAGATCGTGCTGATGAGCGCCACGATGATGGTCGAGCTGTACGAGAACTACTTCGCCAAGGCGGTCGGCCCCGAGCAGGTGAGCGCGCCGCTGCACGTGGGCGAGCAGCGCTACCCCGTCGCCGTATCGTTCCTCGACGAGGTGGCCGATATGCCAGGCCTCCCGGACCGCCTGCGCCGCGCGGCGCGCAAGCTGGGCGAGCGGTGCGACGCGATCAGTGGCTCTCAGATGGACGAGTCGTCCGACTCGGTCCCTGCCACAATCGTCTCGGCGCAGCTCGAGCTGGCGGCGTGGGTGGCGCGCCTCGCAGCGAAGCAATCGACAGGCGCCAGCGGCGGCGGCGAGCGGGGCGGTGCCGTGCTCATCTTCGTCGCCGGGCTGTCGGACATCGAGGAGCTGGCCGAGGAGCTGCAGGCAAGCCCCGGCTTCACGTTCATCCCGGTACACGGGGAGCTCGAGCTGGACGAGCAGGCGCGGGCCTTCGAGCCGGCGCCTCCAGGCACCACCAAGATCGTCGCGGCGACCAACGCCGCCGAGTCGTCGATCACCCTGCCCGACGTGGACGTCGTGATCGACCTAGGCGTGTGCAAGTCGGCGCGGTGGGTTGTGGACCGAGGCTGCGCGTGCCTTATGCGTACGTGGGTCTCGCGAGCGTCAGCCACGCAGCGATCGGGGCGCACCGGCCGCGTGCGGCCGGGCAAGTGCTATCGGCTGTTCTCGAGGGGCCTCTTCGACGCGCTGCCAGCCCACGAGCCAGGCCAGATGGGCCAGCAGCCTCTCGAGTCGACAGTGCTCCACCTGCGCTCGATGCTGGCGGCGGAGCAGCGTGTGTCGACGTTACTCAACGACTGTTTGGAGCCGCCCGACGCCTCCAACCTGAGTCGCGCTCTGCTCGCCCTCAACCAGCAGGGCTTCCTGCGCGTCGACAGCCGCGTGGCCGCCGAGCTACTGCCGGGTGCGCTTCCAGAGGATGCCATCGACGAGCTCGACCGTGCGCCGCTCACCCAGATCGGCGCCCTCGCCGCCGCGCTGCCGCTCGACCTGCAGCTGTCGCGGCTCGTGGCGTACGGAGTGCAGTTCGACTGTGCCGCCGAGGCGATCGCTCTGGCGGCCGCGCTGGCGCTGCCCAAGCCCGCCTTCCGCTCCATCTCACCGCTGACCTGGCCCGACGTGGAGCAATACAACGCGATGGTGCGCCTTGTCTCCGAGGGGCGGCGCACGCTCGACCAGGGCCTCCAGTCGGAGCCGCTCTCGATGCTCACCCTGCTCTCGATGCTTCAACAGCGCCAGGCGCGGCAGGGTGGCGGCGGAGCGGCGGCTAACGCGGCGGTGGGCGTCCCCGGGAGGGGCGGCGAGGAAGAGAGCGGCGAGGCTACGATCGAGGGCATGGCCGAGGCGGAGGAGGATGGCGAGGAGGAGGCTGACGCGCAGCATGCCAAGGGGTTTGTCTGCATGCGCCGATCAGACATGCGGTGGGCCCAGGCGCTCGGCCTTTCGCCGCGCGTCTGCCGCCAGTTCGTGCAGTCAGTCGCGACGCTGCAGCGCCACGTTGCTAAGGCGCTCAAGCTACCAGCTCACACGCTCGCACCGCCCAAGGTCTTCCCTCCGCCAGGTCGCGATGGCTCGTTCGCGCTCGCGCGGCTGCGCGCTCTGCTGGTGTGGTCGTTTCCAAACGTGTTGCTCCGCGCAACGCCGCCCAAGGCCAAGCGCGGCGGTGGCGATGGCGGCGGTGGCGGTGCGGGCGGGTCGGTGGGTGGGCCGGAGGCGCGCACGGTGACCCTGAGCGGTGCTCCGCTGTCCCGCGAGCAGTTGGAGGCGCTGCTGCCACCGCCGCTCGCGTGGCGCGTTTCGAGCACTCGCTGCGACGTCGTGCAGGTGGCGCAGCGCGCACACCGATATCTCATGCGTTTTCAGCATGTGCTTACCGTGCACTAACCGTGCACTGACCGCGTTGGTGCAGGTTGCGCGCGCGGTGGTGCCGTCGGAGGACGTCGTGCAGGCGGGTGTGGAGGCGCAGCTCATCCCGTGGCTCCAGCCCGAGTTTGTCTTCGTGCAGACCCCGGATATGCTTCTAGTCTGGGGCGAGGAGAAGGCCATGGAGGAGTGGGGCGGGGCGTTGGTCGCCGTGCTGCCGCGCGTGCAGCCAGCGCACGTTGAGGCCGCGCTGCGCGACGCGCGTGAGCTGGGCGGGGGTGGTGCGGCGCCGCCGCCCGCCGACCCCGCGGCCTATGGTACGCACGCACCCCTCACACTCACCGGCGACGGCGACGGCACCGTGGTTCGGTACGCGCTGATCTCGACAGATCCCGCCCTCTCGCGCGGCCAGCAGAAGGGCCTCGACTACTTCCGCTCTCGCCGCGGCGTCGCCAAGGACCGCCGCCTTGTGGCCCTCCGCGTACAGCCCGACGGCACCGCCTCCCTCCTCGCCGCCAACTGTGATGCCTCGTTTGGCGAACTCTCCACCGTGGCCGCGGCCGCGGCCGCGGCTCCCGCGCGCGCAGTGCTTTCTGCCGCCGGGAGTGCGGCGCTGGCCGCCTTGGTGGGCGAAGGGGCGCAGTGCCGGCTGCAGCCTGGCCAGGCCGCAGAGAAGCAGGTCCTGTCGTTTGCTCCGGACGAGGCGGCGAGCGAGCCGGTGCAGCCGCCCCTGATCGCTGACCGGCCGTGGGGGCTGCAGCTGCTGCTGCTCATGGCTGCAGGGCACAAGGACCGCACGCTGCATGTCGCGCTGCCGGACGCCGACACGCTGGGCGCAGGAGAAGGCGCGCTGCAGGGCATTGACGCGTCGCTCCCGGTCGCGATGAGCGTGGGTGAGGGGCTGGACTGGCGCCTGTACGGGATGGGACAGGGCGACGACGACGACGAGGTGGTATCAATGGGCCAGCGCGCACTGCTGCCGCGGCACGCACTGCTCAAGGTGGCCCTGCCGACCACCGACGAGGCGCGCGAGCTGTGGGCGGTGGGCAGCTCGCGCATGCTCCTCGGTGCCGGCCAGGGCAGCCGCAGCCTCGTTGCGGTGGGCGGCGTCACGCTCCTGCCGCCGGGCGGTGAGTTCCTGGCCGCCCGAACCCGAACCCGAACCCGAACCCGAACCCGAACGCGAACGCGAACCCGAACCCGAACCCGAACCAGGCGAGTTCCTGGCCTCCGTGCTTCTCGCCAAGGGCGGCGACGCCGGGGCGGAGCGCCCCTCGGCGGACTTGCAGCCACCGAGCCGTGTGCTGCCCACCTGCCTCCGCGCCGCCGCGGAGCGTGTCGCTGCCGCCCAGCCTGGCCACCAGCTGCGCCAGGACGCGGTGGCCACGGCGGCGCTGCGCGACTTGCTCGACCCGTGGCTGGCGGGCGAGCCAGCGGAGGAGACCGCGGAGTGCCCTATCTGCTACGCCCACCTCGCGGTGCCTTCGCTGCAAGTCGCCAGCGTTGCGTGCGGCACCTGCCGGCATCGTTTTCACGCGTGGTGCATCTTCCGTTGGTTCTCGTCGCAGTATAGCGTGGCGGAGGATGCGCTCTGTCCCCACTGCCGCTCGCTGTTTTGAAGCAAGCCCTTCTACTGTATATACATACAGGTTATAAGTAGGGTTTCTTGTTGGCAGCGGCCTAGCCAACCGTTTTCGAAAGCTCTCTCTCTCTCTTCTCTCTCTCTCTTCCTTCTCTCTCTCCGGTTTTTGACGTTCATGTACGTGCGTTATCACCGCGCGGTGTCTGTCTGGGTCTGCACGCGCGGCTTGGAAGAATGAGGTTCGCCAGGCTCAGCCCCTCAGCGGCTCTGCGGCTGCGCCGCTCCTGCACCACTGCGCCGTGCTCAGCCGAGCAGCAGGACGCTCAACAGCTTGTTCGAGCTAGGGCTGAGGAAGACGTGCTAGCAAGCGTTACCCAGCCGCTTGAGCCCAGCTCCAGCCCTGTATGCGACGTGCGGTCGTTTGGCGTCGCGAGGATGGCGCGCGCGATGAGCGAGCAAACGGCCAGCTCGCTGCTCGACGAGGTCCTCGACCAGCTTGCATTCGCGCAGGAGCATTGCACGGGCTTCGAGGACGGCGAGGAGCACTCGCAGTTCTCGGCCGTGCTGGCGGCGGCGGCAACCGACGCAGCGATCGCAACAGGCGACGAGACCAGGTGGGACTTGCGGCTACAGCTCACAGAACCCGTGCGCGCGGCGCTGCACGAGCTCCTCCGTGGGCCTGTCGGTGAGGTCCTCGTCGGGCTTGCCGGCGGCAGTGCCGCACTGCACGAGCTCGCGGCGGTGGTGTCGGCGCCCGGCGCCGCGCCGCAGGTGCTCCACCCGGATGCCGACTGGAGTGCGAGCGGCTTGGTCTTCAGCGCCTTCGTGGCGCTGCAGGACGTGAGTGCGACCATGGGCCCCACGCTCTTCCTCAGAGGGACGCACACGCAGGAGGCGCACATGGCGCACGCGGCCGGCGTCGCAGGGCCGGAGGGCGTCAACCGCGCCTTTCTGGCGGCCACCGACGCGCGCGCTGCTCTGCTGCGGTGCGGCGAGGCCGTCGTCTACGATCGACGGCTGCTGCACGCGGGCGGGCGCAACGCCTCCGCCGACGGCGAGGCGCGCGTCCTCTTCTATGTGACTTTTGCTCGCGTCGACACGGAGGATGCGGACCTGTGGAACGCGTACTCGATTCGAAGCGAGTACCGGCAGACGATGTGGCTCGAGCAGCTGCGAGGCAGCGAGACACGCCTAGACGTCGCCGGTGAACGCCGTGAAGCTTGCCGCGTTGAGAGTAGCCCAACGGACTTGTAGTAGTGCTAGAATCGAATCTGCACTTTTGTCATCGAGGTCTCACATTATATATATGGCTTATGGGGGGCCGATAGATGGGTGGATAGATGTGGGTTTCTGTTGCTCGCCTAGAGCTATACACAAAAACAACAACTACTAGATGTCCGTTATAGACTGTTTCTCCTCACCCTTGGGTAGGGGGCTGTTTTGGCCTGTGTGCCCTGCAACATCCGTTGCTGTCTGTTCGTTGTTCTCTCTTCGATCAGCATGTCTCTAGACGTTTACCTGAGCATCTCCCATCTGTTCTTCACAGTTCTTCAGTTTCACACACGCGACTCTAGACAAAACTATACACGAAATTCTCGTTTGGCTGTGGGCGTGAGATAAATCGTATCTTATCTGTGGGCGTGCTCTTATCTTATCTGTGGGCGTGCTGGGGTGATAACCAAGCCAACCAAGCGAAAAGAGAGACCGTCTGTCTGCACGCGCACGCGAACATGCTTAGCGCGGAGGAAGCCCAGGCGCGGCGCGAGGCGGAGGAGGAGGCGCTGGCGCTGGGCTTGCCACAGGCCAAGGGCGCCGGGTTGACAGCCAACTTCACCAACGATGCGGCGCTCCGGCTCAAGCTCGAGCAGCTGACCGGTGGCGTGGACACCGACGCCGACACCACCGCATGGGTCGAGACGCTGACAGTGACCGCGCAGAGGCTGCCTGTGCTGGACGCACAGGATGACCTCAAGCGCGACCTCGCCTTCTACAACCAGACGCTCTCCGCAATCCGCGACGTGGCCGCACCGAGGTTGCGGCGGTGCGGCGTGCAGTACCTCGCCGACGAGTCCCAGGCGGGACCGCTGGTGCCACGGTTCGAGCGCGACGAGCCCGCCAAGAAGCGCGGCAAGAAGAAGGAGCCCAAGGAGAAGGGCGACCCGATGCGTGTGGGTTGGGTCAGCGCCGCCGACATCGAGGCGGCGCTCGACAACCAGTCTGGGCCGGCCGAGGTTCCTTTGTCGAAGAAGGAGAAGGAGCGGGCCAAGAAGGGCAAGGGCAAGGGCAAGGGTGGCAAGAGCGGCAAGGGCGGCAAGGGAAACAAGGGCGGCGGCGGCAAGGGCGGCGGCGGCAAGGGTGGCGGTGGTGATCAGGGCGGCGGCGAGGGCGGTGGCGGTGACATGGAGGGCGGCGGTGGCAGAGGCAAAGGCAAGGGCAAGGGCGGCGGGCGTGGTGGGGCCGCGGGCAAGCTCGGTGGCATTCAGAAGAAGGCTCGGCCGGGCAAGGACGCACGGAAGAAGCGCTAGCCTCACGCCCCGCTAAAGCCGTATATAGCGTCAGCCTGCGACTGTTCATTATTCTGTTCATTAAAATCTATCGCATCTGCACACTTGTTTTGGTGGTCTGACAGGTTTTCCCTTCCTTTCTCGCGCTGTCTAAGGCAAGTAGTAAAGAGCTGTCTGCGAACCCTCAGAATCGATCGATATTATTTACAATTCCTCTGAGAGTATCAGTAAAAAGAACACTTGAGACTTGAGGACATCGCATCCTCCCCTCCGGCGACACGCGCGGCTGTATGAGCCCTCTTCGCGGCGTCCGACCGTGATGACGCGCGTGCCGAGCGTTGCCCATGGGTTGGGCGTGATCAAACGGCCCCCTGTGGAGCGTGCTCGGCTCACACATCGCCGATTTCCCCTTTGTTTTCACCAGATCGTGAACTGAGACTAGCCGCCCACGCCTAGCGAGTACAATTTTGGCTCTAGCTCGCCGACGCGGGCTCCACTATGTATGCCACATGGCCACATCTCGCTGCAGTCTGGGACCTCTTATCTTACCATGGCCACCCAGCAAACCGGCTTCTTCCGACGCTCTCTGCAACCGGGGCTGATCTTTGTGCGGCAAACCGGCTTCTTTTCCGACCCTCTCTGCAACCAAAGGGTGCACCCGGTCGACCATCAAGGCCACGTTTTGAAGATATGAGGTTGCACGATAGTTGCATACTTAGTTACAACATTGCAATTTTATTTAGTCGCCGCGCCCCGCCCCTGGCAATTTCAGCTGAGTGAACCCAGCTGCTCATTTTCACGGCGCGGCCCCGGAGGAGCATCGCAATGCTCGCCATCCTGTCAGCGCTCAACGCTTATCACTTTGGCGTCGTTCCCGCCGTTGGAACCCTCCAGCCCTCGGCTGTTGGCGGCGTGCTCGTCCCTGGCTGCACCGATCTGGACAGGCGCCCGGGGGAGGCCACAGCCGCGTGCTTTGACCCACAGTTCGCGAGCCCTTACGACGGGGCCCTCAGGTACACGGCGGAACCCCCAAATGCGGAAAGGGTGGTCACGAGCAAGACGGTTCAAGGCGGCAATAATGTTCCAGGGGGCAAGAATGTTAGCCGGAGCTCGACGATCATGTTCGGCTTCCTCCTGGGACTCGCAGTAGGCCTACTTTGCGCAGTGCTGTCCCCGGTCGAATGCTCGCGGACAGGCACCCAGCGCGGGGGTCGGTCATCAGCCGACGCACGTAAAACGATGCTGAGTAGATCGGTGGCGCTGCTGCTCCTCGCCAGTCCTGGCGCTCAGGCAAATCTTGAAGATCTAGAAGCGGGGTTGTACCAGCTGTCGCCATCACCATCGCCATCGCCATCCCCATCGCCATCGCCATCGCCATCGTCATCCGGCGCTCAGGCAAATCTTGAAGATCTAGAAGCGGGGTTGTACCAGCTGTCGCCATCACCATCGCCATCGCCATCGCCATCGCCATCGCCATCGCCATCGCCATCGCCATCACC
>Ga0115006_10004022_pt1 | contig 10166 bp, 8 predicted proteins | sample ArcOceMetagenome_3_FD_88943 | JGI IMG/M metagenome (GOLD analysis project Ga0115006, IMG submission 88943) | Marine eukaryotic phytoplankton communities from Arctic Ocean - Arctic Ocean- Svalbard ARC20M Metagenome | ecosystem: Environmental > Aquatic > Marine > Oceanic | place: Arctic Ocean...
AACCACGTTTCATCTCCCCCGTCCAACCACTCCTGTCCCACTATAACTCCCCTCTTACCAGTCTCTGCCACCTTCCCTCGCGCGCGCGCGCTCTCTCTCTCACGCGCGCATGCACACGTGAACTTTGGCCACGTCACGACTTGATTCAGGCTGGGCGCCTCCAATCTCTCCCTCCCACCCACCCTCACTCACTCACTCACTCACCTCATCTCTCCCTCCCTCCCACCCTCACTCACTCACTGACTCTCTGTTTTCCCTCTTCCTGTCCCACTCTCTCTCAGACACACACACACACACACCTTGGTCACTTCAATTTCAGGCTCTTTGAGCGCCTCCAATCTCTCCGCCTCCTCCCGTTTCAGCTTACTTGGCTCATCCTCACCCGCAGACAACGGCTGCATGAAACCCTGTACGTGTGCCCGTGCACGTGTTTGCGCGTGCGTGCGTGGGCGCGCGTGTGCGCATGCAGCGTGGGCGCGTGCAGCGAGTGCGCATGCAGCAGCGTGTGCTGACGCGAACGCATTCATACGTGCATGCGCGCAGCCCACGCAGCGTGTCTGTGGGGCCGAGGGTGGGGCTGGGCGGACGTGTTAACCAGCCTCTGTCCCCCCATTGCCTTCTGTCACATTTACTCAACAGAAGATCTCGTTACATACTCGTCCATACCTCAGGTGTGCTAGTATTGGTAGGTCTCTTTTGCCTTATAATAGGCCTCTTTTGACACATACGCATACCTCAGGGAGACAGGGCGACAGTTGCGTGGGGTCATCGGCAACGGAGAGGGTGTATGTGTAGATGCTAGAAAATGCCATTTCCGTCTTTTTCGTGAAGCAGAACTTGTAGAGCAGGTAGTGCCGGAAAAAGGTGCGCGACACGAACTCGGTAATGGCCCTCGCATCCTGGTGTGCGTTTAGGTTTTTCATGTGGTGAGGGGGGGGAAGAGGATAGTGCTTGTGCACACGTGCGGGGCACGCACATGGTCTCCCGTGACGGGCGGGTGGCAGGAGGAGGGGCTTGCTTGGAGGATGACAGCATTTGCAACGGGCGGGTGGTAGCACGAGAGGCGTGCTTGGCGCGCACGCATGCGGATGAGGCGTAAGAGTGCGGTGGGCGGCACGGGCATCACGGACACACCTCGAGCGCAAAGAGCCCGACGCTAAAGGGCGGGCGCTGCACGCTGTGCTGCAGGAGGAGGTCGCGAAAGTAGTTGAAGCTCGCCTTGGCCGGCAAAAACTTGCTCATTGACTCGAGAAAGGTCGCCTTCATGATCGAAAACAGCACCGAGAGCTGACGACACAAAAACACACGCAGACACCCAGGCGCGATCGTCCGGCCGGTGAGCGAGCCCCATGGGGACCATCCTCTCCGCCAGCGCGCAGGCTCGGCCGGGCCCGGCCGTGCGGCCGGGCCGCGATGGCGCAAGCACGGGGGCGCCCCCGGGACGCAGCCAAGAGACATGACAACAGAGAGACATGGCATGCAGGCACCTTGTCCGCCGTGAAGGCCTGCTGCATGCCAAACTGCAGGGTGTAGTAGTACAGGTCGATCACTATGTCGGCGCGCTCCTGGTCTGCCGGGAGCGCGTCGGTGACGTGCTCCCGCAAAAACGCGAGCCGGTCCTGGGAGCTCTTTAGCGCCATGTAAGCCTCCACCTGCTGGATCGCGAGGTCCTTCCACATGAGGCCCTGTCCCTTGATGGTCCCCATCGCGCCGCTGCGCGCGCCCTCCCACCTTCCCCCCGCGGCACTGCGAAGCCCTCCACCGGACCACCTCCGGGTCACTTGTCGGGTAGAACCGTTGGTTTCGCCACGAACGCAAAGAGGATGATGTGACGGTTCTTTTAAAAATTCAACGACCTTCCGTCTGCCACCACGCCTCACACGCCATGCCGGACGAGGACAGCGGCGCGGACTCGGAGAGCCTGAGCGCCCAGGGCGTGGAGCATCGCCTGCGGCGCCTGCTCGGCGCGGCCACAACGCGGTTCGAGCAGATGCGGGCCGACATGCGCGAGCTCGAGCGCTACCGGACGCAGCACGACTCCCTCCTTGCGGGACTCGAGACGCTGCTGCAGGTCCGCGTGCGGGCGCGCGCGCCACGGGCGCTGCGGGGCGGCGTGGCTCGAACCGCGCGCAGTCCTGCCTGCCATGCCTGTGCCTCTGAGGCGCGCCGGCCCGTGCTGATTTCCCGCGGCGCGAGCAGGCTCACAAGAGTGCGGCGGCCAGCGAGGCCAAGCCGCAGTCCCCATCGCCGGACGCCCCGGCGGAGGCCCCGTCCTCTGCACGATCTGCGTCCGCGTCCGACGCCAGCGCGTGCAGCCCGGTCTCGATTAGGGCGCTGCTCGGTAGAATAGACGAAACGCTCTCGCACGTGGATCGGGTGCTCGACGGCCAGCCCGACCCGGAGAAGAAGGCCTGGGCAGCGGAGAGGACTAATCCCGGGCCGGCGCCCGGGCCGCGTGACGACAAGAGCTCGATGACAATCGAGGAGCTGAGGGCGCATGTACGAAAGATGTCGGCTGAAATGGCGAAAGACAGAGAGGAGATTTCTGCCTTGTCCCACCACGCCGAGCAGGCGATCTCTTTCTGGAGCGAGCGTACTCCCGACTTGTCGCCGTGCTCCTTGCAGGCGCTTCCCGACTTGTCGCCTTGCTCGTTGCACGCGTCTTCCACATCGGGCTCCCCGTCTGTCCACAGAAAGGTAGCGAGCCCTCTTGCCTTCTCCAGCAAACCCACGCTACCTTTCCTGCGGGAGGCGACGGCCACGGAGGCGCATGCTGAGAAAACGCAGGCTATCCACAAGGCGAAGGAACAGGCGCTGCGAATGGCCCGAGAGGAATGCAACCGTGTATTTTACTCGGGCAGCAGCTCGGGCTCCGTAGGACTGGGGTTGGTGACGGCGCGCGATGAATGGCACGCGAAACAAGGAACGTCGGTTGTGATCGACGTGCCACTGCCACAGAAGGAGAACACAAGCCCAAATGCTCTGCAGTTTGCTCAAAGCCAAAGGACTGAGCCTGGTGGACAGTTGCAGCGCCCCGCAGGGCATGCGGTGCAGAGCTATGGCGGAAGCATCAACCTGCCCCATTCCAGCCAACAACCACAGCAACAACAACCCAGCGGTCGTAGCTCGGTGGGACAGCCCATTGTCATCAACTTGGGATTCGCTAAGAAACATGCACCGCAGAAGTCTGTGCGTCAGGTGCCTTTACAGGTAATACGCGCATTTGCAAGTGCTTTTATCCTTTCACATTTGCTAGCGTGTGTACTGAAGAAATTGCCGGCGCAGGTGCTCTCACAGCAGCAACGGCATGTAAACCAACCCTTTCCGCATTCTGAAAAGCAGCAGCAGCAGCAGCAAGCAAACGCCAACGTCTTCGCCACGTACACGCAAGTGCATTTTGACACGCAGAAAGGCGTAGTGCCAGATGGCTTCGCGATTGCAAAGCCGGTGACCGTTGCCTACAACACATCGTGCAGTAATTGGGTAGGTTCGAGCGCTAGCATCCTGCATCGCGGCCCGCGCCTGCTGCCCAAGGAGGAGCAGGAGGCACGGAGGAAGCAGAGAGCGCAACAACATATGGAGGCAGACTTCGACAAGGAAAACCTCCACATCAAATGCTGCAAGTAGGCCGCGAAAGGATGCTCTCGGCAAACAGCTCTGACGGCGCTAGTCGATGGCCATAATGGTGCTATTCTTTAACGCATGGGCTCTCAGCCCACAGCGTCTCGGTGTACTGGTGTAGCCAGGGGAACGGTGTGGCGTAGGCTATGCTCCGTGGTGTGTCTGTGTGGGGTTGAAGGAGGAGGAGGTCAACGTGTGCACTGTATCATAACGCATGTACTAGTAGCGTGCACAACGCCCGGATTTTCCCAGCCAGCGGTGTGTGTTATTCGGAAGGCTGATCTCTGGGTCGGAGGATTTTCCTGCCGGAAACCTAGGGTGCCTAGGTTTCAATTTGGTGTTTCCGGCAGCAAAAATCGCTTCCGGAAATCAGAAATTTTCTTTCTCCGGATCCGATCTCTTGGAGTCAGCCTGACAGTGGTATCTTCGCAGCAGTAAAATGCGGCGGAGTGTTCATCATCATCATCATCAGTGTCCGAGTGTACAAAACGTGTTCAAAACGTCCTCCCGCGCTGGACGCCGAGCCTGACCCACATTGGACGAGTAGAATGCTGGTGTCTGTCTGTACTTACGTTTGTCCTTCGTCATACACCTCAACGCCGTGTCAACAATTGACCGACAGTCAAAAGACGTTGCCTCAGAGCTTGCTCTCCCTCCAAACCCCCAGCCACCAATGCATGGCGATGCCCCTCGACTGCAGACGGACACCATTTATTAGCCTTACCTCAAAACAATGCTACCTCAGCCGAGGTGCGTGCGTGTGTGAGTATGTGTGCGCACGCGCGCAGTTTGCGTAGCAGCAGCAGCAGCAGCCAACACACGCTCCCTTCATGCCAGTGCGTCTAGTAGCCCACGTCCTGAAGCGCGCGAGGATGATCTGGAAGACGACCAAATTCATGTCAATTCGTGGAAGCAATTCAGTTAGTCGTCAGAGTGCAAGCGGACAGTGCGAGTGGATGCACAATGTACACATGTACACACAATGCACACACCTGACAGCTGCGCAAACGACGGGAAGGTGCGCGCACGGAGTCGCACGAGCTCCTCTCGCATCAGCTCGATCTCGCGTGTCTGGGCCTTGGCCAAATCCAGGAGCTTACGATGCGTCACCATCATGTTCATCTTGGCCGCCTCCTTCGGGTTGCGGGGGGGCGGGCCGCGCGATTTTGAAGTGTTGGTTGCCTGCGCCTGCGCCTGCTGCACTTGCGTGTTGGTGCCCTGCAGAATTGCAGTCGCGGGGAGGGAACGTTGGGTCAGGACCGAGGACCCACACAGATGTGTGCAGAGCGACGGCGGCGTGGAAAGGGAGGCAGAAATACGAGGAGGGACACATGAGACAGGAGATGGCGCGCAGAGCCCTGTCGCCCGCGGCATAACGTCCTGACAGGGGCGTGAAAAAGAGAGAGCACAAGAGGACAGATAGAACAAAAGAGAACAGAAGGATGACTGTGCCGGGACGCGAGAGACAGCGGGAAGGGGCAGACCTGGAGCTCGCACAGACGCTGGCGCTCGACGACCGCGCTCTCAAGGGCGAAGATGTCCTCGTCCAGTTCGTGGTTCTCCTTCTGGCACCCGCGCGCCTGGGCCTGAAGCAGCTGCACGCTCTTGAGCTTTTCGGCCACACGAGACTTGTGCACATTCGTCTGCTCGACGCACCACGTGTGTCAGCGTTTGCGCCACATGCGTCCGCGAGCCGCCGGCCCAGAGCAGCGCGCGCGCGACGGCGCTGCAGGTCGCCTCGAGCCCACGAACTCGGAACTGACCCACCAACATTGCCGGTCGGCGCTCGTGGGCATGCGTGACTAATGATAAGACTGGTCGCCAACAAGAGGGCACCACTGTGATACAACAGCCTATACTATACGGACAGAACAGTTGGTGACAGTTGGTGGTCAAGCCTTGGAGAGACGAAAATGGAGTCTCGGGAGCAATGTGGAGTGAGGTGCTACGTGAAGAGAGAGAGAGAGGTGGAATGTGGAGAGAGAGGGAGAGGTGCAATGTGGAGAGAGGAGCTAGCACGACACTTGAGCATGCGGACTCCCGCGCAGATCTGTGGGATACCTGGTACTGGACGAGCTTTTCGAGGCTCGCGGCCTCTGTCGCGTCCTTGGACGAGTCGCCGCCCTTGATGAGACTCTGCAGCCCCTTGGTTACGCGCAGCAGCTGCAGGTCTTTGGTGCGCTGCAAGAGGTCTTCCTCCTCGAGGTCGAGGCGCTGATTGTCCCACTGCAGCCCGTGGATGCCCTTGCGGAAGTCCTTGATCTCGTGCAGAACTGAGATCTTGTCGCTGCCGCGTCTTTCTATCGCGGTGTTGTGCATCTCAATGAGGCTGCGCTCCACCACCAGCGCGTCGGAATAGTCTGTCACCACCGCCGCCTGCTCCACCTCTACTTGCCCCTGCTTGACTGACAACGTCAAATCCAGGTCTGAGTTGGCGCATCCCATGCGCAACTCGAGCGCCTCGAGCTCTGCCTCGGCCGCATCGATCGACTGCTGCACTTGTTGCGCAGCAGAATCAAGCTGCTCAAGCTCGGCGTGCATCGACTCGAGGTGCACCTGCTGCTCTTCCAACAGCGCGTCATGCTCGCGCGCCTGCTGCAGGTGCTCGTGTGCCCGCTCCAGCTCATCCTCGGCAAGGCCGTGGTCGAGCAGCTCGTGCATTTCGCTGCGCTTCTTGTAGGCGCGCAGCACCAGGTCCCCGAGCTCCTTGTTGTTGACGTTGATGCCATTCACGACTTCCTTGATCAACTGTCGCTCGAGCAACGCACCCTCGTCGCGAGTTGCCTGAACATCCGCCTCTACCCCCTGCACCTCCTGCTGATAATCGTCGAGAGCTTGCATGGCAGCGTTGCGCCGTTGGAACAGCTCCTCGAGCGCGTGCTTGAGCGAGCGCTGCACTAGGAGATCGTCCTCCTCCTGCGCAATGGCCTGCATCAGCTTGATCTTGTAGAGCTCCAACTCGTACACGCGATAGTCGGTCTCCATGCGCTGCGCCGCAAGCTCCTGCAGACTCTCGTCAAACTTCTTGCACTCCTCGGCCATGTCGCCCTTGAGCTTCTTGGCCTCCGAATCCAACGCGCGTGCATACGCCTCCTGGTCGGCGAGGAAGGCCTTGTATTGGGCCTCCCACTCCTTGAGCTCCTTGACGCCCTCCTCGGTCAGCTCGTCGCCTTCTGCGGGAATGAGGTGCGGAGGCTTGACCATGACCTGGTCCAGTTTGCCCACGGCGCTCTCGCCGGCCAGCGAGCCGCCCATCATCTGGTTGAGCGCGCGCTCTGCCGTGTCGTCGCTGCTTGCTGCCTCGCGCTGCCGCCGCTCCTCCTCATCCCGGGCCCGGATCTCAGCAGGCGACACCCACTTTTCGACCTGGATTTCACTGTCCTCCACCACCAGCACCTTTTCAGGCTGCTCCGAGTCCACCAGCCCGGGCTTATCAACGGGCTCCGTGGACTTGAGCTCCTTGTTGATCTCCAGCAGCCGCGACATCTTTTCGTCGATGCGCCCCAGCGACTGGCCCTTCTTCTTCAGAAAGTCCTGAAACTTGCCGTTGAATTCGGCCTTGACTTTGCGGACCACGTGCTCAGTGAGGATGAGCTGCGTCGTCTTGCGCTCCCGCGTCGTCACCTCCAGCCGATGGTACAAGAGAGGGTCGTGCTGCCGCTTGCGCCACGCCTCCTCGCTCTCGTCCTCCGTGAGCTCGGCCTTCAGGCCGTCGCCCTCTGCAGCCGCGCCCTCGGCGGGCGCAGCCTCGCCCTGTTCTTGGGGGAGGTGGTTGTCAAGGTCGATGAGCGAGATGGACTGGTTCATCACCTTGCGCTGCAGCGAGGCAGTCGCAATCTCCATGCGACGCTGCGCGCGGATGATTTTGAGCTGCCGCGTCTCCTCGACAGAGATCTTCTGGATGGGGTAGTTGAAGACACCCAAGTCTGTCTGGAAGCCGCGCAGCTCTGCACCGTGCACGTCCATGCTGTCCCACGCCAGGGTCTTGATCCGCGCCATTTGCGTCTCCTTGTCCGCGTTCTGCTTCGTGATGCCCGCCTTGGTCTGCAGAACACGCGCATCGCCATCGGCGATGATGGCCTCACGCATGCCGTGGTCGACCACGATCTGGTCGCGGGGAATGCGCTCGATCTCGGGCGCGTCAGCATTGAGCTGGAGAAGCTCGTCGAGAGCCGCCTTCTGGCGGCGGATCGAGTCGCGGAACGTATTCTTCTTGGCTGCGTTGAGCGCCGTCTCCATCTCGCGGTCGGCAAGCAGCTGTTTCTCGACAAAGGTGGTCTCGTTCAAGTCGGCGTCGACCACTTCGCCGAGCGGGTCAGCAATTGAGCTGCTCACACCGGCTGCCCCCGTCGCCAACCCGCTGCCCGAGAGCGCGCTTGGGCTGTCGGTGAGAATGCTGATGCTCCCGTTGCAACCACCACACGCTACCACGGTGGCGTTGGGACCCTTGCGCAAGATTGCAACGGCCGAGCTCCCCCCAAGCCACACGCTGTTGACGCGCACGCCCCTGGCGGTGCTGCCCAAATCCGCCTCCGAGTGCACGTGCACCGAGCCATCCGAACTGCACGTTGCCAGCATGTCCCCCGTCGTCCCCAGCGCCTGCACGCGCTTGGCGTGCTCAACCCACTGTTTGGCCGGCGCACTCTCAGCCAGGCCCTCCAAGTCCTGAGCAGTTATTACTCGCGTCCAGCCCTGCGCGCTGAAGGCTTTGACTGTTTTGTCCTTGCTCGCCGCCACCACTATCTGGCCGCCCAGGTTGCAAAATGCTCCCACACCCGCCTGACCCGTGTTGATGCCAGTGAAGACGGCGTTGAGCTTGAGCGCCTCGCCCTCCTTCCCGGGAATGTCGGTGCAGGCAAGCAGGTAGCCGCGCGCGTCAGCAACGACCACATGCCGAGACCCCGCCCACCGCACGCTCCCCACGAAGGAGCTCAGCAGGGGGAATTCCATGTAGCCCATCACCTCCTGGGTCTTGTCCTTGAGGGCAATAAGGTAGAGCTGGTTGGAGTTTTGGGCAACGACGGCCAGAAGCGAGCCGTCGGCGTTGAAGGACACGGCGGCGATGGGCCCACGAAACACCCTCACGTGGAATCTGCACTTTAGCCGCTGGTGCATCCCGATGTCCAAAATGTAAACAAACCCGGCCTGGTCGCCCATGGCAAGCAGCGGCTCAAAGGGGTGCGGCGACAGGGTGGTCATGTGGTGCGGGAAGCGCTGTGTGGCCAGAGGGTTGCCGGAAACTGCATCCCAGATCATGACAGTGCCGTCCTGTGCCGCACTCGCAATGGTGTCGCCGGTGTTGGCGTGGCACACCGCATTGACATGGGCGCCGTGCGACGTGACGATGCGTTTGAGCGCGTGGTGGGAGCAGCTCTGCACTTCTCCACAGAAGACATCGACGTCCTTGATGTTGGTCGGCGTGGGGTCGTCCATGTCCTCCTCGAACGAGCCGTCGGGCATGCGCTGCTTCACTTCAAGGTGGTAAATTGAACCCGCGGAACAGCCCAGGAACATGTTTTCGAACCGGCCCTCGGCGAGGCAAGCGGAGACGAGGGTGACACCGTCCCTGAGCGGCACCTTGATGCGGTGGCCCTCCACCATGGTCTTCAGGCCGATCCACGCCACCGACCCGTCCGAGCACCAGCAGATGAGGTGCTCGTGCGCCGCCAGCAGGTGGCACTCGACCGCCGGGTCGGCTGAAATCACGGCACAGTCTCCGGCGACCGCGTTCTGCTGCACGTCGACATTCCACAGGTTGCCGTCGGACGACGTGGCATAGAGGCGGCCGGCCTCGCTCCAGACCATCGACACGTACAGGACATTGGCAGAGGGGGGCGGCACAGTCACAAATTCCAGCTCCATCTCCCCCGGGCCCCCGGCCACCACGTTGCACAGGTACAGGATGCCGCCGCCCAGGAGGGCCAGCTGGTACGCGTTCCCGGGGTTGAATGCGACCTGCTTGATCTCCCCGGGCGCCGTGCCCGTGGCAATGGGCGCGGCGGAGTTGGTGGCCCACTCCCAGATTGCGACCTGGAACTCTGGGAGAGACGAGACGGTCACGAGGAACGCGCCATCGGCCGAAAAGCGCATGCAGTCAACGTCAATTGACCCCGCGCCCTCGATGATCTCGGTGGGGACCATGTCGCCGTCCGCGGTGTGCGTGCAGAGCGAGACGAGGGCGCCCTGGCCGCGCTCCGCCATGGCAAAGTGCGAGTGCTCGGGGTGCACCGCGAGCGCGCCCACGCCGAGCCCCTTTGCCAGGAGGCTCCGGCTCGACACTGCGCCGCCCTCCCAGGTGAGGCGCTTGAGCGTGTTGCCATGGGCATGGAACACGCTGCTGCCGCCGGCGTAGTGCAGCGCATCTCCGCCGTAGCCCAGCGCGTGCTTCAGCTCCAGCGGCCGCGCCATGCTGCCGGTGGCTGGCGCCCGCGCCCACCACCCAGCCGCCCGCCCTCAGTTGGAGCTCTTCAGAGAACCGTTGACTTTCTCCACGAACATCGAGAGAACACAGTTTTTGAGTCCACACAGGGACGCAGGAGCTAGCC
>Ga0115006_10004023_pt1 | contig 10165 bp, 6 predicted proteins | sample ArcOceMetagenome_3_FD_88943 | JGI IMG/M metagenome (GOLD analysis project Ga0115006, IMG submission 88943) | Marine eukaryotic phytoplankton communities from Arctic Ocean - Arctic Ocean- Svalbard ARC20M Metagenome | ecosystem: Environmental > Aquatic > Marine > Oceanic | place: Arctic Ocean...
CACTGCCTTCCATCGGATTTCGCGGGAGACCGGATCGAGATGTTTTGGGCGTCAAATGCGCTATCGCTCCGCTGCCGTCTAGACTGATCTCAATCTTTATTGAATCATCGTCCGAAGAGGCGTTCTGTGTTCCACTGCTAAGATTGGAATTGCTCGTAGCGATGGATCCGCTGATATTTGTCTGAGCAGCGGGAGGTACGCGGCGTCGTAGTATCGGTAGCTTTGCATTTCTTGCTATGGGGTTTTGGTCTTCATTACAGGGAGTTGGAGGAGGAACAGTCATTTCCATCCCCTCCGTTGCTGCAACTTCTGCTGCGTGTTGATTTCCACCTTCCACATCGTCTTCGCAATAGCTGTCCAATGCGCTATCTTCGTCGACAAAGTCATCATTCACATCATTTCCATCGCCATTATCAAACGAATCATAGTACTTTTTGCCATAGGCAGGGTCCAGTCGTCTCTTTTTCGGGGCCTTGAGGCAAACCAAAAGGATGTTGAAAAATGAGAGGGCCGTTGCCGCTATGCAAATTATCCCGCTCCTTCCCAAGGAGCAGGACTCTGCCTTGCGTGGGCTGTATTCGGTGTCTCCTGGGGACCATAACCGACTCTGGCAAACCTCAGTATCAAAGAGCATAAACTTTGCGCCCCCTGTAAGGAACGTTATCAAAACAGACGGCAAGAGAACTCCAGGCCAAAAGAAGCATGCGGGTAACGGCGTTACCGTCATGAGCCACGCCGCTGTCTGTAAATAAATGTAGGCGACACATCAATGTCCAGAAAGAAAGGGAATTACCAATGAGATACATGACATTGGCTTCGACGCAGTACATTTTTCCAATCACATACATTACGATGATTTGCTTGCTTTCTTACCGTGGCGACCAGGCCAGCACCAAATGAAATGTAGGCCATTATTCGCGACACAGCCCACGTCCGATCGCCATTGATGAAGAATTCGCTAAAAGAACCACTGTATGGAGAACAACCAGCGTGAAATGTGTCAATATACCATGGATTGTTGTCGCTGCTGAGGTTGCTCATCTTCCCAAATTCGCCTGTGCTCGTCAATGGAATTGTCGGAGATGGCGAGACTTGACTCGCTTCGGTGGTATTGGCATCTGCTCGAGATGTGATCATGAACTCCTCATAATCTCCCGTCTGGGCCTCGTCCTGTCCTTTCTCTGATGTCTTGAAGAAAAATAGTCCTAATTGCGCCGAACTGCGATCCCATGCGGAGTTCGAAGGTCTGAAGCCAACGTCGAGCTCGATGAATTCGCATCCTACGGAGGAGTAGGCGTCCAGCAGGAAAGCGGCCGTGATGAACGGAGCGACGAGAAGGGGATACAGCCCATGCCGGCAACAGAAGAGCCGGATGAAGTGCCATATGCTCGATCCGCACCCGGCATTGTTACTAGTATCTCTGGCGCCGGCGACGCCCTCGAGTTCGGACGACATCTCGGACGACATCTCGAACGACATCTCGAACGATGAGTCGAGTCGAGTCGTCCTTCTTCTGTCGTCGCTGCGCACTCGCCGGAGCAAGTCAAATAGATGCTAGCTAGAGTAGATTCGAAGATGCGTTTTCGGCGATATTTCCTTTCGGTAGTGCCCTGCAGTCAACCAATCGTCGACAATGATCTCTCAACTCTCAACTCAATGAAGCGTTTTGGCACATACTTTAGTACAGTATCTTCGATGCATGTCGAGGAGTACGTACATACATTTTGTACGTACGGTAGGTGGCCGTTGGTCGATAACAGGTTACACGTATGACCCCATTCAGCATTGTTCACTGCTGATGACAGTCAGATTTTTGGCGATGCGCCGTCTCTCGCTGTGGCTGTGCCGCCGCCCGCAAAGATCGCTGTAAACGTTGTGCACATCATCGCGGCGCGTGCTGGAGTACCATTCATAGGAATATCTTTTATTTCATTGTAGATACTCGAATACGACGGCGGTGCGGCGGCGCGGCAGGGTAAAAGCAGCCCAGTACCAGTATTTTTTTTTGCATTTCTACTTTGGCTACTTTGGCTACTTTCACTTTTCCGCTACATTGCACACTACACGTATTAATACGTTCGTAATCAAAATGCCCTCAGCCCTACCCCCACCGCCATCGGCGGCCCTTCGGTCTCGCCGGCCCAAGAAACCTGGCCGTCTCAACATCAACCTCGGCTCTTCGGGGTCGTTCGCGTCGGCAACGAGCCCATCCGCAACAAGGAGCGCCAACGCCGCCGCCGCCTCCAAGCGAAAGCCCTCCTCCGCCTCGAAGAAGACTTCTTCCTACAGGAAGTCGCAGACGTTGGATCCAGAGTTGCTTCGCACGGATGATAGAGTGTCTGGAGGGGCTTACGATAAGGACACTCCCTCGTGGGTTTCGTTCGGTAGCGGAGAGAAACGCGACGATGATGTGGAAGCAGCTCGTGCGGAAGGCAAAAGGGGAGGTGCAATGACAACAATCATAACGACAATGGACGGACCTTCCATGGCAAGCAACACCGGCTCGGCATCGTCGCCCGCCTTCCTTACGACGACCGACCAAAGTTTTGACGTGACTCCTCCCATCCATCGAACCTTCCTCGCCGACGCCGACCTACGTGTACATGTACGTCCGGCCGGAAATGGCGGTGAGCCCAGCGCCGATCCCTTTGGCGTCAGTCCTTCCATCGAGGAATCTCCGCCCGTCATATTCACTGAGCATGCCTTCGCCGAGACCACGTTCACAGTCGACGGTAGTGAGGAGGTCGAGGTATCCCGCTTCGATATCAGGCCTACCATTGCCGGTCCCAGCACGGCAAGAAGTGCAGCAAGTAGGCCTAGTGCCAATGATGCTCCTCGAGATGCTGCACCTGATCCTCCTGCTTCAGCCGGCGCCAGCTCCAGGGCCACCGCTTCTTCTTCGGCCAACAACAGGCCCGATTGGAGCGACGTCACGACGTGGATGCGCGCTCCTATCGATGCCATCACGGATGCCGTCGTCACTCCCGTTCTGCCGCCCAGATTTGATGTCGCTAGTGGGCCTACAAGTGCCACCACTAGCGCACCGCCCGGTGTTACCGCTAGTGACACTGGTACAGGTACGGCGTCTCCCCTTCCTTCCAGACAGCGCGGTGGTGCTGCCAATGATAGCAAAGCTAGTACACCTACCATCCGTCCTCCGAGGCCCAGAATTGCCGCCGCTGCTGCACCTGGTGCCAGTCCAATGACATCGGAATCACCCAATGATCAGACTTTAACAGATGGTGGTGCAGCATCGCCTTCCCCCAGCGCTGGCACTGGTGCAGCCGAACGTCGCCGATCGGCGGCCAGGAAGGCCAGCGCTCAGGGTGCCAACGCTACAGGTGTTGCTGCTCGCAGTCCCGGTCGACTGGGCCTTGGTCGATCGGCCAGCAACACTTCTTCGTCTTCTTCTGCCACAGGCCCCACAACTCAAGCAAATGCAAATGCTGACGGAAGAAGTCCTGTCCGAAACTCGTCCGTGAATGCGACGTCATCGACTCCTCGGTCTACTCCAACCAGAGGTCGATCATCGAGCCGAGTTCGGTCTTCTACTTCGAGTAGCCGTGGACGCTCTGTATCCCGAACCAGGGAATCTGCTCCTTCCACTCCATCGAGGCGGGGACGCTCTGTCAGCCGAGGCGGTACACCAGGTTCCGCGACCAGAGGGCGCTCTGCAAGCCGTACAAGGAAAAGCCATATGTCGTCGAGCAGTCGCACTCCTTCCTCTAAGATGGCTCGTGGAGTGCCGTCGTCTCCCTCAGCTCAGTCGACGGGCGGCCTTTCCAGATCTGCTGGGCGCGGCAGAAGCAGTGGCCGGCAAAATCGGGGCCGGACCAGGTCCGTTAGTCGAACCCGAATGGCTTCAACTGAATCTCGTCGGGGTCGCAGTGATGGCTGGAATATCGACCTCGACGATGTCAGCAGCAGAAGTGGTTCTGGTGCTCTGAATGCAGGCAACTTGCGCAGCCTTGACCTCGAAGGGGGAGGCCCACCAGGTTTCAATCGGAGCAGGGCAGACAGTGGGAGTGTTGAGTCTTCATCGGCTAACGGTGTAAGTACCAACAGCACTGCCAATACGAAGAATAAATCCTCCCGGCGTCAGGGTGGTCTCATGGAAAAGCTCTTCGGCGACACCGTTTCAAGCGAAGCGAAGAGAGCCTATCTGCCGTCCCGGAACCAGCAGCAGAGCGTGATATCGTCGAACATCTCCGTTGCTTCTGGGATGAGTGCTGCGGCGCAGCCAGAAGCAGTCCACACCCGCACGCTCCTAACCGCGTCGGTGTATCACAATCAAGCCACGGGACTGTGGATCGCCACCATCAACACCAATCAGAAGGCTGGAGCTACCAATCGTAGGAATGCCGCCAAATATCTCAAGGCGTTTTCCTTCCACACTGAACGTGAGGCTCGCGAGTCGGCTTACGCCAATGCCCCCCCTAAGATGGTACCATTCACCGAGTCGCCCAACTGCTTCATCTGCCGGGGCAAGTTCGCTGTCTTCCGCAGACCGAGCCACTGTCGCAACTGCGGAGTCTGCGTCTGCACATCGTGCACCACCACTTGGTCGTCAAAGATGATTCCCGAAACGTACAACACAAAGAGGGAGAGTAGTGCGAAGGTATGCAAATCGTGCAACTTTCTGGTCCTTGCGTTCCGCCGGGCTCTTCTAGATGGGCAATACGATGAAGCCATTGCCCTCTACAATACTGGCAACATAAATCTTCGCTGTCCTTTTGGCAACCTCAAGGGCAATGAAGCCATGTACCCCATTCACTGCGCAGCGGAGGGTGGCAACCTAGATCTGCTCCGTTGGCTCGTTGATGTACATTTCTGTCCTATCAGTCTCGTCCGCACGGGCAATAGAAAACCTGAGAAAGAGAGCACTCCCATCGTCACATCCAAGGGCCGCTCCGTTCTCAATATCGCCATGTCTAAGCAAAATGTTGAGACGATGCGCTACCTCGTCTCTGAGAAGAAGGTTTCTGTCTACGAGATCAAAGATCTCAATACTTCGTTGAAGGCCCTGGAGGCGGTGCTTATTAGCTACCCGGGCAACTTCGGTGACTTTGACCTAGGTGGAGAAGACCTTATTAACTTCGACCTCGCTGATAATCTTGGCGGCATTCTCGATGACAATGGTGAAGATTTCGACAACGACAGCGTTCTATCGGACGATGACTTCCGTAGCACTGGCCCAGCAAATACAAGCTTGCCGAACAACGAGCACAAGGAGATGGACGCCATGTCTACAGCCGCCGACGATGCATGTATCATCTGCTACGACAACTCCATTGATTGCGTAATGACGCCTTGTGGCCATCAGGTGTGCTGCCTGAAATGCTCTGCAGAGCTAGCCAACACTTGCCCAGTGTGCAATTCGCAGGGCCAGTTCATTCGCATCTTCAAGCCATAGAGCTTTTATGTTTGAGGAGCTGACGCTCCATCCATTCGCTAAACCCCTTATCTATTTATTTATACATGCAGTACTACTTTCACATCCCTTTCAGCAATTGATCAAATAAATGTTGGTCAAGCAAGAAACCCAAATCACATTCGTCGTCGCATAAGCAAACTGTACAATAAAACACATATCTCTCATAATATAATTAATAATTCGAATCGAATCAAATTGAATACCGTACAGCCGTACAATTGTTACCATTCAGATCGGACACTATCATCGTACCTACGTACCTAGCTAGGTATCCGCTTACTAGAGCAGTAGCTAGCTAGATCTATATATTCCTAACTAACTTCCTGCAACGCTCATCATCAATACTAATAGTATCCACCATCCCCGCCTCCACCTCGTCCGTCGCCATAACCATCATTTCCACGATCATCTTGTCCATTGTGGTACCGATCACCGTCACGATAGTAGTCATCGTCATAATCATCGTTTCTTCTCCTCTTGCTCTTTGATGAGCCATTGCTACCATTCCCAAAGATTGAGCTCAACCCAGGGGTATTGCGGAGCAACAGCTTCACAAAGGGGAACATATTCCCAAACAGATTCAAGAGCCCAAATATTTCGAGTATAATTCCGAATATTGGCCAACCGACGAACACAAGGAAGAGCCCCATGAGAACGCAACCAGTGGCTCTGAACTTCTCCGGATTCATGAAAAATTTTACCGTCTTCGTTGGACCGATGAACAATGGGATGCCACTTACAAACAAAAGGTTTCCTAGGCGTATCAATGCCTTATTGAAGAAAAAAACAATCCCCACGCCGGTCAAGCAGCCACCACCGACGAGGCAATACAAGCCGTACTTTTTGTTGCCGCTTCGAATTACCTTGGGAAGGAAAGACGCGGGCCCACCTTTACCGCCGCTATTTCCGCTCACGCTGCTAGATCGATCCTTGCGGGAATGGGAAGAAGGCGGTTGAGCCCCGTCATTGTAGCGGCCATATCCATAATCGTCCTCCCGATACCGATCCTCGTCATCGTAGTAGGATCCTCTTCCTTGGCCGTGGTTGTCGTCGGCATCCTTGTTATGGGACGGTGGTCCCTGTGAATTACCGTAATACCCTTCTCCATCGCCATCGTTGCCGGCTCCGTTATAATTTCCGTAATATCCTCCCTCGTCGCCATCGTCGCCGTTGTAATCTCCATTATAGTAGCCACCGTCGTCATATCGACCACCACCGCCTCCGCGGAGTTCGTCGATCGTTCGTCGAGTCAGTGCACTGTTGGAACTCCGCCTTGTTGGTCGATGACTATGAATGCTTGGTTTTCCCTTCCGATATTCGCCACCAGTACCCTCTGGCGTGGAAGAGAGCTGCAAATTCAGGGTCCAAGTGGAACGCCGCCCGTTGGCAAAGAAGGCGTTGCCGTCTACTAGTACTACCGATGGGGCGACTGTCGCAAGTAGTGCAACGACACAACGCTTCGCCATCGTTACAAATAATGGGTGCTACAAAAGTGTTTGGCTTGACTTGAAAGCTCGCCTGGAATTTGTTTTGGGGGTACGTATCCAGCTCTGTTTGAAGTTTGAAGTGTGCATGTGTGCATGTCATGGTGCGGTGCTCGATACGTAGCGATCTCGAGATCTCGAGATGCGAGATACGAGAGCGAAGCAGTTGTGACGTCGGTCGACCGTCAGCTCGCTACACGTGGAATCGAATCCATCATAATACGTCGTCCGCCCGTCGACCGATCGGCGCGGCGCTGGCCACAAATTTCAATGCATTCCTCGCCTCGATCCTTGATGCTGCATCTCTCATTCTCTGCTGCATTGCAATATTGAGGACGCAGATTGTCTGATCATGGTGGCCTCTACGTCTGCCAGCAGCACAGTAAAGCGATCGAGGGATCCGCTTTCGCCGAAGCCCATTCTCGATCGTCGGTTGCTAGAAGAGGCGCTTGCCGAACGAGGCATTGAGTTGAAGCCAAAGCGCATCGACCAGTTCTATCAGCTGTTGCACCGTCAGCACTATCCGCCTCTCGACGAGTTCGTTGCTACGTACAAAAGGCGTGACAAGATTCGTCTCGCCGGGAAGGGTGGCGCCGACACTGACAGTGTCACCGTGGATGAGAACCATCGGCCTTTCCCCAATCGAGTCTCGGCGAGAACCACCAAGCAAAACATCCATCTCCTTCCCAAGGCATTGCTGGCATTCCTTTCCGATCCCAACAACGGCTTCGTCACCCTCACGTCCACCGTCGTCGAGAGCCGTCTCAGCAGCGACAGCACTACCACCAAGTTGGCCGTCCAGCTGCAGGATAGCCACGTTGTGGAAACAGTCATCATGCGCCATCACAGCCCGGAGGGCAGCCGCGCCACGCTCTGCGTTTCGTCGCAGGTTGGCTGCGCGATGGGGTGCACGTTTTGCGCAACGGGCACGATGGGGATTCGCGGGAACCTCTGCCAGGGAGAGATATTGGAACAGATTGTTCACGCCAATCATATCCTGGCCGCCGAGGCCCTGGAACGGGAGCGCGAGGCACCAGTTGCCACCACGGTGGAAGTTGAAGTCGACGAGGAAGATGTGACGAACGAAAACAATGACAGCGAAAACACCGCAAGGAGAAAAGGGAAGAAGAAAAGGAGGCAGCAGCAACAGCAGAGTGTCGATCGGAATCATGATCTTGTCCGGAACGTTGTGTTCATGGTGAGTTCCAAGTGTGGTGCAGTATATATACTATATCCCCGCATGTTTCTTACTCATCTCACATTGTGCCCCCTTGCGATTGTATTACGTATGTTGTATCTACATGTATTTCATAGGGCATGGTAAGTTTTGACTATTGTTTCTTTAGCCCATTGCTTGTTGCAGTGCTCGTCGCGTTCTCTACGTATGTGCTGAATCTGATTTCGATTTGGTTTGTTTTTTCCTCGACCATACTCCACTCCGCAGGGAGAGCCTTTGAACAACTATGATAATGTCGTTGCCGCTTGCAAAGGGTTGGTTGACTGTCGTAGGTGGAATCTTCGCCACGAACGTGTGACTGTCTCCACCGTCGGCGTCACGCCAAAAATTCAAAAGTTCACCGAAGATATGCCTGAGCTAGCGCTCGCTCTGAGTTTGCATGCACCAAACCAATCGGCAAGATCTGCGATTGTACCAGCCGCCAAGGCGTATCCAATCGAGGGCTTGATCGATGCGCTGGACAATCACATGATGTCTGGCTTTGGCAACAAGAAAACATCGAATACTTCGAATATAGTGGGCGGTTACTCCGAAGAGCAGAGGAAGAGTGCGAGCAAACGCAAACGCGCCATGATAGAGTATGTTATGCTGGAGGGAGAGACGTCCAGTTTTGAATGCGCCCATCAGCTTGGTAAGCTTTGTGAGAATCGTCGGTTGATTGTGAATTTGATACCATACAACCAAACAGACGTCAAAGATAAATTGCGATGCCCCCCAAGAGAGCACATTGAAAAGTTTCAGGATATTGTTCGCAGTTATGGCTCCTTCTGCTACATTCGCAAAACAATGGGAGCAGACATTGCTGGTGCGTGCGGTCAGTTGGTGGTTGAAAAGGAGCAGAACAGTTCTTCTCGTCCTGTTGCGGATGATATCGAGGATATTGGACGCAGTGGGGAGGGGGGCAATGAGAAGGGGGGCAAGACAAGCAATAAGGTGGCGAGAAAGTCCGAGAGCTCGTCGTTGGCCGATGAGTTGTCTAGGAAAGGTTCAGAAACTGATTGTGGCGGTTGTTCGGCCGAGATAGAGGCTTGGATCAAACCTCTGGCTATTGCTACGGCACTTGCTGCAGGGGCCTTTGCAATATCGACCATATTTATTTTGACCAAAAGGAAAAGGTGCTAGCTCTGGCTGGCCTAGAGCAGCATCCATCCTAGCAGCTAGATCTAGATCTAGTATTGTACATGTAGATCTACTGGTAGCAGAGACTACCGGTGGTACCGATACCGGTAAGAGTCGAGTCGTCGAATCTCTAGCTAGATCTAGTAGACTCTCAAGGAATAAAATTGTAATTCCTACCTTAGAACTGGAGTACAGGTTCCCTACATGTACGAGTAGACTCTACATGTCAATGTGAGGTGTACATGTCGGTCGTGTAGATTCGATGATTCTACGTAGGAATTCCTAGATCTAGAGTACTAGCTACTAGTAGAGTGTAGGCTACCGGTTAGTGTACCTAGGTACTGTACATGTACATGTAGGAACTTCCTGAGCTGTTTCATGACTTGACTTACTCGACCACTCACGTACGCATCAACCTCAATACATGTAATGGCTCATATCCCATTGTCGGTTCAACCCAACACTCTTCGACCGCCATCCAACCTCAACCTCAACGATGAAGTTCTCTCTTGCCCTCGGTGCCATGATGGCCGCTTCGGCCGCGGCGTTCGTTCCTTCGTCGCAGTTTGCCGTTAGACAATCGACGGCCATGCAGATGAGGTGAGACAGTATTGCTCGTGAGCATTCTGGCCCCACCACGTGGCGTGGCGGTCGGACGAAATGCAGGTGCACAGAACAAGTTGTAGTACGGATGTATGCGATGTGCGATAAGGCGCTTAAAGCAACGCAGCGGACAGTCGAAAGAAAACAAAATTGTGGATGAAGACAAGAGACGATGATGAAAAAACGGCCCCCTCTTCTGACCAATCTCTGAGGATATTGCCAGCATACCGGAATCTATTTTGCACTTCGGAGTCTCTTTGTCTCTTCATCCTTTTTACTTTTCAATCG
>Ga0115006_10004024_pt1 | contig 10162 bp, 7 predicted proteins | sample ArcOceMetagenome_3_FD_88943 | JGI IMG/M metagenome (GOLD analysis project Ga0115006, IMG submission 88943) | Marine eukaryotic phytoplankton communities from Arctic Ocean - Arctic Ocean- Svalbard ARC20M Metagenome | ecosystem: Environmental > Aquatic > Marine > Oceanic | place: Arctic Ocean...
CCCGTTGCCAGCCCCCCCCCCCTCCCCCCCCTTCTTCGCCAGCCCCCCCTCGACGCCCCCAACCCCTTCCTCAGTGACAGAACCTAGAGCCACATGCAGACCCTTTCCTCTTTCACCCGCAGATGATGTATCTAAACTAACACTTGGCGACTGATCGTAGGAACTACCAGTACCATCAAGTGATGAACTAACAGCTGAATAGTGTTGAGTGTGCGTAGGCCTTGAGTGGTGGGTGGGGATACTCCCTTTCCCATCGACCTTGGACTTCGACATTTCTTAAGTGCACTATATGGACGTTATCGCGATCAAAACTGGCACTTTCCCAACAATTTGGGGCTTAGTGGGTCACACGAAGGACCAAAACGAATGTTGTTAAGGTTCCAATAAATTCACCTCTGAACACTTGGATGGATTTTTGGAGGAGAGGCTCATTCATTTTTTGGGTCCAAAAAGAGGTAAGAATGTCTGATTGGCGCATTGGATTTTGGCATATTGAATAACCGGCTCGAGAATATCCAAATTGTGATGACGAAGACCAGAAGAAGTTGGTTGCAGTAGAAAAAAACAGGCACTCCTCCCTGGGTTCTCGATTCGTTAACTGACTGGATTGGGCAGGGTTGTGAAAGCCTCTGCCTAGGATTATAGATGCGCTCGACGCCCCTTAACTATCATGACCGGATACAACATAACATACAACCCGTAACCCCCACAATCCCCCTTACCAACCTCGCTAACCCACCCCCACTCCGCTGCTGTGCCCCTCTGTCCTCTTCACAACTCAGAGGAAACTAAATAACAAGATGCAGAACATCAAGTGTGTCGTGGTAAGTAATAATTTTGGCGATCCCCCCTCCCCCCTCCCCCCTACCCTCGATCCCTCAACACAAGACCAACAGAATGATCTTGGGACGAGAACCTCGTCTGGATTTTTGACAAAATTCATGCCACTTGATTTACGTCTAACGAGCCTCTCTCCTCGTTGCCCAACTCCCCCCCCCCTAACCCCTTCCCCACTTCCCCACCCGAATAGGTCGGAGACGGAGCCGTTGGTAAAACGTGCCTCCTCATCAGTTACACCACCAATGCCTTCCCCGGAGAGTACATCCCTACAGTCTTCGACAACTACTCCGCCAATGTGATGGTCAACGGAGTGCCCATCAACCTTGGACTTTGGGATACCGCAGGACAGGAAGATTACGATCGCCTCCGCCCTCTGTCCTACCCTCAGACTGACGTCTTCCTCATCTGCTTCTCCATCACTTCCCTCTCAAGTTTTGATAATGTCAAGAGCAAGTGGTGGCCCGAGATCACCCACCACGCCCCCGGCGTACCATTCATTTTGGTTGGAACCAAGCTCGATCTGCGTTCCGACCCAGAGACCATCAGAAAATTGGGTGAGAAGCACCAGCAGCCTGTATCTGCGGAGCGCGGACAGGCCCTTGCCGACGAGATCGGCGCCTTCAAGTACGTCGAATGCTCCGCCTTGACACAGGGGGGACTGAAGCAGGTTTTTGACGACGCTATCCGTTGCGTCTTGAATCACAAGCAGGCCCCAAAGAAGAAGAAGAGCGGTTGCATTATCTTGTAACTACTTTTCACATGAAATTTGCACAGGATTTGTTGGATCAGGGGAGGGCGAGGGGGAGGGAGTAAGCTATAAGGGTTGCAGTGCGTGGAAAAAACTCACAAAAATCACAAAAAGCCTCTTCAAAAAACAACAAACACGTCTTCTTTTCCCTTTCCTTCTATCTCTGTCCCACCGGCCTCCTCCTCTTCCCAAGGGGGTCGTCGCTCAGCTCCTTTCCGCTGATCATAAGGGTCTTGATGCGGTACTGAGGCAACCCCAAGGTTTCAGGCACGCTGAGAGCCACATCTTTCGCCACGCTGATCTCCCCTCCGACTGCCACCATCATTGCACGCTTATCCTTAATACGGGCCTCGAAGAGCCTCCTCCTCATTTCCTCCAGCCTCCTCTCCTTCTCCTTTGCTGTAGGAATTCCCCAGAACCTGTCGACCCCCCTTTGGTCCGCCTCGTTTAGTGCCATCTTGTGCCTCTCGGCCTGCTGGCGATGCTCCTCTTCGGCCAGCCTGTGCTGACGCTCGAGTTCCTGTCTAGCATCCTCGGCCCTTCGCATCTCTGCCTCCTTGTGCATCTTGTCCCTCAGAATCTTGTCGAGTCGCTTTCGCCCATTCCTCTTGTCGATCTTTTGCTGACGCAGCCACTGCTGCCTCTGATACTTGGCCTCGATCTTGTCCTTCACCTCCTGGGCATCCTCCAGCCACCTATCCATGTTCTCCTCAAAGTTGGCCTTCTCTGCGGCCTCCCTCTGCCGCTCCTGCTCGTCCCTCCTCCAGTCTAACTTCTTCTTCGCCTCCTGCAGCTGAAACTTCCATTGGTTCAATTCCTTCGACTCGTCCTTGACCACGATGGGGTTGGTCCCAAAGGCCTCAGACGCAGCCTCGGCAGTGAGGGGAATCCCGCTGTCGGGGTGGTACTCCTTCAGGGATGTCGACCTAGCGTTTTTGCGCTCCTTCCTCGACCGTTCGTGAAGACCGTAGGCCGTCTCGAACTCCAACGAGGCCGCCAAGTTTCTGGTGTTTAGGGACTTTCCCTGCGACTTTAGCTCCTGCTGCATCCACTTTCCATCCGTCTCCACAGCGTCCCGAATCATGTTTTTGAAGATGATTTTCTTAAGGTCTTCCGCCTCCTTCTGCTTCCTCTTCCTCTCCTCCTGCTCCTGCCTCTTTTTGAGGTCACGCTTCCTCTGCTTGGTGTTCTTCTTGGCCCTTATGATCGCCTTGACAGTCTCGACAAACTCCATGTTTCTCTTCTCCTCGACCCACCACCTGCTCTTTTCTACGTCCAGCTTTCTCGCCTGCTCCAACAAGTCCAGTCGGCTCTGCCAAAGAGCGTGCCACATTTCCAAATCGTTCCCGGCCCGAAGAGCAAAAGTGTAGACCTCCTCCTTGCAGGAATTGCAAATGATTTTTGTGTCGACTACGTGCTCCTTACTCGCGATGGCCTGGCCCGACGCATCGGAGAAGAAAATTGTGGTTTTCTTGGCCTCTTCGTCAAACGAGATCGAGTAAAAGTCAGTGGTGGGGTTCAGTATGAAGTCCCTCTTTTCTACTAGCTCGTTTTCGTATATCGACGTTGGTCGGCTGAACTTTGCGGCAGCTTTAGGGTCAATAAGGTTGTTTATCCGAACAACCTCCTTCCCGATTTTTCGCCTTGCCGTGCAGATTGGGCACTTCGGCTCGTCGGCAGTTGTTATTAGGAGGCCCAGGAACATCTCCATTGTCATGTTGCACTCGAAGGACGTCTTAATGACCCTCTCGCGATCCTCGGCGGACATGTCGAACATAATGGTGATGAACTTGGTGAGAGTTTCTTGCGCGAGGGCCAATGTCATCATGTAGCGATCCCAGTCTATCTCAAACTGGAGATTGAACAGGTCGACCATCAATTCGCCAGACAGGGGGTTCAAAACACGAAGCAAATTCTCGCAGATGGCGACATCCAACTTGTCGAGGAAGTCCAAAATTCGAAGGCGAAACTCTTCCGTTGGAGCCTTCTTCATCACCGTATTGAGGTGTATGCGCGCGTCTATGGAGGCCACGCCCATGAACGCCACCGCCCTCTCCAAATCATTAGGAAGGTGCTCGAGGAGTTTAAGGAACTCCCTCTGTGCCTGCTTGGACTGTATAGACTCTTGACCACCATCGGACTTATTCAAGATCTTGCGCTTAGTCTTGGCACGCTTACGAATCTTAAGCTTGTGGTCCTCAGAGGTAGGGGTGCCCTGAGGGTCCATCACTGCTGGAGCGGTTAACGAAGGGGGGAGGTTGGAATTGGACGAAGACGACAAGCGCGCCTCAAGTAGGGTTGATGAGGCAGGAAGAAAAGGAGAGAACGACAAAAAGGTAAAGACCGTCGGCTTCGCCTCGGACTAAAAGGAAATTCAGCGGAATTTTTGGGAAGGTACCAGCCTGGTTAAGAGAAGCACATTTTGCCCAGACATAGAATGGGAACCAAGTTCAGCAAACTCGTGAGTAGGCCAACGGGGGGATATGTTTAGAATTGGAGGAGACCTTGAGCTGCCATTCTTAGTGCATATGGTTCAGGGGTGGTGTAATGGGTAACAATTCCTTGTATCCCGGATATGTGTTTGGAGGATTTTGGTGGGAGGTGTGACGGTGATCTTGGGCATCTGATTTCGAAAGGGATCGAGGTCAAATTTTCCTGTTCTTTCCCTGAAGTATTTATTTCAAATGTTGTACAAGTCCACAAAGTGGACAACTGTTACCGGAGGACATCCCGTGTTGTTGTGTGTTCTTTCCCTTCTAACCCCCCCTCCTCCCTCCTTCACAGTCGAAGTCGAAGAAAAACAAGCAACCTAAAGAGCGTTCTAGCAAAAAGAGGCACCAAGACAGGCACATGTCCAAAAAGCAGGAATCAGTTGCTCTCATCACGGTGCGTTGCTGAGTTGGTTGGGATTTTGATCGGCGGGAGGTCTTGAGATGTTAATGATTCGTCTTCTCCTTGGGGGACGGCACTCCATTCATCGTACTCTTGCGCGTTTCTTAAACTATCTCCCCCCTCTCATCCCCCTCCCCCCTCCCTTTCCTCCTCCTCCTCAGGACCACCTGTCCGATGTGAGGGAAAAGTACCACATTCAGCCAAAGGAACTTGGCCATGGTCACTACGGAGTAGTACGCAAGTGCCAGGAGCGTGAGACGGGGGAGTGGTATGCTATCAAGTCGATCCGAAAAAAAAAGGTTGGAAAGATTGACGTTCTCAAACGCGAGATCGAGATACTGAAGGAAGTCACCCACCCCAATATCATCAACCTCCACGAGGTCTACGAAGACGAGAAGTACCTCCACCTCGTTACGGAGCTTTGCACCGGTGGGGAGTTGTTCGACAGGATCATTGCCAAAACGCAGAGCAGCGAGGGGCACTTTTCAGAGCACGATGCAGCTGAGATCATCAAGGATATCATTGAGGCCATCGCCTACTGCCACGACGTCAAGCACATCTGCCACCGCGACCTCAAGCCCGAGAACTTTCTGTTCGAGACTCAGGACGAGCACAGCAAGATCAAGATCATTGACTTCGGCCTCAGTAGGCACGAGGACACCAGTCCGACCCACATGATGAAGACCAAGGTTGGAACCCCCTACTACGTCGCCCCCGAGGTCCTCAACAAGGAGTACGACAAGAGTTGCGACATGTGGAGCATTGGAGTCATCACCTACATCCTCCTGTGCGGTTACCCTCCCTTCTACGGAGACAACGACCACGAGATTTTCGCCAGTGTTAGGGCCGCCAAGTACGACTACCCCTCTCCAGAGTGGGACGACATCAGTACCAAGGCCAAGGATTTCATCGATCACCTTCTTCTGAAGGACCCCAAGGGGAGGCTCACCGCGGCTAACGCCCTTGACCACCCCTGGTTCTCCGACCTTGGGGTCGTCGACAAGAAGACCCTGCCAAAGATTAAGCACGGCGGGTCTGTCAACACCGAGTTTAAGAAATACATGGCCATGAACAAGCTGAAGAAGGTGAGACAAGGTTGGTGGTGGTGGCGGGGAGGGAAGCGAGCCGCATGCCATTCAACCAAGTTTTGTAGCAATCTAACAGCGTCCCACACTCGCTTCTTGCTCGTTTCATTTCAGGCCGCCCTGGCTCACATTGCCACACATCTTACAACAGAAGAGGTCAAGGGACTCAAGGACATCTTCCAGGCCATCGACGTTGACCACAGCGGAACCCTAACGGTGGAGGAGATCAAGACCGCCCTTGCCAACGGGGGCTTCTCCAAGAATATCAACGCCGAACTTGAGTCCATAATCGAGTCACTCAACGTCGAGCACCACCACGAGCTCAACTGGAGGGACTTTGTCACTGCCACTGTCGATAAGAGTGTCGTCATGCAAGAGGACAAGATCAGGATGGCTTTTCACCATTTCGATAGAAACAACAGGGGGAGTATCACAGTCAAGGACCTGAGCTCGGTCTTCGGGTCTGACCAGCAGGCGCAGGAAATCATAAAGGACATCGACGTGAACGGGGACGGGGTCATCTCATACGAAGAATTCCATGAAATGATGGAAGTAGAGGAGAAGTAAATGATAGAGGGGTGTAGAGGAGTGTGCTGGGTGTGTGTCGAGGGTTTAGGAGAGAAAAGGGGCCTTGGGAGGCGATAAAGGATCTGTGGCAGGCAGGCGGGCACCTTTAGGTAGTGCGGAGGCGATTGCGTTGATCTATAAACTCGAAGCGTTCTTTTATGGGGGGCATGGTGATTTAGCCTATCACCTTGCCCTTATGCATGCATCAGCATCAAAGAAGAATCCTTTTGAATTTGCAATATAAGCTTTCCCGTCGTTGGAATAAACCCCCTCTCCATTCAATATAAAGCCAAAATCTCAAAGAGTCAGCAAGAAGGACCGAAATCTAAAGCTAAGCCATCCAGCAATGCCTCCAATCGTCAGTCGTGATTTAGGAAAGGCCAAAGAGTGAGTCATTCACCAGAATCCATACACAGAAGCACCACTAACCCCGATCCGGACACTCCCACCACTCTCAGTGCCTACGAAGCCCGAGACGTTGAACTCTCCGTTGCAGTCCACGAAGGCAAGAAGAAACTTACAGGCGAAAGTGGTGAGAACCATACAACCGAAGCCAATAACTTGGTTAAGTCCCTCATATTCGGCGGCCTTAACTGAATCGCAACAACATCCGCCATCGTTGCGGCGGTGGCCGGAGCTGGAATGTCAACGAACACCATTATCATGATGGGGTGTGAAATCTCATCGTTGACGGTATCTCCATAGGACTCGGCGACTATATTAGAAGTAAGGCAGAAGCAGAAGCAACGATGACCGAGTATAACAGGGGAAAATGGGAGCTCAAGAACTACCCTGAAGGCGAGTACAAGGAGATGGTTGAAGTGTACGAGGCAATGGGACTCCAGGTTGAGGATGCCCCGCAACTTGTTGACACTATGAAAAAATAATATAAGTTATTACTCGATCACATATTCATGGACGAGCTCGGAATGCTCCCTCCCGACGAGGACGCCGAGCTGTGGAAGGAAGGCCTTGTCACCTTCGGTTCTTTCGTCGTCTTTGGAAGCGTACGTACCCTTGCTCTACTACGTCATTGCCAAGATATGCAAGACAGAGCGAAGAGTGAAGCAGGGAGCGAAGCGACAAACGCGCGCTTTCTGTCATCGCTGCCTTAAAAATAATTTCTCACCTTTCGTCCTAACCCCGCTCGCAATTCGCTTCGCTCATCGCTGCGGGGAATGATGTCGACGATGACGTACTATTTATCATAGCATGCATCGCAACGGCTCTCACCACGTTCTTCCTCGGAGTTGTGAAGGCCAAGCTCATCAAGGGCAATGTAATCAAGAGCGGTTCCCTCTTGCTCCTTAACTGAGGCCTCGCCGCCGCCGCAGCCTTCGGAATTGGCTAGTGCTTGGAAGAATTCCTGGAGTGAAGAGGAAGATATGACACGCGAAACATCAAAGAAGTGAAAGTAGGTTAAGGTAACAGGGCTCGTTTCTTGGGGAATCAGTCTATTATAACTATATTTATTAGCAGCACAGCCAGTATCACCCGACTACGCGACGCGCTTGAAAACTTGGATGGCCGTCTCCTTCTTCCCGCTGCCATCCCTGAACTCACAGGTTTGCTCCATAGTGATTGTACTCTTGTCGGCAGACAATCTGCGACAGACCTCGATGGTGTAGTTCTCCTTCTTGTTGACCTTGAGTATTCTAATGCCGTTCCCGTCGGGAAGGTAAGTGACGAAATCATCGAATATCTTGTCCTTGATTTGGGTCTGTATGGAGGGGCCGTCAACTGTGTAGAAAGTCTCCGATGAGACAAGGCCTGCAATCTTTAGGTGGAACTTCTTTGTAGAAAGATCGTGCTTGAGGTGGTGCGTCGTCGTCGCCGAGTCGGCGGCCTTACGGAGGGCCCAACCTACACCCTGGATTGCCAGGAAAGCCTGGTAATTTGTGTTCTTATCTAGCTTGTACGAACCGCTCATGTCGACGCAAGTGGTCCTGGAAAGCGCGCGGAGGGGGGGAGGGTAGGGTAGGAGAGGAAGGAACGAGGATTAGTGGGAGAAGAAGGAAGGAAGGAAGAGGTGGACAACAAGGAACACAGAACTTACCCTGAAGAAGTAGCCTTGGGAGCAGCAGCTGGAGCACCAGAAGACGACGCCGACGAAGCAGAAGCATGGGACGTCGAGCGTCGAGCAGCACCAGTTCCCTGGGGACTTGCCGGCTTGGACTTCCTTGACAAATCATCAGAATACGAAGCCCAAATCACAGACAATGCCACAACCACGTAGATCGGTACTATCGTGTCAACAGCATAGGACAAAGTTGGACTCGTTGCAGTAGCTACAACCAGCATCAACGCAGGGTTCAAAGCACTCATTCTATTGGCAGAAAGTTATGCTCCAAAATCCTGCGGTACGAGAATCCAAAAAATTAAGGGTTCTGTTAAAGTTCAGACGATGCAGTATATTTCTTAGGGGTAGAGGTGTAAAAGGGTCAATATTTACCACGCTTACTTTAGGGTTACGTGCCCTACTGCGAAAATTGCTCTTTTGACAACAAAATTTGTTTTTTGAGTGAGTGGAGACGTTCGAATCGGGATTGTTCTGTTGAGGATCCTTTTAACATGGCGGTGATATATCTGAAAAATTATTAGTCCCGTCCTTTGAAGATTAGGATGCAAACAGCGACGGTCCCTTTGTGGCTCGTTGTTTTATTGCTTACACCACTCCTCAAATCACTCCCCCCGCCCCCACAGACATGACATCAGTACAACCTAAGGTCATTATCTACTGCGACATGTGTGGAACCCCACCGTAAGTTATATGGAAGGCATTGAGTGGTATCCCGTCTGTGAAGACCTCGTGGTGGTAATCTCTCTTGGATAGAGGGAGGTCGGCGATGCAAGTGCGTGCGTGCAAACGATTTACATTTACACTTACTTACCTCTCCCTTTCTCATCACCCTAAGCGAGTACTGCGAGTACGGTCCAGACTTCAAGACGCATTGCCAACCGTGGCTCATCAAGAACCATCCGGACATGGCGGAGAAGTTGTACAGTTGGATAGAAGCGGCACCCGCAGCCACAGCTGCGAGCGACAACTCGAAGCCCGCAAGTGCCGAAGTGTCTTCCACTCCAACCCCCACGGAACCTTGGACTGCGGAGCAACGCCTGACAAAATTTTACGAAAAGTACGTGCGTGAGAAGGTCTCCGACGTTCCCAAGTTGCTCGAGAAATACTCCGGAAAGGAGGAGAAGCTTTTCACCGCCCTTACAAGCAAGTACGGCCCAGAGCCAGTGGACCCTTACCTCGCCGCCAAGTGGGGGATCGGTGAAGCGGACGTAGACGAGGGTGACGACCACGAAGGTATGGCAGCCGGGGTCTCGGGAATCAGACTTGCCCAGCAGGCCGCAACGGCAAAGGTGGCGTCTGGAATTCCTACGGAGGAAGGAGCAGATGCGGGAGAGGGGGGGGAGAAGAAGGTAAAGGCTAGGGGTGCGTCTGCCAAGACAGCAAAGAAGGTCAACACGAGGGTGATCATCCAAAAGATCTCGAGGCAGCGCAAAAAGGCCGTGACTATCGTCGTGGGGATGGATACTGTGCCCGACTTGAAGCTCAAGGACGCTGCCCAGGCCTTTAGGAAGAAGTTTGCCGGGAGCAGCAGTGTCAAGGACACTGCGACAGGCGGCAAGGAGATTGTGATCCAGGGGGACCACCAGGAGGCGTGCGCAAAGCTCATCGTCGAGAAGTTCAAGGTCCCCAAAAAGTGCGTTTTCATCGACTTGGACGGGGAGATCGTTGGTGTGGAGTGAGAGCCGAACAGGGAAGAAGAAAAACCAAGGGGAAAGAAAGAAGCTACTTAACTTAACTGTCTAAGATGGCGATTCCATGACAAAAAGCGTCACGTTTATTCTTCGTTCCTCTACCGCTCATTCGCCGTTAGGGTTATTTAACTAACAGAATTTAGATTAAAAGGCTGGAACCGGCATGTGTTGGGATTTTGTCGGGAAAACCATCCTGGGGGGGGGTGGAAGTGAGGGAAAGAAGGAAGGGTACATCGGAGTGAAGCGATATTGAGTGAGA
>Ga0115006_10004026_pt1 | contig 10162 bp, 6 predicted proteins | sample ArcOceMetagenome_3_FD_88943 | JGI IMG/M metagenome (GOLD analysis project Ga0115006, IMG submission 88943) | Marine eukaryotic phytoplankton communities from Arctic Ocean - Arctic Ocean- Svalbard ARC20M Metagenome | ecosystem: Environmental > Aquatic > Marine > Oceanic | place: Arctic Ocean...
CCCCCCCCCCCCCCCCCGCTTACAGCTTTTTCATATGTCCTACAGTACGGCAGGTGTAATAGACATACATTCAAGTTCAAAAGTTCAAGTTCCGGCGGAGCCTGAGTCCGAGGCGGCGGACTCGCCCGGGCGCCTGGCGGGCCGGGACCCGGTGACCGTGACAGTGCGGGCGATGTCGACTTGCACACTACTGCTCAAGAATATGTCAGAAACGCCAATGCTCCGAGTCAATCCCACCAGTCCATCTGTGTCACGAATGTTGAGTGGTGTGGAGACTGGCTAGAAAACCATGCGGAGTGATAGCGAAAAAAGTCAGCGATGTCAATCTGTGGCGTACTGCTCCCGGGCGTGCCTTATCCAGGACTTCTCTACGCATGCCCTGCAGTGCCCTCTCTACCCAACCCCGGAGCAGGTGCAAGGAAAACGACCGGAGCCACAGACGACACAAGCAGAGTGGAATGCTGTTCCGATCCTACCGCAACCGGCTGGACTGACTAACATTACTGGTGCCTTGATCGACACCGAGGCGGTATGCCATAGACTCACCCCTATCTCTCCATGCTCCTGCACCCGCGAGTAAAGTAGGATCGCGCTCTGCCAGCGAGCACCGAACTAGCAAGAGGAGGAGGAGGAAGGTTCTCTCCTCCTAACCGTCCTCCTCCTACTCCTCCTCCTCCTCCTCCTCCTCCCCCTAACCGACGAGTGAAAAGTTTTTCAGATACCCTGATGGACTGGTGGGACAGCTCGCCTGCTCCTCCCCTGGCGTTTTCAGTTCGATTCCCGAGCGGTGGGCCCAGGGCCAACCGCGGTCCCGGCTGCAGTGGGACTTAGGACTACCGGCATTGCTGATTGCGCCGTAGCGCTGTTTACCACAGGACTGGCCATAACAGTGCACCAGGCGCGGCTGGCCGACCACTGGCAATTGCTCGTCGCACGGAGGCCTCACAGGCGGAAGGGCTGATGGTCATAGATGGAGATGCCGTCAGAGGATGCGGTGCCACTGCCACGCAGCCCATCACACAGCTGGAACCTTCCGCGGGGCCGGCAGCTCGCGGCGCAAAAAGTTGAGATCGCTGTCACTGGTCACTGCCCTCCCCGTCTCTGTCGGCGACGGGTGCGTGTTGGTGTTGGCCGCCACCGTGGCCAGGGACATCGGAGCCCTCTTGGTGCAAACTCCCCTGACCGCCTTCCCCTTGGGACGACAGATGCGGACTGGGTAGCGCAGGCTGTCCAACGGCGTCCGCCTCCTCCACCGCAAGATGCGCCTCGGCTTCAGCACCGCCATCCGTCGCCGCGCCCCGCTCGCCCGCCAGACCGATCCCTTCTTCTCGCTCTCTCCCACTTGGCGCCTCGCTCGCGTGGCCCGCACGAGAAGATCTCGAGTGCCCGTCACGATGGCGGTCTTGCCGAGCGACAGCGGCGTGGACAGGCGCAGGCGCCTCATGTTGTCCGGTTCCAGATCTGCGCTGCGCTTCGAAGGTGCGACGCAGGGCCCGCAAGGTCGCCAGCTCCTCCAACCTCTTGCGCATATGGCCCGCGCCATCCTCCCCGACATGTCCATCCCCCAGATACTGGCTCCCCCGTCTGGCGCGACGGCCCCGTGCGTCCTCCACCGAGGCCGGAGACAACTCGTCGTCTTCCCAGGGATCAGCCTGTGAATCTCGGTGCGTACTTTTACTTTGACGACCCCCGCCCCTTGCACCGGCCCGCCGCTGGCTCTTGCCCGCTGACCCCCCAGCGAGCGGATCCCAGTCATACCAGTCCCAGCTGTCCTCCCGGTCCCTCTCTGCGCCTCCTATGCCCGCGTCGGGAAACCCCGGATCCAAGTCCGTAAAGAGCGGGGCCGACGAAGACGAGCACCACTTGTGCAGGAGAGCCACCTGCTGTCTCAGCCGTGTCGCCTCCACTGAGCGCGTCTCTAGTTTTCCTGCGCGAGGCATGCCGAGGCACGTCAGGCACGGGCTGTCACACCAACAAGAGAGCAGGCCAACAAGGATGCGGCATGCTCTTGCGGGAGCAAGAACCCCGGTGGGTTGCAAATGACAGCCATGAAACATGAACCTTGAAGCTGCAGAGAGTGCGTCTTGATGCGCGCAAGTTCGGAATCCTTGTCTTCGAGTTTCCCCTTTTCTTGCGCCAGCGTGCGGTGGAAGGCGGCCACAGTGCTGTGCAGACGAGAGCGCAGACGCTCATTGGTCTGCTCAGACGCGGCCAGGCGCGCCCTGAGCTCCGCATTTTCGCCCTCGAGCACCGAGGCCCGGCGCATTTCGGTCCGCCATTTCGTCTCCTTCTCCTTCAGAAGAGCAAACAGGCGCCCGAGGACCTGCGCCGGCACGTCTGGAGCACTGTGCGCACCCCTCCCCGCGTCGCGGCTCTCGCTGCCCCGCCCCTTGCCGCCGGGTCGCGAGGCCGCCGCCCGGGAGAGGTCCATCGAAGACGCCAGGCCCAGGTTGGGCAACTGCGACAGCCACCCGGGCTGCGCGGGCTCGCCTCGGGCGGGCGTGCCGCCGGCAGGCTCGTCGCCGGGCGCCAATTGCTGCCGAAAGTGCTCGATCTGCTGCCAGTGGCTGTTCGCCTCGCGGGCCTGCTCACGCGGCGCGTGGGGGTCGTCGCGCGTGCACATGAGAGCCAACAATATGGAAGGGGGGCGGGGCACAGGCCGTGCGCGGGATCGGGGCGGGCACCATTTCGTCCAGCGTCGAACACAGGTCCGCGGCGTCGAGCCGGCCGTGGCGGCCGGGGCTCACCTCGCGCGCGTCGTGTGCCCCGCGGTCGCTGCGGGCACTGTGCGCGCTGCGCGGGCGCGTGGGCGAGCCGCGCAGCGCTGGGTCCCAGGCCTCGAGCGCCGACCGTAGCTTGTCGCGCCGCTCGGCCGAGCTGCGCGCCGGCGAGCCGCGCATTTTGGGGGCCTTCTCTTTCAAGTGCGCGCACGAACTGCCGACAGCAGTTGGAGGGAGCAAATCCACTCGCCCACACCCGACACAGGGAGTGGCGCAGCACACGCGAGCAGCTCCGAGGCCGCATGCAGGCGCAAGACGGGCGGTGCTGGCGCGCGATGGACGGGCAGGATTCCCCGCGCACGCGGCGGTGCGCGCAAGCCTGCAGCCTGCTCCACCGGGCATGGGCGGCGCAGGAGCAACCGGGCGCCGCGCGCCCTGGAAATCCCGGCGCGTCGCCGGCACATGGCCCAAGCGGGCGCGACGCACCGGCCCAGGCGGGGGCGCCGGGCCCGGAGGCAGCCGGAGTGGCGGACGCGCAGGCCCGCGCGGGGCAAAGCGCGGTACAGGAACGCGCACGGGCCAGACAACGCCCGCAGCCCCGCTCAGCGCGTCCCGGATGCTGCGGGCCTCTGCACTTGCGGCACCGAGGCCGGCCGCCCAGCGACGGCAGCTCGTGCTGTGACAGCGCAGACTGCCGCACGAGTCTTGCCCGCGGGGCCCGCGATCCCCGCGCACTTTCGTCGTCGCGCCGTGCGCTGCCGCCCCGAGGCAGCGTCGCCTGCGCCGTTGTTGCTTTCTTTATGCTCGCTGCCCCTGCGCTGCAGCCTGTGCTGGCGCTTCCGGCCCCCCCCGCGCAGCTGTCTGTGGCGCAAGTCTCAGACACCTCTGTGACCCTCACCTGGTCAGTCTCGCTGCTGCCGCCCGCCCCTTGCAATTGCGCCGCAGACATGCGATGCGTTCCGAGAGCCGCTGTGTGCGCGTCCAAAATGAGGCGTGAAGACTGGGGAATATGCGGTGTGCAGGACGTCGGTTGCGGATGCCCAAGCGTATCGTCTTGTCATGGCACCCAACTATCCAGGTCCATACGCGCCCTGGAGGGAGTACTACGCTGCCCCATTTTCGCCTGCGCCAAACACAGTCACAGTGGACAACCTCGTTGAGGGCGACATGTACTTTGTCAAGGTCAATGCCGGCACCTCGGACGGACAGTTCGAAAGTGTCGGTAGCCCAGTCGCAGTAGCCATTCCCTCGAAAAGCGTGCGTACGGGCGTCTCGAATCTTTTTGTTGCGGCCTACGACGAAACTTTCTGCCGGCTCACCTGGGAAATACCTGGTAGTGGCGTAGAAGAAACGGGGCCGGCTGCCACTCACTTTGCAGTGGCCTACCGTTGTGGGGATCTCTCGGTACGCCGCCCCAACCGCCCCCGCTAACCCTTTGATCCCGGGGAAATTCAACTCAATAGAGGCGATGGGATTGTAAACTAAAAAAAGTAATGTTCCAGTATAAATTTCCAATAATCCCCCCAAACTCAAAGGGGCTTTGGGGGGACGAAGAGAAATTTTTGGTGGAATTCTCAGAGCGCTTAGCCATTTCGGTGCAATGCGGGTTCGAACCCCAGCGATTGGTAAGTCATAATACCCCTTTTCGATTGCCAGGGCCAGTAGCCGAGGCATGCGGGGGGTGTTAGGGTTAGAGGTGTCAGAACATTTTTTTTTCTAGACCCTGTGAGCGGCGCGAATTAGCGAGTTAAGGGCCCATTTTGGGAATTTAAGGAGTTTTAGGGGGGGGGGAGATTAGGTCAAAGTCCCGTGATCCTGGGCCCATTAACAAAAAAGTTTCCTCTACAAGGAAAAATTCTATCGCCTCTATTGAGGGGATCGGGATCAAAGGGATATTTCGATTATCCTGGAGGGAATCAGGAGGCGAGTGTGATTGTGCGCCCGCGCGTGATGGCCAATATATGCACTCTAAACAAGGCTTGTCTGATCTTCCTTGTTTGATAATGTGTTCTTTGATTTTGTTGACATGTGGTCGCCGTTCTCGCTACAGGGTGTGCCAACGGTGTATTCTACGATCTTTCAGTCAAACACCGCGACCCTGACTGCACCTTTCATTATGGACGAACAGTGCCAGGTGTGTGCCTCATCTCCTTCCGTAGGCCTGCTTTCGTTTCAAACGTTGGCACTGACGCGGAGAGTGCGAACTGTGAGCAGTTCTATGTGATCTCGCGGAATCTCAACTATAACCCTCTCGATCCCTGGTCAATCACGAGCGAGACGGCAGGCAAGAACAAGTGGAGCACGCCGGCAGTGTTGGTGAACCTGTTTAGTCCGCCGCCCAGCGTGTCGAATCTGGCGGTCACAGAGGCCACACTCTCAAGCATCAAATTGGAGTTTGGCGCAGCGCAGAATGCCATTGCCTACCAAACGTCTTATGCGCCCATTGCCGTCGACGGCTCCCTTGGTGACTCTGTAATAGCCACAACCGGAGTCGCAACTCTCGACGTTACTATCACGGGGCTCACCATCCACCAGCTGTACCGATTTCGTGTGCAAGCAACCAACAAGCATGCCAGTGGATATGAGTCTGGTGCAACGATTGACGTGAGAGTCGAGACGAGTCCTGGTCGACCTATACTGCAAATTGACTCGGTCGGCGCCACACAAATTGGCGTATCATGGACGCCCCCACTGTCGACGCAGCCCTTGGAGTATTTCGTCAAATATGTGCAGGGTTCATTCGAGTCTGAAGATTTCGGGCCCATCTCATCGCGAACGAGCACCCTGAGTTCTCTTCAGCAAGGCGTACCGGTGGTGATTTATGTGGTCGCAAAAAATTTGTATGGTCGTGGAAAATGGGCAAACATTACGGAGACTCCTATCCAGCCTCCAACTCAAATAACTGCACAGATCAACTTAACGCTGGCAAAAGGGAGGAGTGAAAGAGCAGTGCAGCTCGCCTTCCTGCCTGTTGCCTTCGCTACCCGCTACAAGGTTGAATTTAGGGAGGCTGGAGGCGCTTTTACATTCAGGAACGACATCTTTCTCGATACTGTCGGCACCATCACGGGGCTGTTAGCCAACACAGATTATTCTTTCAAAGTCTTCGCAGGGAACAAGGCAGGCTTCAATGTCTTATCTCGGCAATCGTCCAGTATCACGACGCGCGCAGTGCCGCAGCCTCAAGACGCGCCAACAAATCTCCGCGTCCTCGGAGTCTCGCTCACGTCAATTCTTCTGGGATGGGATGCACCTCCAGCAGAGGACAATGTGACGTTCTTTCGTGTGGAAAAGACGACAAATGGGGTCTTTGGGGCGGCTCTTCTGCCCACAGCGATTGTTCAAAACTATGCCCTGGACGATCCGTCATGGCATCCAACCTACAACGTGACCGGACTGGTCTTCGCCACAGATTACTGGTTTGGAATCACTGCTCGCACTGCTAACGCGGATGGCTACGCAGGGGTGCCACGGGCGATTCTGCAAAGCGCCACAACCGACCAACCGACTGCTAGTGTCGAAAACCTCAGGGTAGCCAAGATCTTCCCCAGCAGTGTCTTGTTGGCGTTCTCTGCGCTGACAGGACAGTCTGTGACCAAATATCGAATCGACGGCATGACTACGTCGGGCAATTCTAGCGCCTCCACTCCTGCCGTCGAAATCGATCATCCAGCGGGCGGCGGAACGCTCGAGTATACAGTGACGGGGCTCGATACATCCAGAGTCTATTCCTTCTCCGTCACGGCTCGCAATTACAACATCAAGGGATATTCCAATGTACCATCAACGACAATAACGGGCGTGCAGCTCATGGGGCTCCCGATGCCAGCTCTTAACCTTCGTGTAACTTTCATTTCCTCCACAGAGGTTGCTTTAGCCTGGGACAGGTCGCTGGTTCCACCAGTGGCAAGTGCATTCCGAGTTGCGTACCGTGTTGGCACAGCTCGTTACGATTCACATGGCTTGCCTGAGATCACGGCAACAGCATATACTGTCGCAGGATTGGAGCGGGGCGTTTTATATGACTTCATAGTGTATGCAGCAACGTTAGCAGGGTATGAACTGCAGGGTAGCAATGTCGTGTCAGCCTCGCCGGTATCTCGTCCGAAGGAGGTGGATGCGCTCATTATCACAAAAATTGCCCTTGCTGAAATTTCTTTGAGATGGGAACCGGCAACGTTCCCAAGGGCAACCTCCTTCCTTTTGAAATACTTGGACAAGAGTATCGAGACCACGGAACTCGGTTACACAGCAACTGACCTAACGCCGGGCCAGCCTGTGACTTTCAGCATATATTCGCGTAACTTCAATTCGCTAGGATATGAAACAAGAGGACAGACCGTCGTCGTAACTCCCATCGGCCCTCCTGGCTTTGTAACCACCTTGAAAATTGTTGGGGTCAGCACCACGTCAGTGACTGTGAATTATGATCCTGCGGAGCTTGAAAATGTGACTCGAATCAAGGTGGAGATCAAGAGAATCACTGCTGAAAATTGGACACACTATGCTGAGTACCAGTGTCGCATAGACGAACAATACCTTGATTCTCCCCCTACCTGTAGCACAACCATCCAGATAGACAACCTGATCTTGGGTGTGTTATACTCTGTGCGAGTTATGCAAAGGAACTCGAATGCGCTTGGCTACCTAGAGGGTGGTGATGTCTTGACCATCTCGCCCACGCTGAAACCGACGAGGTCAGTCAACAACCTGCGGGTGGTCGGGGTGACAACGTCTGAAGTGTTTCTCGAGTTTGACAGGCCTGTTGGCTTGGATACACCGACTCATTACAAGATAGTCTATTCGCTGGCCTCTGGAGGCCCCGAATATATGACGGACGAAGTGCCGGCGAGTCAAAAGACACTAAATGTAACAGATTTGACGAAGGATGTCGCCTACAATTTCCAGATCATTGGGCGCAACCTGAATCTGGATGGCTACACAAACGCTGTGAGGTCGGTGGTAGTTACGACCGCCCCCTTCGAAAACCCTACCAAGGTGCTGGACATTGCAAACCCTGGCGTAGGGGCAGATGAGATTACCATCACGTGGAATCCCCCCACGCGCGGACCGGTGTCGCTCTACAAGGTCGAAATCGCAAATGCAACCACTCTCATGAATGGAGTGCGCATTGACGTGGCAGAGTTGGGGCTTGCCCCAGATTATCGCGAGGTTGGCACCACAACAGACACCACTTTCACCGTCGAAGCATCTGATTCAATCGTGATGGCAGTAGATGTGAAACTTATCCTCCGCGTTAGCGCCAGAAATCTCAATACGAAAGGCTATGGAGAGCCAGCCGAAGTTTTAGCTACTCCTACTGCTGCGCCAAAACGCGCACCCGTGGGCTTTACTGTAGAAAGCGTGACTTATGAATCGATCTTTTTGTCATGGATGCCGCCCCTTGGATATGTCGTGGGAAGTGATACTATCACCCGATACCTGCTGGAAGGTTGTGCTGAGAATTGTGGCACAGGAGACCCGTTTCCAGCGGCGCCTGCAATGGGTGCCAAATGGTACGTTTTGGGAGGAGCTGAGTATGAGTGGGTTGGGTTCGAGTGGAAATTCACTGGCAATACCTTTTGGCGAACAGTCGCCGTCTTACCCCATACACAGATTTCATACAATGTGACTAGGATTGGGGAATACGTTTTGACAGCCGGCCACGAATATGAGTTTCGTGTCTCTGCTGGGAACAAAAATACCCTTTCAAAGGGCCCCATCACAATGCTCACTAGAGTTTCGCCTCAGTATGTTCCTGGCTTAGCACGGAAGGTAGTGATTTCGAATCCAAAGGTCACTTCGTTCGCTCTGAATTTCGTGCCTCCACTCGTGACGAACATATCTGGGGTTGCCGATCGTTATCGAATCGGCATTGACGATCTTGTGACAGGACGTCGATACGATTATCACGAGATTGTGACAACTAGCTCGTTGATTGTCTCTGGCTTTAATCCCGGTACTCAATATTACCTCACGGTGCACGCAGGCAATCTGGCTGGATTTGATCCGATAGGTGCGCGATCTTTCGCACCACTCACTACCAGAGCTACTCCTTGTACCGCGGATTGCTGTGAGGAAGCTAAAGGCTGTAAAAAATGTTGTGGTCTATTAGCACGCCGCATACAAGACGATGCAATCGAATTGGTTTGGGCTGCGCCGTCGAACTTGGACCTTTTGCACTACAAAATCAAATATCAAGAATATGGAGTTTCTTCTCTCTGGAATATCGCTGGCATCGCAACTTCAAATCGCTTCATTGTCAAAGGGCTCGACTTTTCGGTGGCAGACTACAGGTTCTACATAATTGGAGGCTCAAGAATCAAGAACACCTTCGACGCCGATGCCCAAGGTAACACGTTTTCTTGTTGTGATCAGATCGCTTGCCCTTGATTGAATCCGATGCCCGGCCTTTAACCTGACCCATCCCTGGCTTGTTTACACTAATTCTGCATTTGTTTTGCTCGTCTGATACTATCGATCGGACCACGTTGCTGCATTCTGACATATGAGACTCAATCACGTTGGCAGCTGCGGAAATCATCATCTCTATCCGTCAATCGCCACTGCTGAAAGTAGATTGCGAAATCTTTTTCGTGACAGCATCGTCTGTGTCATTAAAATGGACTCGCACATGGCCGCAGTTTTCTGTTTATGAGGTCAAGTATGCAATACAGGTGACTTTGGACTCATTTGACGAAAATGCTTACAACAACACAAGATGGGTGGATGACATTCCTGATCCTGACAAGGGTTTATTCACCACGTATGAGGTCACAGGACTGGAAACTGAAAAATACTACGTTTTCCGCGTCATTGCAAAGACTCCATACGCAAATGGATGGCTTTACTCTAACACAATCCGCACCAAGCCTTCTCTGCAACCCTTGCCAGTGCAAAATTTGCATGTCAGCATGGTGACGCTGGATCTCGTCAAGATATCCTGGGAAAATCTACTGGTTGAAAATACGATCACCCGCGTCAAGGTTACTTGGTCCGGCAAAAACAGCAATGGAGTCAAAGAACTTGATGCTAGCAGAGGAGATTTCAACATTTCAGGATTGATTGCAAATGAGCCTTACGCTTTTCGTGTGCAAGCGAGGAACTGGAACGCGCTAGGCTATGAAGCCGGTGTCAATGTCACGGGTGTCCCTCAGTCCACCCCTCCGCCCCCCTTGAACCCGCGCCTCATTCAGTTTTACACTGATGGTGTCGAGCTTCAGTGGGAACACAACCCGGTGCTGCCTAACCCTGTCCGATATCAGATTCAATGCCGTGTTGAGGCAGACCCTGGGGCCGACTATCGACTCAGAGAAATGACCAATTGTGTCTCTGGGCCTGCAACACTAGGTCTAAAGTGGGAGGAGATTGGATCAGAAAAGCCACAGACGGGCAGTGAAATTATCAATGCGGCCCTTGCTAAGGCCCTTGAGGTCCAGAAA
>Ga0115006_10004027_pt1 | contig 10162 bp, 8 predicted proteins | sample ArcOceMetagenome_3_FD_88943 | JGI IMG/M metagenome (GOLD analysis project Ga0115006, IMG submission 88943) | Marine eukaryotic phytoplankton communities from Arctic Ocean - Arctic Ocean- Svalbard ARC20M Metagenome | ecosystem: Environmental > Aquatic > Marine > Oceanic | place: Arctic Ocean...
ACTATTACTTGTGCAGAATACGCTTGATGATCAGATGGTTTCCAAACGACAACATTACCCATTAAAGCTGGTGCTGCAACTAAATTAGCTGCGATGGAAGTAAAATTAAAAGGAGTTATTGCGTATACAAACCCTTCTAATGGTCTGTATTCAACTCTGTTCCATATGCCTGGTGCAGATGCTGGCTGATCTTTGAAAATATCAGTCATATATTGAACATTGAAACGGAAAAAATCAATCATTTCACATGCAGCATCAATTTCTGCTTGATGTACGTTTTTAGATTGTGCAATCATGGTTGCAGCATTCATTCTTGCTCTGTAAGGACCCGCTAATAATTCAGCCGCTTTTAAGAAAATAGAAGCTCTTTCCATCCAACTTACATTAGACCAAGCTTCTTTAGCAGCCAATGCTGATGAAATTGCAGATTCTACGTGCAGTTTTTCAGCGGTATGATATTGCCCTACAATGTGTTTGTGATCGTGGGGTGGGGTGATGTTATTGGTGTTTCCTGTTTTAACTTCTTCACCATTAATATGCATGGGCACATCGGTGTTGCTGTTAAACATTGCCTTGTAAGTAGCTAACAATTCTTCTCTTTCTGGAGAACCCGGAGCATACCCTTTTACGGGTTCATTTACCGCTTCTGGTACTTTAAAAAATCCTCTTGTCATATTTGTATCTTGTTTGTTAATTTAGATTGAAATTGAAATCCAAAGTTACGATTTATTTGTGAGTTTTTTAATTGAAAAAATTTCTCAGAAATCTAACTTTAGGTTTAAATAAATCTCTCATTTTAGAAATGGGAGAAGTATGAATTATTTAGCAATTGTATTTATTTTAGTTTGGATAATGAGATGGCTATTAGCGTTGAAACGACATGGGGGGAATTAATAAAAAGCAAAAGAAATCAGACCCACTATGACTACCCCAATAGTTCCTAGAATGAGATACACTGTGTTGAGTATTAAAAATTTTACAAATGTCTTGAAGTAGCCTTGTTCATAAAATGTTTTCATTGCTTTAATAAGGTAGACTAAAAAGAGCAGTAGAAAAACCCAAGCACTGTCTGAGGTTACAGTTGTAAAGAATGAAATAAGATAGAGTAGGGTAAGTAGCATAAAAAAGACAGTTTGCGTATGAAAAACAAATATCAAATGATCTATATATGTGAATTTCTTTCTGATGTATAACAACTTTAAAAATAACGTAAAAATAGGTAAGAATATAAATAAAGATATCGAGGCATAGGACAAAAGATCCGTTAAATAATTCTCTCGATTATCTTTGTTTACTAAAGAACTAGCTGCTTTTGCTCTTGTGAACAGAAATCTATTGGTAAAATTTTTATCATAGCTTAAACTATCTAGGGCATCATCTATTGTTGAATCTGGATATTTTTTTTGAAAGGCTATAAATGTATTTAATCGCGAATTTCTGCCAAAAGAAATTTTATTTCCATTGCCTAATTTAAGCGCTGTAGTATCTTGTATTCCTTTTTCTATTTCTTTTAAAACCTCTTTTTTTCTAGCCTCAGGGATTGGAATAAAGGAAGTATTCATTTTTTCTAAAGCTTCTCTTTTTAAAGAATCAACTTCTTTAGTATGTAAAGAATCTCTTTGTGTTTCATAGCTTTCTTTTTTAACTTTTGTAATATTAGATTTACTTTCTTTAGTGAGTTTCTCGAATTTATTTTTACTAATAGAAAAACCAACAACTAAAAAAAATAAAATAGATACCGTTAAATAAAAACGAAACGGATTCGAATATCGGTTTCTCTTTCCTGCTACATAGTTTTTAGAAACTTTTCCAGGTCTAATTAAGAGAGGAATTATTGTCCGCCAGAATTTCGCGTCAAAAGAGAGAAATCCGTTAAAAACTTCATGAACAAAACTACCAAAACTAATGTTGTTTCCTTTATTTTCTTGCCCACACTCAGGACAGAATCTTTCTTGCCTCGAAAACGGATAACCACAATTAAGGCACGCTAGGTCTTTCGGTTTTTTGAGCTTCTTTTGTTTGGATTTTATTAGTTTGATAGTAGTTGAGTTGTAAGTTGAAATGTTGGAACTATTACTTTAAACTGTTCATAAGTATCAAGATTTATCATTGTATAAAAACCCTTCATGGCTCCAGAATTTGATTTTAAAAAACAACCAGAGCTGTACTTGTAATTATCATTTGGTTTTAAGATAGGAGTTTGCCCTACAACACCCTCCCCATTTACAACTTCTATATAATTTAAAGAATCGAAAATTCTCCAAAACCTATCCGTAAGCTTAACAGTTTGAGAAGATTTGTTTTCTATGGTAATAAAATATGCAAATGCATAATACAAGGTATTGTTTCTATAATTCGAGCCGTTATACTCTGTTTTTACAGAGATTTTTATGCCTTTTGTAATTTGTTGAACCATTACGGTAAATATAATAGTTTTGTTTAAACCTGCAAGATTTTTAAAACATTATCGATTTTGATTGAAAAAACCTGTTCCAACGCCAATTACTCTCTCGTAAAAATCACCAAAACGTTTGTAGTAAACAAGCACTGTATATTGGTTTTCTGTTTCATAAAAAGTGCCATTTAATTCAGATAAATCTAATTTTCCATCAACATTTACTGTTGCAAAATTATAATTGTAAAAACCTTGTTTTAATAAAAAGTTGACTTTGTACATACCACTTTTTTCATCAAAAAACATTTGATTTTCTGCCAATAATCTAAAACCGTTAAATGCCCCATAAACATAAATTTCTTTCTCTTTTATTGGCTTATCAACTAATAAAGAAAAATGCATCATTGCATAATCACCTTCAGTATTAACATCGTCTGCTTCAAGAGTTCTAATTACAAATTGCCCATTAATATCTGGGTTGTATTTATATTCTCTAAATTTATCAACTTCAAAAGGATATAAGTAGTGATTATATACCTTTTTCTTTTCAATACGATTTATATGTAAACTTTTGTTTCTGATAACTTTATTATCAAAATTTAAATATTCATTTCCTCCCCAAAAATTAGTTTTGTTTGTGTAATTATATAATAGTTGACCCTTTTTATAAAACTGAGGTTGTAAACCTGTTATTATTTCATTCCAATTATTATTTTTTAAAATAACAACTTTTATTTCTTGACCTGGATTATTAATTTGTAATCTTGGATGATTTACCGAAAACTGAACCGTTTGTTTCTGATTTACAGTTTTGGTAATCCTGCTTCTAATTACAGAAACTCCAATAGTTGTTGTTCTTTCATACAAAACAAAACGCCTGGTGAAAACAATTTCATCATACTCATCTAAAACCGATAATAAATAGTTTCCGCTCTTGGTGATTTTAGTATTTATATTCGGAATTTTTACAGAATAATGAGTGTAATTTTGAAGTGTGTTAAAAGAATTATTAACGTTAATTATCGTGTTTTGATCAAAACCATCTATGTATTGACTAGATAATAATCTACTAGATTTCCAGTCACTAGTCATGTGCTCTATTTTGTATTGATAGTCTTTACTGTCTGCTTCTAAATCATCAAAAGATAATTCCAAAACAGTTCCTAAAGGAACAATTGCTGAATAGTTGTTTTCTTGTAAAGGTCTTAGTTGAATAGATTTTATACTTTGTGCATTCGCATAAATAAAAAAAAATAATAAAATCCATGTTAGTTTTTGATGCATTTCTGTGTATAAATTCTTAATCAAAAGTAGTAAATTTTATACTTAACAATTAAAAGTAAATATTATTCCTTTTTTAATAATTTTCAGTAAAATATTTTCAATTATAAAAATAAAAAATTTATTAAAAAAAAACATTAATAAATGATTAATATTAAATAAAAAGGGTTAAAAAATAAAACTATAATGTATGCTGATAGATCCTGTCAGGCTGCTTTTAACCAATACTTTACCTTCTGTAGAATATGATTGCTCTTAAAATTTTAAGCACCTAGTTTTACTTTTAAAAGTTTTTTTGTTTTCAATGGTATTGCAATGAAAAGCAATTATTTAGAATAGTTATAAATAACTAAGATATCGTATGATTTATATTAAACATACGTATCAAAATAGTTAAATTTGCATGATTTTTTTAGATAACTAAAATTCCAAATTTACTATGTCAAAGGACATTCGTATTAAAAAAGGCTTAGATATTAAGCTTGTTGGTGTTGCAAAAGAAACTACAAAAGACATCTCTTTAAGTAGTGTTTATGCAATTAAACCAGATGATTTCCATGGAATTACACCCAAACTTGTTGCCAAAGAAGGAGCAGTTGTAAAAGCGGGAGACCCACTTTTTTATTCAAAAAGTGACGAACGTATTTTATTTCCAACCCCAGTCTCTGGTAAAGTTGTGGAGATAATTCGTGGAGCAAGAAGAAAAGTATTAGCAATGAAAATTGCAGCAGATGCAAAACAAGAATATAAAGATTTTGGAACCAAAGATGCAGCAAATATGTCTGCAGAGGAGGTAAAGAATTTTTTATTTTCTTCAGGTTGCTGGCCATTTATAAAACAACGTCCATACGACGTTATTGCAAATCCAAGTCAAGCTCCTAAAGCTATATTTGTCTCTGCATACGCAAGTGCGCCTTTAGCTTCAGATTTAGAATACACTTTAGCTGGTAAAGAAGCAGAAATACAGGTAGCAATAACAGCAATCTCTAAACTTACAGAAGGTAAGGTACACTTTTCTGTAGGTGCAAATTCTACTTCACCGCTAACAAATATAAAAGGTGTAGAAATTCATAAAGTTTCCGGACCACATCCTTCAGGGAATGTTGGTACTCAAATTGCAATGATAGATCCTATTAACAAAGGAGAAGTTGTCTGGGTTGTAACTCCGCAAGATCTAGTTGTTATTGGAGAGTTATTTTTAACGGGTAAGTTTAACGCTAAAAGGATAGTTGCGTTAACTGGTTCTAAATTTAATACACCACAATATGTAAGTGCAATTGCAGGAGCAAATATTAGTGATTTAGTTACCGGTAATTTAGACAATGATAATACAAGAGTGATTAGTGGAAATGTTCTATCTGGAACACACGTAAAGGAAGATGGTTTTTTAGGATACTATGACAACCAAATAACGGCAATTCCAGAAGGAGACGACTATGAATTTTTTGGATGGAATAAGCCGATTTTTAATAAGATTTCTGCCTCAAGAGCATTAACTTTTTCTTGGCTAACACCTAATAAAAAATACGACTTAAATACCAATACGAATGGTGAACATAGAGCCTTTGTAGTTACAGGTGCTTATGAAGATGTTTTTCCTTTAGATATTTATCCAATGCAATTGTTAAAAGCATTTATGTATAAAGATTTAGATGAAATGGAAGCTTTGGGAGGTTATGAAGTATCTCCAGAAGATTTTGCGCTAACAGAATTTATTTGTGTTTCTAAACAGCCTCATCAAAAAATTATCAGAGAAGGTTTAGATTTAATGAGAGAAGAATTAGGATAAGATTATGGGCTTAAAAGAAAACTTACATAATTTAAAAGAGAAATATAAAGGAACCAAAATGGCACCTGCATTTAATGCAATCCATACCTTTTTGTATTTACCAAATGAAGTTACTCATGGAGGAACTCATATAAAAGCAGCAGATGATTTAAAGCGAACAATGAATATTGTAATTATGGCTTTAATTCCATGTTTATTGTTTGGGATGTTTAATGCTGGTTTTCAGCATTATGCAGCAATAGATGGGTCTATTAGATCAAATATTTTAGCAAACTTTTTTACATGGGATAATCTTTGGATCGGAATTATAAAAGTATTACCATTAGTAATTGTCTCCTATGGTGTTGGTCTTTTGGTAGAATTTATTTTTGCGGTTATAAAAGGGCATGAAGTAGAAGAAGGATATCTAGTAACGGGTATGTTAGTTCCATTAATTGTTCCTGTAGATACTCCACTTTGGATGCTGTCAGTTGCAGTTATTTTTGGAGTTGTTATCGGTAAAGAAGTATTTGGAGGTACAGGAATGAATATATTAAATCCTGCTTTAACTATTAGAGCATTTTTATTCTTTGCATATCCAACATGGATGTCTGGAGATAAGGTTTGGGTATATGATGCTGTAGATAGAACAGGAACAGCAGATGCAATTTCTGGAGAAACAATGTTAGGTTATTACGCTAAGGCTGGTCAAGAATTAACTGTTAAAGGTGTAAATGGTGCTTCAGATATAGTAACCACATATGGTGAACGAGCAAATGAATTGTATTCTACATTTGACAAGTTTATGGGATTCATACCAGGTTCTGTAGGAGAAACATCAACATTTTTAATCTTAATAGGGGCAGCAATTTTAGTATTTACAAAAATAGGAAGTTGGAGAATTATTCTTTCAACATTTATTGGAGCCGCAGTAATGGGATTAATATTCAATCAAATTGTTGCTGCAGATATTATAACGGAATCTAGTAAGTTTTACGGCTTAATGAATACTGCTTGGTGGGAGCATTTAACTATTGGAGGTTTGGCTTTTGGAGCTGTATTTATGGCTACAGATCCTGTAACAGGATCACAAACGAATAAAGGAAAGTGGATGTATGGTTTCTTAATAGGTTTTTTATCTATCATGATTCGTGTATTTAATCCTGCATATCCAGAAGGAGTATTTTTAGCAATTTTATTGATGAATGTATTCGCACCAACTATAGACCACTATGTGGTTCAAGGGAATGTAAAGAAAAGATTAAAACGTACTAAAGTTAAAACTGCCTAATTATGAGTAAGAGAACAGATAGTAATGGTTATACAATGATTTTTGCCGTAATAATGGTATTTGTTGTTGGTTCTTTGTTGGCCTTTTTAGCATCGTCTTTAAAGCCTGCAATCAAAGAAAATGAGAGAATAGAAAAGCAGCAAAATATTTTGTACGCGATGGGTGTTAACGAAAATGATGCATCTAGTGCAAATTTTGTTTCTACAACAGTTGCAGGTGCAGAATTTAATAAATACATCAAAAAACAACTGGTTATCGAAGGAGACAAGATTTCTGAAAGTCAAGATGCATATTTAATTGATGTTAAAAAACAGCAAGCAAACGCAAAAGAAGGTAAAGTAAGAAAGTTGCCATTGTTTGTTGGAGAGAAAGAGGGGAAAATATTTTATGTAGCGCCCATTAGAGGGAAAGGTCTTTGGGATGCAATTTGGGGTTACATTTCTATGGATGAAAACATGGTTGTCCAAGGAGCTTATTTTGATCATAAAGGAGAGACGCCTGGTTTAGGAGCAAACATCAAACAGCGTTATTTTATGGATGATTTCATTGGAGAACATTTAATGACAGCTTCAGGAGATTTTAAAGGAATTACCGTAAAGAAAGGTAATAATGATGCTGTAAATAAAGATAAAACAGATTACGAAGTAGATGCTATAGCCGGTGCAACAATTACTGGTGATGGTGTGTCTGCTATGATAAAGAAAGATTTAGCATTGTATGTGCCTTACTTTAAAAATTTAAAAAAATAATTTATGGGACTTTTATCAAAAAAAGACACAGTATTACTTACAGACCCATTAGCAGATAACAATCCAATTACGATTCAAGTATTGGGAATTTGTTCAGCATTGGCAATTACAGCAGAATTAAAAGCCTCTATTGTAATGGCAGTCTCTGTAATGTTTGTATTAGGTTTAGGAAACGTAGTGATCTCTTTAATGAGAAATATCATACCTTCAAAAATCAGAATTATTGTGCAACTTATTGTGGTTGCAACCTTGGTTATTATAGTTGATTTAGTCTTAAAAGCGTTTCAATATGAACTGAGTAAAACACTTTCAGTTTTTGTAGGATTAATTATTACAAACTGTATTATTATGGGACGTTTCGAAGCTTTTGCCTTAGGAAATAAACCATGGAGATCTTTTCTGGATGGAATAGGGAATGCAGTTGGTTATGGAGTTATCTTAATCGCAGTTGGTTTCTTTAGAGAGCTCTTAGGTTCTGGGACTTTATTAGGATTTAAAGTTTTAGGAGACCCAATAGAAAAAACAGGATTATATTCAATAGGATATGAAAATAATGGATTTATGTTACTATCGCCAATGGCATTAATAGTAGTGGGAATAATTATTTGGATACAACGTAGTAGAAATACAGCATTAATAGAAGAAAACTAGAAGTTAGTAATTAAGAGACGGTTTTTAGTAGCAATTACTAATCACTAAAAGCTAATCACTAAAAACTTAAAAAGATGGAACATATAGAATTATTTTTTAAATCGATATTTATAGATAACATGGTGTTTGCTACGTTCTTAGGAATGTGTTCTTACCTTGCAGTATCTAAAAAAGTAGCAACAGCTGTTGGTTTAGGTGCTGCTGTGATCTTTGTATTGGCTGTAACTGTGCCTTTAAACTGGTTGTTAGATCAATATATTTTACAAGAAGGTGCATTAAAATGGTTGGGCGAAGAATACGCAGGATATGATTTAAGTTTCTTGTCATTTATCATGTTTATTGCAACGATTGCTACCATGGTTCAGTTGGTAGAAATAATTGTTGAAAAATTTTCACCATCATTGTATAACTCATTGGGTATTTTCTTACCTTTAATTGCTGTAAACTGTGCCATTTTAGGCGGAAGTTTGTTCATGCAGTCTCGTGAGATTCCTACTCTAGGATTGTCTTTAACATACGGTATTGGTTCAGGAATTGGATGGTTTTTAGCAATTCTAGCAATTGCAGCAATTCGTGAGAAAATTAGATATTCAAGTGTGCCTCCTGCATTAAGAGGTTTGGGTATTACGTTTATTATTACAGGATTAATGGCTATTGGGTTTATGAGTTTTGGAGGAATGTTAACTGGAGGTGATGAGGAAACGAAAGAAGTGAAACCAGCTATCGAAGCTACTGTTAAGAAGGTAGAAATAAAAAAAGTGGCTAAAGAAATTGTAGCCATAAACACAAATATAAAATAGGAGAGAAATGATATTAGCAGCAGGTACAACAGGAACCATAATTGCAACAGTAGCAGCTTTTTTATTAGTAACATTGTTATTAGTAACGTTGTTATTATTTGTAAAACAAAAACTATCTCCTTCTGGTCCAGTAATGATTACTATTAATGGAGAAAAGAAAAATGAAGTGAGCTCAGGAAGCACACTTTTAACCACACCAGGTGCAGAAAAAATATTTTTACCATCTGCATGCGGTGGAGGTGGCTCTTGTATTCAGTGCGAGTGTCATGTGAATTCTGGTGGAGGGGAAGCTTTGCCGACAGAAACACCTCACTTTACAAAGAAAGAGTTAAAAACAGGAATTCGATTGGCTTGCCAGGTTAAAGTAAAGCAAGACATGAACATTACAATTCCTGAAGAAGTATTCGGAATTAAGAAATGGGATGCAGTTGTTGTTAGAAATTACAATGTTGCTTCATTTATTAAAGAATTTGTAGTTGAAATTCCAGAGGATATGGGATACAAAGCAGGGGGATACATACAAATTGAAATACCTCCTTGTGAAGTAAAGTTCGCTGATATGGATATTACAGCACATCCAGAAGAGCACGATACTCCAGATAAATTTAAAGCGGAATGGGACAAGTTTAAATTGAGACCATTAGTGATGAAAAATACAGAAGTTATTGAAAGAGCTTATTCTATGGCTTCTTATCCAGCTGAAGGAAGAGAAATAATGTTAAATGTTCGTATAGCCACACCTCCGTTTGATAGAGCTAAAGGTGGTTGGATGGATGTAAACCCGGGAGTTGCATCTTCTTATATATTTAACTTAAAGGAAGGAGATAAATGTGTAATTTCAGGTCCTTATGGAGAATTCTTTATCAACGAATCTGAATCAGAAATGTTGTATGTTGGAGGTGGAGCAGGTATGGCACCAATGCGTTCTCACCTGTATCATTTATTCAGAACTTTAAAAACTGGTAGAAAAGTAACTTATTGGTATGGAGGACGTTCTAAAGCAGAATTATTCTATATTGAACACTTTAGAGCTTTAGAAAAAGATTTTCCAAATTTTAAATTTTATATAGCCTTGTCAGATCCTTTAGATGTTGATAATTGGAAAGTAAAAGAGAATATTGATGACGAAGTTGGAGATGGTTTTGTAGGCTTTATTCACAATTGTGTTATTGAAAATTATCTAAACCACCATGAATCTCCAGAAGATCTAGAATTGTATTTCTGTGG
>Ga0115006_10004029_pt1 | contig 10161 bp, 7 predicted proteins | sample ArcOceMetagenome_3_FD_88943 | JGI IMG/M metagenome (GOLD analysis project Ga0115006, IMG submission 88943) | Marine eukaryotic phytoplankton communities from Arctic Ocean - Arctic Ocean- Svalbard ARC20M Metagenome | ecosystem: Environmental > Aquatic > Marine > Oceanic | place: Arctic Ocean...
CATTCGCGCGACAACACGCGGTAATCGTGTTGGCCAACAAACATGCGATGGTCATTGGACCGACGCCACCCGGAACAGGGGTGATCGCACCAGCAACTTGCGCACAGCTTGCATAGTCGACATCGCCGACAAGTTTCTTTTTACCGTCACGCTCAATCCGGTTGATGCCTACGTCAATCACGGTGGCACCCTTCTTGATCCAATCGCCTGGTACCATCTCAGGGCGCCCTACAGCGGCAACAACGATATCGGCTTGGCTAACAACGCCCTGCAGGTCTTTTGTGCGGCTATGCGCAATCGTGACCGTGCAGCTATCACCAAGAAGCAACTGCGCCAAAGGTTTACCAACAAGGTTCGACCGGCCAATAACCACGGCATTCAGGCCAGACAGGCTGCCCAAATGATCACGCAGCAACATCAAGCAACCCAGCGGCGTACAAGACACCAGCGCACGCTGACCAGATGCGAGCAGACCAGCATTCAAAACATGAAGCCCATCAACATCCTTTGCAGGGTCGATCTGGGCGACAATATCTTGCTCGCTTAGGTGGGCGGGCACGGGGAATTGGCACAAAATACCGTGTACGGCTGGATCGGCGTTCAGCTTAGCGATCAACGCATACAGCTCTTCTTTGGACACATCAGCATCCAGTTTATGTTCAAAAGAATTCATGCCGACTTCTAGGGTCTGCTTGCCCTTGTTGCGCACATAAACTTCGCTTGCAGGGTCTTCCCCAACCAACACAACAGCCAAACCGGGCGTGATGCCATGTTCTTCCTTAAGGCGGGTCACATGTGCGCCAACCTTTTCGCGGACTGTCGCTGCAAAGGCTTTTCCGTCAATCACTGTCGCTGTCATGGGAGTTCTTTCGATTAAATTAAGTGCTTCGTAGACGTGGTACGGGCGCGGCGGGTATCAAACCCGGCGCGCCCACGCTTGTTTTTAGAATAAGCCTTCGATTTCGCCCGCGGCGTTCAGGTGGATGTTTTCCGCCGAAGGCACACGTGGCAAACCAGGCATAGTCATGATCTCACCGCAGATTGCGACGATAAACCCAGCACCCGCTGACATCCGCAATTCACGTACTGGCACAGAGTGACCCGTCGGCGCACCGCGCACTGTTGGATCAGTCGTGAAGCTGTACTGCGTTTTTGCCATACAGATCGGCAAGTGGCCGTACCCTTGATCTTCCCAATCCTTCAGCTGATTGCGCAGCTTCTGGTCCATGATCACTTCGTCAGCATGATAGATACGCTTAGCGATTGTGTCGATCTTGTCGAACAACTTCATGTCATCAGGATAGATCGGCGCAAAGTTGGACACGCCGCTTTCAGCGATTTCCGCCACTTTACGCGCCAAATCTTCGGACCCCTTAGAACCGAATTCCCAATGCTGGGACAGAACTGCCTCGGAACCTTGGGTCGCGACATAGTCTTTGACTGCCTGAACTTCTGCATCCGTGTCAGTGACAAAATGGTTGATCGCAACAACAACTGGTACACCAAACGACTTAAGGTTGCCAATGTGACGACCAAGGTTGGCACAGCCATCTTTGACCGCATCAACGCTTTCAGTCCCCAGATCAGCCTTCGCCATGCCGCCGTTCATCTTCATGGCGCGCACAGTGGCAACCAAGACGACACAATCAGGTGACAGACCAGCTTTACGACACTTAATATTCAGGAACTTTTCAGCCCCCAGATCAGCACCAAAACCAGCCTCGGTCACAACATAATCCGCGATCTTCAGCGCAGTCGTTGTTGCAGTAACAGAGTTACAGCCGTGCGCGATGTTGGCAAATGGGCCGCCGTGAACGAACGCAGGGTTGTTTTCCAGCGTCTGCACAAGGTTCGGCTGCATCGCGTCTTTTAGCAACACAGTCATTGCACCATCGGCTTTGATATCGCGGCAATACACTGGGGAACGGTCACGGCGATATGCCACGATCATGGAACCCAAACGCTTTTGCAGATCATCAAGGTTCAGCGCGAGACAAAGGATCGCCATAACCTCAGAAGCCACTGTGATGTCGAAACCAGCTTCACGTGGGAAACCGTTTGCAACGCCACCTAGGGACACGTTGATCTGGCGCAATGCCCGATCGTTCATGTCCAACACACGACGCCAAGCAACGCGGCGAATGTCGATCTCAAGCGAGTTACCCCAATAGATGTGGTTGTCGATCATCGCGGACAAAAGGTTGTGCGCGGACGTAATCGCATGGAAATCTCCTGTGAAATGCAGGTTCATGTCTTCCATTGGTACGATCTGCGCATAACCGCCACCAGCAGCCCCGCCCTTCATGCCAAAGTTCGGCCCAAGCGATGCTTCACGAATACAAACAGCGGCTTTTTTGCCGATACGGTTCAGACCATCGCCCAGACCAACAGTTGTGGTCGTCTTACCTTCACCAGCAGGTGTCGGGTTGATCGCCGTGACCAGAATCAGCTTGCCGTTCGGGCGGTCCTGAACAGAATCAATAAAGCGTTGGCTAACTTTGGCTTTGTCGTGGCCATATGGCAAAAGATCATCGCTACCGATGTCCAGTTTTGCGCCAATTTCTTGGATCGGAAGCTTATTGGCTGCCCGCGCGATTTCGATGTCTGTTTTATAGGCCATGTGTTGTATTCCCTGAAATGCGGCGCTGTGTCCGGTTGTTCTGGCACAGGTCTAACGGGGCAAGGTGCGACGATGCACCGCGATTGCGACATTTTCACCGCCGGAATCGTCGGAGCAGACAAATGCTGTGTCGGATCAGAAACGCAAGACCACGATCAGGGACGCCAAGCCCGCTGGTCTGGAACATGCAAAGTCACCGCATCACCAACCCGAAACGTGCCTTCGCGCTCAACCCAAGCGGTCACGCCGCGCTTACCTTTGGCCGCCGCTTTGAACGGCTTGCCGTGGGTCGGATGATCTATCTCGATCTCGCGGGCAGGTAAATTGCAGGGGCGGTTTTGCATATCAACCACAATCGTGGTGCCATCTACGGATTGAAGCCGCGACGAAGGCGGGACATGGCTAAAATCTGAAATCCCTTTGACCACCACCGAACAGCCCAGCAATCCAGGGTCCAGTATGTCCAAACCACAATCGGCGGCAATCTCGTCGATTTCTTCTTGGGACATCACCGACAGTTGCCGCACATTGCGTATTTCTGTGCCCTCAGGCCACTGCGCACGGACGCGCACACACGACGCGCGGGTCACACCGCTATGCGCCTCACCTTGGGCACCAGCATAGGTCATGGTTAACGCAGGCGCAGGCGCACTACGCAATCCGGCATTCGGGGCGACGGTGCCGATCCAAACGATCTCACCGATTTGCTGTGTGGGGGTCAATGCGGGCATCTGCGTGTCTCCTGTTACGTGTCTCATTGGTAGCCAGCACAGCGCGCGGGATCAAATGCCATTTTGTGGCATCTCAGTTCACATAACGAAAAACACCGCCTCAATCAGGGACGGCGTTTTGATCTTATGGTGTTGGCTCTGGCTCCATCCCTGTATCGGGGGCCTTTGGCTTTTTCGACTTGGTCTTGGGGATCGCCGTGATCGAACTGCCACCTGTTGGCTTGTCCTCTTCATCCTCATCAATATGAGGCGGCTCGCCGCGGATAACCCGTTCAATCTCAGCACCAGTCAGCGTCTCATACTCAAGCAAGCCTTGGGCAAGCAGTTCAAATTCCTTTGTCTTCTTCTTAAGGATTTTTACCGCAACATCATAACCTTCGTCGATGATCCGCTTCACTTCGCTTTCAATCAGTTCCTTCGTCGCCGCAGAAACAGAGAACCCGCCAGCGCCGCCATTGGCCTGATAACCAGCCGCCGCCTCTTGGTAATCAATGTTACCGACCATGTCAGACATGCCATAACGCATGACCATCGCACGGGCCAAAGCAGATGCCTGCATGATGTCACCCACAGGGCCGGACGACACAGAATCTGCGCCGTACTTCATGATTTCAGCCGCTTTGCCCGCCATAGTCATGGCGATGCGCTGCTCCGCTTCATCCTTAAACATCTGCAACTTGTCCATTTCTGGCAGGCTCATCACCATGCCCAATGCACCGCCGCGCGGAATGATCGTGGCCTTATATACCGGATCACATTTCTCAAGGTTAATACCCACAATTGCGTGGCCAGCCTCATGATATGCAGTCTTTTCTTTCTGGTCTTGGGTCAGAACCATGCTGCGACGCTCCGCGCCCATCATGATCTTATCTTTGGCCTGCTCAAAATCGTGCATAGCAACAAAACGTCTGCCAACGCGTGCCGCCGTCAACGCTGCCTCGTTCACTAGGTTCGCAAGGTCAGCACCAGAAAAACCTGGTGAGCCACGGGCAATGATGCGCAAATCAACATCAGGACCAAGCGGCGTTTTACGGGCATGCACCTGCAAAATCTTTTCACGACCTTTGATGTCTGGGTTGCCCACAGTGATCTGACGGTCAAAACGACCCGGGCGTAGCAGCGCAGGGTCCAACACGTCCTTACGGTTAGTCGCCGCGATGATGATCACACCTTCATTGGCTTCAAAACCGTCCATCTCAACCAGCAACTGGTTCAATGTCTGCTCGCGCTCGTCATTGCCACCGCCCATGCCAACACCACGGGCACGGCCCACAGCATCGATCTCATCGATAAACACGATGCACGGAGCGTTCTTTTTGGCTTGCTCAAACATGTCGCGGACACGGGATGCCCCAACACCAACAAACATCTCAACAAAGTCAGAACCGGAAATCGTAAAGAACGGCACGCCCGCCTCGCCTGCAATTGCACGCGCCAGCAGCGTCTTACCAGTCCCCGGAGGGCCCTCAAGCAACGCGCCCTTAGGGATCTTACCACCAAGGCGGCTAAATTTCTGCGGGTTACGCAGGAATTCAACGATTTCTTCCAGCTCTTCTTTGGCTTCATCAATGCCTGCGACATCATCAAACGTCACACGTCCATGTTTCTCGGTCAGCAATTTCGCCTTGGATTTACCAAAGCCCATCGCACCACCTTTACCGCCACCTTGCATCCGGCTCATGAAATAGACCCAAACACCAATCAATAATGCAAATGGCAGCAGTCCGATCAGGAATGTCTGAATGCCCGATTGCTCTTGGCTTTGCACAGCAACAGGCACCCCATTGGCGATCAACATATCCGACACCGCAGCATCGCGCGGAATGATCGCCACGTAATCATTGCCGTCTGTGCCACGATAACGGGCTTGTTCGCCGTCCAATGTAACTTGCGCCACACCGTTATTTTCAACGGCAAAAACAAATTCGGAATAGCTTTTTGAATTGCTCACGGTGTTACCAGCGGTTCCGCTAAACAAGTTGAAAAGCGCCAGCACCAACAGGAACAGGACGACCCAAAAAACCATATTACGTGTGTTGCCCAAGGGGACACTCCTTTGAAATCGAAGAATGTGACGCACAGAGTCGCGCCATTCGTTAGTACTAAAATAGAGGCAAAACGCCAATCTTCAATGCACAACCAACGAAGAATGAAAATCTGCGACAATCCGCACCGTCCAGCCGGATCGCAAACCAGCTAGAGGGGCGGAAATCAGCGTATCAGCGCGCCAAACCGCAGGGCTCGCCATCAACGACAATCGGGGCAATCCGGCACTACGCCAATCAGGACAATCCGCAATTCCCTCACCCAGCGCCGCGATATGCAGATCGTCCTCATGCGGACCATCCAGCACCCAGCGCCCATCCCAAATTTCAGTCGTCAGACATTTCATCTGCCGCACAGCGTTCGCCTCGCGCATCACCCGCATTTGTCCGTCTTTGACCGTCACAATACAGCCGCCAAGCGTATGCGTGCCCTCCAACGACAGCCCATCCATCAGGTGCTGCATTGCGGACGCGCGGGGCGGATACGGCAACCGGCCAACCCACTGAATAACTTTGCTGCGCAAACGACGCGCAATTTCGTCAGGCACATCAGGCTTTAATGGCAAAATTAGATCACCAGTGCCCGCCACGACATGCCTCGCGGCCTCAATACTAGTATAGTGGTCCAATGCATCACGCGCTTGGCGCAGCGCAGTGCCCGCATGTTGTAATGCATCCGTACGTAATCCCAATTCGTCCAGCGCGACCATGGCCTTGCGCACGCGGATACGTTCAAAGTCAACGTCGTCATTGCTGGGGTCATCAACCCAACTAACGTCATTGCGGGTCAAGTAATCGCGCAGCTCGGCCCGCGTACACATCCACAAAGGGCGGGCATAAGTCAGCCCATTGCGATCAAAAACACGGTCCATCGCGGACAGACCATCAACGCCCGCCTTGCGCGACAGGCGCATCAAAAACGTCTCGGCACCATCGTTCATCGTATGCCCAAGAGCGATCCCGCTGACGTCATTGCGGCGCGCCCATTCGGCCATCAGGTGGTAACGGGCATCACGGGCAGCGGCCTGCAAATTGCCATGCCCATCCCAGTTATTCCAAAGCAATGTATCATGCGGGATGCCGGCCTTGGCACAAAACGCAGCAACCCCCGCCGCCTCGCGGTCAGACCCATCACGCAGGCCATGATCAACAGTCACAGCCGCAATTGGGTGCCCCGTTTGGGCTGACCAGCGGGCATACAAATGCAAAAGCGCCATGCTGTCGCCACCGCCAGACACGGCGATACCAATTTTGGCGGGACGGGTTGGAAACGCTTTTCCGACCCAATGAACAAGCCGGATATCATCACCCGCAGGCGGGCTTAATTGCATCCAAGACGCGCCATTGCTTGGACGGCGTCACCGGTTGCAGGCGCAGACGGGAACCGCACGCCAACTTCAGCCAAGGTCACACAAGCGTCCTGCGTCTGGCCAATCGCCCCAAGCGAAAATCCAAGCTTGAACAACGCATCAGGGGCTTTCCCACCCTCAGGGCTTGTGGAAAACGCCTCAAGATATGCACGCGCCGCATTCGTCATCTCGCCCAAACCCTCCAACGCCTCGCCACGCAGATACGCAGCCTCAGCCGCTATCGGAGAACCTGGATAGGACGTGCTAAAGGTCGCAAGCTGATCAGCGGCGCTGCGAAAGTCACCTGCCGCGAGCGCCTCCTGCGCCCGCTCAATATCTTCTGCTTCGCCAATAGCCAATGCGGGGCCCGTGTTAGATGGGGCAATCTGCGGCGTCGGAACACTGTCGGCGCTATCAACACCGCCAAGGCTTGGGGTGTCACCAAGGCTGGCAATGTCGCACCCAGTTTCCAGCTCGCAAAGGCGGAACTCAAGATCACCGATACGATTGGTGCCATCAACCGTGATCCGGTTGACGCGAAACTCCAATTCCTCGGTCTTGGATGTCAGTCGCTGCAACTCTGCCTCGATCCCGTTCAATCGGTCCAGCGGCGTATTGCCAACAGCCCCAATCGTCAAAGCGCCCGTCGTCGAAAGCTCAACGCGCAACCTTTGCAGATCCACATAAAGGCCCGTCAGTTGTTGGCGAATATCGGCCAGAGTCTGGTCTTGGGCGACGGCCGCCGCAGGGGCAGCAAACCCAAGGGCAATAATCAGTGCAATCCGGTGCAGCATGCTGGCGTCCTTAGCTTAGCGAAGCGAGAGAAATCACCGTGACAGCACGGCGGTTTGAAGCATAACAGCTTTCTTGTGAACAGACCTGAATTGGGCGTTCCTTGCCATAGCTAGTTACGCGCAAACGGGTCGCAGGCACACCTTTGGACACCAGATATTCGCGAACAGCATTCGAACGGCGGAACCCAAGGCTAATGTTGTATTCGCGCGTTCCCTGCTCATCGGCGTGTCCTTCGATGATCGCCAAATAATCGGCATTGGACTGTAACCAACCAACCTGACCATCCAGAATTGCTTTGCCTTCGTCGGTCAAAGTCGACGTATCAACTGCGAACAACACGCGATCACCTATCGTCTGGTTGAAAAACAAAGGGCTGGTCGGGTCATTAACGCCCGCTTGGGCGGCGTCATTCGCGCCTGCCGCAAAACGGTCGGGGTTTGTACATCCTGCGGTAATCACAATCAGGCCCATAAGGGCGATTTTTGGTAGAATTGTCATAAGTGGGTATCCCATTCTTATCTGCTCTTTTGCCGGACACTATCATAGATATACGCGGCGTGGAAATAACACGTTATTACGGCTGTAGCGGCCCCCAAGATGGATCAGACGCGCCGTTTGGCAATGGCACGGGCTTTAAGTTCCGGCCAGACACATCCACAGAATACAGCGACGACGTGCCGCCAGCACCCTGCGTTTCACGCATAAACATGATGACACGACCATTGGGGGACCACGTTGGGCCCTCATCCAAGAATGACGACGTCAACAAACGCTCTTCGGATCCATCTGTACGCATCACACCGATATGGAACCGACCGGCATTCTGCTTGGTGAACGCAATCAGATCACCACGCGGGGACCACACAGGCGTGGCATAACGACCGTCACCAAATGAAATTCGCCGGGCATCGCCGCCATTGGCGGACATAATATACATCTTCTGCGTGCCTGATCTGTCGCTTTCAAACACGATCTGGCTGCCATCAGGCGACAGGCTTGGGGCGGTTTCAATTGACGGCGCTGACGTCAGACGCGTGCTAGCACCGCTCACAATATCGCCACGATAAATGTCAGTGTTGCCACCATTAGCAAGGCTATAAATGACCTGCGTACCATCCCGCGAAAACCGCGGGCTAAACGCCATTTCGCCGTCGGCTGTCTGCAACTGGCGGGTGCCAACAGATGTCACATCCAGCACATTGATGCGCGGAGATCCGGAGGCAAAGCTGGTATATAGCACGCGGTCACCTGTTGGTGAAAACCTTGGGGCCAAAACCAATGCTGAACTATCAGTCAAAAACTGCATATTCGCGCCATCAAAATCCATGATCGCAAGGCGCTTTTGACGATTATCCTTGGGGCCGCTTTCAGACACGAACACAATGCGGCTATCAAAATAACCGCCCTCGCCCGTGATACGGCTATAAGCGGCATCAGCCACCTTATGGGCCATGCGACGCCATCCATCGACAGTGCCTGCAAATTGCAACCCGCCACCCATTTCGGTGCCAGAAAATACGTCATATAAACGGAATTTTACGATCAACTGATTGCCCGACACGGTGACAGCACCGCTGATCATAGCCTGCGCATTAATCGCACGCCAATCAGGGTAGGCAACGGTCTGGGCAAAACGGCTGTGGGCACTGATGAACGCAGATGCAGGAATTTCACGAAACAACCCAGTGCCGGACAAATCCAGCGCCACAAGACGGGTTATATCGGCTGCCACTTGGGCGGCCTCGGCATTTTCAGGCTCAAAACTAGGGACCGCAAAAGGCAGCGGCTCAATCACACCATCAGTGATCGTCAGGCGCAACGGCCCGCTTTGGGCCACCACAGGTCCGGCCAGCATAAGCGCCACCAGAGCAATCAAAAATCGTTTCATCATCATTCGCCTCAATTATCGCCACGGGTCTTGGCCCGTCTTTGCTAATATCTTATGGCACACATATAAGGGGAAAACACGCCCCCTACGCGCACAACCGCCTACCGGAGCCGCATTCCCGAAGGATCAAACGTAATTTCAACTTCGCGCCATTGGTCATATTTATCCGCCGGCAAGTCATACCCCGATGCACCACAGCGCAAAATGGCGGTCCGTGCCGCACGAAACGCGGTATCAACGGCGGCTTGCTCGCCACCTTCCGCAGTAACCTGCCTGACATCACCTGCAACTTTTCCGGACCGGTCAAGACTGAATGCAACTGTGACTTTCACATTTGCTGACCGCCCGCCAGTATCAACGACCCAGCACTCGCCAATAGCTAGGCGAAATCCTTCAGTCTCTGACCCAGTCATCGGTGGACCAGCAGGCAAATCAGGCGCGGTCGCCGCCAGTGCAGCCGCCAAGGCCGCCGCAACGGCCGCATCATCGCTCGCACTCGTTGTCTCACTCGGTGGCGCTGGCGCAGGGCGGTTCGGACGGGTTTTCGGACGGGCCGATGTGGTCACCGCACCAGACGGGGTCGCATCCTCAATCACAATCTCGGTCGCGGCTTCCTCGGGGGCAGTTGGGGTCTGGGCTGGCTCCACCACCTCGGCCGCCGCACTGTCATCAGGCACCACAGCATCGCGCACAATGTCAGCCACGTCCGCCTCTGGCGCTGGCGGGGCGACAG
>Ga0115006_10004030_pt1 | contig 10159 bp, 9 predicted proteins | sample ArcOceMetagenome_3_FD_88943 | JGI IMG/M metagenome (GOLD analysis project Ga0115006, IMG submission 88943) | Marine eukaryotic phytoplankton communities from Arctic Ocean - Arctic Ocean- Svalbard ARC20M Metagenome | ecosystem: Environmental > Aquatic > Marine > Oceanic | place: Arctic Ocean...
CGGCTTCGACGGCTTCGCTGTTGTCCTCTTGGATGTCTTCCGTGTCCGTCACTTCGTAACTTTGTAACTTCGTAACCTCGGACAACATCGACTTTATCGTTTTTTCACAAGACAACGCGATGGAATCATTAATAATACTACCTATCATTTTATCAACCAGTTTAACAAAATTCGGTTCCTCTTTGTTATCACTAGCAGAAGTCTCCTCGACATCATCCTCCTCGTCATCATCCTCTTCGTCAGACTCCTCTTCGTCAGACTCCTCTTCGTCAGATTCCTCTTCGTCAGACTCCTCTTCGTCAGACTCCTCTTCTTCGTCTGTACTGTTTGTTGTTTCACAGATGGTGTGATTGGTAATACATATCTCTGTTGAGTTAATCAGATCAACCACCGTATTGAACGAGTAGGTGCTCTTGTTTGGAATTATTAAAGAGATGTGTGTAGCGTTCATACACACATCACATTCGTAATCCAATTCATATTTGTAAACGAATTTGTTCATAAACTCTATGAATTTGTATGTTTGGGATTTGTTCTCCAAATAGTTGAACTTAAGCACGAAAGACTCCCATGTTTTCATTTCAGTGTTCGAAACAAACGAACACTCGCACTGCAATGAACGGTTTTCTAGATACTGTGCAAAATATTTATAAGACAATACCGGAAAGAAAAGCAGGAGTGGGAAAAATACGAAGGTATACATGATTATAAAATAAATACTCGTTTTTGTGTTTAAATATTTTACCCCTTGGATAAGGTTATGAGTTGTTGGTTAAGCGATTCTACAGCACGAATCCATACAAAAGTAAAAATTAACAAAACCACCGCCAAATACGGGATTGAATTTAATATGGAACCGTAGGTCAGTATCATAACTTGTTGTATCAGCGCGCCTCCTGATTTCCCAATCGGATTACATATCACATCGACAATCGCTTTTCCTTTGGTACGCTTTTTGTAATCCAACGGTATAAATGCGATCTCTTTGCACGGATCGAACAGAACATATTTCGTCGACTTTGCCGCGATGTTCTGTATACTACCGATCAAAATAGCAAAATACAATGACGATGTTAAATGGGTTTCATTAAATATAATTATATAAAACAGCATACCGGTCACACACAAAACAATAGGTGTGATTAAGGACGCCACCCTCCATCCGAAATTCTGAAAGATATATTTTGATAAAATGGTCATTACCAATGTCACAAATCCAGTGTAAGTCGAAAAGTTTCCCATGAAATAGGAATACTCGTTAGGATTTGTGTACATCATCTTTACCTTGCTCTTCCAGGTGACCTCCACCAAATTCATACAAATCCCATAGGAAACCACTATAATCGCTATGTTCCGTACATATCTAGATTTAAGCATATAAGAGAACGACTCAAACAAGGAAAACTTTTCGTTTTTTTCTTTTTTTTCTTTTTTATGTTTCATATTCATGATTCGATTCATGATAAAATAAGTAAGCATAACACAAAGCCCTAATCCTACCACCACATTCATCATACATTTTAGTGATATTTCCCAACCATTGACATCGTTACCACTCGATGTTCTAAACTTGGAGAAGTGTTTGATGGTCTGACCAGATAAAATAAGAGCAAAATTCGCACCCATTCCGAACATCGGATAATACTTTTTGGCTTCATCTATTTTGACAATTTGATTGGAAAACCCCCAAAACAGAATGGACACCACGAACGACCCCCACAATTCCGCCACAACATAAAACACACAGAACGTCCAATTTCGCAGTATGGAGGATATGCCCATCACATTGCTTCCGTACTTATGAATCAAACTATCCGCCCAAGCATTCAAATGCAACAACTCACGATTGGGATAAATCAAATACGCAAAGCTCCCGAAGAATAAAATAAACGGAACTATGATGACATAAAACAAGATTTCGGGTGGTAACACATTTACCAATCTAGAATACACTATCATAAATCCGATCGATAACGGTAAATTTACCCATGTTTTCAAAAAAGGTAATATCTCCGCCCCAGACCCGGGTGCAGTAATAACCAACACATCTTTCGTATCTCTCAAAATTGAATAATTGAATATAATACAAAAAAACATAAACCCTAATGGAATCATCTTAAACAACACATTCTCCGTATCCGCATTCTCCGTATCCGCATTCTCCGTATTCGCATTGGATTCACGAATAACAAGCGAATCCATTCTATTTCTACAAATGTAGGTTCGATATCCACTTTTTTTAGGATGTAATGATTTGAAAGCAAAATGTGTGCTTTGTTTCGGGGTTTTCAAACATGGTATAAACGATTTTGCTCTATTTACCCATTTATATTTTTTCCATGGTTGAACATTTGTGTACAAACATGTAACAAGACTACAGGACATCTAATTATAATTTTAATAAAATATATTTAAATTCATTTGAATATTTCGTTGTAACAACGAGTTTGTTTGAAACAGGTGAATACGATTTCAAAACGATGGTCTCTGTTCTGAAAATCGTAGAGATTGCCATCGTAATCACAAAATTTGAAGCTTAAATTTGTCAGACTGGCTATTGCCGGATTGAAAGACTTCGTGACAATATTGTTAAACATAACCAACCCATTCGAAGTGCTCTCCATTTTATTAATAATCGCAAAGGCGTTATGTGCTTTGTTGTTTCTGCTTTGATACACCTTCGCCTGTTGCATGTACATAATTATATAATTCTCTGTTTCCAAGTCCATCATATACGGCGCTTCCAAAGCATTATCTGCTGTCAATGCGTAGTTGTCAATAGCAAAACCCAACATCTTTCCAACACTGTTCATAGGATAATTATACACAGAATTATCAAAATCGTATCGTGCTTGTTCATTATTCTTAAACCTAAACTCCATGTTTACAGTAGACACAAAGGATAATTTACTCGAAATAGTATCGAAAGTGACTGTCAAAGATGGTATCAACGAAGTCAGAACCGCTGCGATAGATATACCGTCGTAGGTGCCTAGAGGAATCGTGTAGTCTTGGGTATCGGTATGTAGCACATTACTGTACTTGGTTACATTATAATCGTTGAACTTAAAATCGGTAAGAATAAGTTCGGTATTGACCACATCGGTAATACATTCGTCCAACTTAATTATGTATTTTGCTGGATCAGGATATACATTTTTGTTTCTATCTCTACTATCGATGATGTATTTGTACTTTCTGATTGGGATATCTTTGGTATTTATTTTGGGCGGGACAATAATAGCATTTTCATCATACAATTGTTCCTCCATATTTTATTTAAAATAAAATATAAATTTAATTAATTATAAAACTATGTCTAATGCTTTTTTGTGTGTGGATAACATGAAAAAACTCATTGCAATAATGGAGAATGTAATTCAAGATAAATTCAACTATTCACTTTCAAAGAGCGATATAAATGTCAAGAACATATTTCTTACCATCATGAAAAAGGTGGAGAACGACCCTAAAAACAAGCTAATAGATCTAATTTCAAAAAACAAATTGACCCTGAAAATTGTTAAAGAGATTATCAAAACAAATCTAAGTTTGAACATTGTTAACAATAGAAACAACGAATTACATGCCGATAGAAATGTTGTCTACACTGATATAAGCACAGAACACACGAAATCATTAGGAAACAAAGATGTTTTCGATAGGATGAATCAACTCGAAAACAGCAAAAAAGAAACAGAAGTTAAAGAGATTAAAAAATTAGGTGATCTGAATCAAACAATAATGGATCAGTGTTTTGACGAGAACGAATTCAAAAATAATCTAGATATATTAGAAAACGAAAGGGAGTCCTTGACCGTTAAAATAGCCAAATTGTTTCCAAGAGAAAACAACGAAAACAACTTTGTGGAGAACAGAAACAAAGACATATCCAGTATAATAAATAAGAACCCAGAAGATATAGACCCGACCGCTTTCTTCAAGCAGAACAACGAAATAAATAATCAGAAACACGAGGAACAAAACATTATTCCGTCATCATACCAAAACATAGCGATGTCCACGATTATTTCGAAAGAGCCTCACCACGAATCTCGTTTGGAGAAACGCTATATATTAATTAACAGCTATGACCGCAATTGGATGGTGGACAAATACAGATACAAATACAAAATTCGGTTTTCGTATAGCAAAAACGAATTTTTAAAAATCCCTTACTACGAAAACAACCCCACGGTGCCTCACACCAAAACAGAGAAAAGCGCGGGTATAAAGAACGATTTTGGTTGGGTCGACAAGAACGGTGTGTTTTATAATTCGTATGATATTAATTTACCATTGACCACCAACTTGGATCAAGACAATAAAATGATTGAGCTGGGATTCGAAGAGGTCGAAATCGTAGTCGATCAAGACGCCAGTATGATAGGCACATTCAAAGACATATACAGTATCAAAATAACAAATGTAACCATTCCGTCCGATATACTTAATACTTATGTGTCGAACGAAAACTCGTCCTATAATTTCAATTTCAACTTTCCTTACATACTGTGCAACATCGACGAATTCCAGGATGTATATGACGGAACCGACGATTCTATTAGAAAGACCTTTTGTCAATTGCAATATGACAACTATGTTCAAACCCCCAACGGCAGAGGATACATCATTCTGAAACCGGTACAACAGGAAACGAAGTACTTCTACCCAAATCCATTGTCTACGTTACCCACCTTAAACCTGAGTTTGACCAAACCGAACGGAGAGTTGTTGAACTACGGAGCGGACGGTCAAAACATCTTACACATCACCGCTTACCAAAACTACTACCTAAAGATTATCACTAAAACATACTTCGATAAGAACGCCTTCTGCAAAGGAGACTATGTTAAAATAAAGAACTTTAACATGTATCAAATAAACAACAGTATCGTGAAAGAGAACATGGACAAGTTCAACGCGTTCATTAACAAACACGAGGGGCATATCATTCACAGCAATGGTGATCCGAACGATAACGGTTATTACAACAGCTTTTTTATCAACGGTCCGGGTGAGTTTGACGAGAATATCGGCAAGTTTATCGTAGAAGAAAACCTGATGAACACACTATCCGAATTCAATCAATTTCTCATAGACAACGATTTCTTTCAATCCTCTAGCGATACTTACGAAAACGGTTCGGTGTTGAACATGTCGTTACAAAACAGCATCTCCATGACAGTCGAAATGTACAAACCGGACTCTTTAATGATGGTTCAAGATAAAATTTGATAAAAAAGCAATTTGAATATATTTAAAAAAAATGATTAACAATTATTTTTCTCGTATAGTTCATCCCAACGACAAACTATTTATTAATTTTGAAAACAATGTACACATTAACAAAAGCGTTCCCTGTAACAAAAAGGGCGGGACTTTCCAATCTTTCAAAGGCAACCATATGATATATGACAAAAAAGACATGTTCGTCGGTAACATCAAAACGAAACGCTACAATTATCTGAAGAACGAGTTCCGTCAGTTCTATGACATAACGGACGAACCGGATTCAACAGAAAACGACGGTTTGAGTAATCTGTGGTATAACGATTTATATAATTGTATCGAGCGTTACTCTTACAAAAACAAAAAAAACGATTTGCTGAAACATACCTCCATGCCTTATGATCTGGTTAACGACACCTGTGATATATTAAACTTGAAAAATCTAGAGCATTTTACCCCTTTTAACATTCCCATGAACAACTCGCGCAACTATATCTCAAAAAACGACTGCATGTTCGGTGCTATTGAAAAAACCAATCAGCAATCTTCGTTCATCAACACGATCTACTCGTCTGCGAACATTAAGAAAAAGTTCCTTACGAAATTCAACTTAACAAATACATCGCCTGTTAAAAATGTGTTCTGTGTGCCTATACTTCCCAATTTTAACATCAACGCGTTTATTGACAACAAACACATCTTATGTATCATCCCATCCAAATCAATCCAGTTACGACCAAGCGATCATTGGTACGATGTTGAATATAATGGTATATTAAACACATATCCAATCGCGATTTGTGTATTCTATAACGAATTCGCTTACGAAACATCACCCATAAATATGTGTAATTTTCTCAAATTGGAACATGTCATCAACAGAAACCTTGTAAACAATCTCCATATCAAACTGAACAAAGATATTCTACCCATTCGAAAAAGAAAAGAAATCATCAATCATCAAATCGACCCATCCGATCAAGAAATCATTTATACAGACGCCTCCATTCGTATGGTGGGAACCGAACTGCAATCCGGGATTGGAGTTTGGTTCGGATGTCAAAACGATAAGAATATATCCCAACGCTTGTTGTACGAATACAACAACGACATTAACTACTGTGAACTGTTCGCTATATACATGGCCATTATCCGATCAGATCCAAATAAAGAGATCGTCATTTATACCGATAGTTTCACATCGATGAAACTCATCAGCGAAGGATACAATGAAAAGAAAGTTAGAAATAAAAAATACGAGGACATCGTGTTCCTTATCTTAAAAAACATTCAACTCAGAAAAACCAAAACAAACATCTTTAAAGTAAAAGCACATACAGGTGATGTGGGTAACAGTAACGCTGATCTCATGGCTCGTATTGGTGTCTACAATGAACACGACAAACCGCTTGATATTAACAGGTTCTAAGTATTATAAAATCGTTGGTTTTATAATAAAAGCAAAAAGTAATGTTCCAAACGGGGCTTGAACCCGTGACCTTCGCGTGACTAATGAATCGTGCTGATGTTGATTTGACTCAACTCAAGCATAATCTTTCGATTATAAGCACGACGCTCTAACCAACTGAGCTATTGGAACATGAGAAGTTGTATTCTATATTACTAGATGTAAACAATTTTTAATACTTTTTAAAAATCTTAATCTTATAAATATGAGTGTTTGCCCAAAGAATATCGTGATTACAGGCTCCACCAGAGGTATAGGCAAGGAAATCGCAAGAAAACTGTTAGCACAAGGGCATGCTGTCGTCATCACATCTAGTAATCCGAAAAATGTACTCAGCACATATAGAGAATTCAAAAAGGACAGCACCATTGACGGTAAATGTTATCCTGTCATTGCTGATATTTCATCATTTGATGATTGTAACACGCTGTTGAATAAATCATTAAACTTGTTCGATAATCATATTGACATTTGGATTAACAATGCTGGAGTCAGTTACCGAAATAAATTGATTGATCTTAATAATGAAGAAATTTCTTCAATTGTAAACACGAATATCCTAGGTACTATTTTTTGTTGTCGTTTAGTTATCCCCCAAATGCTTTTGCAGAACAACGGCATTATTATTAATTTTGAAGGGGCGGGTTCCAACGGCTTCCCTACTCCCGATTACAGTGTTTACGGATCCACCAAATGCGCCATCACTCAGTTCACGCGTTCAATCTCAAAAGAATATTCGGACTCCAACATCAACTTTTGCACCATATCACCCGGTATGGTCGTCACAGAACTTCTGATACATAACGCTGATGTCAACAGCAAAAATGTGTTCAATATATTTTGTGAAAGCACCGACCATATCGCACACTATTTGGTTAGCAAAATCAACAACATCAAACGCAACGAACATATTCACTATCTTACCGTCAACCGAATCTTTTTACTTTTTTTGGTTAGTCTCTTCCGGAAAAACAGATTCTTTGACAAAGATGGTAACAAGCTCTTTTAAATATATTGTGTAAACAATTATGAGAACACGATACATCACATTTTTGAACGAAAGGGGTATTTGTCTGTTGTCACTCTATTACTATTAATAAATCTAAGGAACAAAAACTTATTTTCTAACATAACTACCATTCTCCTTTTTGAAATTTAAGAAAGTTCTGTGATGTATGTTTTTCATTGTGGATTTATCAAACTTTCGTAACTTTTTTCTAATTTCTTCCTCGTCCTCTTCAATATCGTCGTCGTTCATATCTAATTCATCGAAAAGATCTACAGGAATCGATCCTTCCAAGGCGATCAACTCGTAGGCACAGTTCTTAATAATCTCCTTTTCCTTCTTCTCAACCAGTTTAATGTCTTGTTTTTTCTTCACTTCGTTATACGCTCTAAAGTACTTAACGATATTTTGTAACAAGTCATCTCTCACATCCTCAAAATCCCTGTATTCCCATTCTTTGTATTCGTTCATAATCATTACACCGTTTCCAAATTCATCCGGTTTTATCAATGTTGTGTTTTCCGGTTTGTCTTTATTAAAATGAACATCGTCCAATATCTTTGCAAACGCATACACTCCCCCCTTACCGAAGGATTTCAGTTTTAGAATAATCTTTGTATCTTTTAACAAATAGTCAAAATCCTCTTTACCAAACACATTGATTTGTATGTTGTTCGTTATATTATTAGTTGTGTTGTTGGTAATATTATTATTTGTTATGTTATTAATGGTTGATATAATTTGTTCAGTCGGTGGTGGGGGAGTGCATTTAACATTGCGTATGTGATTATTTTTACCTGAAACAGAAGAAAAAACTTTGAAACATGTGGGACATGTTTTATAATCGACACCATAACAAGTAAGCAAATGGCGTTTTAACGAAAATGCTGAACTTAACATAATTTTACATTTAGGACATTTCCTATCGTTGTCATTTTGTGATTCTGTGTTACTTATGTTTCTGTTTATATTCTCATTACTATTATTAACAGTCTTATTACACGAGTTCTTTCTATTTTTATGTCTTAAAAGATTTCTATACCTATCTGATGTATATCCACAATACCCGCATTCATACATCCTTTAATGACATCATGTTTAACATTTTAAATAAAAATGGAGCAATCATGCCACATTTGTGCAAAAACATGCCATATTTGTGCAAAAACATGCCATATTTGTGCAAAAAGTGCTCCTTTTGATGAGAAAAAATGAGATTCATTTAATAAAAGTTATTATCTAAAATGGTATTATACTTTTGTTTTTAAATTCTATGGTAATGAAATGCTATATTTTTGGTCAATGAATTCATATTTAATTTTAACATGCACACCATAAACAGTAATCATTATAGTGTACAATATGACTCAATCAACACACTCGGTTATATATTACAAGTTGATCGATCATTGTAATATTCTCTGATATTGATTGTAAACAACATTTAAAGTAAAATGTTGATTGTAATACTGTTCATTTTTTGACTTTCCAAAAGTCAACATGCTATATTTGTGCAACATGCTATATTTGTAAAGGTCAACATGCTATATTTGTGCAAAAAAATCTTTTTTTTTATATTAATCGTTTTATTCATTTTATTTATTTAAATATCAAAAATAGTAATACAAAATTCAAATTTCAAATTTTATCGTAATGAATTATAAATTGAAAACTTAAAAATATATATAGTCTTTAAAATCTTAATACCATAATATGGTAACAAAAACATAATATACATAGTAATTTCAACACACTCAATGTTTTTAAGGGTTTATACATATTACCATAAACGGTATATAACATTTCAAAATTTATATTTAGTTAACCCGCTCAACAAATTCTAATTGAGTAATAGGAAAAAGTAGGTTTTTTAAAATATTTGAATATAGTTTTTAAAAAATGCCTAAGCTATGAATAAAACAATAATAATAAAAAAAAGATTTATATAATTATTTAATTTACACAAATTAATTGAATTTCAATTTCATGAATTTTAAGAAGTGTAATCGTTGATCTACATTCAACAACCGCCAGAAGTAAAAGATTCGTTTCATCAGAAACGAATCTTGCATTCTTTGAATCGTGTGTATTTGTATTGTGTCGCGTATCATAATCTCAAAGTAATAGTTGTAAAACAATGTATCACTGTCGCGATGTTGATTCATTATGTTTCTATGGTGTTCGTGTATCAAATCATTATACAGATGATATAAGAAATAGTTTTCGTCCATATAATCAGTTTCTAACTCCGCCTGATATGTGTTGATTACGGTTTTTAGCAAAAAATAAGTCAACAAATCTTTTTTTAACTCAGGAGGAATGGTAAACATATGTTTCCACATTTGATTGTAAATAGTGTATTTGATGTCACTTCCAAAAGGAAGCACACTGTATATGTTCTCGATGTCTTGTCTCATTGAGTATATCATCAATTACAAATTTAAATAAAAAAA
>Ga0115006_10004031_pt1 | contig 10158 bp, 17 predicted proteins | sample ArcOceMetagenome_3_FD_88943 | JGI IMG/M metagenome (GOLD analysis project Ga0115006, IMG submission 88943) | Marine eukaryotic phytoplankton communities from Arctic Ocean - Arctic Ocean- Svalbard ARC20M Metagenome | ecosystem: Environmental > Aquatic > Marine > Oceanic | place: Arctic Ocean...
AGTATGACGGTCCTCGTCAAACATGGACCCACGGCACGTGAAACAAACGAGCACGTGAGCAAAAGAATCGAGACACGTGGGTCGGAAAGCCAACTTTTTCCAGTGCGCTTTTGCTCGTTGACGTGCACGTTGGGCCCATGGTTGATGAGGACCGTCATAGTTTGGTCTGTGAGCAGCTTGGGGTTACGAGAAGCAGAGGAAGGGATACAAGAAGAGAGAAATACAAGCGGCCCTGGAGACCCCCGGGCCTAACCCTACCGCTAACATCCTGCCCTTACCCTAACCTAACGATCACACGGATAATCGCGAGCGGTGCAGTACGCGGCGGAGGCGGGCCACGCGCCCACGGTGGAGCTGCTGGTGAAGGCGGGCGCGGAGCTCGACCGGCAGACGGCGCAGGGCTCCACGGCGCTGCTCATGGCGGCCACCACCACCGCTGGACTGTCGCCGATGCATATCCGTGTGGCGCACCCGGACTTCCCGGCTGTCGTGCGCGGGTTGGTGGACGCCGGCGCCGACGTCAATCTCCCTGGTGTGTGTTGTGTTTTCTGTTGTCTGTGGTCGCCGAGGACCCTGTGCTGTGTGCTTCTCCTCCTCCTCCCCCATGCAGGAAATTCCCACGCGCTGAACGAGAAGCCGAGTCCAGCCCAACTCGGGCTGCTTTTTACGCAGCCGCTCAAAGAGCCCCTCGCTTCGCCGCGCGCGCGTGAGTAGAAATTTCTGGGGAAGGGAGAGGTGTACAGGCGCGAACTGACGTCAAGTGCGGGAGTCGACCCGACCCTAACCCTGAGGTTAGCCCTACCTAACCCTGACCCTTGTGACAAAACGCAGGGCAAGACGGGCTGACGCCGCTGATGGCGGCGATGCGGTGGGGCAAAGACATGGGGCTAGTGGAGCCGCTGGTGGAGGGCGGCGCGGATCTCAACGCGCGCGATTCGAACGCGCGCACGGCCATCATGTTCGGCGCCTTCTCCAACTTCGCGCGCGGCGTGCGCTACCTGACCAAGCGAGGCGCGGACTGGAGCCTGCAGAACGAGGACGGGTGGACGGCGGAGACCATCGCGATCAAACAAGAGAACCACGAGGCGCGCCGCGTCTTCTCCATGATCCGCATGCGTTCCGTGGCGCCCGACCTCTGGGAGCAGCACGAGCGCAAGCAGGACCGGTGAGAGAGGGTTACGGTTGAGGTTTTGGGTTGAGGTTGGGGTTGAGGTCAGGGCTAAGGCTCAGGTCAAGGCTAACCTGCGCCTTACCCCTACCCCACCTGACGCAGGCTGGATCGCGGGCTGGACCCGGAGGAGGAGGACTGGCCCGACCGGGACGAGAGCAAGGTCCCGCCGCACATCCGCGCGTTGTACGAAGATCAGGACGACGTTCTCCACGAGGAGTTGTGAGAATCGCCCCCATTCACCCCGTGCGGATCATTTGTTGGGGCGAGTTAGCGTATAGTGACTTATCCAAAGTTTCAGTAGCCTAGGACCACCGGCTGTTCGATGCGCCACGTGCACTAGGGTTGTGCAAAACAGTACTCCTCCTGTACATCTCCCCTCAATCGATACCTCATGAGCATCAGGCGTTCTTCTTCTGTGCGCGCTCCGGCGACGGCGGCGGCGTGGCGGGAACCTTGCCACGCGGGGCTGCGGGCGCCTTGGCGGGGACGGCGCCCACGCAAAAGTCGGTCGCTTGCTCCGGCGCCGGGTCGACGGTGCGGGAGCCGCCGCCGCCGCTGCTGCGCACGCGCCGGGTGCTGCGCGAGAGCGGGAGCACGAATCGCTGCACCAGGAACTGCGCGAACAAAGGGTTGGGGTTAGGGCTAGGGTTTGGTTAGGGGCAGGGCTAAGGTTAGGGCGAGCGCCACACCTGCGCAAACAAAGCGAAGTACGAGCCGTACATCAGTCCGCAGCACAGCAGCGTCTCGTTCGCCACGTAGCACGGCGCCTGCTCTGCGCTCTCGTCGCCGCCCGCGCTCTCCCGGCCGTGTCTCGAGTCAGTCTCCCAACGAGGGAGCGTGCGAGTGCTGAGCAGCCCGCCTGCATTCGAGTGGTGCAGAGATGCACCTCGCCAGCCAACGGTCCATCTCGACCAGACAAACTCGTGACCAGACAGACGACTCACCTGGCTCCGCTGCCGCCTGGCGCTTGTAGTAGGCGGAGGCGGCGCAGCACCACACGCCGCCCGCCATCTGCAGCAGCTGTAGCACGGTGATGAACATAGGGCTGATGCGCTTGGGCCACACACGCATCGCCGACGCCCAGTAGTACGCATACATCACCTGCGAACGTGTCCCCAGAAACAATCGTTTCGTGTGTGGTTGACTCTGTTCTGGGTGTTGTAGACTGAGATGTGCGCCACAAACACACGCGCGGATCGAGAGAGAGAGGAAGAAGACCAGCGGGTAGAAGGCGCAAGGGGGGGAGGGGGAGGGGGAAGGCGGAGAGAGCGTACGGCGTGGACGGTATAGTTCATGGCCATGAAGGGCAGGCCGAGCGACGAGCGCACGACGTAGCAGTGCCAGCAGAACAGCAGCACGGTGACGTGGTGGTACCTGAGGGTGCGCGCAAAGGTGGGCTGACTGAGCCCGTCGCTGTGCGGTTGCGGATCGATCGCCTCACCAAGCAGAGGTAGAGATGCGTGTGCGTGTGTGTGTGTGTATGTGTGTGGTGTGTTGAGTAAGACGTCAAAACATCCACCACCGTGTAGAGATACCTTCGGCCTTCCTTTATTGGAAAAAGTGTGGGTGGAATTTCCTTCGAGATGGAGAGACTCGACGGGATGGGATGACGTCACCAGTGCAGGAAGATGAGCGGACGCTTGCGCAGCACGATCCACGCGGTGTCGCCCAGCTCAGGCAGCTTGGACAGCACGAACGCCAGCGTCCAGAAGCCGCCCGCGCCGCTCAGCCCGCCCTTCTGCACGGGGTCGAAGCACACCTGTGTTGTTCCGGGTGTGGTGCGCTCGCGCCGTCAGATTACAACACACGGGCGGTGGTCTAGGCAAAGCGGACGGTGCAGGTGCTAGACCTCCAGGGAGATAGGCATACGTGAGCAGGCGATCGCCTGCTTCTCTACTTCCCAAGCAACACGAGCGACGAGACTGTCAGGGACGATTTCCAAGCTGACAGAGCGATGTAGCGACGGTGGCGAAGACCGAGGAGCTGAAGAAGCGTTGTGGGGGCGAGAGAGTCTCCACAGCCCCGAGTGCAGAGGGCCCTCCGGCCACACTACGTCCATATCAGATTATAGACCTCATACCTGGAACTGAGATTTTCGAGAGGGAGCGTCGGGCGGCATCTCTCCACTCACCAGGTGGTGGAAGCCCTCGAGGTTGAGCTGCGTGAGCGCATGCGGCACCAGTCGTATCGTGCCGACAGCGCTGAAGATTGCCAACAGCAGATTCCACGACGCCAGCGGGCCTCTCAGCTGGAACGCCTGACGAGAACGCATGGCGCGCTGCCCACCCACGATGACGGCTGCGTACAACACGCACGCCGCCACGGGGAACCAGCCGTTGTCCTCCATCCACACGTTGGTCGGCCCCGCGTCAAACGCGCGCTCCCATGTGAACGGGTAAAGCGCCTGTGCCGCGGGAGGGTTTCGAGTCGCGTCGTCACCGCTGCTAGAAAAGTGAGAGCGGCTCTGCGAAAGCATGATGATGCACCACGACAGGCGGAGCACGCCGCATCGGTCACGTTGTCCTTGGATGTCCACCAATCCTACCTGAAGCGCCGATGCGACCCTGGGGCTTGGACACCGATATCCTCCGCAAAGCCGCTGTGCAGAGAGAACGCATGCATGACCGATGGTGTTGTGTCCGTCCCTCGTGTGTATATACACTTGCGCTCTCCTCCCTATGACCCAAAATGCGACCTCAAGGCAGATTGACGCGCAACGCGTGGGGTTTTGACGCATGAGCCAAGCAGCGCAGGGGTGTTTCTCGTTTCAGCTCAGCAGATCTGCGCTGTGACGATTGCAGTACACTGTGCGTTGACCCGTCTGCTCAACAATCGGTACAGGGAGGGAACGTGCATCAGCGAGACCGAAGGGTCGCACCGAGAGCAGCGGAAAGACATGGTAGATCTGCCGGTTGACGATGCTGCCGCCGTGGCGCCCGCCCAGCGTGTGCAGCGAGTAGTCCTCGCCCTCCACGAAGCCGCCCGCCACCTCCAGCGCCTCCTCCTCCGCCGCGCCCACGAAAAACGCCACTGGCATGCGCGGCCGCACGTCTCCCTCGCTGCCCAGCTCCTGCCACCCATGTGCCGTGGAGTACGCCACTGGGGACTGTACGCGGCGTCGCTGTGGAGGCTTCGTGATGCCCGGTTCTACACACTCCCCTCGAGGAGCGTGCCCCGAGGTCTGGTGAGGCGTGCACACAACCCCGCCGTTGCTCTGCGCCTCGCTGGCTGCGGCGAGCGCCGCCGTCAGCGTCAGCAACGCCAGCGACAAGCGCCGCGGCGCACCCATCGTGCCTGGTTTTGATTGACGATTTGACCTTCACGGTTTTTGCGTTCACAACGGATGCGCATCGCCATGATCTCTGAGCCCCAGCGCCTCGCCGTCGCTGAGTCCCAGCACCAGCCAAGGGTCGATGCAAGGGTAGGCATGTCATCATTGATGCACCTGTGTCTACCTACCCCACAGTCTCTACGCGTCCAGCTGCGCAAGACGTTGTAGACGTCTTATATGCGCTCTGGCCCGTTGAGCACCACGTTCCAGCCCAGCAGGTACGGCAGCGCGAACGTGACCCCGGCCTTCAACACCTCGAACTCTGCGTGGCTCACCTTGATCGCGTACCGCCCCGCCTGCTTCCCGCTACCGCTCACGCCTGCGCCGCGTTTCACCACCACGCATGCCCCACGCACTGTGAGCCGACTCATCCGTAGGGCTCTTCCGAATAGTAGGCCGACACCTCTCGTCCGCTGAGCTGCCCCGCAGCGCGATGCAGGCAGTCCGGCGTCAAAAAGCCTCGCCGTGGACACGGTGACAGAGGGAGCGCCGCTCAACTGGTGGCGCCTCAGGGACGCTCCACGCCAGGCGAGCCTCGCGCGAGGGGGCAACGGCACGCACTGAGGTTGAAGAAGTAACCCGAGTTGTCGTTGGTGCCCACCACGGTCATTTTTTTGCCCACGGTGCCCTCCCCTTGGCGGCCCTTGTTGGGGTCGTGGTAGAAAGAGATCTCGCCGCGTCCGCACAGCAGCTCCGCCGCCTCCGTGGGGTTCAGCATGATTTGTCCCTGAAGAGTGCCGAGCCAAAAAGTGAGGCGGCGTGAGGCGTGTGCCCAGAGCCGTAGCTTGATGGAAAGTCCGGGCTCAGTGGTCTGGGTTGGGTGGGCAACAACCTTGGTGCTCCAATCGTACTGCCGCTCGCCGGAACCGTTGGCGAACTCGAAGGACATGCCTCCCGGCTTCTCTAGGGCGAGCGCGCTGGTTGGCAACGACTTGAACTTGGCCGGGCACAGGCTGACTTGCATGGCGGCACTCTTCCTGCACAGTAGCGGCCCGACGCCAACCCCACCGCACACACCCCGCGCTCAGCTCAGCTCTCCTCTCTGCTCTCTTCTACAGCCCGTGAGCAGCAGCGAGAGCTGCATTGAGAGCTGCACTGAGAGCACTGCAAGGTCACCACCCATCCGCGTGCCATGCATGGACAGGGGAGGGGAGGGGGTGCACTTTGTGGGAAGACTTCCCGTCACGAGGAGCCTTCCCGCGGCAAGAGCGATGCAACGTACAGTCACACGAAAAACGGGCAGTGGCGTGCTGCACGTACTTGTAGATGATGTACGGCGCGAACACGCGCGACTGTGCCCCTGGCGTCGTTGAAGGCGCGGCGGGCGGCTGCATGGAATGTGGGGCGGCACGGGGAGCCGCGTGAGGCTGTGGGACGTTGGGAGGGGCGGGGATGGACGCCTGAGGCACGCGCGGCACACCGGGCTGGACACCTGGTTGGAACCCTGCCATCTCCATCCGGATGCTGGTGGAGAGCGCTCGCTGGTGGAGAGCGCTCGCCGGGTTTCCCCGTGACCTGGCACTCTGCGCAACCTCCACTGCAAAAGCAGCCGAACCCGACCGCAGTCGTCTGTCGATCAGTCGTACGCTGCGCTCAGCGCCGCTCTGCTGCTCAGGCAGGGCGACCCGGGAGATACACGTAAGGGTTTCCTAAGATGAATGAAGGACCGCACGTAGGACCGTGGAGGGCATGAGACTTAGTGCGCGTTGTTCATAGCACGCTGCGCAGCAAGCAGCCTTCCCCACAGTTCAAGGGACGGCGCTTACCCCACTGCAAAGGGGCGTGACGCCTCAAGCTGCCGGTGGACAACAACGCGCGGTGTGCGACGTGTGGACATGTGAACATGGGGTACCGCCTGCACACCCACGTCGCCCCACCGTCTCCTGCTCAGTTGAAGGCATCCCGCTGCGGCGGAGACTGGGCTGCGGAAACACGGGCGCACGATCCAGGCGGAGATGTGGCCGGTGGGACGGGTGGGCCGAGGGCCTCGTACGGCAGGCACGTGGGTAAGCGCATGGGGGGCGAGGCCAACGCCCAACGTGCTCGATGTTGACGCACAACCAGCGGTTTGAACCCCGGGCTGCTGCCGTTGCTTGGAGTGCCGCGGTAGCACACACCCGCGTACGCGCACGCCGCACACACTCGAATCGTCGCGCTGCGGTGTGGCGCTCAACCGCCTTTGCCCATGGGCACCGCCGATGCAACATCCACCAGGTACCCGTCCATCCAACGCATACGTCGCAATGACACCCGTGCTGTGACACGCGAAGCTGACGTACACCCCTGCTCCCCGCACTGAACCCACTGGGCGCCTCCTGGTGCTCTCATGCGCCGAAGCGCCAAGGTCAATGTTCTTCGCATGCCCCCTTGCCCACCTCCCAACACACTGCTGCTTGCCTGCCACCACCCAGCCATGCAGCCCGCTGCTCCACGCTGCACCTTGCGGCCACCCGGCGCCTCTCCTGCACGCTCGGGGTTGTTGACTTGGTTGTCGACGGCGCGAGCGCAGTGTGGAGCAGACTGTGGTGGTGCAGACGGACGTCCTCAAGCCGTACAGATGGTTCTCGGAGGTCAAAACCATGGGCCAGGTACGCTCGGTCACCTCCCCTCCTCCTGTGCTCCCTCCCTCCGTCCTCCCGACACGAGCGCTGTTTACGAGGGGTTGACTGCTGCGGATTCGTCCGCGCCATGCGGCCACGTAGAGCCACGTGCGACGCTCGATCGTACTCCGCCACTGGGGAGTCCATGCGCCGCTATGGCTCTGGCGTGCTGTCCGCCCCAGGTTTCGGGAACGCTCGCAGCCCCTCTACGTAGTCCAGTGCCGGTGACCATCTCAGGTCTAGAGGAGGGGAGCAGCCATGAGGCTGACGCTCGAGGCGAGCCATGCGAGACAATGCTAATGACAAGCACGTTGGTTGGTTGAATGCGTGCGGCTGGGATAGGAAAAGAAAGGACCAAACCACACCGCGGCGTGACGAAATTCGCTTGTTTGCTGCCGGCTGTTAAGCGCTTGCGCGTACATGCGTGCTAGACACCTGCTTCTGCCTACTCTAGTGAAGCGACAGAGAGTCCCTTGACTTATTCGAGACTCGGGCTCTGAAGCCAAGCTCTGTTCCTGACTCGCGCTGCGTCGCACACACACAGGGCTGGCTGCAGACGCGCGGGTGGTTCAGCGTTGGGTGGATGTGCGCCATCCTGGGCGGGTGGTTTTTGCTGTACGAGCTGATTCTGCTCAACGTGGAGGACCGCGACGCGCGCGACATGATGTGGGATCTGGCCACAACCCTGCCGGCGATCCAGGCGCACCACGCGCACTTCCGCACGGCGGGCTGGCGCTACCTCGAGGCTCTCAGTGACGAGGCCAAGTTCGAGTCCAAGGTGGCTGAAGCGTCGCACGATTTGCCAGTGGTGCGTGGACGTGGGCGAGGGTTAGAATCGGCCTGAGGTTATGGATGAGTGCTGCGGACTAGGGTTTTGGACCCGGGTTGCGGGCTAGGGCTCTGGTCCCCGCCTCTGTCGAAGTGAGCGAACGTAAAAGGGGCCAGTGAAAGGCCTCGGACGTGTACAGCAGCAACAGCAGCGCCACGTTGACGACGAGACGACGACGAGGATAAACTAGGGATGTTTTGGGGGCGAGCGCACCCACCGCAGTCAAAAGAGTGAAGAGCCACGCGCAGCGAGAACAAGCGCAGCACGCAGTGTCTTGCCTTCTCTACACCACCACGCTAGCACCCAGCCGTGCCCTCGGAGCCCGTCAGTGAGGCGTGGTGCCTGCGTTTCACTTTCCTTCCACGGCGTTTGGCAAAGCGGACGACGTCTGACCTGCGTGAGACATCTCTGAGACGCGTGTGGAGGCACGGGGCGGCACACACATGCAGGTGGTGTACGAGTATAGCAAGAGCAACTGCGTGGTGGAGCTGCGCGTGCCGTGTCTATCCACGGACCATCGCACGCGCCCCGCCGCCGCCGGTCCGCTCAACACGGGCGTGGACGAGGGCCAGTGGGCCGTGGGCGGCGGCCGCTCACTGCTGCGCAACTCCACCTTCCAGGGGCTGGTGCAGGGCGTGCGGTATCGGTTCGATAGCGCGATGCAGTTCCAGGCCAACCTGGAGGCCAACGTGGAGCTGATTCGCTCTGTGCCGCCCGCCGTGCCGCCGCCCGCCAACCTGCGGCTCAACGCCGTGCTGCGCAACACGTGGTCGCTGGCAGACTGGTCTGCGTACGTGGACGCCGTCTGGCCACAGCTGCAGGTGGCGCCCTCCCCTCTGCTTCGGGCTCCAGGTTTGAGTGCACAGACGAACTTTCCGGTTGTTCTTGTCAACTCTTACGTGAACTCAACTCACCCATTGACTCACTCCAGACCAATCACGCAGTTAACTCGTCAGGTGTACTGACGGGTGTGTGTGTGTGTGTGTGTGGATGTGGATGTGCATCCATCCGCAGACGGCGAGCTGCGCGCGGCCGTTCGACCTGTGCCCGCAGGCGCAGGCGGCGCTGCCAGAGGTGGTGACCGCGGCGCCCGGCGGTGTGCGCGTGGTGCCGTACGAGCACAGCGGCACGGAGCGACCCGCGCCCGTCGTCTACGCCTACCGCGACGGCGTCATGCAGCCCGTCACCTTCGCCTCCGGCAGCGTGCTCACCCCCACCACCACCACGGTGCGACCCTCACCCTAGCCCTAGGGCTCGATGAGGCTCGTCGCGGTCAGGGTGCGGGTTGGGAAGGGTGCAAGGGTGTCTGAGGTTGGGGTTGCGGATTGGGGTTACACACGAGAGTGCGGGATTAAGGTTGGAATGTGTCCCGAGCCCTGACCTAGGTGGGTCAATCCTCAACCAACCACTGTCCCGATGCGTCCAACAGCGATCGGTTCTCGCTTCTCGCCCCTGTCGTCGCCCTCGTCAAACCATGCGAGCGCTGGAGGTGTGTGTGTGGCACACGGGTGGATCCTCCAGCAGCGCCTGATCGCGAGATCCGTGTGGACTTAACATTTTGGTTAAATATCGACAGGTGCTGGACTTGGCAGCCACCGGCCTGGGCTACGTGGATCCGCACACCATTCAGCAGTTCGCCGCCGCGGCGAGGACGACGTTCCCGCCCGCTGCGGACTACTTCGTTCCCAGGTGCGTGCGTGCGTGCGTGCTGCGCGAGGGATGTGAGATGGAGATCCACTGTTGAGTCGTCGTGGGGCCTGCGCCACCATCCGCCACTGCAGTGGTGACACTCCGATCATACAGCGTACGCTGTCGCTCGGCGGAGCCCTAGGCTTTGATACTGAGGTGTCATGTTGCGGCTAGGTGGCTATCACTGGTCCTCGCCACGGTGGGACGATTCGTAACGCATGATTTACACAAGTCGTGATCGAAATCGAAATCGTTGGGCGGTTCCACCGTTGAACTCGTCACAACTCTTCTCCAAATCGGGCTTTGAATCGTCCCACCCTTCGCGAGGACCAGTCACCCTTAGTTTTCGGGTTCGCTGTGCCACGCGCGTCTGCCACCCGTCTGCGCCCTCGGCGAATGAAATGAATCTCACACGCTCACACGCCGCTCCCTCACCCGCGCGCGCGCGTGTGTCTGTGTGTGTGTGGGGGGGGGGGGGGGGGGGGGGGGGGGGGGGGGTGGGGGGGGGGGGGGGGGGGGGGGGGGGGGGGGGGGGGGG
>Ga0115006_10004033_pt1 | contig 10158 bp, 7 predicted proteins | sample ArcOceMetagenome_3_FD_88943 | JGI IMG/M metagenome (GOLD analysis project Ga0115006, IMG submission 88943) | Marine eukaryotic phytoplankton communities from Arctic Ocean - Arctic Ocean- Svalbard ARC20M Metagenome | ecosystem: Environmental > Aquatic > Marine > Oceanic | place: Arctic Ocean...
AGAGAGAGAGAGAGAGAGAGAGAGAGAGAGAGAGAGAGAGAGAGAGAGAGAGAGAGAGAGAGAGTATATGTGTGGGGATGTGTCATTGATGATGTTTCTGTGGGTGTATATGCACACACGGGGACACACAGACAGCGCAACGCGGCAGCGCAGTCTTAGAAGGCTGTCACAGGGCACCACAACAGGCGTGACACCTTGAGGAGGAGGAGGAGGAGGAGGTTTTATTGACTGCCTATAACAAGTGACAGACTCTTAGAAGGCTGTCGCAGGGCACCACAACAGGCGTGACACCTTGAACACAAACACTCGACACACACAAGCGTTGTGTCTGAAGGCTGGCGTACCACGAGGCAGTAAGAGTTGTGTGGATGCAAATTTTTTCGGAGGGGGTGAGGCTCAGACAGATGCTTCTGTCAGCTTTGTTTCTGCACGTCTTTGTGCTTCTTTTAGTGAATTACTTTACAGGGAAAAAGTCGTTCCCCCTTCCCCAATACCTGTACACTACCTGTTCATTCCAGCTACTCCTCCCTGGCGGAGGTTCCTACACGCTTGCACACTGCGAATGCAAGAACAAAGACGATAAAGAATAAAAACAATAAACCAAGTACATTTTGCCCCAGGAGCTGGACTGTTTGGGCTGGATGGACAGTTTCCTAATAAAGCGCGGGCGCGCGCGCGCTCTTCGAGCGAGTGGGCTCTCACGTCCTTCCTCCTCGCTCAGGCATCCGTGCTCCCATCTGCACCTGCACACAAAGTACCCTGCAGGCCTGACGCGCGCGCCACCACGCCCTCTCCTGCAATTGGCCTCGGCTGCATCCATCGGCACCGGGTGTCCTCCCTGGGCACAGGGATTCGCCCACTCGGGAGGCCGACGCCACACACGGGCACCTAGACCACGCCGTTGTGCTTGAGGTTGTGCGTATCCCACCACTTGTTCGAGATGCCCGCCGTCTTGAGCTTGGATCCCGTGTCGAAAAAGTGCTGCCAGTACTTGAGGCTAAAGACGTTTCCGCTGTGGGCCTGCTCTGGCATGGGCTTTTCCTTGCCCACCGGCCACCTGTCCACGGTAACGTGTTGCGCCAGCTTGTGCGTGTTCGCATCGAGCGGCCAATACCCTTTGACATTGAAGTTTGCTTTCTTGTGCCAGTTCTTGTCCATGTTCAGGGTGTTCGCAAACTGGAGATCTGGCCTCATCAGCTTAAACAGTTTCTTGTCTCCCGGGTCCCCCACCAGCGGCCAGTAGCCCTTCACGTTGAAGTTGGGCGTCTTGGACCACTTTTCGTGCCCCTTGTACTTGTACTCTACCTGCTTGGCCTGCGACAGCACCTGCCGCCGCTTGTTGTCGCGATGCAGCATCGACGAGAGATACTGCGCCGTCGCCTCCGCCTCCACGCCCGTGCGCCGCCCCTCCTGTTTGAACATCTTCATGAAGCGCCGCACGTAGTGCGGTGACGCATTGGCGAGCAGGGCGTGCAGGTGCGCAGCCTCCTCCGCCGGCTTGCGGTCGGTGCGCTCGAGGGCCTCGTCCAGGGTCGCCGCCGTCGCCGCCGCCGTCCTCGTCGCCGTCCCCGACGCGAGCGACGGGCGGGCCCGTGCTGTGCTGGACCCGTGCGGGGCTTGCTTCCTGGCCGGGCTGCGGGGCGCGGCGACGTAGAAGCCCAGTGATGGCACCCACCTCTTCTCGCTCGCCATCTCCACAGCGCCGCCGCCCGGCGCCAGCGACGCATAGGCGAGGGCGCAGGACAGCGCCACGATTGCCGCCGCCGCCGCCCCCACCCTCATTCTTGTTCTCCCTGGTCTCATCTGCAGCAGCGGCTGCTGCATCGCAGCGCCGCTGTGCATCGCGCCAACGACGCTTCGGAACTTCGCTGTGTAAGTTCGTGAGGTGAAGGGCAGGGCATGCCGCTGCGGCGCGCGCCGGCGATCCCAGTGCTCTGGGCGGTGGCGGTCGCGCTCGGCTGGCTGGGATGCGCGGGGGCGCGGGGGCACGGGCACGGCGGCGATTGCCCCGTGCCGAGCATGCCGAGGCGCGTCGTTCTGCGCGAGCGCCTCTGGAGCATTCTCAAGACCGTCGACGTGTATGACGGGCGCACGCTGCTCGGTTACGTCTACGCCTCCGCGTTCACCCTCGACGGCCGGGCAAAGTGGGTGAGTGCGCTCGACGGCAGGGTGCTCGCGTCGAGCGTCGAAAGCATTCAGAGCGCGCCAACCATGACCTTCATGCCGCAGCTTGCCCCCACGCTCAGCGTGCTCGACTGCCGGGCACGGCGCATCGCCACCGTCGAGTATGCGCTGGACGCGCTGCTCACCATCAAGACGCCCGGCGGGGCCGTCGCCGCGACGTCTGCAGTCGGCGGGGAGGACGGGGCGTACATTACCGTCCACGACCGGACCGGGAGGGCGCGAGCGCGCATACGCCGGCTCCCGGGCTGGTGGACGGACGAGTGGGAGTTGCAGATGCTGTCGGGGCGGGAGGACTCTGGCGCGGCGATCAGGCGCGGGAAGCGGCTGCGGACGGCGGAGGCGGAGATGCGGGCGTTGACGAAGAAGGCACGGTTCCTGGAGAAGGCAGGCAAGAGGATCGAGGCAGCAGCGATGGAGATCGAGGTGCAGGCGTTGCGCGAGCGAGTCTCGGAGCTCGAGCGCGAGCAGCGGCGCCAGGACACGCAGCTCACGCGCGGGGCGCTGGTAGAGGACCCGCGAGTCTTGATAATGGCCATCGCAGCAGAGAGCCCCGCCATCAACGTGGGCAAGGGCATCCAGCTGGGCAAGGCGCCGGTGTATGTGTTTGTCGCAACGCTGATCCTGGGCTGGGGGCTGTGCTGCTGCTACCTCGGCAAGCACTTTTACTTGAACTCGAGTCGCCGCGCAGATGGCTACACAGAAATGAAGGGAGATGACTACTGGCGAGACACAGGAAGGGGGGAAGATGATATGGGGGGTGATGTCAACAGACTGGACTCGCTCTTCCGCCGAAATCTTTCCAATCTGTAACGACCAAGAGCGTGGCGTCTGCAGCGATGTCATGGTCCATCACTGTCAGAAACCATCACGGGCCTATGACGCCCCATATACCTCATATCAAAATGACGTGGGTCTATGATGCCCCATGTACCTCATATCATCTAGCTCCATATCATCTTGCATCATTTCCGTGTCTGCCGGATCTGACGGACCAACACAGAACTGTCGCGGTCTCTGCGATCTATTCTCTGTAAATAGTTGTTTACTGTGTAAATAGATGTGACGTGTAAATAGTCCTCCTTAATGACTCCTCTCTTGTTCTCTCTCTCTCCATTCTGCCGTTCCTGACGCCCGGCCTCCACATCTACGCCTCTTGCCCGCGCTACACCCCTCGCAAGGCGTGTGCTGTCATATGTGCATTGATGTCGCTGCGCGTCATGGTAGAGAGTGGCTTGCGCTCAGAGCGGGGGCGGGATGCAGACTGCTGCGCACCCTTGCTCATGACCTTCGACGTTTGCCGCATCCCAATATGCATGTGCTGCTCGCGGCGACGGTCGGCATCTGAGTGCACTGGCGCGTCTGCATACACGGGGCGGGGCGGGTGCTCTTCCCGCGGCACACTTACCTCGCGCATCGCACTCCTCGACATGCCAATGACTGAAGAGTCCTGTGCCGCCCTGGAGCAGGCGGCGTCAGGTCGCGGCTGTGGTGACATCTGCACCTCCTCGGGCGCGCAGCTTAATTGGCGAACGGCAGCGCGAGAGAGGTTCATGATGGAGGCATCGCCACCGGTGTGCTTGACATTCGAGGCCATGAGACCGGCTGGTTCCGACCACTGAGGCTCCGGAGACGGAGAGCGAGTCTGAGAGCGCGAGCGCGCGCAAACAGGATGTGGCGCGGTGGCGCGGGCGACTTGGCCCCGCAAAGGCAGCATGGGATGCGGTGAAGCAAACATGTCGTCTCCCCGTTGCTGTCCTCTGACGTCCTCCGCGCCTACTTTGCCCTGTGCCTCACCGTCGTGGCTCAAATGCTCATTGCGCCTTGGATCGCCACGCTGTGCGTGCCTGAAATCTTGCTCCTGATGCTCCAAGCTTGCCGACACCTGGTTTTCATAGCCCCGTATGGAGTCGGAGCCGCCGCAGCCATTGATCAAATCCTGCAACTGGTCGCCTGTGCTGGTGTACTCTGAGGCTACATTCCCAGAGACAGTCGGCGCAACCTTTGCTGGGGTGTCCTCGACAGGGGGCAAAAGCTGGATGCCGGTGCGGGAGGAGCTCCTGTTCGTGCCTGTCGCTGGCGCAACATCCTCCCCCTCACCTGAGCGTCCGCAGCCTGCAGCAGCCGCGGCAGCAGCACCAGCGGCAACCTGAGCAGCTGCAGCCGCCGAGACCGCAGTGCATTCAGCAGCGTGTCTACGCCTCCGCTCCTCCAGAAGACGCTCACGTGTGTCCTCGAGCTCGAGAATGAGGAGCCTGTTACATTCTCGCAACCGCTGTATGTTTTGCTCGAGCTCCACACGCTCGACGTCATACTCGCGAGGCGACGAGCGACGCCCCTGGTGCTGGCGCTGCTCCGCCTCGTCAAGCTGGCACTGCCACGCCTTGCGCGCCTGCAGCAACATGCCATCAAACCGGTTGCAGTGCGACGTGAGCTGCTCACGTGCAGCAGCATGCTTTGCCTCAAGCTCGTCCACTTTGCCCTTGAGTCGCTCAATCTCGGCATTTGCGTTCTCACGCTCAAGTGCCAAGCGTTCACTCCTCAGCAGCAGCGCCTGGTTTTCTTTCAGCAGATTCGTACGCTCTACGCGCAGGCTTGAATTGGCCTGCCGCAATTCTTCGGCCTCCTTCTGCGCCTCGGAAATCTTCTCTGCCTGCTCGTGCTCCCGATTCTTTTCGCCACTCTCCCTCCACCGCAGAAGCGCGTTGTTCTCAGCCTGCAGTGCTTCCATGCGATGGCGCAGCGCCTCAACTTCATGCCGCAAGCTACACGCAACCTCATCTGCCTCTTTTTTGATGCGCTGATTCTCGGCAGCAAACTGTGCTTGTTGCTGCTGCGTGTCATGCGACTGGCGCTGCAGCACGTCGCCCACCATAGACTTGAGGTCTTGCGTCACGCGGCGCGCCTCGTCGCGCTCTGCAGTCGCCGACGCGAGCTGTGCATGCACTTCAGCGACGCGACGGTTGGCCTCCGAGATCGAGATCCGGAGATTGGTGTCGATGTCGCGATCTGCAGCTTGCTCAATGCTGCGAATCCTGCTGAGAAGCTCTTGGCGCTCTCGCACGGCCGCGTCGAGCTCTGCTTGAACGTCGCTCACTTTGCGCTTCATCGCCTCCAGCTGCTTTTGCAGCTGATCGTTGTCCCGACACAGCTCGTCAGCTGCCGCCGACTGTCTTGCACAAGGCTTGCCGTCCGCACGAACTCCGTCGGAAGCAGTGCCACCTGCTTTCTCGACACCATTCGCAAACGACACAGTTCGTGGAGGAACTGGCGAAGTGGCAGCGGACTTGCTAGACGAATCTCTGGCTGGTGACTCTCTAATCGACCTGATCGACTCTCTCAGCAGATCCAGTGATGCTGTTTTGCGAGGTCCAGCGTCTCCGCCCTCTTTCACGTGGTGCGACAGCGCGTCTCTGACCAGTGCAGTCGCCGACAGCGAAGCGCCCTCCCTGTGCGCAAGCGCCTCTTTCACCAGCGCGGTGGCAGACAGATTAGTGCTGGCCTCGTACTGCAGCAGCAGTTCGGCAGCCATGTCGGCCTCCCTATCGAAGTCACGTTGTTTCTCGCGCAGAGCGTCCATTTCGTCTTGCATCCGAAGAATTTCCGACTCCAGGCGCGCACACTCGCGACTTTTGGCTTTCAACAGTCGCTCACGCTCCTTCTCGCCCTCTCGCAGTGTCTCTGCCTCCTCTTCCAGCTGCCCGACTTCCGACTGAAGGCGCGCGCATTCTTTGCTCTTCGTCTGCAGCACACGGATCGTCAGGAGGCAAGATGCTTGCAGGGGATGCGTGCATGCCTGTTATGTTCGCCTGGACGCGCCGGGCATCAACGGCGGGCGGCATGCGAGCAAAAGTTGCACACGGACCTGAACTTTCTCAAGAGCGCGCGCAAGCTTCTCCTTGTCGCGCTCGCCTTCACCCATCACCGCCTCAGACACGCTGATGCCACTCGACCTGCGCGAATGGCCACCAAGGCTCTCCCGCCTGCTTTCCCCTCGCGATGCCATTTCGCCGTTGGTGTCGCGGATCCTCTCACGCAGCACACGCACATCTTCCTCGGCCTCCCTCGCCCGCTCGCGGTGCTTGCGCACCAGTTCTTCCGCCTCTCTGGCCCTCCGTTCAGCCTCGCGTGCGCGGCCGGTCATTACGCGAAGCTCTTCCTCTGCCTCGATCGCCTGCCAGGTCCCATGCACACAGAAGGGTTATTTCTGTTCTGCACTGTATTGCGCAGGGCACCAAAGGACGACGCAGCACACGAGAGCAATTCAAAGCTTGCACCGCCCCAGCATACTAACCCGTTCTCGCTGACTTTCAAGTGCAGCAGCAAGGTCGCGCTTCTCAAACGGCGTCGGGGGCGGTGCTGACATGAGGCGAGCATCACTCCTGACACTGTGGCTTGTTGATTGTTCCGACTCCCCATCACACTTGTCCTTTAGCTGTGACGTGCATGCAGATCCCCATCAGTAATCTGCTGGGCGCGCACACCCCAACCAAAAAAATGCCACTGCTTGACGCCCCCCTCCCTTAGTGTGGGTGCGTGTGCATTACACACACACACACACACACACACACACAGCTAGATACTCACCTCCCTTAGTCTAAGTTTCCTCACAGTTTACATATTAGAGCGAGCGACGCAAGTGTCGCGTGGGCAAGCCGGTCGAGAGTTTGCAGCTCGCAACCCCACCTGCTTCTGCAATTGCTGCACTTGGCTTTGCAGAGAGGACATGTCGTGCAGCCTCGCCTGGTCCGTCTCCTTCTCCTCGCGCAATTGCTGTAACTGGGTTTTCAGAGAGGAGATTTCGAGCAGCCTCTCCTGAGCCACCTCCTTCTCCTTGTCTGCCTGGAGCAGGGCGCTGCGCACCAGCTCTGCCGAGTGCGCGGCCTGAGAGACCTGCAAGACGGCATCGAACGAGGATGGTAAGGTGCTGTCGGGCTACCACACAGGGCATGTTGAGAGCATGCTGTTCGTTTTTAAAAGGACGTAGCGGCAGCCGCTACCTATGGCATTAGCAGCCGCTGACTATGGGAGCGAAGCAGGAATGCGCTGAAGTTTGCTTACCGTCTCTGCGTCCGCGTGCTCCCCTTTGTCCTTGCTATCAGTGTTGGCGGATGCCATCGCCGCAGACAGCGCAGCGGCATGTGACTGCTTGAGGTCAGCAAGCTGCTTCTGGAGGCTGCTGATGGTTCGGCTGTCTGACGAATCACGCAGGCGCGCTGCCTCTTGCAATTCAGCAAGCGTGCGCTCGCGCTCGCGCTCGACGCGCTGAACGTCCTCGAGCTTGCGCCGGGCATCCTGCGCCTCTTTGCGCGCATCCTCTGCCGCGCGACCCGCAAGCTGTCTTTCATGTTTGAGCTCGCTAAAGTCTGCCTCGAGTTTGCGGAGGGACTGCTCTGCGTTGAGAGCGCGAACACGGGCCTCCTGCGCCTCACGCCCCGCCGCACCGAGACGCCGGCCTTCTTCTTCCAGGCTCGCCTCCAGCTGCTGCAAAGCCCGGGCAGAGGTGGCAAGCTCGGACTCCGCCCTGCGTCTGCACTCCTGCCGCTCGTGGCGCTCGCGCACAAGCTCGTCGCTCAGGGCCTCCATGTCGTCGCGCAGGAGCTGCATCTCTTTCTCTGCCGACTCGCGCTCTTTCTGCCTGGCTAGCTGCACTTGCTCGCTGCCCCTGTCGCGCTCTCGCTCGCGTTCGGCCTCCAGCGCCTCGTGTGCGTCGCGGATCTGCTGCTGGGCCCACTCCCGGAGGTTGGCCTCAGAGGCGCGCACTTCTTGCTCCCGGGCGACGAGCTCTTCCTCCGCCTGGCGGAGGCGGTGGCCCAGGTCCGCGCTGCCGTCCTCTTCGCGCTGCAGTTCCGCCCGCAAGGCCTCTATGTCGGCCCGCAGCTGCGCTGCCACCTCCTGCCCCTCCCGCTGCACCTCCTCCGCTCTGCGCTGCGCCCGGCGGAGCTCCTCGTCCTTGGCCTCCAGCTGGCGCGCCAGCTCCTCCTCGGCGCGCTGCGCCGTCTCCAGCGCAAGCGCGCGGTCGCCGAGCTCGCTCCTGAGGCTGTCGGTCTGCAGCGCGAGCCGCGCGTTTTCTGCGCGCAGCTCCTCGAGCGTCCTGCGCGACCGCACGAGCAGCTCGTCGCGCTCGCTGACCTCGCGCGCCGCCTCCTCCACGATGCGCTCCCGCTCCCTGCTCAGCGCCGACCGCATGTCCCAGATGTTCATGCTCTCCTCCCCGTCGCCGCGGTCCCCGAGCAGGTCTTCGAGGTGCTTCACGCGCATCTTCAGGTTCAGGTTCTCGTTCACCACGCGCTCGGCCTCGCGCTCCTGCTCCTTGAGCGTCTGGGGGCACGCCGCCTCGTCGCCCGACGCGCCCAGCGCCCCCCCCCGTCCACGCTGCATCGTCCCAGGGGCGCTCCCCTCCCTGATCAGAATGATGGGGCGGGTAAAAGTTCGAATTGGCGGGCTCAGTTCGTGCGCTTGCTCGCGAACGCCGAACCAAGAGCAGCTGAAGAGAGAGACGGCCGCGGGGCACAGACAGCACAGGGAGGTGGGCGATGGATGTGCCGGGCGCTTCTCGTCGCGCTGCTGCTGCTGCTGCTGCTGCGCACGGGGCACGGGGCGGCCGCGGCGAGGGGGATGGGCGATGACGCGGCGGGAGGGGGTCTGCGCGCGCCCGCGCTCGCGGGCGCCAACGCCCTGCACCCTATGCCCGCGGCGGTCCCGTGCGGCGCGTGCGGCCGCCCGATGATGCGCAAGAACGGAAGGCGAACGGGGCGCGCCTTCTACGGCTGCTCGGGCTTCGCGCGGCACCGCTGCCGCTTCGTGCGGTCCGCGGCCCAGCAGGCCGCCGGCCGCCCGGCCGCCGCCAAGTACCTCATCAAGGTCCTGGCCGAGATGGAGACCCCCGACAGCTTCCGGCTCACTGCGGACCCCCGCGGCGCCCTCGCCGGCCTGCTGGGCGACGTGTTGGGCGTCGGACGCCCAGATGGCGGCGGCGGCGGCGGCGGCGAGCGCGCCGCGCACGCCAACGTCTCGGCGCTGGGCGAAGACGTGGCCTGCCGCTGGACTACGCGGGAGGACGGCCTCGGGGGCGCGGTGCTGCCACTGAACGCGTACGCCAGCATGCGGCAGCGGCTGCTCAGGCTGCCGGCGCTCAGCTTTGAGGGCATCCCGAGCGCCACGCTGCGGGCATTTGCGCACGCGCCGGAGGCAGCGGCCGGCGAAGCGGCGCTTGCGTCGAGCGGCGACGTGTGCCGCCGGCTCCTCCCGCCGCTGATGCAGCGATGCCTATCCCCGTACCAGCGCCAGGGCATCGAGTTCGTCCTCTCGCACGGGGGCAGGGCGCTCATCGCAGACGAAATGGGCCTCGGTACTTCCGCCCCACATGCATGCCTTCCGTCCAGAGTCCACCCCACCACGCCCTTTGCCCGGGGCGCACGCGCGTGCGCCCGGTGTTTGCCGCACGCTCGCCACTTTGACGCACGCACCGCGCATCAGGCAAGTCCGTGCAGGCGCTGGGTGCTGCAGTGTGCTTGCAGGGCTGGCCTCTCCTCATCGTCTGCCCCGCTACCATGCGGCTGGTGTGGGCGGAGGAGTGCGAGCGGTGGTTACCGCAGGTGCCTGTGCGCGAGAAGCACATCATCTTCTCCTCTGCCGACAAGCCTGCTCGAGTCACGCCGAAAATCGTCATCGTGTCCTACAAAATGGTTTGCCCTTGTGAAAGAGAGACTGTCTCGAGGGTAGGGGGGTAGAGGGGGGGGGGGGGGGGGGGGTAGGGCAGACAGTGACGCACACGTTCTCGGCGCAGTTTCTCACTCCTTGCTATCTCGCTCTGTCTGCACATCTTCCGCCCTTGCCTCGTCCCCTCTCCCCCCCTCCCCTCCCCCCCCCCCCCCCCCCCCCCCCCCCCCCCCCCCCCCCCCCCCCCCCCCCCCCCCCCCCCCCCCCCCCCCCCCCCCCCCCCCCCCCCCCCCCCCCCCCCCCCCCCCCCCCCCC
>Ga0115006_10004034_pt1 | contig 10155 bp, 12 predicted proteins | sample ArcOceMetagenome_3_FD_88943 | JGI IMG/M metagenome (GOLD analysis project Ga0115006, IMG submission 88943) | Marine eukaryotic phytoplankton communities from Arctic Ocean - Arctic Ocean- Svalbard ARC20M Metagenome | ecosystem: Environmental > Aquatic > Marine > Oceanic | place: Arctic Ocean...
GGGGGGGGGTTGGGGGGAGGTGTGGGGAGAGCGACGGAAGGCTGACTCTGGGGAAGGCGAAGCGACAGCAGCCTATCACCCACCAACATAACTAACCACCCTTCCTGCGCTCGCTTCGCTCATTGTAGTTTCGGGAGTCTCGGAGGTGGAGGATGTAATTGTCAAGGTCGTCGTTGGAGGTGTTGTTGGTATGGACCTTGAGATCGTTGTTGAAGACCACGAAGGTTCACCAGAGAGGGGGAAAAACTACCGCCAGAAGGGGAAGGTCGAGAGAGAGATAGAGGAGGGGGAAGGAATTATAAGCGAAGGAATAAATAGTCAGCAGCAGCTCGAAGCAGGAGGCATGGGACCCGCGCCTTCGATGAATCACGACTAAGTAAGCACTTTGCTGTTTTTGGTTTATCTACGGTGGTTCATCCTTCTATATTTTAAAATATTACCTCATTAAATTCTACGCCGCCCCTGTCGCAGGCCTCGCGATTGCATTCTCAGTATTCCCCTCCACCCCCTCCGTCACCTCCTCCTTCGCAACAGCTTCCTTCATAATCGCCTTAGCAGCCTCCTTGCTCGCCTCCTCCTTCGCCGTCGCCAGCGCGTTCGCCACAACGTTGTTGTTGTCATCGTCGCTCTGCCGACCCCCGACGCTTCCAACCGGGCTGTTCCCAGTCCCCCCGGGGGCAATGCGTATGGATCCAAAGTGAGTGCCTCGTTTTCCCCCCTTCTTCCCGAAAGCCTTTGACTTCCATCTCATGGCCATCATAACGGCCCCTGCAGCAGCCCCGAAGCCCGAGTCCTTCAGCCAGTTCCCTAGATTGTCCATCTGCTCTGATGCGTCGCTCATGGCCTCGTCGATCTGCTCGAGGAGGCCGTCCTCAACCTTGGATACGGCACCCAAGACCTTGCTCGCGGTTATCATCTTCTTAAACTTCGGGAGGAGGACAGAGAGGGTGTGCTTGGAGGTAGATAGGGCCTCATCCACAGTGTCAGGTACTAGGGACTCCGAGGATACCTTGGTCTTGCCGTCACAGAGGTTCGTGACCTTGGTGATTACCACGTTGACCTCGGAGAGGTGGAAGGTGAGCTGCTGGGCGAGTTTGACGGCCTTGCCCTCGTCCCCCTTGCTCTTGTGCTTGAGGAAGACGTCGGAGAGGGTGTCGAGGGACTTGGACACGAGCATTACTATGTTGGAGAAGTTGCGTTCGAGGTGAGCGATGAGCTGGAGGCGGGGAGAGAGCGAAGGCGAGGAGCGAAGCGACGAGTAGAGGGTTGTTAGCTATAGTGGTGGGCGGTATGCAGCTGGAGCGAAAGTCCTAAGCTCCTCCTCATGTGCCCTTACATGCTCCTTGGACAGCTTTTCAGTCTTTTGGCGTCCTCCGAGTGTGAGGCTCCTCTTTCCGAGACTAGGATTGGAGGAGCGGAGGAGAGGAGTGGAGCGACGAGTAAAGGGGTGGGGTGGGGTTAGCTTTAGAGCTATGCAGTATACAGATATGCTATGCAGTATATGGGAGGAGCGCATAGTTACTGCTGCTGTCGCTTCGCTTCGCTCCGCTCCAGCCCTCCTTCTGCGCAACCCCTCCATCTCACCTCTTCCTTTGATGTCTGATCTTCCTAGTTTGGTCTGAAGGTGTGGTAGCTGTTGTATTAGTATCCGATGTGAACATAACACCTTTACTTGCGCTTAATCCTGATTCACCATTACCATCACCGTTAGATGTTGAGGATGATAATATAGGTTCAGAAGCAGATCCTGCTAAGGCTGGTGTAGCAGAAGATGATGGTATAGCTATATTGGTATTATTATCCCCCTCATTAGATACTAACTGTATACTACTGGGATCAATACCAAGTAATACAGCTGCTGATATAATCATTTCTTCACCTTCACTATCAATATCAATACTATTATCATCTTTTGATAAACTCTCGACATCTGAGGCAGTTGTAGTCATGTTATTAAATCCTACAGGTAGATATACGATATATAAATTAAATATATAGATAGCTCTAACCCTTATAGAACTCTATACAAAATTATAACTATCAGCGTATGATATTAATGAAATAAATTAACCTCACTATAAATCTGCTACACACCCCTGCCAAATCCCATCCTTTCTGTTAGGGCCTAGAAAGGTTTCATCTTTACCCAACATTTATTCCACATAAATAAACATATACGATACAATAAAGTATACACAACGCAATACCTAAACATAAGCCCCCCTTCACGTCCCTTATTTCCTCCCATTTCGTCTAAATAAGTAAACCACCCCCCCCTCTCCCCGCCCCCCCTCTTGATAATGGCCTCTCCCACCTCCCCCTCCCACCTCCCCCCAATAACCTCCGCCTTCCCCTCCTACGTCGATCCATCATACGTGATGCCACCGAACATAACTGTCTCCGCGTCCCTTCCCGATGGCAGCAGGTCAACTTTTAACGTGACGATTGAGAAGCTAGAGGAGGGGAAGGAGAAGGCTTACCTAGGGGGTTACAGGCACAAGAGAACAGGTGTTACCTACCACCACGGGTCCGCACAGACGACGGCGGAGGGTCGGGTTTATAAGGATGTGTCCAACCTTCGTAACAGGGACACACAGACGTACTCTCAGGTTACCAAGTCCACTCAGCTTGTTAGGGAGGCGGGGACGCAGATGAAGAGGAGGGACATACACCTTGACGAGAGCAGGGCGAGGGAGGTCGAGGCTAAGCCGTACTTCTCCAGCAACCAGCTTTTGGAGGTGAGAGATTGGGGAGAGGAGAGGAGAGAAGCGACGAGGGAAGACAGCGGGTCGTAGCGGATGTAGAGCCGCATAATATAATGTTGACCCGTGTGATAAGCTAACCCCATTACCCGTCGCTTCTCTCCTCTCTTCTCTCCCCTCAGCTCCAAAGGAACAAGACCCTCGTGATCCAGTGTTACTGGCGCGGGTACACAGCCCGGAAGGTCGCTTGGTCTTTACGCGACGTAATCTACCAGCGTCAGCTCACCCGCCTCCGCGAGAAGGAGGACATGGTAAGGTCCAAGGCTGCAAATCAAAAGATGGAGATCGAAAGGAGGATGAACCCGAGGAGCGTGAAGGACTTTGAGATACTTTACAACGAGCTTGAGGCGTGGAGGCACGCTGAGATGGGTAAGATAAAGAACTCTAGGGTTACGGAGGTGGAGCAGAAGGGCATGGTTGGGGAGCTGCTGGCTAAGGAGACTAAGCTCCTGCAGACGATCGACAAGCTCAAGGCCAAGGCCGCCCGGGGGGGTAGGGATAAGAGGGTGGAGACAATGATGAGGAACATGAGCGAGTCCAAGAGCTGGGAGATGTCCAACGGGATGCCCATGGCGGTGGAGACCCCCTTCACGACGAGGGCGAGGGAGCTCAGCACGCTCTTCCTGGAGCTCAAGGAAAAGGTTAAAGGGACGGACGAGAGGCTTGACGTTCTCCTCAACGTCAAATGGACGGTCAACGAGTTCGACTGCGGGTTAACAAGAGACATCGTGGAGCTCATAGACAGGGAGGCCGACCTCCTTAACCGCGGAAGGAGACAGGGGACGCTAAAGGGACTGAGACAGAGGCTAGAGAACCTTTTCCTTCAGTTTGTTGAGACCCCTGAGTTCAACCCGGAGGCTAGCAGGTTCCTTAAGGTTAGGGATGGGTATGAGGCGGAACCGGTTTACAAATCACTTGCTGCGCCGAGCAACTGGGCGTAGGGGTAGTGGGGGGGGTAGTGTACTGTAACGTAGATGGTGAGAACGGTTTGTGAAGAGACAAAAGTTATTTTATTTGGGTTAATATTTGCGCTATTGTCGGACACGCACATCCTGGCCTATTTGGCAGGCAACTGAAGGAAGTCACCGCGCTAGACTGTTCAAGAAGACGCAATTAAAATAACCTCACTTTTGGCCCATTTTTGGCAACATTTTCCTCTCGGCTCGGCAGTGCGCTGCCAGCGTCCCCCATGAAAAAAACATCGAGACTTGGGATTTAAGCGAGGAGGATATAACCGATATGTTTCGTGAATAATAAATATAATTGATGCAATAATTACATTAAATAAAAAGAGATTTTTCACTCCCTTCCCTTCCCTCCCTTCTCCTTGCCCTTGCCCTTGCCCCTCTAACATATGCCACCGCAACCAGCCACTCTTAAGAACTTATTTGCGTTCTCAAACGTCGACACATCCCCTGCATCCGATGAGTTGACGAACTGTTTCGCTGATTTGCGAGCACGCTTTTTCCCGTAGGGAATTGGGATAACGAAGAACCAAAAGAAGAGGCCGCACTCCTGGTAGACATCGTCGCTCTCTGCGGAGATGTGCATAACCGCGCTCCCGCATGGGAAGCAGCAGCAGTTCCAGCATCCCGCCAGTTCTGTTGCTTTGATGGGCACTGCAGCACCAAGAACGAGGCCGCTGTAGTTTTTCGGAGAGATGGTGCTGTGATGAGTGAAGCAAGCCGAGGAACAAAACGACGAGTTAGAATCTTAAACATGCATTGAAGCTTTTGTCACTTCGCTCCTCGATGTTGCTCACCCATCATTGTTGACAACCCAAGACCTTCCGTCCCTTCGTGGTCCAGCGGTCGGATCTCGCATCAAGGACTCTCCCTTGAGGTACGTCCTTTCGCCGTCGCCGCCAACGAAATTCACTGGCTCTCCTTCGACCATTCTCCAGAAAGAAACATCTAAGACCAGATCGGAATCTTGGAGTTTGAGGAACTCTCCTCGCTCAAGCTTCAGCTGAACACCTGCGCCAGGTCCCAGGGCGGACTCCGTGTATCGCCATTCTTCATATCTCTTCTCTTCGAGGTATTGACGTCCTATCGCCATCCCATCGTGAACACCTCCTAGAAGCGCAGGGACGCTTTCTCCTGATTTCAGATTAGGGGCGAATTTTAAACGGAGCTGGTGCTTGTCGCCCTTCTTTACCAAGCACATTGCCGGCCCAGCGCTACCCTTCACTGTGTCCGCTTTGTTTTGAGCAGCCCCAGCCACTACTCCAACACCAGGGGTTCCCACTGCTGTGAGGGGCAGCGCAGTGTACATTGGAGTCGGTGCGACGGGTAACGCAGTGTAAACGGGGGTCTGTATAGTGTCCGGAAAGACCTTTGTGTCCGGGAAGCTGTTCACTTCGTCAGCTACTACAGGCTTTGGCTGATTGAGCGCCGTCCCGCATTGTGTACAGAAGGCGCCGCCGTTGGCTTTCGCACCACAGTTAGGGCAGAAGTTCATCGTCTAAGTATTCTTTGTGGAATGGCGGCATTAATCGTGTTGCTAGAACCCCCCCCCAGCTGAAATTGATATTGACCCCTGAAAATAAAAGAAAGACGATCCAAGAAAGAAAAGTTTGGCAAATTGCCCCAGACCCTGCGGCATTCGAAACGCCACCTCCTGGAAATGAAGAGGTTACAGAAATTCCAAAGTCCAACGGATCGAAACTCTCGAGCAGCATGACAATTTTTTCCACTCTGGGGACACTGTCAGATTTCAATCCGGATCATAGCCAATATTACAATGCATAAGGGTGTTCCTGGAACAGCTCCGGATTGCGATGTACCCCTGGTCGCTGTGTCCAAGAAGGATGTGGCCGCGCTATGTCAGGGGGTCTGTTGTATCTGCTTAGGCACGAAATTTCGGAGGAGGTGACGGTTGAGGCATTATTTAAGGAGTATGCCACTATGGCCGAGCTCGAAGAGTTACCCGGAGTGCAGGGAAATGCTGGAGGGTTTGTGCCGCAAGATTCTCTCAGACAAACAGATGTGGGCCAAGTCGAAATTATTCGCCGCGGCGGCACTCTCTATGATCGACATGTTCACAGACACCTTGATGGTGTTCGAATTCATGCGGGAGGAGAAGACGGGCTTCGCACACATTATGATGGGGAGCATCTTTGCAAACCTTGGTATGCAGTTGGCGATGGTAATCGTCCAGAACTTTAAGCTGGGTTGGAGGAAGGTGCTCATGGAAGTGCTGATTGTGTCGACCTGCATTAAGCCTGGCGTCGATGCGTTTAGAGTTGCGAGTGGTAAAGAGATCGTTGAGGGACATGTCTTGGAACCTAACATGGAGATGACTTTCACAAAGGGGGCCGAGCTGCTTGCAGAGGCCATCCCTGGAACGATCGTACAGATGGCTGCGGTTGTGAGGACGGGCTCCGAAACGTTACCAAACGCTGCGTTCAGCTTTGCTTATTGCGTCTTGACTTCTACATTTACCTCGTCAAACATGAGTTACGATTGGGACACGGGCAAAAAAAGCCGAGCATTTGCTTTTTTCTTTTACAGGAATGTTCCTGATAAGGCAAAGGGGAAATTTCTAGTGTTCCTTTCCCTCTACTTTCTTTCGGCATTCAACCTTCTCACTCCCGCATTGACCTTTGTCCAGCTGCAATTGAAGGGTGGGATGACGTTAGTGGCGAAAGTGCTTTGTGGCGAGCTAGCTCTTTTCTTCGTCGTGAAAGCGCTGATGTGAGACCTTTGGTATTGGTTGCCACTTCACGGGGTGGGTGGAGGAGTCGTCTCTTTTTTGATACGTCTCATCACGAAAATACTCTGTGATTGGACGGGTCTTGTCCAATTGCGACACCCCAAGAGGTTGGAGGATTCTACTTTGTTTTTCCCTTGTTGGCAACGATAACAATTGGCATCGTCGCAGCTGATGGATTCGAGAAAGTTGGTGTAGGGGAGGAGGATACGGTAACGAAGGAGACGGTTATGAAGACGACGACAACTTGTTGCGTCGGTATGATAGTCTCGTTCGTCGTGCTCCTCTTCTCAATGAAGAAAGTTTACCGCAAAACGTACCTCAGCACAAAGACTGCGAACAAGTTCATCCAACAGCATTTCACCAATAATGAGGACGACGAGACTAAGTTTGCGATTTTCACCAAGAACAAACTGAAGTGGCTGAAGGCAATTGGTCCCGAGGTGAAGGCCTGGCTTAACACCAACATCCTAACCTGATTAGAAGAACAACCAGAATGGTTCAACGATCATGCCATGTCCATCATCCCCGAAGATTTCATTGACGACCCCGAAATCCTCGCCCGCATCCGGACACGCAGCGCCCAGGTGATGATCCAAGAGCAGTGAGGCAGCTTCATGGGCGTAGCTCTCATGCCCCCTGGACCAACACCAAAACAAAATGATGTAGAGTTGAGGGAGGTTAAACGCATAAGCGCGGTTCCCCCGTTCTGCTCCGAATTTCCTTCTACACCTTTTCTATCTCCCGTACCCGTTACCTACATTCGCGCAAAACAGAGTGTCAAATAGGGGAAGTCCCAACACTTCCTCCCAATGTCAACATCGTCATCATCAACCCCTCCCTCTGACTCTAACCTACCTTGGCCATTGAATCACGTATATAATCATACCACAATCGTATCAGGTCATATAATAAAAACCTTCGATGGTCTCTATGATTTGTACACCTCCTCTAATGCACCCTTAGAAGGCGTTGAATCGAATAATAAACCTATTGATGACGATATTGATATTAATATTAAACCGAATGTTGAAATGGGAGCATTCCATGATACATTAAACACAATCATGGAGGGGATTAAAGGTGAGGGGTGGAACGAGGTTGGAGGGCTGGGGTGGGGGACGACCGCAACCAGCGCAGCAAGTCACAAGCGATTTGTTCATAGCCGAATACTTGTTTCATGGCTAACATGGTTTTACTTGTCGCTTCGATCCTCGCATTATCTTCGCTCATCTCAGATGGTACAATAAAACCACCATCAAATAATCCAACAGACGACGGTGGTGGGATTAATGACGGTACGGGTCGCGAGGTTGACGGAAGGGGGGCGTTTTGGGGTGACGTACAAGCCTTTAGTAACGCTATAAACTGGTCCTCTGACGGTTACTGGATATACCCTGTCCTGATCCTCCACGTCCTTACCTTCCTCCTTATCCTTCGTTACCGTGCCTCCACCAACACGACCATCGTTATATTCCTCATCCTCTCCGCGGCCGTTAAATCATGCGAGTACGTTAATCCCGTGCTTTCTAGCAACCATGGAACATTCAGCAGTCAGGATTACTTCGACCCCAACGGCGTGTTCATTAGTATATTCATGGCCGGTCCGTGCCTTTTGAACTGCGTAGTATGCGTTCTCGGGATGGTCGCAGAGGCTAAGAATTTGCTTGTGGAGGTTAAAACTAGGGAGTTTAAGGAAGTTAGGTGAGGCCAAGCGAGGAGCGAAGGACGGGAGGAGCGAAGCGACGACCGTATACTACTACAGCAAAATAACTAGCACCCTCCCGCTCGTCGCTTCGCTCCTCGCCTTCATCCTAACCCTTTACGTGATTCGCTTCGCTCATCACAGGAAGAAGAAGGAGGGGAAGAAGAGGGCGAAGAAAAAGAAAGAGTAAGGGAGAAGGGGGAACGCGAGGCACGGAGATAATAATGAAAGGAAAAAAAAATACGTCTTTCTAATACATCAAACACAGTTATTGCCCCAAAGCCCCCCCGAAAATCCCCTTAACTCTCTCTTTATACGAAGCCTCAGTATATTCCATAGGTACCCCAGCCCCCGCTCTTTTCTCTAAGCATTCCGTCACCCCTTTAACCCCCTCCTCGATGCTATACTCGCAGTTTTTCCTCCCAACATACTCCTTAACGTAAGGGTGCTGCACGCTGAAACCTTTAACGTCCTTATCGTACGTTGGATTGAGGAGCACGCAGCCGTATGATACGCCCTCCACCGCCGAGGGGCCTAATAAGGGGTGTCCTAGTCCCATTAAATGGGTTGAATCTAATAGTAAATCGTGGTATTGGGAAGGAGTTAAATGACCCGTACGTTGGACGGCTGTAGGGAGGGGCACGGGCGAGGTTGGAGGGAGGGTTGTTGTCACTGTCACGCCCGGAGTTGAGGTGAGTTCCCTTATTATTGAGATTGTTGGAGGCGTGAAATACTTGGGATCCTGCGGGAGCGAAGCGAGGAATAGGAGGGGGTTAGCTCATCGTATAAAGCAGCATTAGGCAGCTCGCTACGCTCCTTGCCTGCGCTCCCTGCATACGCTCCTCGTCCAACCTCACCTTTCCCCATATAACAACCTTGGCATTTTCACCAGTGGCGAGGGGGGAGGAATTGGAGGAGGTTATTGGGGGGAGGTAGAAACCTAGGAACTGCAATGAGCGGAGCGACAAGCAGAATAATATTAGTTATCTGGGGTGAGCGGTATGCTACTGTCGCTTCGCTACAGCCTTCGCTCCCCGCTCCTCGCTCCGCCTCACCTGTCCTTTGCCCTCTGTTCCTAGATTAGGGTACGCCCTCAGTACCCTGTTATCGGCGTCGAAATTCTTAATACCCCCCGCCTTGCTCCCACCGGGCATGTAGCTGTTCTCAGTCCCGAAGAAATCCAGCAAGAAAAGTTTACCAGGGTCAATAAAACTCCTCAATACCCAACCCTTACCAGCCCACGTCCACGGGTCAAAGATGTAGACGTCGTACACACCGTTTCTACCCTTCATCTCCATCTCCTCGTCGCTTGATGCGATGTCCATGATAGGATCCCATATATCTATTAGGGCGCTCGTAAGGCATTTACGTACTAGGATCTCACCAGCTGCAATGAGGGCGAGGAGCGAAGGGCGACGAGCGAAGCGACGAGTGAAAGGTTGTTAGTTAAGTGGGTAGGCGGTACGTTGCACTTACTTTCGCTTCGCTCCAGCCGTCGCTCAATCTCAATCTCACCTGGACCACCCTTTGAGGCAGAGGTTGTGTACTGGGATAGGGAATCCATCGTGAATATGAGAACTCGCTTACGATGAGCGCGTTCAACTTCTGATCCGGTGTTTGATTGAGGTACTACTGGGATGTTTGGTCGTTTCGGAGGCGGTAAATTATTTACTGGAACGCTGCCGCTTGGGGTTGATGTTGACGATGATATTTCAGGACGATTCACCGGTGGGTAATTTTTTCGAGGGGGTTGGGGAGGAGGAGGGGGGATTACGATACCATCTTGAGGGAAGTAGTGTGGGAAGTAGCAAGGGAAGGAGCGACAAGCAGAAGATGGTTGTTAGTTATAGTACTGTACGGTATGCAGATGTCGCCCTCCCCTAGCCCTCAATGCTCAACTTTACCCCCTTACCGACTCCCATCCCCCCCCCCCCCCCCCCCCCCCCCCCCCCCCCTCCACCCCACCCCCCACCACCC
>Ga0115006_10004035_pt1 | contig 10155 bp, 11 predicted proteins | sample ArcOceMetagenome_3_FD_88943 | JGI IMG/M metagenome (GOLD analysis project Ga0115006, IMG submission 88943) | Marine eukaryotic phytoplankton communities from Arctic Ocean - Arctic Ocean- Svalbard ARC20M Metagenome | ecosystem: Environmental > Aquatic > Marine > Oceanic | place: Arctic Ocean...
CCATGTTAATCTCCGGTTCCGCGCCTCTCCGCCCTTCAACCTTTGTCTGGCTTTCCTGCATCCTTCCAGGAACGTCCATTATCGAGGGTTACGGCCTCACAGAGACTACCGGCGGAGTGACCGTGGCTCGCCCCGGGGAAGGAACGGCAGGCTGCGTAGGAGGTGCTGTGAACGGGGTGGAGGTGAGGATCGTCAAGGTCGACGGCGTCGAGAAGGGCGGCGAGATCGAGGTCAGGGGAGACAACGTTATAGATGGGTACTACGTGAAGGGGGGGTGCGTCAAGAGTATCAAGGACGAACAGGGCTGGTTCAAAACTGGTGATGTCGGAGTTTTCGAGGGGGGCGGACTGAGGATTCTTGACAGGATCAAGAACTGCTTCAAGCTGCAACAGGGGGAGTTCGTTAGCGCTGAGAAGGTGGAGGCGATTATTTTGGGTGTGCAGGAGGTAGACCAATGTCTAGTGTACGGAGACGGAACGAGGGATTGGTTGGTCGTTGTAGTCGTTCTCGCTGAGGGCCACGAAGGAGTCAACAGGGAGGAACTGAGGGAGAAGGTTATTTCCAACTGCAGAGGCGCAAAGCTGAACGGATTCGAGGTTCCGAGGGAGGTAATAGTCGCAGCGGAAGCATGGACTCCAGACAACAAGTTCACGACGCCCACTTTCAAGATTGTAAGGAACAAAGTCAAGAAGAAGTACATGGGTGACATTGAGGAGGCGTACCGTCGGGGTGGGAGCCGGTCTAAATTGTAGGTTGAGTTTATTTGCTATAGATTCAGGGTTATGTTTTAGTTCCAAGCTGGAAGACTCCATCGTCACGACGCTCCATTCTAATCGCTTTTAGCTGGCAATTCGAGAATCTCTCATTCAACCCATTGTTCGTTCTTACGTTATCATGGTCGTTCATGAGCTTACGAAAGAATCCCCCATGGGCAACCACGGCGATCTCAGTCTCACTGCGACCCCACAAGTATTCGAGACATGTCAAGCCTGTGAGACGCGAGGAGCGTAGCGACGAGTGGAAGGGTTGTTAGTTATGTAGGAAGGTTGTATAATGCTTTTACTGTCGCTTCGCTTTCTCCATCCCTGTTCGCTTTGCTCCAGCCATCGCTTCGCTCCTTGCCTATTCCCACCTCGCCCCCTAACGCTATCGTCTCCCTCAAGCTCGTGCTCCGTCCACGACTCATCTTCTTCCGTAGTCAACCTACTGCAATCCCACGAAGGGTAAAGCTGCTCGATAACGGACTTCGTCCGTCTCTGGCCGTTTAATAAGAGACCATTGATCTCCCTTACTTCTTCTAGAATCAACCGTTTCGGTGAGAGAGGGCACAAAGAGGGAGGGAACACAAGGTTTGCAGTGTCGATGGCCCTCGAAAGCGGCGAGGCCACGACCAGCTGCAAATTCTTTGCAGCTTCTTCCACCTCACGTTTCATACTCGCGGCCTTGGCCTGCTCCTCCCCCTCGTCCGTCAAACAGGCATCCAGAGCATCGTCCGCCTTCATCTGCTTCATAAAATCCTCAAAACTACAACCAGCAGCACGCAATGGTTCAGCGCGTACATTATGAAGTGCCTGGCCGTGACGAAGGAAGTAGAGATTCTTAAATGAGCTCATAGGTCGTAACTTTGCTCCCCAGAATAGAGCAAAAAATAAAAATATTGAGAGCTGGTGATTAGAGGACATGCTATAAAAGACCTCTTACGGTATACAATGATTGGTAGCTACGGAGCACCGCTTCCTCGGCTGAAGAAGAAGAGGCTTCCCCGTGCACCTCCTCTCCAAGCATCATCAGCCATCCCTCTTTCCCCCCCGACTGTTGATAAAGTAGCCCAAGAACCTCCTCCTTCACCCACTCACTCTGACAGTTCATCTTCTTTGTCGGACAACGAGTTTAGACGTCATACTGCCCCGGCACGTCCAGTGAGGACTTTGTCTCCACCTGTTCAGGTCCAACCTCCAAAGACCACGGGGAATCAGTATTACAGGGATGATTCAGACTCTGATACCGACTCCGGCGCGTCTTCAGCATCGTCGATGTCGCCTCCACAGACGCCCTCCACGGCCCCACAGGGGACTCCTCCACCGATGAATTTCTTTGCCAAGTTGATGGAAACCCGGGACATGAATGCCACTCCTCCAACCAAGGGAATAGAGAGGGCAGAGTTCCTCAAGAAGTTATACCACAACTACTCGGAGTACAGTAGTCCGAAAAAACCAGACTCTAAACTTTTCAAGAGGCTTGCATCCCGGCACGAAAACGACCCTGATCGACCAAGCCCCTTCAACATGCTACCTCCCTCCCAGTTACTCAAGCTGCTCAAGAAGTGGCGGTTCAAGAGAGAGGATGTATACGACAACACGTGGGAGACCCCCGTATCGCCTTGGATCTATCGCAACACCCAGGCGAAAATGGCAGAGATGGAGAGGGAGAATGCGGAGCGTCAGGTGAGGCCAAGCGAGGAGCGAAGGACGGGAGGAGCGTATACTGCATAGCGCATTAACTAACAACCTTCTGCTCATCGTGTCGCTCCTCGCCCCGCTATTCGCTTCACTCATTGCAGCTAATGCTCATTGAGGACTTGGCAATGAGCGAGCTGATGAACAAGAAAAACAACCATGCGAGGATGGTGAACAATTTCTGTGACAAAGTTGCCAACTATCTTATTACCAAGGCCTTGCCGCCAATGTGGGTGAAGGTAGATGAGAGACAGAACGAGAAGATTGAGAACAATATAATGGCTAGGGTTGATGTGATGAGCAAGGTGGAAGAAAAACGATACAGGAAAGAACTGTGGGAGAAAAAGAATAGATTCTTGAGCCAAAAAAAGCTGGAGTACAAGAGATGGGTCAAGGGGGAGAAGAAGGCCGTGAAAATGTTTGAGGCGTTCAAGCAAACCAAGAAGCTAAGCATAGACTGGTACTGTGACAATCCAAAGTGCGAGCACAGAAACTTCAAGCTAGTATACGTTTGCGAGATATGTGGGACGAAGCACGACCCGAAGATGGACGAGGAGGTTGAAGATGCAGGGACGGGAGGCGCCAATAAGAACTTTTTCAGGAGGAGGGCAAGGAGGGCGGAGAAGCAACGCCTCGAGGATCTAGCTAACGCAATAACCAGCATAGTGAAGATTGACGACGGGTTGGCACAGAAAAACGTGGGAAAAATTGTGGATGGGATGGAGGAGGGGCCCGAAAACGCCAACGTCCAGGTCAAGGGAAGCGAGGCAATGGGAAGCTTGAGTTTGGACGGGAGGAGCAACGAGATTGTGCAGCTGGATGGCTTGAGACTAGTCATCGAGGCGATGGACAGATTCAATGGCAATGCTTATGTGCAGAGGGCAGCTTGCAAATTGCTTCTGAATATTTGTTTAGACAGGAATGGAGGAACGGACGGGATGCGGACGGCGTATAGGGCCGGCGTGATACCCGCTGTCGTTTCTGCAATGAACGATCTGCCTTTCGACAGCATTGTGCAGTGGACGGGGACTCAAATTTTCATGAGACTGTGCTTCGTCGACGAGGACTTTGGAAGAATGATCTGGAGGAGTGGGGGGCTGCTAAGCTTGCAAAAAGTTTGGACCCTTAGGAAGAGGTGGAGCGTGCAGAGAGTGTTCAGGAAGCAGGTGAGGGGGGGCGAGGAGCGAAGCGACAAGCTCGCAGCAACGATTTTGACGAGGAGAATCGCAAGAGCTTGGACTTCTTTTACAAGACGCACCTCCCTCTCCAATTACCGAAATAATCCCCACCATTGTCCTAACCACTTTCGCGATTCGCTTCACTCATCGCAGCTGAGCGCCGCAATCCACCACGTTCAGTCTTTCGCCCAGGGGGGAAGCAGGTACAATGGAGGAGACAGAAAGACTTTGACGAGTGCAAGCAGTCTCGGGAGCGTGAGCAGCTTCGCGTACAGCATGGGGGCGGACGACGAGGAAATCAGCAAGAGCAGGGCGGAGAGTGCAGTGTCGGTCAAGGGGGCACTTGAGGAACAGGTTGGAGAGGACGACCTGGCCGAGCTGAGCGAGGACGAGGACGAGATCTTGATCGACCAGAAGATCAGGTCGAACATCACGAGTTTGCTTGTGAAGAAGGGGTGGAGGGTCGGAAGGCACCCTTTCGTCCCCGAGTGCATGGACAACTTGTTCAGCAGCCAGAAAGAGTTTGACTTGCACAGGCTTGACGAAATGACCAAGCTTTACGTTCCTAGTAGAGGGAACAGTAGACAGGGCAGCAGAGGGGGCAGTAGAGGTGGGAGCAGGGGTGGAAGCAGGGTTGGCGGGAGTAGAGGAGGGAGCAGAGGGGGGAGTAGAGGCGTTGGTAGCAGAGCCAGCTCGTCACGTGCTCCAAGTACCGAGGGCGGTTCCCGTTCTGGCACCCCCTTCTTCGAGCCTGTGAACCCAGAACTGAAGGAGGATGAGAGACCAATGACTCAGGATAGGCCAGTTAGGTGGAACGAGAACGCGGGGGTTTACGTGCTTTCGGACGGGAGGGAGAAAATCAAAGATGATGGAACTCATGTGAGTCCGGTGGTGAGCAGAGCGGGGAGCAGGGTTGGGAACAGGGTTGGGAGCAGGGTTGGGAGCAGAGAAGACAGTCGTGGAGGCAGTCGAGGAGACAGTCGGGGAGGCAGTCGGGGAGACAGCAGGGGAAGGAACAGGGAGGAACCCAAGGTTGTCGACTCCGTACAGCCTAGTGGCAAAACATTCGACGCGCTAGGCGCTTCTGTACCGATACCTAAGCAGACCGTCAACATGAAGGACTTCATGTCGGAATTTTCTTTCGCGGAGGATCCTGGCTCGGGAGGGGTCGAGGAGCAGGAAGAGGAAGAGCAAGGAAACGCTTTGGTTTTGGGGGGAGGAAAACCGATGAGCCCAGGAGGGTTGGGACAACTACCGAGGAGCGCGCTGAGGAGAAAATCGAGCTTCGCGCTCAAGAGCGCCGGGGGAGGAGTAGGCCCCTTGGAGGACTTCAATAGACCCCTCAGTAAGGTTAGTTTCAGGCTTCCCATAGGGGGGACAGGAACGGGGGAGGAGGGTGGGAATGGATCACCGGCTGGGTCTGAGAAAAGCGGGGGGCTGAGCTTCCGTCTCGGTTCGCCACTCGGTTCACCCTTGAGGTCGCCAGACGGCTTCAGTTCCCCAAAGCTGAACTCAGCCGGCCACAGGATAGTATTCACGCCAATGGGGTACGACGAATTCCCGCTTGAACCGGCGGGGGGATCGCCAGGTTGGCAGCACAAGGTCGAAATTCCACTTGCGCTCAGCAGGGGCGGGATCATCGGGGAGGGCAGCAGGGGGGGGATGGGAACGCCTATGAGCGCTAGGGGGACGGGAGGAGGAGGAGGGGGAGGAGGATTCAAGCTACCAATCGTGCCTTGGGATGATTAAAATGTTGTTGTTTTTATGAAGACAGTAGTAGTTCCATTAGACAAGCCCGCCAAGGCTCATTCCGTCGCTCAAGATACCGGTACTCATCCTTCTATCGCTTGCTTTCTCATTAGACGAGACCGCCCAAACTCACCCCCTCTGAAAGCGTTCCAGAGCTCAGCCTTCTATCGCTCTGTATCCTTGCAAGATTAGGTTGAACGCCTGATGAAAGATGCTGCAAGTGGATGTCATTATTCTTAAGCAGAGTTGTTGCTTCAATGAAGAGGACACCAGCTAAGCTCGCAAACCCAACCAGGCCAATAATCTTGTTCGTTTCTTGAGGTGCACTTGCAACTCCAAGGGAACTGAGCAAGGACAAAGCACTCACTCCTCCAGCTGCCAGTAACACAATTTGAACCAATTCCTTCTTTTTCACGTCCAAACTTGCAAGGTGCTCTTTGGTCATCACCGTTACGTTTCTTACAGCCTTTGGCATAGCTAGAGTAAAGAGAGACTTTGCAGTACCGATTACTAAAAAGGTCGACAAATACAACACCGCCGTAGAGGTGTTTAGGCATAATTTGTCGTCTTCATTGTCGATCCAACACACAAGTACCTCGAACGTGAAGAATAACATCGTTGACAGGCATGCCGCTCCTTTCATCAGCAAGTTCAATAGAAATGTCGATAGTTCTGCCCTTGACAGATTTGCTAACGTCTTCCTCACGTCTAAAGCAATATTGAAACCCACAATGTAGAGCGGTATACTTATTATAATTGCTATCGTGTTAATAACCCGCAAACTTCTCATGTGACCAACCCAAGCAAGCATTTCGCACACAATCGCGAATTAACAGAAATGAGCAGAGAGAAAAATACGCTCATAAATTGCATCGTTCCTAAGAGGCTTCATTTCGATGCTCATTATGAAACTCAGGAGGACAATTGGTAAAATCATATTTGCGTACTCAAGTCCACGCCCCCAAGGATCTATTGCATAAGCGAAGTTCATCAGCATGTACATGATAGTGAACAAAACGCTCAGCTTTACCCAGAAATCTGCGACTTCGGTCACCTGCTCATCCTCAGTCTCCCTGCTGGTCTTGTCCTCTTCACTTGCTCTCATCAGCACTACAACTTCCGAGACAAACACAGCACCAATAGCACCTAGGCCAAAGTAACCAACAGCATGAATGGTTCTTGTGTTTGTTTGGTCAGCAGAGTTCATGAGACAAAAGAGGAACATTCCACTGGGAGGAGGAGCGTAGCGTTAGAAGGAATCAAGTCTACGAGCCCAAGCCACAATTCTGCGTTTTCCTCACCTTGCCCCCGTCAATGCGGACAAGAATCCATTGGTTTTGTGTCGCAATGTTACACCCTTCATTGTTGCAATCTTTCCCCAAGAGACCGTGTGGCTCCTTTTCTGCTTCTCCGACATTGCCCCTCCAACAATTGCAGTCAAAAAATAGGCGACAAGATACAGGCAGATGAACATACTGCACGTGATCTTATTTTCGCAGGCCTTAAACGATTGGTTCTGCGATGAGTGAAGCAAATCGCGGAGGGTTGGGATGATGGATGCGAAAACATGGAGGTGAGCAAGAGCTCCTCGCTCCAGCTCACCTCTATGATGCAGTTAAGAGCCTTGAATGTCACAAAGAGCATGCCCGAGATACCCCGGGTTGCGTTCTTGAGCAATATCTCTAACATAAAGGCGTTCAAATCTTCGTCATTCAGAGCAGCAACCATTTCACGGAACTTCAGGCCAAAGTGCCCAAGAACAAACAACATTATAATCCAGACCACGGCAAAAATAGCCTCTTTAACGCTCCCAAGTTGTAACTCTTTTGCAAATTCTGGAACCACCGCAGCAACAAAGCAAAAGTAGATTATCTTCTCAAACCTCTTCTCCCCACTATTTGGATCAGAAATGAACGCGATACCAAACAGCAACGTACCAAAAGGCACCATGAAGTACTGAATTGACTCCCAGTCTTTATTCAACGTCACTGCTCCAAGAATAGACCACATAGTATGCAAACAGGATGCGAATAAACCCGCAGCCTGAAAACCCCAATGAAGCTTCGACACGGGTCGCAAAGCCTTCTCCTCTGCAACAACCCCCCCCTTTGCCTCATCTTCCTCTGCCTCCTGGAGCTCCCTAGTCTCCCGGTCCATCGCCTTCCACGACCAAAGGCCCATGATAAATAGCAGGAGCGTTCCAAGCGCACCGGCCACAATTAAAAAGGCTGCCTCCCCTTCGTTCATCTTTGCCCTTGTATTGTACTGAGCGAACAGGAAAAAAGCGCAGCACATTGCAGACGCTAGAACCACGACCTTGATTCCTTCCATCAACGTGAGGTCACCAGTAGCAAATTGTCTGAGGGAAACAATGTGCTGGTCCGTTATCCGTTTCGGGAATACGGCGGATAAGTTTGACATTGCAAAGTGCGTAAGGATAATACAAACTAAACCCGCCTGCCCGATCACGGTCCTATCGCAGACCTTAAGATCGTCAGAATTCTCGGTCCAGCACCTGATAGGATCAAGGGCGAAGAAAATAATTATTCCAACGAACATAAGGCTTGGCACGATGAGATGGTCAGTAAAAAACCTCGACAGCCGCTTCGCAGGAAGGCGGGCAACTCTCACTCTCATAAAGAGAAGGAGGTAAAATACTCCGATGCCCGTACATATTCGCAAGAGAGAGAATCCAAACCCTGTAAGGCTCGAATCGAAAAAAATTAGGCTCATGATATCGGGAAATGCCAAAACAAGGAATGCCTCGATAAGCAAAATAGTCCTATAGGCTACAGAATCGTTTCGAGGTTGGAGAAAGATGGAGATGATAAATGTTGAGTAAGTGATTGGACCAGCTATGTACAACCACCTGCCCCATACTTCTTCCTTCGTTGTGGCTCACATCACCAATGAGATTGGGAAAAGCGACGAACCAATAAACGTGATGAAAACGTAGACGTATGAGCATCTTTCGATGTAATGCTCCAAATTCCCCCCCGCCTCAGTCCCGCTTACGCTCAGCGGGACAGGATTATCTTCCTTGATCGTCGAATTGGGTGCAGATTGACGGGAAGGTACTGAAGTGGTTGCGATTGTCCCTCCTCTCCCTCTTCCCCCCCTCCCTCTTCTTCCTCCTCCTCCTCCTCCCAAGCTCCCTCCCCTCCCCTTCCTTGCAGGTCCAATCGCCATATTCTTCGAGCTCCCCCTCAAAAACCTGTAACTATCTGCCTTCATAAGGTAGTTCTGTATCCCCTCCCTTCCCCCCCCGTCCCCCACCCTGTCCCCACCACCACTATAACTCTCGGCGAGCATCTCGAGCTTGCTCTGGGACGCGGAAGGACCCCAGGTCTCCATATCAGGAGGCGCGGGAGCTGCACCTCCGACCAAACCCATCCCAATGACAGTTGCTGATCTCTCACGAGATGAGAGAGGGCGGATATCTCCACCTTCTGATTCAAAAGCATCCAAACCAGTGCGCACGACCGTTACATCCCGACCGTCTCGTTCAATGCCGTTATTTTCACCATGTTCTGTATCCTTCATAATTCAGCAGCAAAATGAGGACAAAAAGCAGTTTTTTCATCCTAAAATATTCTCCCTAGCACTTAAGCCCGCTTTACGCCCCACTCACGCCTTGGCAGCCATGATCTCATCGTCCTTATCGAATTTCCCCTTAACCCCCCTCTTCTTAAAGTCCTCCCAATACCACTTCAAGTCCCCCTCCAAGTTATCCTCCCCCCCCTCCCACCCAAGTTCCTCCACACTCTTACTAGGAACAACGTGAAAGTTGTTCTCTCGAAACGGAAAATCCCCCTTCCCAACCTCCCCGCTCTCATAATTGTAAACCTCCGCCTCGCACCCCGCAACCTTGGCGCACATTAAGGCAACCTCGTTGTACCCGTAAACTGTCTTGGCCCCGCAGTTGTAAACCCCAGGTTTCCCCTTCCCGCTCTTCACGCATTTCGCTAGAAGGTCTGCAACGTCTACCGCGTTGGTTAACGAAACCTTCTGTTCCCCCGATCCTGGTATCGGGAGGGGACGGTTGGACTGGAGACGGGTGAAGTACCAGTCGAGGTAACTGAACTTGTTTGCGAGAGGACCGTAGATGTACTGGGGACGGAAGGCGTAGAGGGGGGCGGAGATCGACGTAAGGGCGGCCTGGGGGGGAGGGGAACGAGAACGAAGCGAGCAAAGAAATTGTATGTTAGGTTTAAGGTTAGGTTAGGGGACGGGTTTACGTAACTTGCTTGTTTCCTCCACTTGCCCCTCCCCCGAATGCTTTCCCGTTCTCCCCCCCCTCGATCTGCTGGCTCGCTCTGCTGCCCTCCCCCTCTCCCTCACCTCGAACTTTGCCTGTCCCTTATCCTTAACCTTAAAATCCTCCCTCAAAGGCCCACATTCATCCCCCCCGAACCCCCCGGGGGGATTGTATATCCCCGCGCTACTAACGTACACGTACTTCTTTACGTTCTTAGCGAGTGAAACGAGCGCATCTGAGGTTGGGGTGCCGGGGGATTTCGTATAGTTGTCGATTACGTAATCATAGACCCCATCGCTTAGGCAGGAGGGGGGAATTGTCAGGTCAGAGACGACGATATCGACTTCTGAGAGTTTCGGGTGTGACGCGTAGGGCTCCTTTGTTAGGTCTGCTTCGGAATCCTGGAGGAGAGTCACTTTGTGTCCGGATTGGGAGAGCTTCATTGCAGTGTGGTAGCCGAGCTCGCCGTGACCGCCGCCTTTGTTCTGGAGTGGGGTGGGGGGGAAGGGGGGAG
>Ga0115006_10004036_pt1 | contig 10154 bp, 5 predicted proteins | sample ArcOceMetagenome_3_FD_88943 | JGI IMG/M metagenome (GOLD analysis project Ga0115006, IMG submission 88943) | Marine eukaryotic phytoplankton communities from Arctic Ocean - Arctic Ocean- Svalbard ARC20M Metagenome | ecosystem: Environmental > Aquatic > Marine > Oceanic | place: Arctic Ocean...
CTCGTGCCACGCGTGTCGACTCTTCTGCGGCTCGGGCGCCGTGCCCCCGCTGGGCCGCGCCCGAGGCGCGCGGTGGTGCCGACGAGTCATCGTCGGCTGCCATCCGCGGAGCCGCGACAGCCATCACCCGCCTTTGGCCGAGGCGCGTGTTCTCGGGCGGCTCGTCGCTCAGGTTGGGCGCACGACAGCGGCGCGCGAGCCCAGACGAAGGTGGCGGCAGCGTGCGAGGCACCAGCGGAGGTGCCGGGCCCGATGACGGTGGAGGTGCTCGCGGCGCAGCAGCGCTCGGAGCGGCGCGAGACGGGCGTGGCGCAGCAGTGCACGGACGCTCGAGCAGCTGGTGCAGCCTGCAGGCGGTGGTGTCGGCTCGGCTGACGCGGCAGGCGGTCGAGGGCGCGGCGCGTGTGGGAGTGCACGAATGTGGCCGCGTGCATCGTTGACGACGCCGCGCTCGCCTTTTTGTTGGCTGCGCGCGCTGCTGCTGCTGCTCGTCGCCAGCGGCCATCTAGCCTCGGGTTCGTTGTTGTGCGAGAGTCTCTCTCTCTTTTTGGCCGAATTTGCAACATGGCGTGAAGCCGGCCACCACTATGGTACACCGCGTATGCGCGCGGTGGAAGAAAGCAGCACTTGGGAGGGTGACATCACCACGATGACTTTAGAAGGGCCATTTACAGAGGAGGTGAAAATTGTACTATCGCAGAGTCTGAGTGCGAGTGCCATGGCGAGTGCATATGCACGCGGAGCTAAACAGCGATGCGTGATGGTCTTCTTCCCCCACATGTGCAGATGCATAGACAGAGATTACATACTCCCTGACGCTCTTCTATCCGAGTAGTCATGCACTGAAGATGACACAGACATCTTGAACTCACCAATGTAGCGACTACAACCAAAGCCAGATGTACACAGCGATCCAACGGCGCGCGCGCCTGCATGCGTCGCGCAAGTCTCTGCCAACCGCGCCGACACGCGCGAGGCCGTTGGAGAGCATGCGATCGCTCAAGGCCCATGCGCCACCGCAGGCGAAGCCGCTGCCGCAGGTAGCGACCATAGCGACACCCGCACATGAGCGTCCGATTCTGACGAGAAACGGGCTCGCCGCGGAAACACCGATGTTGGACCCCACGAGAAGCGACTACAAACTCAACCGGGAGGGCACCCATCGGGCTGGTGTCACGCAGCTTCCCGACGGCTACATTCTGCGATGCCTCGCCAGCCAGGGTTCTGGCTGCAGCCATGGTGGTCTGGACGTCATCTACCCCAAGACCGGAACGGGTCAGCTGTGGTGGGACATTGGCCAGTTCGGGTACGAGGTGCGAGTGGGGCACGTCTTTCCGCGCTCCGACGATGCCGTCGTGGTGATCCCGTCGTTCCTGGCCCGCTACCCACAGTACACCTTCAGCTTCGGCGGCAGGGCGACGCCTCTTCCCGGGCGTGAGTCAAAAGAGTTCAATCCACCATTGATCCTGCGAGACCCGCAAGACGGCTTCAAGATCGTGCGGGCGTGGAACTTCAAGATGACGTCCAGTTGGCACGGATACAAGTTCGCCGTCAGCCTCCCCCGAGCAGCAGTCGGGCACTGGCTCTCTCTCACCATTGCATTGGGCCACGACGAGGGCCAGTTCGTCTTCGACGACTTTTCGCTCATCAAGGGCCTGCCAATGTCGCCGCCGCCGCCACCGCCCGCCATCGTGGAATCGATGACTCTGCTCGACGTCGATTTCGAGCACATGCGCCCCGGCGACGTGACGCACCATTTCTCCGGTGGTGGCGCGGCACATGTGATTCCGCAGCACCCCTCCGCCGCGCGCGAGGGGCCCTTCGGCATGCTCGTCGAGGTGACGCGCGCCTTCCGGGACGAGTGCATCGCGCAGATCTCGTTCCGATCGTTCGACGTGCCTGGCGGCATCCTTGGGTACACGATCAGCTTCTGGGCACGAATCAAAAGCGAGCAAGATGGCCCGCCGCCCAAGCTGGTCATACGCGATCTGACCGACAACACCACGCTTCGCTTTGGCTACGTCAAGCTCGAGCCGCCAAAATGGAAGCTCTTCGCCATCCCGATGGAGGTGCTGCCAGCAGGTCAGGGCCACACCCACATGGCCAGCCTGTGCATCGGGCAGAGCCTGGCCGTCTACAACTTTGACGATATCAGGGTGACGAGCTGGGCCGCACCGCCACCGCCGCCAATGCATCCGCCCAGCCCGGCGCCGCGACCTCCGCCACCGCCGTCTCCACCTCCTCCTCCCTCGCCCAGCCGCCCTCCGAGATCGCCGCCTCCATCTCCTCCACCCTCGCGGCCACCGCCTCGTCCCCCGCCTCCGCCACCACCCTCTGCGCCGCCGGCCCCACCCTCGCCACCGCCGTCTCCTCCTTGGCCACCGCCACCACCACCGACCGAGCTCGCGCTGCTCATGAGCTCCAAGATGGGCAACGCCGCAGACGCCATCGCTTCCAGCCTGCTTGCGGCGTCACCGCCGCCGCCCCCGCCGCCAGTGATTCGCATGCGGTTCCACGCACGGTCGCCGCCAAAGGCGCCATCAGCGCCGCCACCATCGGAGGACGAGGACGAGCATGGCGGCAAGAGGCACGGCGGCGGCAAGAGGCACGGCAAGGGGAGCCATGCCGACCCCGCCAGCGAGGAGACGGGGTCGCCGCCACCACCCTTGATGTCGCCACCCCCGCCGCCGCCGCCGCCGCCGCCATCGATGTCGCCACCGCCACCACCGTCGCCACCGCCACCGCCATCGACGTCGCCACCGCCGCCACCGCCGCCGCCGCCGCCGCCGCCGCCGCTGCCCTCGTCGCCTTCGAACGGTGGCCACGGCAAAGGCCACGGCAAAGGCAAGGCACATGCACATGCTGCCCAGGCGGCGGCCGCAGCATCCAAGGAAGAGGAGGCACACGCAGAGGAGTTGCCGCCGCCGCCGCCGCCTACGCCGCCGCCAGCGGATGGCAAGCAGACGTTGCGCGTGACGGTGCCGGAGGGCGCGGCGGGGGGGCAGCCGCTGCGCGTGCAGACACCCAGCGGCCTCATGCAGATCACCGTGCCCGACGGCCTGAAGCCAGGCGACCAGCTGGACATCCAGGTGCCATTCTGGCACGCGACGTCGCCGCCGGGCGCTCCTCCAGGCGCGCACGCCAAGGGCAAGGGGCACTCGTCGAAGCAGAAGGACGACCACGCGAGTTAGACGGCCACACGTTTGTCGGTCCACGTGTGGGTACGCGGCGCGCATGTGGAGGCACACTTGGCCCCTGATAAGCTATATCATTTTTTGTGTCTCACCGTATATCATCAAGGCACTTCAGCCGCCCTCGATGGTTCTGGCACGGACGCCGAGTGTGGCTGCGTGCTGAGAGTGCACCCACACTCGCCGGCCGTGCCAGAGTGGACGGCGCACGACACCCAACAGAGGGTTGGTGTCGTGCGCCGTCCGGAGAGAGAGCAGCCAATAGCATTGACGGTGGTCGGCGTATGTGCGTGTGTGCGTGTGTGCGTGCGGGGATTAGCCGAACGAGAGATGCCGGGACGTGCTGAGCGTCGACTGCGGCTCGCTGGAGAAGTCGAGCTGTCTGCGTGTGGGTTCATCGGCGCTGCCAGACTGCGCCGTCCGTCTCCTCGTGGCCTTGCGTGGCGCGTGCCGCGGCGGGGAGCCGTGAGCGGGGTCTGCGATCATGCGGCGGCCCGGGGGCGACGTCGAGGGCTGATGGTCCATGGTCGCTTCGTTTGAAAAAAGCATGCAGCGTTGCGTGCCCTGGTTAGCCCCAAGCCCCTAATCGGGGCCATGTCACACACAAACACAGTAGCGTGCGTGAGCTGTTTACCCTGTTTACGCTGTAAGCTTACCTCAACTACACACCTCGAACCCCTTGCCGAAGCACAGAATCCAGATTCACTAGAGCAGGACCCGGTTTGTGGCCCGGGTGCCGTCTAGAAAGCCACCGGGAAAGCCAACAGCACATCGACCCTGGTCTTCTTTAGATCGGCGTGCCAGCGTCGCTGGTTTGTCAAAATTTCAAAACTCGGGCTCCAGACGCCGGGATCCCAAGCACCTACGTATAGAAGCGCTGCGTCAAATGTCAGAGCCGCCTCTCTCCGCTCGCCTGCGCAACCCGCCGCTCTCGGCGCGGGCCCAGCAGTCCCGCGCGACGCCCCGCGCGACGCCGCGTGGCGGCTGGTGGGCTAACATGCAGCGCTCCGCCGACCACGGCGCCCGCGTCCGCGGCGAGTGCCACGGCGTCCGGAGCGGCGCCGTGCTGGGCACGCCGCGCCGGCAGCCGATGACCGCACGCGCCGACATGGAGACGCCCAAGCGGCCCCGCTCCGGCGGCGCCGAGAACCCGCCTGACAACGGCGCCAGCCTGGGCCTGGGCACGTTCAAGCTGCAGCGCGGCATTGCGACGCTGCTCGTGGGTGCGGGCGCGCAGGAGGACATCCACGTGGTCAAGGGCGCGTCGCGCGTCGGCCTGGCACTGTTTCACGAGCTCCCCGAGCGCGCCGTCGTGCGCCTCGTCCACCCCGGCAGCGCCGCGGCCCTCTCGGAGATTGGCATGTTCGACGAGATCCTGCAGGTCAACGACGAGGCCGCCACCTCGGCGCAGCACGCGGTCGGCCTGATCCGCGACGCCGAGCCGGGGCTGCTCAAGCTGCGCGTGCGCCGCTGCCCCCGCCGCCTCGTGCGCGCGGCGGCCACACTGCAGCGCGCGTGGCTGCGCGCGCTTTTCGCCCAATTTGGGCTGCAGCGCGCGACGCTCCACAAGCCGTCGCGCGACGCGCGGCTGGGCGTGAGCTTCTCGTCGCGGCTCACGCGCTCGGCGGTGATCGAGAAGGTGAGCGCCGGCGGCCTCGCCGCCGGCGTCGTGGCGACCGGCGACCGGATCTGCTCGATCGACGGCGCGCGGTGCGACTCGCCGTCGGTCGTGGCGCACCTGCTTCGCGAGAGCGACGGCGAGATCTCGCTGCTCGTGCAGCGCGCGACGCACGTCGATCCGCAGGCGCTGCGTGCCGAGGAGGCGGCGCAGTCGGCGGCCGAGGCGGCGGCCGAGGCCGAGGAGGCCGAGGCAGCGGCGGCGGCGGGCGACACGCGCGAGTACTCTCTGAACAGCGCGGGCGGCCGCTACGCTTCCGACGAGGACGGCGAGGACGGCGAGGACGACGAGGAGTTTGACGAGGACGACGAAGACGACGAGGAGGACGAGGAGGAGGAGGACGTCGACGCGGCCGACGGCGGCGCCTACTCGGCCGGGCTGCCGGAGCGTGGCGCGTGGGGGGTACCCCGCCCCGACCCGGTGAGCACCGGCGCGGGCTCGGCCAACTCGTCGGCGATGGCGACGCCCGACAAGCAGCAGGTCGTGCTCTCGGGCTTTGGCTCCGGTGGGCAGAGCGGCGGCGGCGCGACGACGCCAAAGCAGGTGCAGAAGCAGGGCTCGTGGCTCGATTGGCTCATCCAGAAGCGCGCTGTCACGGCGCCCGGCGAGATGGCGTCGCCGGCCATGCCGATGCAGCCCTCGCCACACGCGGGCGACGAGCGCGTCTAGGTCGGCCGCCGCGCGCTTCAGAGGGGGCCCATGACCCATGAGGGGACGGGATTTGGGGGCGACGGGGTGAGACTCAGATATGAGATGTGTGACATGAACGTTGTGTATGTGGTTTTTTTACTTTGTACTAGACGTAACTAACGGCTACAGCTTTAGAGACGAGCTACCCCGTCCCCCGCTCTGGCAAAAAGACGAGCATCCTCGATGCGCGCGTCGCCTCGTGCTCGGCGACCTCGGCGGCGTGGAGCTGCTGCAGCGCCTCGAGCATCGCCTCGGCCTGCGCGGCGCGCTTCTCGAGCGGCCGCACCTGCGCCGCCATCGTGGCGAGGCCGCGCTCGGCCGCCTCGAGCTGCCGGTGCGCCGTCGCGTTCTTCTGCGCCGCCTGCGCGAGCTGCTGCTCGGCGCGGTCGAGGTGCGCCTGGTTCTCGCGCTCGGCCGTCGCGCCGTCGCGCCGCAGCCCCTCGGCCTCGCGCCGCGCTTGCTCCGCCTCGGCCTGCACCGCGCGCAGCCGCGGCTCCCACACGCTTTGCGCCGCGCCGCGCGCCGCGTCGTTGGCGAACTCCGACTGGCCGAGCTGCCTCTGCAGCTGCGCCGCCTGCGCCGCCGCGGTGGCGCGTTGCATCGTCAGCTCGTACGTCGCGAGCTCCGACGCCGCCAGCTCCGCCCCGAGCGCCGCCACGCCGACGGCGAAGGCTTGCTTCTCGTGGCGCATGTCGCCGCTCGCCTTGAGCGCAAAGGCCTTGGTCTGCGTCACTTGCGTCGAGACGAGCGCCGCGCGCGCCTCGAGCGACGCCGCCGAGACGCGCAGCGCCATCTCGCGCGCCTCCTGTATCCTCTCCGCCTCGGCCTCGGCCCGCGCCAGCTTCTGCTCGGTTGCGAGCTTCGTCCGCTCCGCCTGCCGCTCCCTCAGCTGCTGCCGCTCGTACGCGGTGCGGCTCTGGTCCTCGAGCTGCGCCTGCAGCTGCTCGCGCACAATCTCGACCTCGCGCTCCGCCGCCTCGCTCGTCGCCTGCTCTCTCTGTGCCGCCCGGAACAGAAGCGTCTCCGCGTGCGAGATCACGGCGGCCGTCTCGGCCTCGGCCTCCTCCAGCTCGACTGCGAGCGCGTCCGTCGCCACCGTCGCCACCGCCGCCACCGCCTCCAACTCGCGGTTGACTCCGAGCAGGAACTGTTCCCGCTCAAAGGCCTTGAATCGCTCTCGCTCCTCCTTGTCGAGGTCGCGGCGAAGGCCGTGAATCACAGTCGCCGCCTCCGCCACCACTCGCAGCAGCGCCGCCTCAAGCCCGTCGCTTTCCTCGCGCGCCGAGGCCACCTCCGCCTCACACACCTGCAGCGCGGCGGCAAACGCGTTCTCGAGGCGATGCGTCGCTACGGCCCTCTCGTGCAGAGCCTCCTCCGCCTCGCCCACGTCGCGCGCCAGGGTCGCGCCGCGATCACGCAGCTCCTTGACCTCCCTCTGGAGCGTGTCGAGGTCGCCGTAAGCCTCGGCGAGTCTGATCTTCTGCTCGAGCTTCTCTCGGCTCCATTCCTGCCTCACCGCACGCACCTGCCCCGCGCAGATCGCCTCCAGCCCATCCGACATGGCGCGCAGCTCCGCATTCTCGCGCTCGAGCCTCTCGCGCTCGGCCGTCAGCTCGAGCTTCGCCGTCTGTTTGTCGACTTCGTGTGCGACGCGAGACGCCGTCAGCTCCGATCGCATCTGCGCGATCGCCGCCTCCTTCTCGCCACGCAGCCGCGCCTCGACGAGAGACCACTCCGAGCGCGTCGCCGCCGTCGCCTCCTGCGCCGCATCCAGCTGCCGCTCGTACTTTTGCCGCTGCTCGAGCAGATTCGCCTCCGCCGTCGCCGAACGCGCCGCGTGCGCCTCCGCCGTCGCCTCGGCCACCGCCAGCAGCTCTCTCACCTGCGTCACCTGCTCCCCCGCCTCGCGCCTCGCCACATCGAGCGTCGCCTCCGCCTTGGCACGCGCCTGCTGCTGCGTGTTCGCCTCGCGCCGCATCGCGTTGAGCGTCGCCTCCTGCTCCGCCCGCGCCGCCGCGAACCGCGCCTCGGTCGCGCGCTCCGCCTCCCTCGCCACCACGTCGTGCGCCCCCCTCGCCTCCGCCAGAGTCCCCTGGAGGTGCACGAGCTCCCGCTGCCACTCGTCGTGCAGCTTGGCGTGCCGCGCGCTGCTCCCCTTGTACTGCGCCTCCGCCTCGTCCTTCTCCCGCGTCGCCTTGACCCTCGCCGCCTCGGCACGATCACGCTCGAGCGCCATCGCCTCTCCCTCCACCTCTGCCGCCTGCTGCGCCTGCTGCGCCGCTCCCAGCGCGTGTCTCAGCCGATGCGCCTCGACGTTGTCGACCTTCTGCTGCTGCGACGCCGCGTCGATCTGCGCCTCCTGCGTCGCAAGCTTGGCGTTCGCCTCGCCCAGCTGCTGCGCCGTCGTCCTCCCCGCCGCCTCGAGCTCGTTGAGCCGTTGCCGCAGCTGGTTGTCGCTCTTGGACGTACTGGAGACGTGGTGCTCTAGCCTCCTCGCCTCTCCCGCCTGCTGCGCCAGCCTTCCCGCCTCGAGCGAGCGCATCTGCGCCGCGTGCTGCTGCCTCAGCTCCTCCGCCTCGCCGCTCAGCCGCGCCACCGCCGCGCGATGCTTCTGCCTCTCGCGCTCGAGCTGCAGGCCATGCGCCTCGGTGGCGTCGTTGAGCTTGGCCACCGCCGCGCCCAGCTCGTCCCTCGCCCGCGCCGCCGTCGCCTGCGCCTCCCGCACTACCTTGCTCGCGTGGCGGGAGAGGTCGGCGCGGCTCGCCGCCTCCGCCGCGTCGAGCCCCTCGAGCTCCCTCAGCAAGCTCTCCGTCTGCGCCTTGGCCACCGCCGCCGCTTGCCTCTCGTCGCCGCGCTGCTTGCGCAGCCGCGTCATCGTCCCGTCCGCCTCCTCGAGCGCGCGCAGCTGCTCCGCCGCGAGCTGCTGCATGCGGCTGTCGGCCGCGCGCCTTGATGCGCCCTCTCCCTCCTTGAGCCGCTTGAGAACGTCGGCGTGCCGCGACTCGATCCTTGCCGCCTCGGCATCCGCCTGCGCCTGCACCGTCGCCAGCGCTCCTTTGGTCGTCTCGAGCTCGCGAGTCAGGCTCTGTGCCTCTCCCACCTTGGCCTCGAGCATCCCCTCGACACGCGCCTGGTTGGTCGCCGCCGTCACGCGCGCCTGCTCGCTCGCGTCCAGCTTGCGCCGCAGCTCCGCCGTCTCCGCTAGCCTCTGCTCCTGCAGCGTCGCCAGCGCCTCCTCGTGCGACTCGCGCGCCGCCGCCACCGCCACCGCCTTCTCGTCACGCGCCTGCTGCGCCTCGCGCGCCGCCGCCGCCGCCGCCGCCTCGGCCGCCGAGAGCACCGACGCCCCCTTCGACCCCTCCAGCCCCTCGGGCGGCACGCGCGCCTGCAGCTGCCGCACCTGCCGCCGAGACGCGCCGAGCTCCGCCTCCGCCGCGCCGAGCTGTCGCCTCAGCTGCTCGAGCTGCGCCGCGAGCTCCTCGGCCGCCTCGCCCGCGCCCGTCTGGGTGGGAGCCACCCGGCCTCCCACACGCGACGCCTCCTTCACCCGGGCGGGCGGCGCCGCCTTTGTCCTGGGCGCGCCGGCGCTCGCGCCCGCGGCGGCGGCGGCGGCCGGGCCCGCAGTGGCGACAATGTCGGAACGCAGCCGTGCCAGCTCGGCCCGCTCCATCTCGCCGTGCTGCTCGAGCGCGCGCCGTGCCTCTGCAGCCGCCATCTTGGCGCCGTGCAGCTCGGCCTTGAGCGAGGCGACCGACTTCTCGAGCAGCTGGATCTGCTGGCCCTGCGCCTCGCTCGCAGTCGACGCGAGCGCAGCGGCGAACCACTGGGCTATCGCCTCGGGGTCCGTGCCACTGAGTGGCTTGCCACTCAGCTCGAGGATCTGGTCGCGCAGCTTCACCTGCTCGTTGAGCAGGATCCCGACGTCCTGCGTGTGGCGCTCTCGCAGCTTGGCAGCGTCGCTCTGCATCGAAAACTTCAGCCGTGCTATCTCCTCCTCGTAGTCCCACCATGGTCGGGGTTTGGTCGGTTTGTTGGGAGGCTTGGCCGACGGCCTGCCCGTCGCGCTCGGCGGGACGGACGACGCGGTCGACCTGGCTGGGCTTGTCCGCATTGAAAACAGGCCCAAAGTCTTGTGTCTTGACGCAGGTGTTTCAACTCTCCGACTTCAACCGACCTCACGACCGCTACGAGCGGGCGCCGACCCGCGGCCGCCCTAGTGCAGGGCCCTGGGTAATCGCTGGCAAACGCGTCGCCTCAATAGCCTCAATAGGCTGGTTCGGGATCAGTGAGAGAGAGGATCAGTGTATCCCCGCGTGGTGGGCCCTCCTGACCGGCGGCTTAGGCAAAGCAATGATCTAAAGTATCTAAAGTATCTAAGCGAGCTATGAAGTACAACAAGAGTGAAAGCACGCTAAACAGGCCAGTAGTAGCCGATCTACAGTATCTACAGTATCTGGCTGAGCTCCGCTTGACGAGCGAGACAACGCATGCGTTGGCTTCCGGCGCCGGGACGCGCTCGCATGAGCGTGCGCTTTCGCCCCGTCGCCCTCATGGTGCACACGCGTCACTCATCCCACCAAGCAGAGAGACCTCAG
>Ga0115006_10004038_pt1 | contig 10153 bp, 5 predicted proteins | sample ArcOceMetagenome_3_FD_88943 | JGI IMG/M metagenome (GOLD analysis project Ga0115006, IMG submission 88943) | Marine eukaryotic phytoplankton communities from Arctic Ocean - Arctic Ocean- Svalbard ARC20M Metagenome | ecosystem: Environmental > Aquatic > Marine > Oceanic | place: Arctic Ocean...
GAGGGATGGGATAGCGGCATGGGCATCCAAGGCACCATGCGCGCGGTTGAGCTACTGGTCTGTCTGTCGGTCGATCTGTCGGTTCTGCAGCTCGGCGCGCATGCGACGAGCGGGTCCGTGCTGCAGATGGCCATCTCCGGCGCGCGGGCAGGCGGGATGAGCGGACCATGGGATGGTGAAGAATGGGATAATGAATGCGATGTCGTTGCTCAAAGGATAGCGCACGCGCTGGATCCCTTGGCTGCCTGGTTGAGCGGTGGCGCGTCGGAGCCCGCGACGGGCGCCGCGGCGGAGTCGGTCGCTGCCGGCAGGTCGGAGGCGCGGCGGCTCTTCGACGGCGGCACGTTCGACGGGCGGCTGTTGGCACCGGACGACGAGGCGCCGGTGGAGGAGGGCGTTGAGAGCTGAGGCATCGGCCGCAGCTGCGCCGGCGAGGTGATCGCTAGGCTGATCGGCGAGAGCGGGTATGCGGCGCCGGCGGCGCCGGCGGCCTGCACTGCGGTGCGGCGCTGCAGCGTGACGACGCGCTTGTGCGTGTCGGGCGTGAGCGCCATCTGCACAGAGACGTAGTAGCGCAGCCCGCCCGTCTCGTCAAAGGACGGGTGGAGCGTCAGGCAGTTCCAGAAGCCCTGCCCGAGCCGCGTCCGGTTGTACAGCGTCGCGCGCACGCCGCGCGACGCGCGCACGGCCTCGCCGAGCGCCGCGACCGACGACGGGTCGGTGGCGTCGCACTGCAGCTTGCGGCAGTTGCGCCCGATCAGGTGGCGGCGGCCGTAGCCGCTCATGCGCACGATGCCCTCCGACATCCACACGAGCGGCATGTCGGCCATGTGGCGGTCGGCCATGCAGAAGCCGCACTCGGCGAAGGCGTGCAGCGCGCCCTCGAGCATCTCCTCCACCGCGCGCGCCTGCCGCGCGTGCAGCTGCTGCGCGGCGGAGGCGCCGACGTCGAGCTTCGACGTCTTGCGCTTGCGCTCGCCCTCCACCGCCGCCGCCGCCTCGCGCGTCCACGCGCCCGCGCCCGCGCCCTCCTTGCCCTTTCGCGAGAGCGGCGCGCCTTCCGTGGCGCTCCCAAACGCCTCCGTCAGGAAGGCGGGGTCCCAAGCGAAGAGGGTGCCGGTGGCGGTGGCCGAGGCGGGCGACGCGTCGGGCTCGTTGCCCTGCGACGGATCGGCCGAGAGGTCGACCGTCAGCACCGCGTGCGCCACGCGTCCCTCGTAGTGGAGCGGCGCCACCGCCACGAGCAGGAGCGCCGCACCACCTCCTCCTCCTCCTCCTCCTCCTCCTCCTCCTCCTCCGGCGGCGGCGCTGCGGCGGCGCAGCACGAGCGGCGCGGTGGCGGCGCGGCGCTCGCGGACGGCGGCGGCGAGCGCGTCGAGCGCCGAAGCCGCGTCCGGCTGCAGCTCGCCATCGACGCACGCGCGCAGGTGGCCGAGGACGTCGAGACCCAGCGCGGCGTGCTTGGTGGGCAGGTCGAGCGCCGACGCCAGCCCCGCCGAGCAGACCACGATCGGCAGCTTCGGAGCGTCCGGCAGCGGCGGCTGCGGCGGCGGCGGCGGCGCGCCCGGCCCTCCCTTTCCCGGCGTCGCGCCGCCGCCCTTGCCCTCCGAATGGTCGTCGAGGCAGACGGCGAAGCCGACGTCGGTGCAGACGGTCCCGAGCATCGAGAGGACCTTGTTCGTGTAGACGCGCTCCATGTCGCGCTGCGCCTCGCGCTCCTCCGGCGCCATCTGTTCGAGCGACTTGCCCCCCGCGAAGCCGCCGGCGGGCGTCGTCTCCGTCTCCTCCGCAAACGAGCCGTCGCCGAGCGACGCGTCGTCGTCGGCCACCGATGACTCGGCGAGCGAGCCGCGGTACCCCGGCTGCAGCTGGCGCACGATGGCCGCCTCGTCGTAGTAGCCCGCGTGGTCGCAGATCTTGCCCTCGCGGCAGATGTCGACGGCGATCCCCGTCATCAGCACCGGCTTGCCCGTCGCGGGCAGGTCGCGGTACTCGCCGTTGACGAGCGCGCGGTACGCACCCAGGTGGGTCGCCGTGAACGTCCACGACGTCACGACGCGCGTCGAGCTCGACGCCGCCACGTCGATCGCGTTGAGCTCGAGGATCTCAAACTGCTGGTCGGGGAAGGCCTGTCGGAAGAGCGCGCGGCGGTCGAGGTACTTCTCGATGCCACTGCGCGCGTCGTGCGCGCCGCCGCTGCCGCCGCCGCCCGCGCCGTCGTCGCCGTCTGCGCCGTGCAGCGGCGGCGGCTGCGTGCCCGCGGCGTTGAAGTCGAAGGATCGCGAGAAGAGCGAGGCCACCTTCTCGTCGGCAACCTCCTTGGCGTTGTACGACCACTCGAAGCGGTTGCGCACGAGCTGCTTGGCCTCCTCCGACTTGGTCGCGTCGGTGAACGAGACGGTGATCGCCGCGTGCCCCTCGTGCGACGGGTTCAGCGCCACCGAGTGCCCCGTGAGCGTCGCGGTGTTCTCGAGCTTGTACTGCAGGTGCAACGGCCGCTCGCGCCCCGCCACGCGCACCTGCAGCAGATGGTCGCCGCCGTCGCCCCCACCGGCCGACGGTCGCCGGGGGCTCGCGGCGGCTCCCATGTCGCCCCCCGTGAGGCTCGCGAGCATGCTGTTGAAGCCGCGCACAAAGGGCGGCAGCGTCTCGGGCACCACCGCGGGGAGCTGCGCCTCCTTTGAAGACGTCGACGCGTCGAGCAGCGCCAGCCCAAAGAGCAGGTGGCGCTGGCCGCGCGGCTGCCCCAGCAGCTCGGCGAGCGGGTTGGAGACGCGCCAGATCGTGCCGCTCGCCGTGAGCTCGAGCGCGAGCGCCGTGTTGGTCGACTTGTAAGTCGGGTCGATCATCGGGTTGTGGACCGACGGCGACGCCGCCGCCGCTGCGCCACTCTCCTCCTCGTCGTCGATGGAGCCGGAGCGCGACGACGTCATGACGCTGCCCGTCGCCGACGCGCCGAGCGAGCCGTCGCCGCCGACGGGCAGCGTCTTCACCGACGACCACGTCTTGCCAAACTCGCTCTGCAGCCGCTCCCTCTGCGCCTCAGCGCCGCCGCTGCCGCCGTTGAGGGCTGAGCGCATGTCGGGCGTCTCGGGCACGCCCATGCCGCCGCCGCCGCCGCCGCCGCCGCCGCCGCCCTCCTCCGCGTCCGACTCAAACGGCCGGAACGGCGCCGCCACCTCGCCGCGCAGCAGCGCCGCCCAGTCGAGAGGCGCGAACGCGACGCTCTCTCGCACGCTCGGCGTGTGCACGTACGCGCCAAACCACGGGTGGTCGCGCACGGCGAGGACGGCGCGCGAGCCGTTGGGCTGGCGCGAGAGCGCGTGCGGCGGGCCGAGCCGCTCGTCCGGGTCCTTCCGCATCAGCGCGACGACGTAGTTCTGCGCCTCTTCCGACATGACGCTCGGCATGATCGGGTCCTCCGACTGGATCATCCGCACGAGCGCCGCCATGTCGTCGGACGAGAACGGCCCGCGCCCCGTCATCATCTCGTACGTGAGGCAGCCGAGGCACCACCAGTCCAGCGCGAACGAGTACGGCTGGCCCGTCACCAGCTCCGGCGCCATGTACTCTGGCGTGCCGACCGTCGAGCCGCGTGTGTTCAGAGCGGGCTGCCCGTCGGCGTCCTGCATCTTCTTGGCGAAGCCAAAGTCGGTGATCTTGAGGTGGCCGTCGACGCCGACCATCACATTCTCTGGCTTCAGGTCGCGGTAGATGATCCCCTTTGAGTGCACGTGCTCGAGTGCCAGGCCCACCTCGGCCGAGTAGATGCGCGCCCAACTCTCGGGAAGCCGACGCTTCGACTCGATCAACGCAAACAGATCGCCGCCCCCCACAAAGTCCATCACGAGGTACAAGTGCGCGTCGTCCTGGAACGACGCGTGCAGGCAGACGATGTACGGATGGCGCTCGTCAGCTAGATCCTGCAGCACCTCCTTCTCCCAGATGGCATGCTGGACCGTCTTGGCACCTTTTGCCAGCAAGTGGCCCTTCCGGATGACCTTGACCGCGACGATCTCGGCGCTTTTTACGTTTCGCGCCATCATGACCCGCCCAAACTCACCCTCACCCTGCGTGCGTCGGAGGGTGGTGAGTGAAAGAGCAGTGAGGGTGGTGAGTGAGAGAGCAGTGAGCCCAGTCTGCAGACGCGAGCCGGCTGCGGCATCCGTGCGCATGGCTGCAGATGGATGGGGCGTTTCGATGGCTGCGGTCGCACCAGGAGCCCACAGAAGGCAAAGTTATTTACCGTCAGCTCCTCCGTCGACATCTCTGCCACCCAGCGAACCGCCGCTGCCAGCTTCTTGTAATTCGGAGTATCTCAGGTCAATGCGAATGCGCATCGGCAAAAAGCTCAGGCCTGCAACCGAGGGGTAAAACCACGTAAAATAGCGACTTACCTCAACCTGACATCACCCAAGGACGACCAAGATCCCGCTGCAGGACCGTTTGGGAACACCTTTCGCCGCCGTCCATGTTTTACGTGGCCACCCGGACTGGGTGTCTTTACAACTCTGGTCGGATCCCATTAGCTTCGGAGTAACGAATTGGCCCTTCGGCGGTGCATTCTCACGCAGCGCTGCTTCCCGCGGCTTTGAGGGCAAGCGCCAGGTAGCCGTGCCGCCAGTGGGTCAAGAGGAACGACTTGGTTCTGTTCGCGCCTTCGCCGCGGCGCTGGCCACCGCGGCGCTCAGCGGAGTGCCCCTCATCTCCGCATCGCTCAGCGCCTCGTGTGCCCTCGAGCAATGTCCGGCGAAGGGAGCAAGTCTCCCCGTTCGTGCGACTTCGCCAGCACGCCGATCGCCAAACCACCCACCATTCGTAAGCGAAGCATTTCCGGCAACCTCTCCGAAGGCAGTGGGACAAATCCAATCCGCCGTTTGTCCAACGTCAAGAAGCAGTCCGAGCAGTTCCTCAAGCTGAGGGCCAACATCATCAAGAACCAATCAACCTCTGTCGTGGACGGCAACAGAAACGCTGACCGTGTCCTGGGCTACCGAGTGCCGCGCGACTACCGCGAGACGAAGGCGAGAGACCAGGTGCGGCGCGGGTTGCTGAACGACGCACGCACGTACGGCTCGATCGACACCGTCCTCCGCATCGACAAGATCTCCCAGACAGTTCTCGCGCGGCTGCCACTCCACCCCGTGACGTACCTCGTCCTCGGCACGTGGCAGCAGAAGTCGAAGCTCCAGCCCATCATCACGCAAGGGAAGCAGCAAACCGACGGGCATCTGTCTCCTCTACACAGCCCACGCAGCGACGGCGGCACTGACCTACAATGGCCACATCACGAAGATTGAGACGCCGGACTACTACGGCGACTTCGGCATCCTCGTCACCTTCATGATCGTCTTCTACGTCGGCTACTGCTACGGGCGCTTCGAGCTGATGTTTGGGCAGGTCAAGCAGGGCATCAAGTGCATCTTCAACTGCTGCCTGATGGCACGCACGACATTCAAGAACAAAGAGAGCCTCTTCCACCTGTGGCGGTACCTGAACCTGCTACACGCGGCGGCCTACGTCTCCCTCACACCCACGTACAAGCGGGGCAACCTCTTCAACGCCTTCGTGGAGCAGCACGCGCTGCTCCTCGACACCAAGGTGCGCGCGCGCTTCGAGGAGTTGGTACCGCGCTCGTTCAGACGGAAACGACCCGCGGGTGGAGGTTCGTTTCCGTCCCCGGCCAAACGTCTAGCCTGTCAAACAAACGGCCAACCTGGCCAGGGACGAGGTACACAGCAGCGTGGGCGCAACGCCTCTAACAACATTACGGCGGCCGACGCGCTCACGACCAACTCGATGTGGTCCGCGTGCATGGTCTGGTCGCTCGAGACCATCGGCTACCGGTACAAATGTGGCGACTTCAGTGCCCCCATTCACCAGCAGATGACGAGGCTGATCAATGAGCTGAGCGACGCGCTGCACGAGCTCGAGCTGCTCGAGTACCAGGTGCTGCCGTACATCTACACGCACCTCGTCAGCCTCTCGTGCATGATTTATTTGGTCGCGTCTGCGTTCATCAAGGGCGCGCAGTGCGAGGTGGACGAGTCAAAGTTCACTTCCATCCTACTGCCGTCGTTGGCGGTGCTCCTACAGACGATCACCGTCATCGGCTTGCTGGAGATTGGCGCCATCCTGGCCAACCCGCTCTCCCCCGCCAAAGAGGCGTTCGCCATCTGCCACCTGCTCAACTTCACGTGCGCCAACTCGCTCTCCGTGGTCTCCATCGACGGTGCTCCGGCCATCGGTGGCACCGCCGAGGAGGCGAAGCACTTCGCCACCTCAACAGGGCGCGGTGCGTCAGTCCGCCACGCGACGGGCCGCATGTTTGAGGGCACAGAGTTGCCAGTTGAGGACGAGGACGACGTGGCGGAGCTGCGCCAGCTGCTCGCGATCCAGACGCAGCAGCTGCAGCACCAGCAGGCGGAGCTGCAACGCATGCAGACGTCCTCGTGCAGGTCCACGTCGCAGAAGGCTTCGACCCGAGGCGAGAGCCTGCGCAACGCGGGAGAGCTACGATCGTCACGGAAAAGATGCACTGAGAAGGCCGACGTCGACTCTGGTCCGGTCGGTATGCGGCGTTGCTTCTCGCCTAACGCGATGCCAGGTTTCAAAAGCCTGAGACCGCCCATCGGGCCGCACAACGCCTGCTCCGTCCGCGGGGAAGACAAGCCACGCCTCAACGACGAAGCCTACCTGGGCTCGTCGGCGCACTCGTCGCTGCGGTCCACGGCCGGTGACTCGGCGGCCTTCGGTAATGGCGATGCGGTCGCGCTCTTGTGCCAGCTCGACTCGGCTCCGATCGAGGAGCTCGCCAAGGTAGCGGCACTCCAGGCAGCGCAGCAGGAAGCACTCGAGGCGCAGCTCGCTGAGGAGAAGGTCCACCAGCAGCGTAGGGTGATCACTTCGGCGCTGCTCGGTCGCAAGCAGTCGCGGTCGACCATGACTGGCAGCGTGCGAAAGAGGATCACGCCCAGCGACGAACCGCTCGAGGAAGAGCCAAAGGCGGCTCTGGGCAGTGCTGCTTGCCAGATCGACACTTCCGCTGGCGGTGGAGGCGCCGCTGGGAGCGGCGGCGACGACGACGGTGTCGACTGCTGCGAGATGTCCGAGCTCGAGTCGGTTCGTTCTGTCCACGAGATGCAGGACGTGGACGTGGACCAGCAGCCCTCTGAATTTCCCGTCGGCGAGTCGGTTCGCTCTCACGAGACGGTCTCCACCGAGGAGGCTTTCGTCAACACGCACGCCGTCGAGTCGACAGGGTTGGATGACTCCATGCGGTCGCCTGGAGTTGCTGCGACCGCGAGCCAGAAGAAGCTGCTGATGCCGGTCGCCGGCTTCATGGAGTGAGACCTCCGTCCCTCATTTTGCTCTGATGCGAACTTAGGAATAGGTGCTGCGCACAACGCATGCCATGGAACGCATGATTCGCGTTTTATCTAAATAAATGAGCGCCCGACGGTTTAACAACATAAAAGGTGACAACCACCGCACGTAGGCAAACTTGGGAGCGCGTCAGCGTCAGCACCCAGCAGAATCGGCCGCTACACGCACCACGCAACAGCCATGGCTGGGTCCGGAGAAGTCATCGTCGTTCCTCGCAACTTCCGTCTGCTGGACGAACTGGAGAAGGCGGAGAAGGGGCACGGGGACATGACGGTGAGCCTTGGGCTCGTTGAGTCGGACGACGTCTACATGAGAAACTGGCAGTGCACCATGCTCGGGCCGATGGGCTCTCCGGTCGATAGTCGCATCATATCGTGCGCCATCCACACTGGGGACAGGTACCCCGACCAGCCGCCCGAGGTCCAGTTCCAAACCAAGGTCAACTTTCCGTTTGTGGTGAGCGCACAGCAGCCCCGCGTGAACCGCTGCCATCCCTCTACGCGCGCACTGACTTGACCCGGTCTGTTTGCAGGACGGGTCTGGCAAGGTGCTAGCGGGAAAATTCGAGTACATGTCGAAGTGGAACAGAGAGCACACCTTGTCCGGGCTGCTAAGCGCCCTCTCCAAGCAGATGGCAAAGCCAGAGTACCGGAAGCTGCCGCAGCCAGCCGAGGGCGTTACGTACTGATACGGCGAGGCGTCCACTCCTCACGCGCGCGCCCCGCCCTCCGATCAGCACACACGGGCGAGCCATCACTGGCAAGGAATCGCAGAAAAGGGCTGGTGACGAAGTGTATTGTTGAAGGATGCTGTGCGCGGGGCGCTGTACGTTTCGAGTCTCCCCACGAGGTCTCCCCCCGGCTGGTCGTGCAGACATGCAAACTAATTATTTACAGTAAACCGAAGCTTCATACAACGTGTCCTCCATGCTGCGAGATCCACAGACGTCACACCGACTACGTCAACCCTACTTTACGTCAACCCCACCGGCAACGCGACGCCCGCAGTCCACTCCGATGGGCATGCGACCCCCGGCTCGCAGCCAGAGAGTTCTGCAGAGGGAAGCCACCGATAGCGCGCATCGACGAGGCTCGGACGCACGCCGGCAGAGCCCACACGAGCCTCGCCCCCCCACGCGCGCGTCGCGTACGTGGCCGACGAGCACTCGAGCGTGTGTGCGCACCGGTGGCCGTCGCTCGTCGCGCCAAATATCGTGATGTGGCGTCCGTGGGCGACCAGCGGGGAGCCGAGCAGCGACACGCGCGGCTGCTCGCCGCCAGGCCAGCAGCGGGTCCACCGGGGCCAGGCATCGCCGGTGTAACGGAAGAGGGCGAACGTGTCGATGCCTCGCCCGGACGTGGCTCCGCCGCCTCCGCCCCCGCCGCCTCCACCTCCCTCGCCTCCTCCCTCACCTCCACCTCCCTCGCCGCCCTCGCCGCCAACCCCGCCGCCGCCGCCGCCGCCGCCGCCGCCGCCGCCGCCGCCGCCGCCGCCGTCGCCAACGTCGAGGAACGCATCAAAGCCGATGAGCAGCGCGTGCAGCTCCTCGGCGCACACGACGAGCTGCAGGCTGCACGCGCGCGCGTCAAGATGCTCCCACGGCACAGGCGCGACGAGCTCCCACGATCTCCCGTCGAAGCGCTCGACGCTCAGGTCGTACCGCCCGCCGCTCGCGCCGGGGCCGCCGAAGAAGTGCTCGTACTTCTGGACCGACTGTGCCGTCACGGCGGGCGGGCAGCCACCCGCGGCGTACAGGTAGCCGCCGTGCTCGCAGAGCGAGTGGTTGCACCGCTCGAGTCGCATCGGCTGGAGTGCTCCCCACGCGTCGCCGGCCGCGCCGTCACCGGGGCAGCCGAGGCCGCGCGTGCCGTCGCCGGGTTGCGGCGCGCGCCACAGCACGTGCGTGCCGCACGTGTACCGCCGCTGCAACGCGTTGTGCGCGTGGACGGGATGGCGGCGCAGGCACTCGCGTGCGCCGCCCGTGTGGAGGAGCGCTCCGTTGAGCGTGCCGAGGCAGCCCGAGACGGCGCATGCGCGCAGCCGCTCGTCCTCGCGCGGCGGCGGCGCGTCGATCCGCGTCCACGTGCCCGTCGACACGTCGAGGCGCGCGACGTGGGCGCGGCCCTCGGGCATCTGCGTCGCCGTGTCGCGGTACTCCCACTCCTGCTGCGCGCCAAGATGGTGGTCGACGTCGGACGTGACGTAGACGAAGCGGCCAACGGCGACCGCCGAGATCTCGTACTCGTGTGCCGCTGCCGGCAGCGGGCTGAGCGGCTCGAGCCGCCACGCTCCTGACACGACGCGGCACGCCATCTGCGGCTGCCCGCTCCCGCCCAAGAGGTAGATCTCGGCCATGTCGGCGAGCGTGCGCAGCGAGCTTCCCTGACGACGCATGTCATCGGTCAGCCCGTACGCTACCAGTCGACGCCTGCCGATCGAATCGCAGATGAGCCGGGTTGCGCGGCACAGCTGCGGCAGCTTCGGCCATTCCTCGATTGGGTGTACGCCCGGTTCGCCGTCTGCGCGCCACAACGAAGCAAGCAATCCGACGAGCTCCTGCGACTCGAAGATCTGCGAGGAGACCTGTGGGTCGATGTGTAGCCTGGACAGGCTCGACGCGAGGTTGGTGTCGTCGGCTGCTTGCGCCATTGAGGCTAACCTTGTTCGCAGACGCGCCGTGTTGGCAGCCTTCACGCGACTACGTTCAAGAGAAGCTGCTCCACGGACACACCCTAAACAGACACGACCTCCAGTTATAAAAATGCGA
>Ga0115006_10004040_pt1 | contig 10152 bp, 17 predicted proteins | sample ArcOceMetagenome_3_FD_88943 | JGI IMG/M metagenome (GOLD analysis project Ga0115006, IMG submission 88943) | Marine eukaryotic phytoplankton communities from Arctic Ocean - Arctic Ocean- Svalbard ARC20M Metagenome | ecosystem: Environmental > Aquatic > Marine > Oceanic | place: Arctic Ocean...
GGAACACACAGCGTGGGTCCACCCTGGCACCTAACCCTGACCCGCGTGGGGGTGCTGGACCCCCCTGCCATCGTGCTGCGCCTCCCCCCAGTCCTGAGGCCGCTACCTCCCTCCCTCCCCCTGGAGGGCCCCCAGGCGAGGGTTATCACTCTTAAAGCAGCCTCTTATACGGAGTAAAAATGACCTAGGAGGGGTCTGAGATGACGTTTTCCACTGTTATCAATAGTCACTCTTAGCATCGAGTGGGCGATTTTGATTCCCTGGGGTTGGGAATCGACGCTGCACACCACACACCTGCAGAGTCGCCGCGCGCGCCTCATGCTCCGCCGCCGCCGCCGCAGCCGTCGCCAGCCGCTCCTGTGTTGATGCCGATTCGGTGAGTGCGCGACCACGGAGACGAATCGGAAGCCGCCTCAACGACCCCACAGCTCCCTCAGCGCAGTGAAGTGGACCGTCAAGCAACTAACTGAGGACTGAAGGAACCGCACCTCGTGCGCCGCCGCCTCCGCCTGGTAGCGGCCTCGCTCCGCGTCGAGCCACTCGCTCTCACGCGCGTGCTCGGCCAGCTGCCCGCTCACCAGCTTGCAGCGCGCGCGTTGCTCCTCCAGCTCCGTTGTCCTCTGGTCGTTCGCCCCCACCGACTGCTCCAGCAGCCCCCGCAGGCGCAACTCCCTCAAACCTTCCATCTTGCTAGGATTGTGTTCGGTCGACGCTCCCACCCGTCAGCAGACTATACCACGGACCTGTTTTGTCAGCCGCCGCTCTTTGTCACCCGCCGCCCCCTCCGGCAAGTCGGCGAAGGGGCTCAGCGCGAGCTCTGGATGAGAACCACTCGCAGCGCGCTGCTGCTCGAGCTCCTCCAACAGCTTCGCTCGCTCCATCACCATCTCCATCTCACTCGCGCTCATCTGCAGCTCCCTGGACAGCTGCAGCGCCGTCTCCTGCCCCAACGACAACTCCAATACCTGCCTCTCCAACCCCTGCGACTGCGTCGGCTGGCTTTGCGCGGACTCCTTCTGCGATCGCTGCAGGGCCAGCTGCAACGTATCGTCGTCCATGTCCCACGGACCGTTTCCCACCACGCGCCCCGCCACGCGCTGCGGCTGCGCCCGCTCCATCGGTAGCGCGTCCGTCGCCAGTAGCTCGTCCTGCGTGGGTTGAGGTTTTGAAAGGTGTGTTATGGCGTTGTTGCCAAGAGACACCAGACACTCGGCCTGTGTCAGTTTTGGAAGCCTGTGGCCCCCCTTTCAGCGGCTCAAGCCGCCGATACACTTTGGCAGATTTCGTGCACGCACCAGCGCGGCGTCCGCATCTTCGTTGTTGCGGCGCAGCGCAAGCAGACACACATGCGGGTCGACGCGCTCCGGCGACATGCCCGTCTGCACCATGACGTCCATCACATACTGCAGCGCACCGTCCGCCTCCCGCGTCTGCGACTGAAGCTCAGCCGCCGGCGCGTGCGACGAGCTCCTTGGCTGCGAAACCCCAGCGCGCCATCTTAGCGGCGGTGTGAATTTCTGTTCACGAATTGATTGGACGTCTGAGACTCACCAGCGTTGCCCCACCGAAGACCAGCGGGGCGTCCGCGAGGTCGAGCGACGCGCGGAGCGTGGAGGAGGCGACGGACGACTGATGTGTCAGCTGCGACTGCGAGCGATACACGGACGTCGCCGCCGTGGGCTGTACGGGCACGCCCAGGAGCGTCGTGTTGAAGGGCACTCCGTGGAGCGTCACCGGCGTTGTGTTCAGGCTCTCGGCGCGCTCCAGCGCCGATGCGAACCTGTCATCCGCCTGTAGTGTATATGCCCCCATCCTCGCGCTGGGTACCTTCAGCTGGAAACGTCTAGCCGCCGCTGGCACCCTCTGATAGTGACTGCCGCACGCCCGGGAAGATGTGCGAGCGAGAGGTCACAAGCTTTCGATCGTGTAGGGCTGCCAGCGGAGCGCCGCGCACGCGCATCAGTCCGCTCTGCTCGTCGCCCCAGCAACCTGTATTTTACCCCAAGGAGGGCTGGGGTTTTGGAGCTGGGGGAGGTTACCTGCGTCGACGTCGACGTTGTTTCTGTCGCATACGGCCAGCTATCCACAGGTCCCACGGCCACGCCCATCACGAACATCTCCTGTGGACGAGCCGGTGCGGAGTGATGCACGAGCGTGTGCTGCGACGAGGCGCCGCAGCCCATACGGGCGTCCGGGTGACGAGACCGCGCCGACGTGCGCGCGTCTGCTGCCGCGTGTGCGTTTCGCGGCGTGGCCCGCCGCGTCACTCCGGTCACCTTGGCGCCACTGCCCCAAGAGCCTCTGCTGACGCGTCCGCTACGTGCAGGGTGTCGCTGCGCCTGCTGCGCCCAAAACACGCGCGCCTGTGTGCCTCACGCGCCGCCAGATGACTGCAGGAGAATGCTCACTTTGAGGCACAGCGTCATGCTGAGCATGCTGGGGTGGGCGCCTAGGCTGCGCATGATCGAACCCGCGCCCGTCGCCTCCACCTCCTCCGCGCGTCGTGTGTGCGCGGGCGGGCGGTGGGATGCGGCCAGTGGGGCGCTGCCGCTGCTGTGCCACGCGCGGCCGGCGCCACGCGGCGGCCGCAAGGTACGCAACCAGAAGCGACTTCGCGGTCAGCGGCTGTGGCGCGAGGAGCAGCTCCGGCTGGGGCAGAACCCCAACCCACGCACGCACAAGGGCGGCGACAACTACAAGGTGCGACACGCGCGCCTCCTGCAGTGCGAGGGTCGATCCGACTCCCTTCGTAGTCTGTCCGACCGCGGCTGGCTGCACGCGGGCAGGGCGAACGGTGACCCAAACCCTAGCCGTGGTGGTGGACATGGCGTGCTCCGCAGGGGCGTGGGATGGCGGTGGACACGGACACGCAGCGTCGCTGGGGCGGCTGGGCGGATCGGGTTGCGGAGCGACTGGCGCGGCTGGACACGGAGGGGCGCGAGGCGCGCGCACGCGCTGCTGCGGTGCAGAGGGCTGGTGGCGGACGGTGCGAGGACGGTGTAAAGCACGCGGGCACCACCGGCGTCAACGAGGTGAACGACGCGATGCAGGCGCTCGTGCAGGTGCCTTGCCCGACCTTCCGAGCGGCGCCCCAGCGCTGCCTCCGCCTCACCTTGAGTCGGTGCAGCAACAGTGAGTGCAGCTGCCAAGCCGCAGCAGCGCACGCAGACTCGGAGTTCCATCCAGCCGAGCCCGTTGGAGTGCCGCCGCCGTCTGCCCCTCTGCGACAGACGAAACCTGACACAGTCGTCGGTGTGTTTGCAGGCGGCGGTTTTGGGCGACGAACGCAGCGGCGACGCGGCGGCTTTCACGCTGCAGGAGGACGCGCTGCTGGCGCTGCTGCGGCGCCTGTCGCGCCCGCCACACGGCTCCTCTCACCGTGCCCTCGCTGCTCTGCGTGTACGTCCAACCCCCCCTCTGCCTCTCCACCGCCGCGGCAGCTCCTCCGTCAAACCCACATGCGCTCTCGGATCTGCTGGGCTGTCCGCCGCTGGAGGCACACGAAAGCGCGGTGGCTGCGTGGGGGTCCAAGGGGTGTGACTTCTGGTTGTACTGAAAAGGATAAGCGCGCTGCAGGGAAGCCCGCCGGACGGGACGGGACACATCTGCTCGGAAACTCACGAGTCGATTATCCCTACGCCCCAGGACGCTTGCTCAGCTCCGTGGTCTCCAATTCCGTCGCACCGCATCGGCACTCTGCGCCGTCGCAGCCAAGGGCGAGCACGACTGACGCGCGCGTGGTGTTGGCGCTACGGATGCGCAGTGGGCGCAGACGCTCGCAACTGGGGAGGAGGAGGAGGAGGACGCGGCGGCGGCGGGGCAAACGGACACGCGGCGGCACGCGGCGCCGTGCGAGCGCTGCTACGCCACGGTGATTCTGCTGCTTGGCCAGCGACTGGACTGGCGTGGCGCCCGTTCGCTGTTCGACGAAATGCACACCGTCAGCGTGCCTCCTGGCGAGTACGCGTACGGGTGAGCAACCTCCTTCCCTTTCCTTCCCTGGACCCTAGAGTGCAGTTCTCAGGGGGTTTCACGACCGCGGGAGAGAAAGCATGTTTTTTGCATACGAATGTCGCCAGCCTTCCGGGGGCTCAAAGCTTCTAACATTGGGTGGAGCAATGCGATATCCTTTGTTGGGCTGCCCTAGCCTTGGCCCTATCGTGCGAGGACAATTAAATTACCATCGGGTGGTCCTACGCACAAACAGAGAAACACTACTGCCGTGGTCTCTGCGACGTGGCACGCACCAATGCAACAGCGATGACGAAGGGACTGGCGGAACGCAGGGCGCTGGTGAGCGCACTGGGCAAGGGCGCGCAGGTGGGCGCGGCGTTGGACGCCTTCCGCGAGATGCAGCGGCTGCAGCTCACCGTCCCACCCGCCGTCTACCATGAGCTCATCGGCGCGTGCGGCGCCGCAGGCGATGGGGATGGCGCCGAGGAGGTGTTCGCCGCCCTGCAGGCGCACAAGGGTGCGTCCAAAGCCAACTCCGCCTCGCCTCTCCCCTCCACGCGAGTCTTCTTTGGGTGTGAAAGGCCACCCGGGAAGGCGCCACAACTTGTGACCAGCTCTGTTTCAGTCAGCAGGTTCGCATTCAGCGTATCGGTGCTCACATACTGTGTGTGTGCCTGCCTGGACAACATGAAGGGCGCAGGTGTTGCAGGGCGCCGAGCTGAGCGAGCTAAGTGAGCGGTTGGTTGGGGAGGGGTATGGATCGCAGGGGCGCCCACGCGGTTGTCGTACGACGTGCTCGTCACCGCGCAGTGCGCCGCCGGGCTGTGGCAGGAGGCGCTGCACACGCTGACACAGATGAGAGACGACGGCGTGGCGCCCGCGGCGTCGTCGTACCAACCGCTCCTGCTGCTGTGCGAGCGCCGTGTACAGTGGCAGCTGGCACTGCAGGTGCGTGCATGCGAGAGTATGCGATCCTCTGCGAGCTCTGCGTTCGTTTTTTTGGGGGGTTCATGTCGCAGCGCCGGCGGTCGTCCTGAAGTCGGATTTCAGTCGCAGGGCCAAGACCACGATCGTAATCGTCGTGGGGTCGATTCCGGCAACTCAGGGGATCCGCTTTTGTGTCTCACGACGCCGCAGACAGACTGACCAGGGGTAGCTCACGGTACCCCGCGAATGCACCACAAAGTAGGCAAAGCAAGCAAATGTCGTCCAAAGACCACCAAGCTGTACCTACCCAGCTTTTACCTTCCCTTGCGCTTGTGCACCCCATGATAGACGGCATGAGGGTGCCATACTGGGAGGGATGTCGCTGCAGCTGCTGGAGCGGATGGACGAGGACGGAGTGCGGCGGGAGCTATCAGCACTGCACGCAGCGCTGGCGACGTGTGTGCGGGCACGGGCGCTGGACCCCGCGCTGCCGCTGCTACGGGAGGTGCTGCAGATGCGTGGCGCGGGCGGGGCGTCGCGCGACCTGGCCTACACCACCGTCTGCGCCAACCTGGTGCGTGCTCTCGCTGCCCGCGTGATGCGCCCACCCGGCAGCGGACGCAGGGACACACACAACCGAAACACCAAGCGCAGTGAAGCGTGGTTCGCTGCGGCTTAAACAGGCCCCACCATGGGTTGCAGCAGTGCGCTCACCTCGGCCTCCCCCTCCCTCTCCCGCCCTGCGCCAGGTGCGCGCATGCGGGGACGTGGGCGACACGGGGACGGCGTTCGCAGTGGTGTCGGCGCTGGACCAGGCCGGCGTGAACGTGGCCGCGCCTGTCTACGCCGCCTTACTGTCCGCGTGCGCCCGCGCGGGAAAGCCCGCTCGCGCCTCCGCCGTCCTGGAGGACATGTGGGCAGAGGGCGTGGAGCTCACGGAGGCGTGCTACGCAGCGTTGAGGGAGGTGCGGGCCGCCACGGGCTGGACGGCGGAAGAGGTGGCGGCGATGGTGCGGGCGGCGGGGTTCGACTCGCATACCACCACCGAGGCGAGGCGGCGGCTGATGCGTGTAAACTCCGATGCCACGCTCTCCTTCGGTAAGCCCCAAAGTCACCGCAAGCTCCGCGCTATTTCTGCACTGGATGACTTCAAATTCCACCGCGCGCGCCGTCGAACTGATGGTGTCTTCTGTGTTTTGCCTGGGCTCAGTGACGGCTGCCGATGCGGAGCCGCAGCGAGACGACGCAGACGAGACGCGAGAGACGCTGCCGGGGTTGAGAGCTGCACCGTTTGATGTGACTTCGGTGCGAGAGCTGCATGCGCAGTGCAAGCGACGCGGGCTGAGTGGGTACTCGCAGCTACGCAAGGCGGAGCTCGTTGCGTGGCTACAGCAGCGTGCACCACCGGCCAGCCAAGCGTCGGAATAGCGAAGCTGAGTAATTCTCTTCCACTGTACCGCGGGTACACACACCTGTGTTTTTGTGAAACCGCCGTGGTGCGGCTGGGCTAACGGCAGGGGGCGGCCTCTCCGATAAGGCCCGTATAGCGGTCGGACACCTGCAGTTACAACACGCATCTACGACAGCTCCACGACGGGGTCCTTGAGCGAGCCCGGCAGTGCGCACTGGATGACGGCGCTGCCCAGGCACACCCCGCGGTCGTCGTAGAAGACGGCGTACTGCCCCGCGGCGATGCCCTGGTCGTCCCCGTCTAGCCTCACCGTCATCGTCGCCCCCTCTCCCCCACCCTCTCCCTCACCCTCCCAGCGCACGGCGCAGCCGTAGATATGCTTGCCGTGGCGCATCTTGCAGCGCGTTATGTGCCCCGTGGCGGGCGTCGCGCCGAGCGTCCAGCTGAACTCTCCTGCCTTGAACGTATCGCGTTTGGTGGGCTGCCAGCCACCCCCTGTGCCCTGTCAGCAAAAACATAAAATCCAGCCGCTCTGCAGTCGAGTGGGCGAGGGGTCTGGACTAAGGTTGGGCCAAGCGTAGGGTCAGGAGTAGAGGGTGATGTCACCTGTTTGTGGTAATTGCGCGTGATGTACACGATGTTTTCATCGGTGTCTTTGGAGTGCACGTACCAAGGCCCACCGGACAGCCCCAGCCCTTGCCGCTGCCCGATGGTATGAAACCAGAAGCCCTTGTGCTCGCCTTGCACCTGACCCACACGACCCCAAACACCCCACCGTCGCCGTCAGCAGAGCTGCTGCATGTCGCCTCGACGTCGACGCGCCCGGCGTTCGGCTCGAGGGGGCTCTTGATGAGAGGCCTGTATAATGCCAAGAGACCCGCACCGTCCAGCCTCGGCTCCATAGAAAAGCAGAGACCTACGTAGGGTGCGCGGCGGGTGTGTGCACTGCACCTCTCCAGTCTCCACTTCGATCATGGGGCCGGGCCGCTCGCCCAAGTGTGCCTTGACGAACTCGGAGAACTTCACCTTGCCCAGAAAGCAGATGCCCTGCGAGTCTGGACGGTCCATGTTGCTCAGCTGCCAGCGCGTGGCCAGCTCCCGCACCGTGCTCTTGGGCAGCGTGCCGATGGGGAACATCGCCTTGCTCAGCTGCGCCTGCGATGCACCCGCCGTCCCATTCGCACGGCGTCGGAGAAAGCGTCGAAACGCAGAAGCAAGCGAGTGGGTGGAATGGAAATCAGAGGGGGGGTGAACGGAAGTAGACTGAGCGTGTGTGTATGCATACCGCTCTTGGGTGCTCCACTCGGCTTTTCCTGTTGTGGCTGGCCAGAGCGAATCGAGTGAGGGTGACCGCAAGTAGAACGCGGAGAGGGTACCTGGGACAGGTGCGCGAGGAAGTACGTCTGGTCCTTGTGCGGATCGCCCGACAGCGACAGCCGCGCCAGCGTATCGGCGTACGGCCATTGCTCGCCCTGCTGCTGGCGGATGCGGCGCGCCGCGGTGGTGTCAAAAGGGCGGGCTTACACACGAAGACTTGTGCAAGCGAGTCGCACATTCATTGCACGATGCTTTATTATCGGGGTCGCTGTGGCACCCAAGCCTCAGGCACACACCCCGTCGACCTAAGTCGACGTCGGAGACCTGGAACAGAACCCTCTGAACGCCCGCACCCTGACTACTTTTGACACACCAGGAAAATGCCGAGTGGCTACATCGCAAGGGGAAGGGGGAGGCAGGTACTTCGTACACGCATCATTACCTCTTCGGATGCCGCAGCGGCAGCAGGCGGGCGCAGCAGGTGTGCGTAGTGGCCGGACGCGACCCGGTCGAAGACACCCTCGGCGCCGGATGCCAGGTGGTCGTAGAAGGCGCCGAACTTGACGCGCGAGTTGCAGAGGATGTCCGGGTTGGGCGTGCGGCCGTGCGAAATCTCGCCCACCGTGTGGCTCACCACACGGTCCCAGTACTCCGTCGTCAGCGGCACCACCCGCAGCTCCACCCCGGCCTGACAAGTCGTGACCGCACAGGCGCACCGGCACGACTTAGTATGCGGCTGTGGAGTGAGGCGACCGCCAGCGAGCACAGGCAAGCTGCGAGGCGAATTCTAACGTGTAAGAAAGTCGCGCTTCAATAGAACCGGGCTTTGTGAATATCCCCCAAAGGGAGCAGTTCGGAATGAACTACACAGGACTCAAGCTCACCTCAGGGTTGAATGTGCGCGAGCACGCATCGCGACAGAGATCGGGAGGCGGCAATGGGCGGGCCCGAACCTGGTCGCACACGCCCTGCGCATACTGCAGGTCCTCGTCCCACGGACACTCGCCCCAGAAGTTACGGAAGTCCTCCTGCATCCAAATCTGCGCCCATCGAAAAGGAAGCCCCCACCTTCGTCGTTGGGACTGGACTTGCCAGCCCAGCTCGGCTCCAACCGAACGCTATCATCGTAGTCCTGACACGCTAGTTTGCCATACGCACCCCTCTCAGTGCAGAGGACAAAATGTTGGGCTGGGAGCCTCTCACCTGTAGGTAAAAGGCGGTGCATTGGTGGCCCGCCTTCAGCAGCAGCCGAAGCGCCACAGAGCTGTCCACGCCGCCGCTCAGCAACACCGCCACCCGCAACGGCGCAGCCGCAGGCTCACACCTGAGGGGGGTTCAGGGTTGGAGAGTCAGCGCACATGGTCCTCTCGCCTTGACTGCCGACTGACAGTACGTCCAGAGGAACAGTGTGATGGCGTATCCTAACCGCCCCAAACTGCCGCTCAATCAAAATGACTCCACGGTGGTCCGTCCGTCCACAGTAGCTAGCCAAAGAGGGTTGGGGTTTGGAGATGGGTAGCCTTACCCACTGAGCGCTCCGTCGGGCAGCGTGTGCGGCTCCAGCTGCAGCGGCTGTGCTCTGTGCTCGGACGCAGGTCCCGCCGCCGTCGCCGACGCCTTCGCGGCGCGCCTGCATGGGCCATCGCACCACCCGCCGGTGCGGTCAGTGTGGGTTTGCCTTGCGGCTTGCATATCCTCACTCGTGGGTGTAGCCTCAGTCTAGGAGACTGTATCAGCAAAACCCAGAGTGTGCGGTGACCCCGTTTGTGGTGCACCATTAGAAGTCACGCAGCGCAGCAGCCGCTCACCGTTCTGCTATATCTCCCATCCACGCATGCAGGCCGTCCAGGCCTGCCCACCTCCTGCAGGGTGAGCGCCACAAACCCCAGGCTACACTCGCCACCACGCCCGGGCGCCCGCTGGCGATGCTGACGGCACCAGCAGCGATCGGAGGTCGTGCGCATTCCTCGGAATGGCTGCCCGGCCCCCCCACGGGGTGTAGCTCACCCGTGACTGAGCTGGGGGCTGGACCGGGGGCTTGCGGCGGCACGTGGGGGAAGAACGCGCGCCCGACGTCGTCGCACTGCGGAAGCCGAGCGGTGGATGAATGAGCACGCCACCGGCGTGCGCAGCGTCGGTCCCGCCCGCGCCGCATCTCCACAATGCGGCGGGGCGGGTAGCCGCACGGCAGCCGCCAAGGGCATGCCGGCTCGCACGCAGCGGCGACAGGCGGGACGGAGATCAACCCCGCCGATGGCAGCGTGGTGATGTGTGCAGTAGTTTGCCCACAAGCTCCACCGAGGTGATTCCGTCCAGGTTCAAAGAGCGTGCAGACAACACCACTCTTCCGCCGGGGTGACCCTGCCTGGTGGTGGGTGCAGGCTTCAAACCTGTAGGGGGCTAGCGTCCCAGGAGTTCGATTCTTCCTCACCGGCGATTGCTCGGTGCCTCTCCGCTTTTGGCATGTCCCTGACATAGGGTGAGGGAAGCGACAGGCAAAGCCTCAGCAAACGCCGACGCGTCCCATCCCACACGACCCCAAC
>Ga0115006_10004041_pt1 | contig 10151 bp, 12 predicted proteins | sample ArcOceMetagenome_3_FD_88943 | JGI IMG/M metagenome (GOLD analysis project Ga0115006, IMG submission 88943) | Marine eukaryotic phytoplankton communities from Arctic Ocean - Arctic Ocean- Svalbard ARC20M Metagenome | ecosystem: Environmental > Aquatic > Marine > Oceanic | place: Arctic Ocean...
AACACTAAACTTCTGTGTAGTCCAAATGCTGATAGGGCCTGCCTAATCTTTGTTGATACCTGCCTTAAAATCGTCGACTAGGCTCAAAAGTTTGCGTTCGCTATTGGCGATCATGTCTACGTACGCTGTATTGCTGTGCGCCCAAATGGTAGACTTAGCTTCTTCTCTATGCCCTACGAAGAAAGGGACGGCTACAACTATCTTCAAATTCGTTTGGCTCTCAACGTAGCGATCGATCGTGTTGACGAGCACATTCTCAGACATCGGGTCCCACTTTGCCAGAAGTCGCAACAGCGAGGTGTTGTATATGTTGAAGACAGTACTTGTCATCTTATTTATCATTACGAACTGGATGCCTTTGTACTTCTCCGCCGAATAGATCTTCGTCCCAGGATTCAAGTCCGCAATGAGACCGCTGAACATATCCCAATCGTCAAGCTTATCCAGATACTCCTCGACGATGCCTATGTTGTATTCGAAATTCTCAGGAAATACAACGTCATCTTCGGCAATTGACAACCTCGTCACGCCCGCGTCTAAAGCCAAAGCGGCCATCGCAGAGTAGCTCATCGCACACGCCATCCAAGTCCCGCGAAAAAGATGTCTCACGCCTCCAAATAACGGGCCAACTGGTACCTTAGTGAGCTTGAGGAATTGCTCCCGTCGCCTTGGTGACTCTGGTAACGAAAGTATTAGAGGCTTGGTAATCGTCTTGGGTATTTCGAGCCGGCTGTGCTTAAGGACCTCGTCTATGCTCGTGACCGGTAGCAGTTCCATGCCGAATAGAACGCGGTTGAAGTTGAAAAGGAATTCGGCGTGCGATCTCTTAACCACCCTCTTGGTGTCTACGTTGGCGACTTCGAACGATTCTGATAGTGCACTCCTCACGACTTTAAGCATGGAGCTCGTAGAACCGACGTCGAAGAATTGCACGGAAGATCCAAAATCTGGGTACATCCACGAGTCAGGCGAGTTCTCAGATATGACAGGGACTCCTAGAGATAGGCTTTCATAAATACGAAATACCTCCAAAAACGGTGGGATGAAGTAGTGGATGTTTATAACAAAGCGGGCTTGTTTGATGAGGTCGTGCATCTCCTCCCCAAACGTCTCCGTCACAATCTTGACCTCGAACTCCTTGGAAAGCGCATTCAGCATTTTCACTCTCCGCTCTACCCGTAGATCTCCAAAGAATATGAGGTCCCACTTCTTTTTAATGGGAGCCGACAGCATATTACTGTTGCCGCCGAGCGGCAAATACCAGAGTCGCTCCTTGATGTTCTTCTCCTGAAGGAACGCGATGTTCTCTAAATTGTATTCTAGGACGGCGTATGAATCGCGGAGAAATGTTAAGTAATCCTCTTTGAACCAGTGGCTCGACTGTTGTTCAAGCTGCACCACTAAACGCTTGTCAGCAGGAGGTAGTTTGAATTTCGAGTTCGGTTTTAGTTCAGTCGCAAAAATGTAGGCGTTGGCGGAAAGCACGATGTAGACATCATGTTGACCGTAGGAAGGAAGTGGCTCGCTTACAATCTCTGTAAAGAAGCCGTGCGCATCCAACGCATTGGCCATCAAATTGGCCATGAACATTACGTGAGGCGGAGAGATGATGAGCCAACGCGCGGTCCTTAGTGGTTTGATCATATCGGGCATGTCACGGTGGCAGGCGAAGATAGGTGTGTTGTCCGTCATCGTCGTCAGTGGCGGTTTGGGTTCAGGCCAGCCTCCGATCGTATAAATCAAGTTTGTGATAATTGTACCACGATTTGGGATCCTTCCACAAATATTGCCGAAGATTGGGCCGCAGTCTACGCAAGACAGCAACTTCACCAACCGCTGATTGTGAGAGTCGTCGCTGAGTGCTACATATGAGATGCCATCATCGCTTGTGATGATGCCTGGCTGATGTTCACTGAATATGACGTTCTTCGCGAGTGCTAGAATAGATTGCGGTATGTCCCCCCTGCAATCGAATTTGCTGCCTGATATTGGTAGCGCATTTATTGCATAAGCAGACCCGTGTTCGAAGGGATGTAGTAAGGTTTTGCCCCACGGAATCACTGAAAGAGACTTACACAGATTGAGTCCTCTACCGCAAATAAAGCATGATGGCAGGTGGTGCAACGTGTTATTGTATGCGATGTAATAAGCGGTTGAGTGGGGAAGTTTGGTCAACTTGCCATCAAAGCTGAACTCTGGGGCTGGTGTGTCGTTTGGTTTTCGCTCGACCAATGTGACAAACAACTTTATTGAAATTAACACGTTCAATACCAGTGTGATTGATGCCAAGTATCGCAGCCTCCTACTGACGCCCCTAGTACGGCAGCCGAAGAGACACTGGAACATGGCCTCTACCTTAATGATTCTGTTGTGGATTAGGATCGATTTATACCTTAGCAGAGAAACGATCACTAGGGGAAGATTCTGTGGTGGATTAGAATCGATTGATACCTTAGGAGAGAAATGATCACAGAGGGAAGAGAGAGGAAGTTTGTGGTGGGAGGAAAGGTTAAACTTTTAGGGTTAGTTGAGGGGAAACTATTGATTTATGTTTATCTGTCGTTTTGACTTATCGTACATGCATACTTTACTATGATTAATATTTTTATTGAAAGTCAATTAGTGGAGAAAATGGAGTCAATGTAAAAGAAACGTGGTCGTCTAATAATCTCATCATTTGCCACTGCTGTGATAAATGTTGGTTGCGATATCAGAACGCATATACTCACGTGTTTTGAGCTCCTACGTCAAATTGTCGAATTATATTACAGCTCAAAAGGACAGGGTGCAAGGGACTAACAGATTTTCGAATGGACCTGGAAATGAGGCTAGGAATTCCTTTCATGAAAGAGGCTGTAATTTTTTCGCAAAAATTCGCCTTTTACTCTAAAAAAGTTTAGAGGTCGCTTTGCACGATATACGCAGGAACTTTAGTGCCTTCCAAGTGCATTCACTCGTGACTTTGATAAATCGCCCATACATTCCTTTGTTAGAGGCAAAAAGGAAACATTTTGAGGAGGAAAAAGTGGTTTCTGCTTCTTTAATAACGTTTTTATCAGTACATAAAAATTTTGCGCTGGAATTCTTCGCATTAACGGTGAAAGAATCAAGCGCATCCTCGACGAGATGACCTGTTGAAGTTCTAGACATCCCCGGACAAGCCAATTTGGGGGTCTGAAAATCAATATACGCGGAGCGTTTGCTGTGATTTCTTTTGACCATGGGCTTAAACATATTGCCAGTACGCTGATTTTCTTGGAACCTCAACAGAAAAATAGTAATAGGGCTTTATCCTCAACATAAGTTATCAGTAAGTTAAGGGGATTATTCTATCTACTTACGTCAGAAAACATAGACGTCACCGAAGACGGCCAACCTAATCGGTATTGTTAACTATCACAAGAGAAACCGCGATGAAATGTACCTTAATATCCTCACTTTCAACATGGCCAACCCCCCTCATTGATTGCGATCGCACCAATTTCTGAATGGTTGTTAGTACGCGACCCAACATTCCATCCCTGACAGAAACTCCCCCCGAAACCTCAAATGTTAAGATAAGACGGGGGGGAAAACAACTGGAGAAGATTTCTGGTACTTTGGTATGTAGTCCAAGAAAGCCCCAGTTGCGTTCCATGCATTGAAACCGTAATCTTTCACGCCACTGAGGGGATCACACATATAAGGCATAACGCCAAGTTGTTGGGGATATGGCATTCCGCTAAATGTTGATACACTGTTTGGTTGCATTCCGGTACCCATGGAGCGGAGAAAGGCGACCTCAAAAGAAAATGTGGAACAGTCGCAAGCAATAATAGTATCGCTCAAAAGGCCAACGTTGAAGTCAACTAAGGCAGCAAAAATGTTCAGCTCCTCAAGAGCGTTGCTTTCAAAACTATAGCGATCGATGAATTCTCCTACATTCGCAATGTTCTGTGCAGTGACAACGTCTCTGAAAATGGCGCGGAGTCGATTTAAATGCGCAGAGTCCTTGAGACCTCCTGCAACGTACAATATATCGCGTTCCGTAGGTGGGACGGAACCGCACCTTGTTAGTACCTCGGGGCTAGTGAGGTTCAGGACTGAATGTTCGATCTTACTGATGATAGAGTTAGCGTCGTTAAAAGGGCACCCGTCAAAATTGGCCTTTGACCAATCTGCCTCCACACGGAAATGTAACCATGTGATCCTCCTGTTGGGGTAACTTTGTCGGATGAAATTGCGAATATACATAGCAATGCCCAACAAATTGGTAGTGAACACAAGCGCTCGGTCCATATTAAGATAGAATTGAAGCCCTTTTTCACATGAATTTGGGCCTGGACTCGGACAAGAACCGCTTAGCGGGTGCAGATCAATCCATACATCATCGTGTAAGGCTAGGACCTGGGCTTGCATCGCATATTTATCGCCGTGGATGCGTTTAGCATACTCCTTAACTTGCTGCGACGAGCGAAGGCGGTTAATATTGTGAGTTATAATTATGGTATCGTTGAAAATTATGATTTTTTATGAAAAATCGACCCAGGCATTCTGTTTGAAACGCAATTTTTCTCGTCTTTATGGTCCTCACACACCCTCACCTGGTATCTAACGAACGTATCCTGGCCTTCGGGAATATATCTGCCTATTTCGACAATTTGGTCAGGGCTGATGCCGAGATAGCGGCTAAAATAGTTCGAGCCAGAGAAATCGGCCAGCTCGTCATCGTCAAAGTCATCGTCAAGGTCATCGTCAAGGTCTTCGACCTTCTTTGCCTTGCACACCCTGGGATGAGCACAGATAATCGCAAAAGAGTGACGATAAGGGGTGAGCGAGTGTGGTTTTTAATGCTTATGTCGGCACTGCTATCGCGCCGCTTCGCATTCCGCTCTATTTTACCTAAGCCCGCTAGGAAGTCTACGTTGTAATTGGTCGAGGTCAAAAACAAAGCCGATATCGAGTTTACGAACGCCCTCCATTACCTTGTTACCAGTTTTTAAGAAGTCGACAACCAGGGTTCGGTTTAACTCAGCAGCCAGGGCAGAGTAGGAAATAAGGGCCATCCGTTGATTAGTTATGCCCTCGCTGCGATTGTACACGATGAGAGTAGTGAGTTGCGAAAAGGGTTGGGATAGATTGTGAGAATTGTTACATGCCCCTTGCATTGAGAACGACAGAATCAGAGTGTTTGGATTTTTTTGCTAACGTCGGTGATCTAACATCGTCGCTTCGCTCCTCATCTATTCTTACCTGACACCGGGTATCACGAACTTCTCTTCAGACTCTGGGTCGAACATGCATATTGGGCCCTCAGTGGGTATTAAAGGTGACGAAAGTAAGTTTGCGATATTATGGTCGAGTCGGTCAATAATACCCAATAGGGGTGGCGGTTTATTTTGTCCATTGGATCGAGAAATCTTGAGAAGGTACCACATATTGAAGAATGTTCCAGACACGAAAGCACAAGCTAGTGTGACGAGCAGGTTTCTATCGCGGAACATAATACTAGGAGATAGGAAAGATATATCCTCAATGTTCGTAAGGGATGGCATGTAGGGATATCCGTTGAAGGTACCTGTATAGTGGTGGAGGGTGTGACAGGAGTTCAGGGTAAATCTGCAATTTTGGCATGTTTCAGTAATTCATTCGACATTTAGAGTAAGACAGGGGTGACGAATTGTAATCAAATTGGGGCATTAGAGATTTGTATAAATTATTAGGTACTCAAAGAGTTCAAATTGGTGACTCTGTTTTTCTCCGTTTGATGAGGGGGGGTTTTGAATGGGTTTACCAGGGCGTTTTTGACAGGGAAAGGTACTCCATAGGATAAAATATATTAGGGGTGCCAGAAGATTGCACGTTAGAACCTGGGATTTACCTTACCTTAATGTGAGGGAAAAAGTGAGATGAAATGATTGGTTGGGGTTGGTATGGATGTTCCAAATAATGTATGTGAGGAGAAACCTGGGTAGGAAGAGGCCAAAATGGGCTAAAAGGGTTTTTTAGGGCATGACATCTAGATTCCAGTGCATCTAAACGAAAAAATAAAGGTATTCTTTGACTTATGATTGTCAATAAAGTGGCACTTTTCAACGAATTTTAATACCAACGCTTTTAAAATTTCTAGGTAGGATTTAACACTTCCTGTAATAGGGCTCCCCAACCATCTGAAAACCCATAATCAGCTTCATAACGAGCAGACAATCAAGTGGGGCTTATAAAAATACCCATTAAATCCGCATTGTCCACTTTAGCACGTACCTAACCTTCTCTAGAATCTTCTAGCTCAGTTTTCATGACCTCAACTTTTCAAAATCAGAAAGTAATCACCATTTACGGGGTTTATAGTAAGATTCGTTAAAAATCGGGCATCCATGAAAGGTATTAAGCCACTTATTGTGAATATTTATTGATATTACTCAAATTGAGGCCCAATACAAAGGGCTGAAAACAGCATTTGGGGGGGGGGGATACCAAAATATGCCTAATAAAAGATGTCGTCGTATTATTATCAGTGTCACGTAACTTATATGGGTATTTAATCCCCATAAATTCATAATTAGGCCGCGAAGCTTACTATTGAAGAACCTATAATTTGCTTTTTACCCTAAGCCCTTACATTCGCTGGATTCCTTCTTTCACTTTCGATTTGAATTAAACCCATATCTAAATATTAGTTGGGTTTGAAACGTAAGATTTTTAACGCATAAGTAATTTGATGTCGTACTAACCCGGGGGAAAATTTGGAAATTTATGTAAATGTATTTCACTCCTTTTTCTTCCCTCATCCCTACCTCATCCCCCTCAATCGATAATTGACCCTCCCTTATGATACATTTATCTCCCTCTATACGACGTTTCGCCGGAAAACCGATAACTTTCGCCTCTTTGGTCGAACCTGTTCTATATCCTAGGCCATGAATTAACCAAAGTTTTTACTGTACACATCCTCTGGGTAAATCCCCAAGATCGCTGCTATCACAACCTCACCATTAATGTTGTAGTTGGCCTCTTCGCACTTAGGTGTGATATCAGTTACGTCGTCCGTGATGTCCCCACAGCTTACCTCCGTGTCGTGGTAACGTAATCCTCCGTTAGCGTCGCCCGTTAATTCAACAGATTTTACTTTTTTAATAGCAATTTATCCTCGTGAGAGATGATGGCGGCCAAGAACGGCATTAACGTGACAACCGGTCGCCCCAACGTTTATTGGTGCGAAGACCCAAGGCTGAAACCAAAACTGAAGGGGGCAACCCCTTACTTTTTCCTCCTAACCCAAACCTTGGTACTTAAAGCGCGCTAATGGAAAAAAGTATCTGCGACCATACGCATATAGTACGAGAAAAGGTAATGTACAAAGTATTAAATGAAAATATTGCCGTTTTGGTTCCGAAAGAAGATTTTTATCTCTGGTTTTTAATAATAACTCACGTATCATATCATCTTATGCAATATTCTATGTTATGCCGCATTTTCGTCACTTTGCAAAACTTCATCGTTATACGTGAATATTTACAACCACAATATCTTCATTTACAATCAATCTCCTCATGTGAGACAGGATTTCGTTGTCTCATATGTCTCCTCAATTTTTTTTCTTATGGCAGTAAGTAGGTTAGGGACGTGTGCCACATAAAGTGAATGAAACAAAATTGACCCAATAACCCATTAAAAAATTCACCAACTTTCTTATTTGTGCCAAAAGTTCAATGTGTGTGAGCCTCGTCCATTGGTGAGACTCAGCCCATTGGTGTTTGTCCACTTTCTCACCATTCGGAGCTTTACACTGCGAATTTTCCCCTCTATGATATTAACATCCCGGAGTCGGCGAGTCTCGTACCTCAATTTCCTCCACCCCAACCACCCCTCTAAACCCCCCCCACCGCCTCCCTCTTCTTTCCCCCCCGATATCCCTTCTTTGCCTCGCAAGTATCAAACTATTGCTTGTTCAAGAATGAAGATTCGCACCGCATTAGTAACGAGCTTGCTATTTCTCGCTGTGTATAATATATATATAAGTATGACACGCGAAATGTTCACAAGACCCACAATCACCACAATCAGCCTTGATACGACAACCGTCGTTCCGTCATCTGTCGATGATTTAGATAATGAGGACGATGCAACGACACAGAATGGTGAAGAGGAAGAGGACAAATCGAAAAGAAAGGTTGATGCTGAACAGAATTTTCCAACCGTATCTGCTAACCCTCGAAACACGAAGAGCGCTACCCTTGCTGATTTTGCGATTTATTCCTACAGCTTTGGAAACTACCGGGGGGAGCTTGATCGAGTTGGCAGTGAATTGAAAAAGCTATTCGGTACTGGGGTGGACTGCTACTTTTTCACAGACCTCGAGTTTTCCCTACCCGATGATGGTTGTAAGATTGTGAGAATTGATGGGACTCGCGTGAATACTACCAACGGTATTCCACGTTCCCGTCTGTTGACCAAGCAGATGAAATTTCTTATGCCGCCGCACCCCGTGCTTGAAAAGTACCGTTATCTGGTTCACGTTGACTCCAACTATCGTTCAGTGACGCGGCTAATATCTTTTATCGATGCTGGTCTCCTCTACGATGTTTTGGGGAATGAAGAGGTGAGGGGAAAACTTGAAGGGATTGGGATTATTTCGTTTACTAACCCTTCTTCTTTGTTGTGTCACCCATATTCAAACTAAAGATTGATTTTTATGTTAGGCACCATCCTGATCGAAATAAACTGCAGGAAGAGGTTGATACACTCTTTACTGTGCCATCATTACAGCCAAGAGAAGTCCTCGCTGCATGGAACAGGACGATATCACCTTTGTATGATGAGATCAACAGGGTAAGTAGAACGCATTCTCAACTTCAATTAATCTGTGCATTAACGCGACCCCATCACTCTGCACACCTCCTTCTGGTTTACACAGGTTCCTTTGCCTGAACTTAACATATGGGTTCTCGACACTTCGAAAAATGATTTCATTGAAAGGTGGTCGAGTATCTACAACACGTTGGTAGATTATGGTCTTTACAGGGATCAAATCGTGTTCGGTTACTCCTTCCGACATTTCGATCTTGGAAAGATAAAATTCTTGGATTCTCAGGAGCCCGAGGAGAACGGCTTCACTTACAAGGGACTTGAGCCAATCCGCCCCCTGGAGACTCCAAAGACAGTTCTTGTGACCGGAGGAGCAGGCTTTATAGGTAGCTACGTTGCAGGTACGTTGATTATGTTGTGTGAAATACGCGGGGCTTACTTGCACCTAGGCTCACTTTCTTCTCCAAACCCCTTATCCCCAGATGCATTGTTGTCACGTGGTGACTCCGTTGTGATTATTGATGAGGTCAACGATTACTACGACCCGAAGCTGAAGGAAGGCAACCTTGAGTTGCTTCGGAATAAGTACGGTTCCGACAAGTTCGAGTTCTACAGGGGTGACGTCTGCGATGAGGAGCTGGTCGAGAAAATATTCAACTCCCACTCGATCGACTTTGTTTGCCACTTGGCTGCAAGGGCTGGGGTTCGTCCGTCCATCGAGGACCCTCTGGTTTACGTCCACTCCAATGTGAGGGGAACGACGACTCTTTTGACCGCATCTGTTAAACATGGCGTAAAGAACTTCGTCTATGCCTCCTCCTCCTCCGTTTATGGTGGATCCAAAAGCGTGTCTTTTACCGAGGAGGAGGTCGTAGATAGTCCCGTGTCACCTTATGCTGCCACTAAGAAGTCTTGCGAGGTGAGAGTGTGGGGTTAATGTAGGAGAGGCGCTGCTCTAATGCCTTGAAATGAATTCTAACCGTCTTCCCAAAACCCTTTCCTCAAGCTGATGGCCCACACGTTCTCTCACCTCCATGGTATCAACACCACAGGTCACCGTTTTTTCACCGTATTCGGGGAGAGGGGTCGTCCCGACATGGCACCTTTCAAGTTCATCGACAGGGTTAGCCGGGGGATCGAGATACAACAGTTCGGGGATGGGAGCACGAGCCGGGATTACACTTACGTCGGGGACATCGTCGACGGGGTCGTCAGGAGCATCGACAGGCCTTATAAGTGCCAGATTTTCAATCTTGGCAAAGGCAGTGGTACGCAATTGTCGGATTTCATTGGGATCGTTGAGAAGCATGTTGGAAAGAAGGCGAAGATTGAGGTCATGCCAGAACAGCCGGGGGATGTACCAA
>Ga0115006_10004042_pt1 | contig 10150 bp, 4 predicted proteins | sample ArcOceMetagenome_3_FD_88943 | JGI IMG/M metagenome (GOLD analysis project Ga0115006, IMG submission 88943) | Marine eukaryotic phytoplankton communities from Arctic Ocean - Arctic Ocean- Svalbard ARC20M Metagenome | ecosystem: Environmental > Aquatic > Marine > Oceanic | place: Arctic Ocean...
CGTCACGGTGGACGGCGTCGCCGCGAGGCCGGGCCCGGGGTCCGCCTCCGTCCCGCCGGGAGCGTACTCGACGACGCCGAGGAGGGTGTTCTACGGCAGGAGCGAACCCATCGTGGTGGAGGTGACCGCGGAGGACCGGGAGACCCGCGCGAGGTACGAGTTGCACGTCACGCGGCTCAGGTCGACAGAGGCGAGGCTCGGGGACCTGGTGCTGAGGTCCCACGAGATCAGCCCGGCGTTCGATCCCGACGTTTACTTGTACACCGCCACGGTGACTCACGACGTCGTGAGCATGAGGGTGATACCCACGCTCGTGGACACGCGGGCACAGGCAATCAGGGTGAACGCGGTTGTCCAGGAAAACAAAGCCGCCAGTAGGGACCTGCCGCTGCGGCTTGGGGTGACGCCCATATCGATCGAGATCACGGCGCAGGATCCGGCAGAGGCGAACAAGAAGGTGTATCGAATAGACGTCACGCGCGCGTACCCGTCGACGGATGTGCAGCTCGGGGCGTTGGAGGTGAGCAGCGTGATGACTGAGCGGACGGGGCGAGACATGGGTCTCATGCTCTTCAGGACAGTGCGCAGCAGCCACAAGTTGACGCCTGCGTTTGACGACTCACCGCTCGAATCCGTGCAGAATGTATCCATCGTTGCGGATTACAACATATCGGTAGATAACACTGTCCAGAGGGTGACAGTGAAGGCGGCGGCTCGAGACCCGCACGCTACCCTCGCAGTGAAAGCCGTGAGCCTCGACGTGGAAGGAAATAACAACGAGGTTGAGGTTGCAGTCGCGGTGCAGCCGTCCCCGGATAAGGAGATGATCCCAGCGCCCTGGAACACGCCGTTGTACGAGTATGAGCTCGATGCGGCGCCTGGACGTACGCTGGTCACCCTCACGGTGACTGCGGAGGATCCGAGGCACTCAAGAACCGTGAGTCTCACAGTTTTTCGCCATGCTCCCTCGGCCAACGCTACTCTGTCTGATCTCGTGGTGCACGTCGCACCGGGTCGCGCTGAGCCCACCTTGGTCCCGACGTTCGATCCAAGCACGCTCGACTACACCGTCGACATCGACTACCACGACGAGGCAGTGCTCGTCATCCCCACGGTGGCTGACGACCAGTACCGCTTCTTGCGTGTCAACACGGTGCTTCAACGCTCCGGGGATCCGTCGAGGGCGTACTTTGTGAAACCCGGAGGCATGGCCGTGCTCACGGTCTCAGTCACGGCAGAAGACGGCGATACCGTGATGAACTACGTGGTGGTGGTCCGTCGGGGCTCGCCGAGTGTGGAAGCTCGCCTCGCTGACCTCCTCGTTTCCACGGGCAACATGACCCCGGCGTTCTCTCCAGACGTGTATCTGTACTCGCTGGGACCGCTGAGATACGACCAGAACACGGTGCAGGTGACTCCGGTGGCGATTGACCCGGACCACGAGCGCATCCTCGTCAACGGCGCGAGGCAGCCATCTGGGTCTATATCGCGAGAGATCGAAATCGAGGATGGATACGGCAACGGCGCAGAATACACGCTGGGGAATGGCACAGTGGAGGTGATGGTCTGGGCAGAGAACGGGATGACGTTCAAGACGTACCGAATTTTGGTCACCAGGCAACCTGCGCCAATATCCGCCGACGACGCCACGCTCAGGGAGCTGAGGATTTCGCCGTCGGTGACTACAAGGCTGATTCCATCGTTCTCGCCTCTGAGATTCGATTACAGGCTGTTCGTGCCCAACAGAGAGCCATCGGTGTCAGTCACGCCAGTTTCCAACGATATCAACGCCTATCGGTTGTCCGTCAACGAGGATGAAGTCGGAAGCGGGGGAACTTTTACCACGACCATGGCAGATTTACTCGCCAGGGAGGACGTGATGTTTGACATCGAGGTGCGCGCGAAGAGTTGCGGCCCGACCTACGAGCCCGCGGAGTGTGTGCGCAACCATTACAAGGTGGAGGTGCTCGAGTACGGCCCGGGGGCGTACGATGGTTTGCTTCACACGTTGTCTGGAAACATGGTCGATCCCGGCGGCGCGGTGCGGGTCATGCGACCTTTCCCGGTGCCGTTCAAAGATCCAGAAGGGTTCTTGGAGTCCCTTTCAGAGTTGCGGCTCAGCGAATACGATATGGGGAAGAAGTCCAGTCAGACTGAGGGGTTCTGTGACAACTATCTGTGTGCCGACTCGGTGATCGATGCGTCGCTGACTGCGCTGAAAATTCAAGTGGCTGGAACTCTGGAAAGGCTGGTCGGTGACTCTTCGATACCTACCAGCGCCCTTCCCAACGCAACAGTGCAGTACTCGCCGAGCTTTCACAACGAAACAAGGTTTTATGTCGCTGATGTCAGCTCACCACGAACCGAGTATGTTCGCATCAACGCCACCGCCGCATCAAACATGATAACTGGAATCAGAATCAACGGAGTGTCGTCAGACAGTGGCGTGTTTAGCGCCGACATCAAGCTCGATTACGGCACCACCGTCGTCTCCATCGTTGTCACCGCGGGGCGTTATGAGATTCAGAGCACTTACACGGTGCACATATATCGCCCGCTGAATACCAACACGTTCCTGGCTGACTTGTCATTTTATGGGTACAATCTGCTCAAGTTTCAAGAGCCGAATTTGACCTCTGTCCCGGAGCCAATGGATCCTTGCGACGTGCACAACGCAACGCTTCGTCAGAGTTTGAACATCACATCGCATCACATGTGTGGTGGAAGCGGAAGCGCGCTCGTGGCCGGCACTACCAGCTTGTTCCAAGGTTTCAACACTTCGGCGTTGGAAGACGGCGCTCCAGCTGGCGCCTTGCCCGGGTCTGCGAGTTCCACCCGACGGCTGATTCACCCGTGTGATGACGCATTTTATGCGTCGCATCCGGTGTTGAAGGAAGCATGCGCTGAGGCGGACATTGATGATATCATCGACTGTGAGCCGCAAGCTGATTCTGTGTTTCAAGTTGCAGCGTTTGACTACAACTGGCCTGACTACCTCGTAAACGTCGAGTCGAGAACTGAATATTTGGTCGCGAGCTTGTCAGTCATCGACGAGAACGCCGAGATGATTTCGATTGGGAAAGTTCGTAATTGTCGTGAGGCGCCGCGGTCATCCGGGTGTGAAGGGCGTGACTTTGCAGACTTTGGATGGGACTACGGCGACTATGGGATTGTCTCATTACGAGATAGGCACGAGTCACCTCCAATCGATGTTGACATTGGATCCACTGTTGGCACCGTCACCGTGACTGCGCAGGATAGCATCACGAAGGGCACTTACAACTTTCGAGCGGTGAAGCTGTCGCCAGTGGTGAACCCCGAGATACTGAGTCTCGGCAGTTATCTTGACGGTTTGATTGGTAACTCTGAGGATCCAAACTTTGAGATGGAGTTCACCCTGCGCATGGCCGGCTTCAATCCGCTGTGGATCCTCGACTCCGTCTTCCGGCTAAACCTCGAGCAGCACGTGCGCAAATATATCACGTATGCCGCTGTGGTTGACGATGCAGTGGTGTCCGTGAAGGTTTACGGGTCGCCCCGCAATCAAAGCGCCTGCCGTCTTTTAGATCCAGGTGTGGCGGGCGGTGGCGTTGACGTGAAGGTTTACGCAAAGTTTTGGAAGGAGACCGACGCGACACACCTGCTCACCTGGTTGGACGGACAGGGCTGGCACAACGCTCTTGGGTTTACGTTTGACGGATATCTCCTTGGGTTCGGGCCAATATACAAGGTCGACGGACCCAGTAAGCGAACGATACGTGCAACGTTCATCCCCACCAGGCGTCGTTACGATGTCACTCTGCCAACTGCAACACGGCACTTGCCGTTGACGGTACCACCGCCGCATCACGTGCCACCCATTGAGGGCTTCGGCGTCACCGTCAACGGTGAGGAGTACACACTGGGAAGCACATTCAGCGTCGAGGTGCCCCGCTGCGCGATCGGACCTCGCCACTGCGACGCTCGCCACTTGACCATCACCGCTGAGGCTTGCATCTTTGACGAGTGCGCGACGTACACGGTGGTGGCGACCATCCCGGCTGTGTCCATACCGGCGGACGATGCCTCGATGCGCGCGGTCAACATCACCGCCGGACCGGTCAATGCGACAGCCGGTGGACGCACCGCGGTCGAGTACAGCCCGAGCTTCTTCCACGACGTGCGAAGATTCAGCGCCCGCGTGGATGGGGCGCTGGAATACCTGCACCTGAGTGTGGCGCCAAACAGCCCGAATTACTCCGGGCTGTTCATCAACGGCAGACCATCCTTACCTTACACTGAGGTGTTGATTCCGTTGTCGCTTCTTGAGACCGAACTCCACGGCGTGCTCACGGTCAGGGTCATCGCCGAGGACAACTTCACAATCTCCGACACTCAGATTCGTGTCCTGGTCGAGTCCCCGCTCGGGCTCATGACAGATAACGCAAACGCGTTGGATCCTCTGAAGGGAAAGTATGGTTTCGACGGAGGTGTCCTCCCCGGTGGAGTAGATACCGCGCCACCGGAGTGGAAAGAGTCGTACCCGCGGCTCGAGCCCGTGTGGGAGGGTGGACCCCACCTGGAGCTCGCAGCACAGACGATGGAGCCGGCTGTTGTCTACTGGGCGCTGGCAGTGCCGTGGTCTCGACCGCCAACGTCGAGGGAGGTTTACGATGCCGTGGTTCGCCCCAACCACACCAAGACGCGTTTGATTGAGGGGAGCGTCTCGGGTTTCATCGCGGACGCACTCAATTCGTCCGTGCCCTCGACCACAGAGAGCGGATTTGTCGCCGCCGGAGTGATGACCAGCAGGTATTCCATGACGCGAGAGGAGCGGACGGCGGTGACCTGCCTGAACCCCGACGTGGGATTCGACGTGTACTTTGTCGCGGAAGACAAGGCGCTTGATCTATCCCTCAATCCAGCTGCGAATAGACAGGCGTTTCCGACTTCGGTTCGAGGTGTGAAGCCCGGCAGCGGTCCGTTGGGGCTGCTGTACCCCTGGGTTGACTCCTTCTCGGCGCCAAACGGAGATCTGTGGGATACCATCACCGGAGGCGAGGTGATAGCGCGGTCTTTATCGTTCGACGGAGCCGTGAGTAGCCAATCAGCGAAGACGGATGCCGCGAAGGGATCGCTCGCATGTCCGGGAGCGGTCAGCTTCGAGGTGACAGCCGTGAATGCATCCGGTGTCGACGGTTCATCCGGCGACATCGTGCTGGAGGCACGCCGCGAACCTGCGGGAGAAGCCGCCGGCGACTGGACTCAGCTGTGGAACACGACCCTCCTGGATTTGAAGACGAAATCCGATGTATCAGTTGATGGCTGGATATCAGTCGTGGCGAAGAAGATCGCGGAGGGGGATCACTGGACCCTGCGATGGCGGGTGGAGGGATCATGCTGCCACTCCTGGGCGCTGAGAAATCTGACGACCAGATACATCACGTCTTAAATAGCCAATAGCCAACACGCTCACGAATAGAAGGTGACGCACAGGATCAAATAATATTGTGATTAGTCTTTATTGATGAAGTGTTGGGCTTCGTCTTCCCATCTTTGGTACCCCGTGATGGCACCCTGCGTGAACATTTGCGTAAACTAAAAAAAGCAAAAATACATTATCATCCCCTCCCACGTCGTGCGTACTGACTTTTGCACGAATCTTCGGCATCGACTTCCGCGACGTTCCCTTCGATCGCCTCCTAATCGATCTCACGTACTTTCAATTTAGTGAGAGTACTTGGCCTCGTAGAACTTCTGCTCGTAGAGGTACGCGGCGTGATCCCATCCGAGGTCCTGGTGGCTCGCGCGGAGCGCCACCTGCATGAAGCTCTCCCTGTGCGACTGGTAGGTGTAGATCGCCTGACCGAGGGCCCACTGGAGCTTGTCCGGGGTCGCGCGCTCGAAGGTCCACCCGGTACCGTCGTTCTCGCCGTCGAAGTGACGCACGGTATCCCTGAGGCCTCCCACGGCGTGCACCACCGGCACCGTTCCGTAGTGCATGGCGTAGAGCTGATTGAGGCCGCACGGCTCAAACCTGGAGGGCATGAGGAGGATGTCGCAGCCCGCGGTGATGCGGTGCGCCATCTCGTTGCTGAACCCCAGCCAAGACCTGACCTTGTCCCTGTTCCTGCACTCCATGTCGTAGAGGCGGTCCTTGAGGTCCTGCCTGCCGCTGCCGAGGAACACGAGCTGGATGTCCTGGTTCATGAGGAACTCCTCGGAGTCGAGCACGAGGTCGATGCCCTTCTGCTCATCGAGACGACCAATGAAACCAATCATGACCGCGTCGTGGCGCTCGGGGAGGCCGAGCTGCCTCTGGAGCGCCGCCTTGCACGCCTGCTTGCCCGTCCAGAGACCCTCGAGGTTAAGGCCGTAGGTCTGGAAACCGTCAGACTGCAGGAAGCGATCGTGCGTGGGGTCCCAGTCGTGGAAGTCGATACCGTTGACGATACCGCTCACCTTGGCGGGGTCGTCGCGCACGGTGGGGGCGAGGCCCCAGCCGCCCTCGTCGGTTCCCAGCTCCCAGGCGTAGCCGGGGCTGACGGCGATGACCTTGGTGGCGTAGTTGATCGCCGCCTTCATGATGTTCATGCAGGGGCCCTCCTGGGGGTCGTCGAGGTAGAACGCGCCGGTGTGCTGGTCGGGGAGACCGAGGCGCCAGACCTCCTCGGGGTGGGCCCTGCCCTGGTGGGCGATGTTGTGGACGATGTGCACCGCGCGCGCGAAGCCGAGCTTGAAGTGGTCCTGGTAGAACGCCTTGAGGTACACCGGGAGGAGGCCGGTGTGCCAATCGTTGGACACGTAAATCAGGTTCTCGTCGCCAAAGGGGAACCCGCCGCAGTGGACGTGCCAGACCGCCTCGATGCCCGCCTGGGACATCAGCGCGCCCCTCCACGCCACGTCCATGGTGCTGCCGGCGTAAATCTGGTCGCCGACCTCGTGGAAGCAGGGGTGATTGACGAAGACGATGTCGACGCCGTCCCTGCTGAGGTGATAATATTCAACCTCAACCTCGGTTCCCATCACGTTGAACTTCTGGCGGGCGCAAGGGGTGTGGCACTCGTCGTAGTGGTGGTACATGGGGACGACGGACATGACGCGGTGGCCACGACGCACGAGCGCCTGTGAATACGATTAGGGCCGGGGTGGAGGTCAGCGCGAGGTTTGGGGGGGAGGGGGGCTGTCGAAGAGAAACGGACCGCGGTTCCGGGAGGGGGAATAAGTATATCGACAAGATGGATCGCGCGCGCACCTTCGGGAGCGACTGAACGACGTCGCCGAGGCCTCCGGTCTTCGAGAAGGGGGCGCACTCGGCACCGACGATGACGACGTTGAGACGTTCGAAATCGCCCTCCGCCTTCACGGCGACGCCGGAGCGGGTACGGCGCGCGGGAGCCTTGATGGCGTTGCGGGAACGGAGAACGCGCTTGGTAGAGGGGACGAAGGACGACCTCGCGAGGGTCATCCTGCCCTGAGCAGCAGCAGCGGAGGACATTGTATGGGTCGAAATGTACGACGGGAGAGCGGGGGTGGATTCGGGGGGTCACCGACGACTTGCGTGGGAGCCGTGTGCGGGAGAATGGCGCCGCGCAAGTTCGTTTCGCGCTTTCTGTCGCGCTTTCCGAGACAAACGCAAAATTAACGGTCATTCTCGAATCATTTCTTCGATACCATTGGTCATTCTTGCCAGCTCGGCACCCGCAATTTTCCAGCCCCTATCTCGGACCCTCTCGCTTCCCTCGATCAAGTCCTCTGCGAAAAAATCGGTGCAGGGCTGACGAGGACACGTGCAACTGTCACACGGCGGCTCCGGAGAGCAGGGTTCGGCTCCCCACATCGATCCGAAGGACTCTAGAACATGTCCGCGGCTCTTCACGCCACTTCCGCAGTCCGGCCGACCGCCAACCCGCGCTCGCTGACCTCGCGCGGTCGCTCCTTACCCGTGCTCCGCGGCGCCCCCATTCGCGTGTCGCGAAACGCGCGCCGCGGGGGCCTTCATGCGGTCGCCGCCATCGAGGACAACCAGGTCGTTACCATCCACTACGTGCTGAAGTTCGCCGAGAGCGGTGAGGTCGCGGACGATACTCGCCAGCGCAACGCCCCCGTCACGCTTCCAATCGGCCAGGGCGCGCTGTTCCCCACGCTGGAGGCTGGGATCAAGGAGATGTCCGAGGGAGAGAAGAGGGTGTTCAAGCTGGCGTGCAAGGATGCTTACGGGGAGCGCGACGAGGGTAAGATCCAGAAGTTCCCAGCGTCCCCCGAGGAGCTCGAGTCCATCAAGTCCCAGGTGCAGCCCGGCAAGGTGGTTCAGCTGCCCACCGGCGGCACGGCGACGTGCGTCGGCTTTGAGGACGACGGCCTCATCCTCGATGTGAACCACCCGATGGCGGGCAAAGACCTGGAGTTTGAGATTGAGCTCGTGAATGTGGACGAGGGGCCGAAGCTATTCGGCGTGCCCATCGTGCCCTTCGACGTGAACAAGCTCGCGATGAATTGAGGAGGGTGGAGTTAAGTTGTACGCGTAATATCCCCCTAACTGCGTTGTCAATGGAGCGAAAGATTGCCCCAGTGCTGTTTTTCATCTTCAGCTCATACCTAGATCCGATTACGTCACGCCTCACAGATCCGACGTCCCCGAACCGCGATGTTGAGAAGAGCCGCGAAACAGCTCGCGACATGCGCATTTGATGCGGCGACATCGCGAGGTGCGGCCGCGTCGAGCACTTCCCGAACCTTCTCGAGCTCCGCCGCGCACGCCACCACGGTGCTCTGCGTCCGCAAGGATGGCGAGGTCGTGGTGATGGCGGACGGGCAGGTCACGCTGGGCAGCCAGGTCATCAAGCCCAACGTGAAGAAAGTGCGTCGGTTGCCACGCGGGGTCGTCGGAGGGTTCGCCGGCGCGACTGCGGACGCGTTCACCCTCTTCGAACGGCTGGAGATGAAGCTCGAGGAGCACCCGGGCCAGCTCACGCGCGCCGCGGTGGAGCTCGCCAAGGCGTGGCGCAACGACAAGTACCTCCGACGACTGGAGGCCACCATGGTGGTGGCGGACAAGCACCACACGTTCCAAATCACGGGCGGTGGTGACGTCATCGAACCCCACGACGGAGTCATCGGCATCGGCTCGGGGGGGCCGTACGCCACCGCCGCGGCGAGGGCACTCGTGGACATCGACGGCATGGACGCAATGACCGTGGCCAAGAAGGCCATGAACATCGCGGCGGACACGTGCGTGTACACCAACCACAACTTCATCATCGAGTCCATCGGACCAAACGACGATGCCGGTGGAGACGAACCGGTAAAGAAGGGGGACGAGAAGGAGAAAGGTGGCAAAGAGTCGAAGAAGTGAGGGAGCCTGCTTCTCCCTCTTGCACCGTCGATTTTTTAATTTTCCAACACTTTATTTTCTTTAAGAGTACGAGTGTTGTCAACGCAAACCAACACTATCCTGCTGCTATCGGCCATCAGAACCCGGTGGCCCAGAAATCATCGGTATCGTTGCGGTCATTGAGCAGGGTCCCAGCCTCCTCGTCCGGGGCGTCCAGCAGGGATGGACCCGTGATCGGCGGCAAGCCGTCTCCAACCTCGTCCGAGTCAGAGTCAGAGTCGCCCCCACCCTTCTTTATCCCTTCGTCCTCGTCCACCCACTTCAGGGGATTGGAGCCCCACTCCTTACATTTCTTGGCCGTTGCGTTAGGGACGATGGGAGCCCTCTTGCGCACCGCCCCAGAACCTTCTTCCGGCACCTCTCCGTTGTCGGTGACCCAGCCCCTGGCGAGCTTGGCGGTCTTCCGAGCTCGACGCTTCTCGTCAAACTTCCTTTTCCTCGCATCGCGCCTCTCGGCCTTCAGACGTCTCTCCCTCACGACCGGATCCTCCTCGATATCCGGTCCCTTTTCGTCGTCGTCGTCGTCGTCGGTATCTTCTTCCTCAGCGGCTGCGTTTGACCCGCCGCTCGCGTCGACAGCGCCCACGCGCGAGCCGTCTATGAGGCCCGCCCCGTCACCACCCTCCCGCTCACCATCTTCCCGCTCGCCGTCGCCGTCATCGTCCTCGCCGCCGTCGATGTTCCCACCGGCACCGACCCCGGAAACCCCCGTCGCCCCCACGCCGACCGTGAGCTGCTTCAGTCGTTCCGTCTGCCCCCCAGCCTCCGCCGCCGCCA
>Ga0115006_10004044_pt1 | contig 10149 bp, 5 predicted proteins | sample ArcOceMetagenome_3_FD_88943 | JGI IMG/M metagenome (GOLD analysis project Ga0115006, IMG submission 88943) | Marine eukaryotic phytoplankton communities from Arctic Ocean - Arctic Ocean- Svalbard ARC20M Metagenome | ecosystem: Environmental > Aquatic > Marine > Oceanic | place: Arctic Ocean...
ACATTCGGAAGCGTCGTTGAACTTGCATCAACAAATGCTTCGGGATCCTGGTACACAAAAACAGAGTCAGAACTTGAACATCCATTTTCTTCGAATGAAACATTCAAGACGTAGGTCCCGGGTTGATATGCTATTGGATTAAGCGGGTCGATGACATTGAGGCTGCCCTCATTCCAGGTCCACTCGAACGCTGGGGTATAGTTTTCAGGAGTGATGAGGATGTCATATATCGTGGCAGCAGGAGAAGCGCATGTGATGGTGTCAGACCAGCCAGCCTCTACCAGAGGTTCGGTGAAATCGGCTTCGAGGACCAAGGTTGTTTCTAGGTCGCATCCATTGGAGGGATTGGTTGAGGTGACGCTCCAAGATCCAGGAGTTGATGTCCCGAGAACGAAGGGTTCCGTTAACCAATACCAATTCGCATCCGATGGAATGGTCCATTCCAAGAGCGCATCGTCCGCTGCTGTCGCCGTGATCTCTAAAACTTCAGTGGTGCAATCCAACTGTGCACCGGAAGACGATAGCGTCACATCCAACGTGCTGAAATCAGAAGTGATATCCACGCTGATCTCATCGATGCAAACCCCATCATCACTGGTCACAATCAACGTATAGATCCCCGGGGAATCCACGGTCGCATTGGGCCCTAGGTTGGACACGAAGTTCCCCAAGTCATCGCTCTGCCAGTTGTAAGAAACGCCGTTTGGAAAGTTGGATGCACCGAACAATTCAATTTGTGAGATATCGCACGTGATGGCCGTGCCTTCCGAGGTTTCAGCTGAGGCAACCAGGGGTTCTACAAACACAAAGACAGAATCGGTGATTTCCGCATCGCAAAACCCTGCGTACGTGACCGTATACGCCATGCTTGAATCAGGAGTGCACAGGGTTGTTGCGTCATTGGGGTTTGAGAGAAAAGTAGGCGGGTCCCAAGTGTACGCGGCATTCGGAGCTCCAACAACATTGAGTTCAACGGATGCGCCGGGACAGATGACCGTTTCAGGACCTGTTGCGATGATGTTCTCGGAGAGACAGACACTCTGGGTGTTGAAGGACCCCCCCGTACTCCCTGTAAACCCCCAGTAAACGAGGGTCTGTCCATTGAAAATATCGGCAACTAAGTCAATCTGTGCAGCCAACCGCAAAGAGCAGTCAAAATAGACAGCTATAATCTGTGTGTCCGGATCCCACGTGATTTTGACAGGATGATCAGCCCCATCCTCGATGTTGATGTTGTCTAGGCTTGCTTGAACTGGACCACCTAAACCTGTCGGTGGCGCGTGGTTGACGGATCCATCAGAAATAAACCCGATGTGATCTTGGATTAGATCACCGTATTGACCGTTGTTCCACGTGTCAAATTCAACGCCAAAACTAGGGTCAAACCCATTGAATCCTAAAGCTCCTCCGCTTTGTCCCAAGGCATCCGTTCCGACATCTTGCAAGACGAAAACCATGCCGTCTGCACCGGTGGCATCGATCGTTCCGAAATTCATGGTAAAGGACAATTCAAAGGGGGACTCCAAGTCGATGAATTGACCGTTCCAAACGGTTCCGTTTTGATTGCTTTGCGTTGTCGTTAATTGATAACAGTCTCCTTCAATGGACGATGCTGTTCCATTGAGGAAATAAGCTTGACCACTATGGTCTTTGGATGCCAGTAAACTGCAACTAAGGACCAACGTGACTTTACTCCAACGGGCGAGATGAATGAAAAATGGTACTAGGATGTCTCTTGGACGCGTCATGCTCCGAAAATTACAACCTACAGAAGGGGAATGAGGCCTTTTAACAGATGAGGTTTGCACAGCGTTGAGTCATTTGTGTTCAAAAAGCCACGTGATTTTCCTGTCTGAATTGCGCGTTCATCTGATTTCTAATCGAATCAAATAATTAGGAACATCGTGATGCTTCAAGAAAGGGCGTCCTGCTCTGAGGACCATGCAACGATTCCGCTTTTCTTGCAGTTCTTTGTTTGTAACAAAGCTGTCACAGATTTATGAATAGGAAAGTAAACCGCTTGCTTTTTGTCGTCTTCAGTATACTGATAGTAGGGAATGCCTGGGGTCAAAGAACCTGTGGCACCGATTCTGTTCATGCTCATATGATGGGGCTTCCTGGTTATGATCGAGCGTATACTGATCGCCTGGATGTGGTAAACGCGGCTGCAACGGATCGCCTCGAGTGCGATGTCCCGTTGCTAATACCTGTGGCCGTGCATTTTCAAAGCACAGGAATTCCAATCGACTGTGCCATTGAAATGGCTGTGTCCCAAGTCCAAACCCTCAATGAGGACTTCGCTGCGACAAATGGAGATTTGGCGGAATGGGTGGAATCACAGCCGACGATTTGGCCTTCCATTGACAACGGTGAATCCTGCATTAGCTTTTGTTTGGCCACGTTGGATCATCCAGATGGATTCGGATTGGACGAGGGTGACTACGCTGTGACATTGGATCAGACGACGGGAGATAGCGATGCCTCTTGGTCCGGTTATCTCAACATGTTTGTGCGCACCATCGGTGGAGGGACATTGGGGTACTCCCCATTGGGAGGAAATGGCTCAGGGGATGGAGTGACCTGTGACCCGCAATACTTTGGGAGTGTTACGTGCGGAGGCAATACAATCAGTGGAGCGTTTGACATGGGGCGAACGATCACACACGAAGTAGGACATTATTTGTTTTTGGAACATCCTTGGGGTGGAGGAGGCTGTGCAGGTGACGATTTTGTTGCCGACACACCCGCTACAGATGGCCCTCAATTTGGGTGTCCCAGTGGCCAGAACATTGTGAATTGCACTGCTCCCATTTTATGGCCGTCGTATATGGACTATTGCGACGACGCTTGCTTGTTCATGTTCTCAGAGGGCCAGGTGGCGCGCATGGAGACGTATGTGACGGAGAACCTTCAAAACCTACTCAACAGTTCTACAACGTCTTGTGAAGAGGCCCTTTGCATCGGTTTTGATGTCGCAGTAAATGTTGTTGGAGAATCCTGTAATGGCAACGATGGCAGTGTCGTGGCATCCAGTGAGGGCGGATTGGCTCCGTATGAATATGTCTTAAATGGCGCACTTCAAGTGGGCAACGGTTCCTTTTCCAATTTGCCATCCAATACCTATACGCTTGAAGTGCTGGACGGAAACAGTTGTGTGTTCTCCCAGACAATCACGTTGATTCAGGATGAGCCGGCCCTTGAATTGGTGTCTGTCGTCAATGAGCACTGCAGTGACGGTGCCGGTCAAATCGCGGTGCAAGTCAACGAATCAAGCACGTTTGACTTTAGCATCAACGCCGGTGACAATTGGCAAGACACGGGCTCGTTTGTGGGGCTATCAGGAGGGACTTACACCATCGATGTTCAGAACGTATTTGGCTGTCAAGGAAGTGTGGAAGTGGAGGTTCTCAATACCAGTGGATTGGACTTGGTAGTTGAGTCCAAGGAAAATGTGCGATGTACGTGGTTTGACAACGGCAGCATAGATGTTCGGGCAGCAGGAGGGGATGAGCCTTACGTGTACGTCTACAATGACACTGAAACCTCTTCCTCGGGTTACTTTACATTGCTGCCTGTGGGCGATCACTTGATTCGCGTAGAAGATGCCGTCGGGTGTGTTTATGAAGAAGTCTTTGCCCTAGTCAATGATTTTTCAAATCTCGGTAATGATTGTCCTTGTAGCATATACGTGCCCAATGCATTCACTCCGGATGGCGATTTGCAAAATGAAGTGTGGGAAGTGAAGGCGTCCTGTCCCGTCTCTGGATTTCATGTGCAGGTCTATGATCGCTGGGGAGTGCTGGTATTCGAGTCCTTGGACTCAGCGTTCTTTTGGCATGGAGGCGTCAACGGTTACTACCTGGACGCAGAGCTCTTTCTGTACAGGATTACCTATCAATGGGGAGAGGAAGAAAACGCTTCCGTTGAGACGGAAGTTCAAACAGGATACGTATCGATTCTGCGCTGAGCAGCAATCAAAACGAGAGGCTGACCTTCAGGTTGACCCTTCGGTTGGTCAGATAATTGCTGATGGCATACTGCCGTCCATTGACATCTTCAATCCACGTGTGATTGATGGTATTGCGAATCCCCAAAATATTGAAGACTTCGATCGATACAAATCCACTGCGCTCTTTCTTGGATGAGGTCTTGTCTTGGTTATAGAACAGTTCGCGAGAGAAGCCAATGTCGACTCTTCGGTAAGTCGGGGTGCGCAAGATGTCTTTGTAGCGTTCGAAGGATGGCGGCCCAAAAGGAAGGCCGGTGCCAAAATAAAGACTCACAAGCACCTTGTAAGCTTCATTGCCCGGCATCTCGTCTTGGAACAACAGGCTCATATTAAACCGTTGGTCGGTTTGACGCGGAATCCACCCAGGCTCGATTAAACTGCTGTCTACGGCTACATTGTTCAACGTGAAGCCAGGTATGATGGCCTCGCCTGCGTCGTTGTAATATTGCAAATACCCGTCGTCTTCAAGGTCTTCAGCTGTTTTAAGCGCGGACAATCGCAACCAGCTCTGAATGCCATCGATGAATTCACCGTTGAGCATGAAGTCGATGCCGGTGGCATAGCCGCTGCTGTTGTTTTTGGCATAATACCGCTGACGCACATTTTCGATTTCATAGGGGATCAAAAAGTCGAGATCTTTGTAGTAAAGCTCAGAGACCATTTTGAATGGACGGCCATACAGTTGAAAGACGCGGTCCATACCGAGGACGGCATGGCGCGCGCGTTGAGCGCGTATGTCCGGATTGATGGCTCCGTCGAGTTGGCGCATTTCTCGATAGAAAGGCTGTTGCCAATAATTTCCTGCCGACAGGTTCCAGACGGTAGACTGGTCGCTTGATTTGGAGACGGGGGCAAAGCTGAGGTGCCCTCGTGGACCGCCAACGACCTGGTTGCTGAAGGACCAATGATGCGCGCGACCTCCGATATTTAATTTCCAGAGATCTCCCCGGTCATTTTCCCAATTCCAAGTGCTTTGCACGTATGCTTGGACACGGTTAGAGTTGACTTCGTTTTGAGCCCGAATGATGTCGTTCAAAACAATCACTTGGTCGGGGCCATTGTCCACATAACCGATGCTGTCTTGGGGATGCGGGCTGATGTACCCTGCAGAATCTATGAGGGACCACTCTGATAGGGCATCCGTGATGTGTTCTGCTTGCCATTTGGCTCCCCATTCCCAAAACGATTGACTCGGGGTATGAAACGTTGAACCTTTCAATGCGCTGCTGATGACCGTGGCGTCCAATTGATTTCGAGCGTGGTTCAAGAATGCACCGACGCCCTTGTTGTTCATCGCTTCACCCAACTCGTCGGAACCCAAATCACGTTCCAATTCATCGAGGAAATAGGCTCCTAAGATGTCGTACGATTCCGATTCTGAAGTTGAAAAAGCGGAGGTAATCCAGCGCCACTTCGTGCTTTCTGTGACGCGATTTACAGCAAGTGCTCCAAACCCAGTGCGAAAAGAGGTCACCTCCTGTCCATCGAAGTAGATGGTAAGTCGCAAGGCTTCGTTGATGCTGCCCACATCGGTTTGTCGTGTCGTTGGAATGAATTGATAGTCGTTTTGACCATACATCCCGAGGAATTCCATTTCCCAAGGGCCATAACCATCGGGGTCAAAGGTGGCAAAAGTTTGCAGGTCAATGTACCGTGGTTGGTATTCACCACCTTCATCCAATGAGCCCAATACATAACTGTTATCCCGAAATCGAAACCCCGAATTCAAGGTGAACCTACGATGGCCAACGGGGCCTTTTTCACTTACGACATCCTGCTGCACTTGGGCGCCGAGCATGCTCGCTGTAAGTTGCGTTTGATTGGTTGTCGGAGTGCGGTAGTGGATGTCCAAAACGGAACTCAGTTTATCGCCGAATTTGGCTTCAAACCCTCCGGCAGAAAAAGTGATCGACTCGACCATGTCTGGGTTGGGGAAGGACAACCCTTCCTGTTGCCCCGCACGCACCAAAAATGGACGGTACACCTCAATATCGTTGACGTAGACCAGGTTCTCATCAAATGAACCGCCACGAACGTTGTACCCGCTTGAGAGCTCGCTGTTGAAGTTAACCGGTGCTTGAATGAGCAAGTCTTCAATCGTGCCACGAGGCGAAGGGATTCGAGAGGCGACTTTGGGGTCGATTCGTTGAACCGGAGATGTTCGCTCTCCATCGGCAAAGACCTCAGAGGTGGCCAAAGCAACTCCTGCTTGCAAGCGAATGGCGAAAGTCAAGGTATCTCCGGCGATGGGGGTGATTATCCGTTGTTCAGTTCGATAGCCAACGAAGCCAAATCGGATGGTGTAAGGAACTCCGGCATTGAGTTGAATGCGATACTTTCCATCTTGATCAGTCACCATCCCCGCTGACACGTTATCTACCGGAATTACAGTTGCTCCTGGGAGCGGGCTGCCATCGCTGGAACCAACCGTGCCTTGAATCCAACCGACTTGAGCCAATCCAGAAAGCTGAACGGTCAAGGCTATGGCAATCGCCAGCGTGTATCGGAGACATCTCAGCATTATCAGATGCTAGCGATCTCGCAGCGATTGGATGAACTTAGCCCAGGCAATGGGGTTGAATAATGACATCGGAGGGAGTTGTCCGTTGTAGCTGTTTTGGATGGCTTGCTGTTGCATCGTGTATGAATACACTTCAGGTCCATCTCGGCCAACTTCCATGAGTCTGTCATAAAGCGCTTCTGGGTCAAGTCGCTCTTGACCAACAATATAAGCGTCTCTAGTTAAAGCAAGTTCCATGAATTCTTCGCGGAATCGCTCTCGGGTAGGCCAGGGATAAATGTAGGCTTCTTCCAGCGAAATGGTATCCCTTCCCAAGGGTTGAACGACATTCATTCGAGGAAGTTGTAGATCGGAAGGTACCGTGAATTGTTGTGCGATGTAGCCCATCGAGGACACCCGTAAGGTGTCTCCTTCTAGGGCAGGGATGCTAAAGAATCCGTTGGCGTCGGTCATGGTCCCGCGCGAGTCCCGCATGCGGTAAACTGTAGCGAAAGAAAGGGGAGAAAGAGAGTCGCCTGTAACAACCATTCCACTGATTTGGACGACGTTCAAAAGGGTCGAATCGACAGCGGATTCTTGGGCATGGGTGGACGGTAGTCCGAAACCCATCACAAGGGCGAAAAGGGTAAAATAGCTTGCGAACGCTTTCATTCGGGACAAGTTAGAACCGTGCATTCAATTAAACTTGAGCTGTTTTAAATTCAGAGGTGAAATGGAACTCCAATTCAGGAAAATTGGCGATTTCCATGTCCAATAGGAACTTTGATGGAGCGAGAAAGACATCATTCTTGTCTTTATCAAGTACCATATCTGTTCCTTTGATGCGTTTAAACTCATCCAATTTGCTCTCGTTGTCACTTAAAATCCAACAGGCTTTAAAATAACGCTTGGGTTGAAATTCACATTTTGCACCATACTCGTGTTCTAGGCGGTATTGAATGACTTCAAATTGAAGCTCGCCAACGGTTCCTACAATTTTTCGATTGCCCAATTCGCGAATAAATAATTGGGCGACCCCTTCGTCAGTCAATTGCTTGATTCCCTTTTCAAGTTGTTTGCTCTTCATGGGATCAAGGTTCACCAATTCCTTGAAAATCTCAGGTGAGAAGCTGGGGATGCCACGAAATTGAATGATTTCACCTTCGGTTAACGTATCCCCGATCTTGAAATTGCCTGTATCATACAATCCAACAACATCTCCTGGCCAGGCTTCCTCCACAATGCTCTTGTCCTGAGCAAGAAATGTTGCAGGATTGGAGAATTTTATTTTCTTCGTGAGTCGTGTATGGTAGTAGAATGTGTTACGCTGAAATTGCCCACTGCACACGCGGAGAAAGGCAATGCGATCACGATGACGTGGGTCGATGTTGGCATGAATCTTAAAAATGAATCCTGAAAAGGCTTCTTCTTCCGGATGGACATCGCGTACGTCAGCTGGACGTGATCGAGGGTCAGGAGCAATGTCAATAAACGTATCGAGCATTTCCTGAATGCCAAAATTATTGACCGCACTTCCGAAAAAGACAGGCGCAAGGTCTCCGTCTAGATAGGGTTGTGAATCCCACGTCTCGTATACGCCAGTGATCAACTCTACATCTTCTCTGAGCTGGTTTGCGTGCTGTTCTGTGACCAAGTCATCGAGAGAAGCGTCTTGGATGTCTTCGATGGACACCACTTCTTTTGAAATCTTTGTTTTGTCCGGATTGAACAAGCGCAATTCAGAGTTATACAAGCTGTAAACCCCTTTAAACGATTGGCCTCCACTGATCGGCCAACTCAATGGACGAACGTTTATTTTGAGTTTCACCTCAAGCTCATCGAGTAAGTCGAACGGATCTTGTCCTTCTAAGTCCATCTTATTGATGAAGATGATGACAGGCGTTTTACGCATCCGGCACACTTCCATCAAGCGCTCTGTTTGAGCTTCGACTCCTTTAACACAGTCAATGACAAGGATGACACTGTCAACTGCAGTCAACGTGCGGTAGGTGTCTTCAGCAAAGTCCCTGTGACCGGGTGTGTCGAGCAAATTGATGAGGCGGTCTCGATAGTTGAATGCCATCACAGAAGTGGCAACCGAAATGCCTCTTTGCCGCTCAATTTCCATGAAATCGGACGCCGCAGTCTTCGTAATCTTGTTGTTCTTCACCGCACCGGCTGTCTGAATAGCCCCTCCAAACAAGAGAAATTTCTCTGTTAAAGTGGTTTTGCCAGCATCGGGGTGACTGATGATAGCAAAGGTGCGCCGCTTGGCAATTTCGTCTTGGATGTTCCCCATAGCGCAGCAAATTTACGATGCGGGACGGGGAGGTCCCTCTAGGAGTTTCAACCAACTTTCAACGGCCGCTCTTTTGTGGAATTGGGTCAAGTCTTTTTGAGAAGGGACCGGGATGTCATTGTGGTGTTTCAGAGCTCTAGCCAAAGCATCTGATGATCGAGGAGAAATCAGCGTTCCATGCGCACCATGGCCCAATAATTCGGGAGTGCCACCAGCGTCGGTTCCAATCACAGGAATGCCCGATGCAAGGGCTTCCAACGTGACCATTCCAAATGTTTCGCTTGCACTGCACATGGCATAAACATCGCACGCTGCATAGGCGGTTTGCAATGATTCCATTTGCCCATGCCAATGGATGCGGTCGCTGATTCCACGTTGTTCGGCGTCTGTTCGTAGGCGTGTTTCCCAATCTTCTGCTTCATTCGCGGTATTGCTCCCAACAATGAACGCGTGCCAGTCAGAAGCGCTTTCCAAGGCGGCGAAGAGCATGTCTTGCCCTTTCAGCGGGTCCAATCTTCCAAACAGCCCAACCAGTTTGACATCAGATGGAAGGTCAAATTCCTTTCTCGATGCTGTTTTGTCTTTGGAAGGAGCGAACCAATGGGAGTCCAGAGCGAGAGGGATCTGACTGATTTGATGCGGTTTTAAGGGGGTGTTTCTCAAAACTTCATCTGCAAGACGCTTCAGAGGGGTGACCCAATGATCAATTTGTCCAAACCGCCAGCGATGCCACGGTCTCTTTTTGGGCCGATCAATTTGCATCCCTTGTTGGAAGACCAATCGACAGGGTATGCCGCAAACGGCCAAGGCGGCCAACGGTAAATCCCGGGGGTCTCGTATCCATAAAACATGGGCGTTCAATGCTTGCAACCGCGAGCGCAAGTGCAAGGCCGCCCTCCATGGAAGATGTCGATTCTGACGAGCGATGGTTTCTAAAGGCAGGCCTGCTGCTTGCGCTTTTTGATGCAGTGGAGACTGCGAAACGCTCAAAACGCTAACCGTGGCACCAGCCTCTTGCATCCATTCGGCATAGCGAAGTAAATTCTGTTCAAGACCTCCCCAACCTGTTGAGCTGGATAGAAAAACAAGTTTCATCGGTTATCGGGACGAACGGTAATTTCGCTAAAAACACCACGACCTTTCGATTCAATGGAGAGCACAATGGCTTCAGCGATGAACACAGGGTCCATGCCTTTTTCAAATTGGGGGCGATAGGATTCCCGGAGCTCGGAGTTGGTTGTTTGATCAATGAAGGCGGTATTCACTGCGCCCGGATTGATTGTGGTCACAGCAAGGCGGTCTCGGAACTCAATGCGAAGGGATTCACTTAAGGCGAGTACG
>Ga0115006_10004045_pt1 | contig 10148 bp, 3 predicted proteins | sample ArcOceMetagenome_3_FD_88943 | JGI IMG/M metagenome (GOLD analysis project Ga0115006, IMG submission 88943) | Marine eukaryotic phytoplankton communities from Arctic Ocean - Arctic Ocean- Svalbard ARC20M Metagenome | ecosystem: Environmental > Aquatic > Marine > Oceanic | place: Arctic Ocean...
CGCGCGGCGTGCAGCAAGCGCAACCATGCTGGCCATCCCGACCAAGACGACCGACGCCAAGAAGGTCGACTGGTCGCACGCGCTCAACAAGTATGTGACACGGGTGAGCTCGGCTGCACGTCTCCCGCCGAGACGCACCCCCCACCGCTGTGCAGCCGCCCGCCCGTCGCACAAACTTACCCTAACCCTCCTACCGCGCCGCAGGCCTACTCCAAGGGTCAGGCGGAGGCCCACTCGAAGCAGTTCGACATGGTCAATGATCTGCGCCGCCAGATCGCCGACACCTCGACGCTGCGCCAGATGGTGTCGGACGGCTGCAAGAGCCCCTCCAGCCTGAGGGCGGGCGGCGACGACCCGCTGGCGGGCAGCGAGGCGTTCGCGGTGATGCTGCGCTACTACCGCCTGCTCTGCTCAATGGAGACGCGCTTCGAGGCCGACGACCTGCGGCTGCAGTTCCCGTGGAAGGACGCCTTCCAGTCGCACGTCAAGCAGGGCGAGTCGGACGTGCGCTTCGAGCGCGCGGCGATGCTGTGGAACCTCGCGTCGCTCATGTCGCTCGCGGCGATGCACATGGACCGCCGCGACCCCGAGGGCATCAAGCGCGCGTGCCTGCTCTACCAGCAGACGTGCTCGGTGCTCGAGCTGCTGCCGCCGCTCGTCGCCGCGACGCCGTGGGGCGGCCAGACGAGCGTCGACCTGAGCAAGAACATGGTCGAGTGCATGCAGGCGCTGATGCTGGCGCAGGCGCAGCGCTGCTTCTACGAGAAGGCCGAGCGCGAGGCGATGTCGCCCAAGCTGCTCGCCAAGATCGCGCGCGGCGTCGCCGACTACTACGGGGAGGTGAGCGGCCTCATGACGCGCCCTCCGCTCGCCTCGTACGTCTCGCCGTCGTGGGCGGACGTGGTGGGGTGGAACCACCGGATGTACGAGGGGCTCTCCGAGTTCCACGCCTCCTTCGAGCACGCCGACGCCTACGAGTACGGCCAGCAGGTCGCGCGGCTCGCGCACGCCGAGCAACGCTGCGCCGAGGCCGCGCGGCTCTCGCAGCGCGACTCGGTCCTCAAGCAGCTCTACGGCGAGGCGTACGCGCGCGTGCGCCACGTGCACGCGACGGCGAGGAAGGACAACGAGGCGATCTACCTCGAGACGGTGCCGCCGCACGCATCGCTCCCCGCCGTGCGCGGCCGCTCGATTGTGCGCGCACAGCCGTGGCCGCACCTGCAGCTGCAGCCCGGCACCAACCCGAGCCTGGCGCTGGCGATGGCGCTGCCCGAGGAGGACGCCTTCGTCTCGCTGGTGCCGATGTCGGTGCAGCGCGACCTGCAGCGCTGCGCCGACGGCGCCAAGCAGATCGTCGAGGCGATCTTCGCGCGGATGGAGGGCGCGATCGCCGAGGGCGACAATCTCCTGCGCGAGCTCGACCTTCCGCACGCGCTGCAGGCCGTCGAGGGCGCCACGGACGCGACGCAGACGTCCATCCCGCTGCAGCTGCAGGACGAGATCGGCCGCGTGCAGGCCAACGGCGGCGACCAGGCGCTGCTCGACTCGATCCGGTCGCTCGTGACGCTCACCGAGACGTGCGACGCCCAGGCGAAGACCGTCCGCGAGACGCTGTCGCACGAGGCGGCGAGCGACGCCGAGATGCGATCGAAGCACGGCGCCAAGTGGGAGCTGGTCGCGTCGTCGGCGATGACGGCGGAGCTCGCGGCCGAGCTGACGACGTGCGAGGAGCGGCTGGGCGCGGCCGGCTCGGCCAACGGCACCGTCGCCGCCAAGTACGCCGAGGCCAAGGAGACGATGGCCATCCTCGAGCTGACGCTCGACGTGCTGCTTTCGCGGGTGCCGCACGACGCCTCGGGCGCGCTGCAGGGGCTGGGCTGCACCAAGGAGCTGCGCGCGCAGCTCGACGCGCTCGAGGCGGTGCGCAGGCGACGCAGGACGGTGCTGCAGCGCGCGTCGGAGGTGCAGGGCCTCACCCGCACCGTCCAGCTCGACAAGCTGAGTGGCCCCAAGCTCGGCGTCGCCGTCAAGAACCGCATCGTCTTCGGCACGCCCGGCGTCGAGTTCTGCGCGCTCGAGCCGACGTCGCTGTGCGCCAGGGCGGGCGTCGTGCCGGGCGACATCCTCCTCGCCGTCAACGGCACGTCGTGCGTCTCGCACGAGCAGGCGACCGGCCTCGTCGACGAGGCCGACCGTTACGTCGAGCTGGCGCTGATGCAGACGACGCAAGGGAGCGGCGCCGCGCCTACGCGCGAGGCTCAGCAGGGCCTCGTCAACGCGCTTGTCTTCCGCGGCGACGCGCCGGCGGAGGCCATCTTCGAGCAGCACTACGCGCGCTTCGCGCCCGTGCAGGCGGAGGCGGAGCAGTTCGTGGCGACGCACGAGGCGGCGGTGGCCAAAGTGGCAACGGCAAACGAGGCCTTCACGCTCGCGCGCATCGAGCACGTCCCGCAGGAGACCAGCGAGCGCAAGGAGTACTTCAAGCGGCTGGGCGGCGCGGCGCAGGCCTACCGGCAGCTCGAGGGGGATGTGGCCGAGGGCGCCGCCTTCTTCAACTCGGCGCTCGAGCGGCTCGAACAGCTGCAGGAGAAGGTCGCCGACCTCGCCACCGCGCGCGCCATCGAGCGCGAGGACCTCCACGCGCACCTCGCCGCCGAGACCAAGGCCGAGGAGCAGAAGGCCGCCGCCGCCGCCGCCGCCGCCGCCGCTGCCGCCGCCGCCGCGGCCGCCGCCGCCGCCGCGCAGCCGGAGCCGCCGCTGCTGAGCCCGACGGTGCCTCCGATTGGCGGCTTCGGCGCGCTGTCGATGGGAGCAGCGGCCGCGGGCGGCGGCGCGGGCGGCGCGGAGGAGGCGGCGTTGGCCCAAGTCGACCAGCAGAGGCTCAAGCAGCTGATGGAGATGGGCTTCTCGCGCGAGCAGGCGCAGGGCGCGCTGGTCAACACCGACGGCGACCTCGACGCCGCGCTGTCGCTGCTGCTGAGCGGAGGCGGCGGCGGCGGCGCCACGCCGCGCGACCGCACCGGCTCGCTCAGCCGCTCCAGCAGCCTGCACCGAGGCCAATCTGGTGGCCTCAGCCGCGGCAGCAGCGACGTCGCGGGGGCCGAGGAGCCGACCGTGACGCCGCCGCGGCCGTTCATCCGTCAGCTGTCTCGCGCCGGCACGATGAGCCGCTTCGAGCTGCCGGTGGCGCTGCCGCCCAAGATCCAGGGGCTCGTCGACCTGGGCTTCAGCGCGGAGATGGCAGCCGAGGCGCTCAAGCAGGCGGACGGCAACGCCGACGCCGCCGCGGCCAAGCTGCTCGCCGGCGAGATCGCCGCACCTCCCGCCGCCGCGCCGCCCGCTGCTGCGGAGGCGCCGATGCCGGTCGCAACGCCGGTGGCGCCGCCCGCGCCTCCTCCCGAGGAGCTGTCTGCGGACGCGCAGGAGCTGGTGGCGATGGGCTTTGCGGCGGAGCTCGCGGTGGAGGCGCTGCGGCGCAAGGGCGGCGTGATGCAGGACGCGATACAGCTGCTGCTCGACACGCCCGAGGGGCAGCCGCTGCCGCCCGAGAGCCCGCCCGCCGCAGCCAACCGCGCGATGGGACTGGCCGACGGCACGTCTGCTGCGGAGTACGAGGCCTCGTCGGCCGCGGCGATTGCGGCCAACGTGCCGCCCGGCTGGGGCGCCGCGCCGCCGATGCAGTCGCCGCCCTCATTTGGCACCGCCACCGCCGCCGCAGCGCCTGATGGCACGCCGGTGCCGCCGGGGGTGGCAGCGCCGCCCTCGTTCCACACCGCGCAGCAGGACGCGTTCGCCCCTGCGTTCGCGCCGCCGCCGCCGCCCGCGCCCGCGCCCGCGCCCGCGCCCGCGCCCGCGCCCGCGCCTACGCCCGCGCCCGCGCCCGCGCCCGCGCCCGCGCCCGCGCCCGCGGAGCCTCCGGGTGCGTCGCTCTCGCAGCTCGTCGAGATGGGCTTCGATCGGCCGCTCGCTCTGGCGGCGCTCTCGCAGGCCAACAACGACCATGAGGCGGCGCTCAATCTGCTGCTCACCGGCAACGTCACCGCGCCCGCACCCGAGGCGGCGCCCACAGCCGTCGCGCCCGCGCCCGCGCCCGCGCCGGCGCAGGCGCCGGTGCCGATGCCGACCCAGCCGCAGTATGGAGGCGCGCCGCCTCCGATGGCGTACGCACCGGGCGGCGTGTACAATCCGCACCAGGCGTATGCTCCTCAGCCCGGCTACGCGCCGCAACCCGCCTACGCGCCGCAGCCTGGCTACGGTGCACCTCAGCAGACGTATGGCGCACCGCCGCCGGCTGGGTACGGAGCGCCGCCGCCGCAGGTCTACGGCGCTCCGCAGCCGTTCAGACCGCCAGCGCCGCAGCAGCAGTACGGCGCGCCGCGACCCGCCTACGCTCCGCAGCCGGGGTACGGCGCGCCGATGCCAGCGTACGGCCAGCCGCAATACGGCGCGATGCCGCAGGCGTACATGGCGCAGCCCGCCTATGCGCAGCCGATGCCGGCCTACGGCGGCTACCAGCCGCAGCAGCAGCAGTACGGCGGCTACCCGGGCGGCCCGGCGCCTCCGTTTGCGGTGCCGGCCGCGCAGGCTGGCGGCGCGGCACCCGCGCCCGCTGGCTACCGACCGACATATCAGCCGCCTGGCGGCTACCAGCCGCCTCCGGGCTAGAGGGAGAGAGATGGGACATGGAAAGGAAGTCGGCATGTCGCATGTGGTCCCGAGCTGGCGTTGCTCGGGGTTGAGCAGTAAGGTAAAGTGCTGCTATCATAAAAGCCTCGTGTGGCAAACGGAATATAGGAACACAAACGCAACACATGCTGCTACAGCTTTATAAAGAGCTGCCGCAACGGGTACCTCACTAAAGACCAGACCACAGGAGACGCCTCGCCACGGCTAGCGAGAGTTCAGTCTTCAGCCAAGCCTCCTGAACACGTGCTGCAACAGCAACAGGCGGCGCCGGTAGCACAGGGCAGCTTACATCTGGCGCGGATATTCGTCATCGGTCAGACCGTTCAGCCACGTCAACGCGCCGGTGCCCCACCAGCGCGAGGTGCCCGGCAACATGTGCCAGCGCCCACAGCAAGCGCACTGCTGCTCCTGGACGGTGCGACCCCACCGGCCGTCCTTGTAACGATGATATCCGTACGGCCCTACGCCCGCCTTTTCCTCCTGCTTCAGCTCGCGGCTCGGGCCACGCAGGTCGTGCGCGTCGGCCACGCCGTGGCGGCGAAAGATTGCGAGCGCCTCTTTCGGGAACTTGCCGTCGCGCATCGTCACCTCACCCGCGGCAATCTTGGCGTGCAGCTCGATGATGGCCTCGTCGAGGCTGTTCTTGAAAGCGTACTTATGAATGTGGACTTCGCTCTGCTGCCCGAGCCGGTGGATGCGCCCAGCCGCCTGAGCCTCCGTCGCGGGATCGAGCGACGGCTCAAAGAGAAAGATGCGCGTGGCCGCAGTCAGGGTGATGCCCACGGCGGCAACCGAGAAGGTGGCGACAAAGAGCTTGGCGCCGCCCGCGGTGTTCTCCTGGAATTCCTTGATGATCTTGTGACGCTGGAGCGGAGCCGTCTTCTGGTTGAACTCGCTGATGCCCCACGGGCCCTGCCCGGCGAGCCACCCCTTGAGCCCCTCTTGCACGAGCCTGTGCTCGGTGAAAATCGCCACGCGCATGTTGGGCTCAGTCTGCAGCAGTGCCTTCAGGTCGGCGACGAGCCTCTTGGCCTTGGTCATCATGTCGAGGCGCACGACCGATTTCGTCTTGGTCCTCGTTGCCCACTCGCCAGTGGAGGAGTCGCGAACTTTCTTGCCCCTGTGATCCTTGACTGGCTCCACGACCTTGACCTTCTCGTGCAGTTGCAGGAACACGGCCGCCGCATCGGCGAACCGTCCGACGGGGCTTGGCTTCTCCACCGTGCAGTAGGACCTCATGAACGACTGGTCGTAATGTTGGTCGTACGGGGGTTTGTCGGCAAAGACCTTAGGCAGGGTGTATCCTCCAGTGATGTCGGGGTCGTAAAGGTGCGAGAGCGTGTCGCGCCGCTTCTGGATGCCCATTTCCAGGTCCTTCAGGCTCAGGTAGTCGTTCTTACGCGTCCACGGCGGCTTGCCCTCATCGCAGGACGCCACCTGGTACAGCAGCCGCTCGTCGTCGCTCATGTCGAGCCAGACCGTCTGGATATCCTTCTCGGGCAGCGAGAGAGCGACGTCGCCGCCTATGCGCATGGCTTTGGTGTGGCGGATGCACACGCGGCGCAGCTGGTCGACGAGCGCCTGGTGCGAGCCCTCCTCACGCTGGGATGTCGCACGAATGAGCTTGCGCAGATTAATCCCGCTGTCGAGCTGGCCAAGCAGGAAGGCCTGCTCCACCAGCTGGCTGACCGAGGTGGAGAATGGAGTGCCGGTGACGCACCACACGTGGTCGGCCGAGAACTTGACGACGGAGCCGAGCGGCATGTCGATGCCGCGGCCGCCGAGCAGGTGGCTCTCGTCGACGACGAGCCGGTGGAAGTGCATCCGCTTCTTCAGCTCGCCAAAGTTCATGTGCGGCGTCGTGATGAGCACGTCGGTGTCCTTGAGGTTGCGCAGCGCGCTCTCCTTGCGCTTGGCCGCGCCGTTGCCATTGGAGTAGAAGGTCTCGACGCGCAGATTCGGCGCAAACTTCTTGACCTCGTCCTCCCACTGCTGCACCAGCGTGTTGTTGCACACGACCAGCGTTGCTTTGAGTCGCAGCTGCGTCGCGTCGTCACGCGGCTTGGCGGTCGACGGGCGTGCGAGCACCAGCGCGGTGATGCATGCCGTCTTACCCATGCCCATCTCGTCGCACAGCCAGCCGCCGGTGATCGTGGGGCCTCCCAGTTGCGTCCACGGGTGCCCATTCCAGTCGATCGCAACACCATTGAAGCGAAGCTTGCGCTTCAATGTCTTGTGGTTTTGGACGACGTTGAAGGTCTCGACAGAGCGCTGAACCGAGAGCGATGCGTCGCCCTCGAGGTTGACCATGAAGGCCAGCGACTGCTTCTGGTAGGGGCGCAGCGTGATGGAGGACAGCAGGCCCGCCGGCTCCGCTGCCTCGACCGGGTAGACCTGCTGGATCGCCGCGAGCATGCCGTCGCAGCTCCACGTGTCCTCCCTGCGTGAGTTGGGCACTGCGGCGCCGGCATCCGAAGAGGACGCAGCGGCGCCTCCCGCCGCCGGCTGCGGGTTCTGCCGCCACGCCCGGCGCCGGGCCTCCGACTGGGCGTCGCCGTGCGTCGCCTTGCAGTGGGTGGCCCACTGCGGGCAGCCGGCCGCCGGCGCGTCGCAGACGTAGCAGTAGCACTGCGAGCACGTCTCGTGCTCCTTGCCGGGGCAAAACTTCTTGGCGACGCAGTTGAAGCGGGCGTGCGGGAAGTCGCACAGCGCATTGTGGCCGGTGCGGCCAGTGTACTGCACCTCCTCATCCTCGTCGTCGACGGCAGCGAGTGGGTCCTGCCGCGGCGCGGTGCTCGACGAGGCGCCCGCCGCGCCCTCCGCCTCCTCGTCCTCGTCCTCGTCGTCGACGGTGGCGTGCTGGGCCGCGCCTGCCTCCATGTCCTCGTCATCCGAGCCCTCGGCTGCACCGGTGGGCACCGGCAGCGCTCGCGCCTTGCCGTTGCGCGGCTCGGCCGCGACGTCCGGCTGCTTCCGTTTGTTCTCGGACTTTGCAATAGGCTCAGCTTCCTTCGGCACCTCGTTCTCCTTGCTGTGCTCCGGGCCTGGGCTTGGCGGTGGCGTGCAGAGGTCGATGGGCGCCGAGGAGCTGGTCGGCGCGGCGGGAGCGAACGGGGCGCTGCTAGCCGCTCGGGCCGGGCTTCCCGGCGGCGTGATCAGGTCGACGAACGCGCCGTCCATCGCGCAGTCGGCTGTGGGTGGACGACGAACTGTGGGTGGACGACGTGTGGTTGGCGCACGGCCGGCTGGGGGTGGAGGCCTGGCGCAGGCGAAGCCAGCGCCTTGGCCGGCCGCGGGCGCGGTCAGATGTCGTCCACGCTCGCGGGTACAGTACCCGGCGAGCCGGCGATGGCGACTGGGACACACGGTCTCTTCTGCCATCTGCAGGACTGCCGCAAGCCTTCTGGCGCGTGGCGCACCAGCGTCAACGCGGAGCTGATGGTTGAGGGGCGCCGCCTCGTCCAGACGTGCACCGCCGACGGCTACACGCGCATCGACGTGCGCTGCGGCTGCTTCGACTGCAACTGCTGAGCGCTCTCGCCTGGCGCGGGCACTATTTAGATCTATTTGTGTTAGCGTGTTGTGTGCATGTGTTGAGGAAATCTCCTTGTTAAAAACACTCATTACACTCACATGCTTCCATGCTGAAGAGGCTTCTCATGCCAGGGCCAGTCACGTGAGAGTTGAGAGAGACGTGGGAGGATAAAAGTGCAACGCTCATGGCACATGGGCAGGAGAGCAGCCGCTGCCTCTCCGAGGATCACGCGAGTAGCGACGGCCTGTAGCCGCCGTAGCCTCCATAGCCGCCGAAGCCGGCGGCCGCGTGCGTCGGCCGCGGAGGTGCGTAGCCTCCAAAGCTGCTGTACTGCCCCGGCGCCGGCCGCACGCGAGGTGCTGAGCGTGCACGGCGCGGAGTGCCGTATCCGGAGCCGTATCCAGAGCCGTGCCCGGAGCCGTACCCGCGCTGGCCATAGCCACCCGCCTGCACGGGCCGGTCCTGCACGGGCCGGTCCCAGCCACCGTGGCGCGGGCCGTAGCCCGGGCTGCGCGCGTACCCCCCTCGGCCCGGGCTGGCGTAGCCCGGGCCACGCGCGTAGCCGCGTGCACCGCCGACGCGGCCGTAGCCGAGGCGGCGGCACAGCCGCTCGAACTCGTCGATCTCCATCAGCCCAGATCCGTCGGTGTCGTAGCTCGCGAGCACCGTCGCCGCCTCGCCCGTCGTCACGTCGAGCCCCAGCGCCCTCAGCGCGTTGCGTAGCTCCTTGTAGTCGAGGCGACCGGAGCCGTTGCGGTCGAAGCGCGCAAACGTGCGCGCCACGAGCGTCCAGTCGGTCCCCGTCGCCCCAACACCAGCACCAACACCGACGCCGCCGCCGCCGTAGTAGCCGCCGCCGGTGCGTCCGAGCTCATACTCGTCGCGATCGACGTAGCCCATCTGACGCACGAGGCGAGCGAACTCGTCAATCTCCATCAGCCCCGACGCGTCGTCGTCGTAGGAGTTCAGCACGGCCGCCGCCTCGCCCGTCGTCACGTCGAGCCCGAGCGCCCTCAGCGCGTTGCGCAGCTCGCGGTAGTCGAGGCGGCCCGAGCGGTTGCGGTCAAACTCGCTGAAGACGGCGCGCACGCCACGCGAGATGCCGATGCCGCCGCCGCCCCTCATCGGGTAGCTGGCGCCGCCGTAGGCGGGGATGTCGTAGCGACCGCGCAGCGCGGGCGGCGGGTCGACCACCACCGGGTCGGTCAGCCGCACCTCGACCTGCCGCTCCATGTAGACTGGCACCTCGTAGTAGACGGGCACCTCGTACGGCACCTCCACCTCGTACGGCACCGGCACCTCGACCTCGTACGGCACCGGCACCTCGCGGTCGACCACCCGCTCGTACACCGGCACGTTCTCGTACCCGACGATCTGGGTGCCGAGGTTGGTGGTGCCGCCGAGGCCCGAGTAGCCGCGGCCCATGGCGCCGGTGGTGCCGTACATTGGCCTGTCATCAAAGTCCCTGTACGTGGCTCGCAGCGGTGGCGAGCGCATCGACGGCATGGTGCCGTACGGCGGCCGGTCGTTGTCGCGCGACCGCTGCGCCGAGCTGAAGGTCGGCCGCTCCAGCCTGCCGCTGCCGACCCTGCCCGGCGACATCGGCCGCCGCCTGACGGGACTCGCCGAGCGGCCGCGTGTCGCCCGTGCCGACGTGGAGGGCCACGACTGACGACCACGGCCGTTGGTGAGGCCGAAAGCGCCGTCCCACTGCATCGCGGGCCGGGCGCCTCGATCGATCGTTCCGTCGAGGGGAATTGGAGGCGATTTTGGCCTGCGCCGACCAAGCCGCCGGGCGCCGACTCGCGGGCGCCCTACAGTTAGTTCCGGGCATTAAGAAACCCTGACATTAAGAAATGTGGCTACACATTTCCCGGTTTCAGGATAAGAAATGGTGCATGAGCTTGGCCGCGCAGCGAAGAAATTC
>Ga0115006_10004047_pt1 | contig 10148 bp, 2 predicted proteins | sample ArcOceMetagenome_3_FD_88943 | JGI IMG/M metagenome (GOLD analysis project Ga0115006, IMG submission 88943) | Marine eukaryotic phytoplankton communities from Arctic Ocean - Arctic Ocean- Svalbard ARC20M Metagenome | ecosystem: Environmental > Aquatic > Marine > Oceanic | place: Arctic Ocean...
AAATTTTCGGTCAGGCGAACCAAAAATTGGCGGCCAGCGTATTGGACCGGCCTGTGAACACATTGTTGCCGCCGGGCGACATGGCCAGTCAGCTCATCGTGGATGCGTTCGAGTATGTGCGGAATGTATCGACGGAGGATCTGCGACAATATGTTGAGTTTGTGTATGGATACGTGGGAGACAAGAGCATCGACAGAGCAGTTAATGTCGAGAGGGTGCTGGAGGCAAGTCCAACACTGAAGAGAACTGTGGATAATGTTTGGAAGAGGGCTACGTCGGGGAGTAATTCATGACCTTTCTCAGCGTCATTATATAAGTAACTTAAGTTGTTATTATCTTTATGAATACAAGCTGCACTTCCTGCAGGTAATATATATATTATACATCGTTCTCAAAACTTTCTCTACATGCCGGTAGGCTAAACGTTGTCCGACAAATCCCTCCTCCTTGCGCCCATCGTTCGTGGTCCGCTCTCGCTCCCGTTGCTTTCGGTACTCCGTCCTCCGTAGCCGCTCGAGCTGGAGCTCGATGTCTCGCTTCCAACCCAGTCGTCGTCAATGACGTCAATGTCCTTCTGAACACTGCTTCCCGTTGCGGCACTCTCGCCATCACGTCCGCCCCGGCGCGAACGGGAAGGCACCGACATGCGAGACGACTCGTCTGCACGTGAATGCGATGCCTGCGACCGCGAAGATCGCGACGCCCCATCAGCGTCACGTAGATGGCGGAGCTTGGTTTGATGATTCCTCGTTGCCAGAACAAGCGCCACGACGACCGCCAGAACACCCAGCACGGCGCCAACGATAACGACCATCGATATCTTGACGCTCTTGGGCTCCGGTGGAGGAGCGACGAAGGGGGCAGGCGGGAACAGAACGTTGCAATTGTCCTCGCAGAAGTCGAGCACATACGGCTGCTCTTCCTGGCCGGTCTTTTCGCAGCAAACGTCCACCACGTCATCGGTGACGCATTTCTCGGACCGGCACAGGCCCGGCGATACGCGATTGCAGCTACAACCCTCGCTGCCACAGCACACTCCCTCGTCGCTGGAACAGTCGGCGGTGCCTTGCTCACAGTTCAGCATGTCCGGAGGAGATACCGCAATGTCCTTGATTTCGTCGAAGCCCTCGGTGTTGAGGATTTTGACAAGGTCGAGGTCATCGGCCTCGCATTTCGGTCCTTCTTGAAGATGTCGCCTTTTCCCGTCCCCTCCTTCTTGGAGCTTGGCAATGGCGCTGTCCAATCGTCGACGGTTGAGGGCCTTCTTGCGTTGGAATTTGCCCTTGCTTGTTCTTCGCCTCTGCAACGCTCGGCCACCGCGGCCTCTACCTCGTCCTTCAGCGCAAGCATCGCTCTCGATAAATTCAAGGAGAGTGACACTGACGGTGCCAATGTCTCCCTCAGGAATTTTGACGGAGATCGTACCAGTGACGAGAGCTCTACCAGCAAACCGTGGATTGGGCAATGCTTCGCAGTCTTCCTCGTTCTCAAGGTAGGCCAAGATGCCCTGCTCGAGGCTTTCAATACTTCTCGACGATAACTCCCCGTTGAAATCACCACAGAACTCGTCTCCAAAGTCAACCTCGAAGATCTCGTATACAGCAGCCTCCTCTATAATTTGACAATAAGATGTGAAGAGGCACGGCGGGTAGACGTATGAAAATTTATCGTCAAGCAGCATGCAGCAAGTGTCCGGCTCGAGGCTGCAAGCATTGGCCATGCACAAACTCTGTGAGTCATGGCGACAGACGCAGCCATCGGCGCCGCAGCAGGGCGACTCTCCCTCCGGAGGGTTGAAGCAGCTCGAGCTGAAGACGGAACAATCGTGCGATACTTCTTCTGTAATGTCGGCCGATGTCGCCGGTAGGCCTTGAGTTCCCAAGTGATCGACAAGGCCTTGGCTGCTGCATTGTCCGGTGGACGAATCGACGTTTTCTGAGACTACCTCGGCTGACTTGTGGAACCGACCTCGTCCTCCTGCGCATTCGATGAGAGTTACGCTGACGGTATTGGCCCCGATGGTATCATCACATACCTCGAGGTTGTTGAAATGGCTGATGAGGGCAGACTCGATGCCGAGCTTTTCTTGCAGGCCAGCGGAGGTGGTCTCTCCACCGCAGAGCCCGACGAACTCCACGTCGAAGGTTTCGTAGGACATTGTGGGGGCGAAGAACGTGTCGCACGTACTTTGGCAAAAATCGTAGGTGTAATCGCCGGCATTGGATTCGCAGCAGAAATCGACGACCTCGTCGCTGATGCATTTTTCGGAGAGGCACAAACTCGATGATACGCGAGCACAGGCACAGCCAGGGCTGCCGCAGCACAAACCTTCGTCGCTGGAACAGGCGGCTGTGCCTTCGGAGCAGTCGAGAGCCTGGGGTGGTGCAACTCCGACGTCGGTGACCTCCTTGAGACCTTGGTCATTGAGAATGGTGACCAAGTCCAGATCTTCGGTAGTGCACTGCTGCAAGGACCTGCGTGGACTCTCGAGGGCTGTACTGGCAGAGCGGCGCCGGTTGATAGCCTTCTTTCGTTGGAATTTTCCCTTGCTCGTTTTTCTTCTTTGCAGGGCTCGGCCGGCACCGCCACCGGTACGCTGCGTCGCAGATCTCGTTTCCACGCAGTCGTCACTCTCAAGGAACTCAATGAGGGTAACACTCTCAATCTCGTAGCTCTCGCTTTTCTCGATAGCCACAATTGTGATCGACGCTTCATCGAAGATACTTGTACTGAGGCCTGTAACGCCAGACTCGGCCTTCTCGCACTCCTCCTCTTTCACAAAGTAAGTCAACAGACCCTGCTCCAGATCGTCCGTTTGTTCGAGGGACAGCTCTCCGTCTGCAGACTCGGCACAAAGACCGCCGAAGTCGACCTCGACAATCTCAAAGATTGCCAGCGCCTCCACCATTTTGCAATGGCTGGTGAAGAGACAGGGCGGGTAGAAGTAGGTGAATTCGTCGTCCAGCAAAAGGCAGCAGACGTCGGGGTCGATGTTGCACTGGTTGGCGACGCAGAGACTCTGTGAGTCATGGCGGCACACGCAGCCCTCCACTCCACAGCACGGGGATTCACCATTCGGCGGGTTGAAACAGGTAGAGCTAAAGGCGGAGCAATCGTGAAGTGCTTCTTTCAACACCCTTGCCGATGCGACGGGAAGACCTCGTTGGACAAGTCGATCCACTAAGTTCAGTCTGTTGCATTGTGAGCTAAAGAAGGAACTCAGCGGTTGAATTGGAGCAGTGTTCTTGTGAAAGCGACCAAGGCCATTCTTGCAGCCGACGAGGGTGATGCTCACCGTCCGTTGGTCGTTTGTTTCGCATTCCTCGATACTGTTGAAGTACTCAAAGAGCGAGGTTTCAATGTCGAGCTTCTCTTCAGCACGAAGAACAAAGGAATCGTCGCAGATACCGACAAACTCAACGTCGAAGGTGCCATAGGTCGTTGTGGCAGGCTCAGAGATCGCCAGCAATGAATCACACGTGCCCTCGCAGAAGTCGTAGGTATAGCTTCCACCGTCTACTTCGCAGCAAAAGTCGACAACTTCGTCAGTGACGCACTTCTCGGATATACAGAGACTGGACGATACGCGAGCACAGGCGCACCCTGGGCTGCCACAGCACAACCCCTGGTCGCTCGAGCAGGCAGCGGTGCCTTCGGAACATTCGAGCATCTCGGCCTCGGCGACGGCGGTCTCGGTGACTTCAGTAAGGCCCTGGTCGTTGAGAATCTTAACGAGGTCGAGCTCCTCGGAGGCACATCCATCTTGCGTTCGACGCCGGGTGGGATCGCGGTCGGGACCGGGCCGCCGCGTAGGTCCGAGCGCCTTGGCTGCTTCACTACTGGAACGTCGTCGGTTGATGGCCTTTTTCCGCTGGAACTTACCCTTACTGGACTTGCGACGCTGAAGGGTGCGTCCACTGGACCCGTTGTCTGTTGCAGCGCCACAGGCATCGCTCTCAACGAATTCGATGAGGGTGACGCTCTCAATCTTGTAGTTGTCGTCAATCTCTGTAACGAAGGTACCGCTCGACTGCAAAATACGTCTGGCGCCGCCACACTCCTCCTCCTTGATGAAGAAGGTGAGCATACCCTCCTCGAGGTCTTCGATCTGCTCGATGGACAACTCACCATCTTGCTCGTCGGCGCAGAGGCCTCCGAAATCAACCTCGAACGTTTCGTAGATGGCTTGTTCCTCTGCCATTTTGCAGTGATCTGTAAACAAACACGGTGGGTACACGTAGGTGAAGTCATCGTCCAGCAAGAGACAGCAGACATCTGGCTCGAGGTTGCAACTCTTTGATGAGCACAGACTAAGCGAATCATGGCGGCAGACACAACCTTCGACTCCACAGCAGGGCGAGTCTCCATTGGCAGGATCATTACAACTGGAGCTAAAGGCGGAGCAATCATGAATCTCTTCTCTTAGGACTCTAGCGGATGTGACCGGCAGACCTCGGAAGACAAGCCGATCCACAGCGCTAACCTTGTTGCAGAGTGACGTATCTTGAGGCACTGTAGGGATGGTATTCTTGTGGAATCGACCTCGGCCATTGCGGCACTCGATGAGAGTCACACTGACGGTTTTGGCGCCTCTACCTTCGCATTCTTCGTTGCTATTGAAGTATTCAAGTAGAGACGTCTCGATGTTGGCCTTCTCCTTGAGGTACGTTGCAATGTCATCCGATTCGCTAACGATAATCGACCCGGACATACTTGAGGCACAGATACCTTCGAACTCCACCTCGAACGTTTCGTGCGTCGCGGTGAGAAACAACGAAAAAGGCTCGAGTCTTTCTGTAGGAGCGGCACTGGGGGCCTCGGAGGGCATCGATTCACACGTATCCTCGCAAAAGTCGAACGTAAAGATACCGCTATCGGCCTCGCAGCAAAAGTCGAGGACTTCATCGCTGGTGCACTTCTCGGACTTGCACAGACTCGCTGATACGCGATTGCAGGTACAATAAGGACTGCCGCAGCAGGTACCCTCGTTGCTGGAGCAGGCCTGGCTGCCTCGGACACAGTCCTGGACAACAACTGCTTCCACTTCGATCTCGGTGACATCCTCAAGGCCGGATTCGACTAAAATCTCAACAAGATCCGGAGGTTCGAGGGCAAGGATCGCGTCGCAGTCTTGCTCTTCTTGCAGTTTGCGTTGCGTCTTTGCCGTGCTGGGCGTCTTGACCAGGCTGTCCTTGAAGAGGGAGCTTTCAGAACGTCGCCGGTTCAGGGCCTTCTTTCGGTTGAATTTGCCCTTGCTCTGTTTGCGGCGTTGCAGCTCTCGTCCGCCGGTCCATTGTCGGGCTCGGGCGACTACGTTATCCTGGCAGGTATCGGCCTCTAAGAACTCGACGAGGGTGACGCTTTCAACCTTGAGCTCTTCGTCTCGGATCACCTGAATGGTGGCAGTACTGTCGAGGATGGTGCTCGCGCCAAAGATGATATCGCCTTCGGCATTACACTGTTCCTTGGCGGCTTCCTGTTCTTCGGACTCGACAAAGAACTCCAGAAGGCCGTCTTCAATGCTCTCGACCTTTTCGGAAGAGAGCGTTCCGTCGGCTGTATCGGCACAGAGCCCGCCAAAGTTGACCTCGAAGGACTCGAAGACTGCGATGTCCTCAACGGCCTTGCAATGGTCCGTATGCTTGCACGGCGGGTAGACGTACGTGAAGTCGTCGTCGAGGAGGTAACAGCACATGTCCGGGTCGACGTTGCACCTGTTGGCGACACATAGACTTTGCGATACTATGTTGCAGACACAACCCTCGACCCCACAGCAAGGTGATTCGCCGGGCGGGGGGTCAAGACAACTATCGCTCAGAATGGAGCAATCATGAATCTTCTCCGTGAATACATCGGTGGATACCAACGATAGGCCGGCCGACGCGAGACGAACGGCGAGGAAATCCTCAGCGATGCTGCAATCACCCAGCTGCAGTCGGCGTCCCGTGTCGTCGATGGGAATGCCGTCCCAGCCGATGTCGCGGATCGGGAAGGTGTTCTTGTGGAATCGGGCGCGGCTCGTTCCAGTTCTTGCTGACGGCGAAGATAGGCAAACATTGGCGTGTGTGAAGTCAATAAGGGTGATGCTCACAGTCCTTGATCCTGTTCGATCGCATTTCTCAATGGCATTGAAGTATTCGAGCAGCGACGTTTCGATGGCAATGGTCTCTTCGAGGAGGAGCGAACCAAACTCTCTGGCACAGAAGCCAATAAATTCCACCTCGAGAGTACCATATGTTGCCACCGCTAGATCCGTCGGTGAAACAGAAGGCGCCGCGCTGACCGTTGGGGCGGCGCTGGGGGCCTCGGAGGGCATCGCGTTACAGGTATCCTCACAAAAGTCGAACGTAAAGATACCGCTGTCGGCCTCGCAGCAGAAAGCCATGACTTCGTCACTGGTGCACTTCTCGGACTTGCACAGACTAGCCGATACGCGATTGCAGGCGCAATAGGGACTGCCACAACAGGTGCCTTCGTCGCTGGAGCAGGCCTGGCTGCCTCGGATGCAGTCCTGGACGACCGGCTCTGCGACTTCAATCTCTTGGATATCAGTGATACCTGTATCTGCCAAAATCTCAACTAGATCAGGTTTCTCTCGTAGGACCTCTTCGCACTGTTGCATCTTTCGGCGCAGCGCTCTAGCAGCGCCACGGCCACCATCAGGAGTAAACATTTTGGAGGCAGAACTATCCGTTCGACGACGATTCAAGGCCTTCTTCCGGTTGAATTTGCCTTTGCTTGACTTGCGTCGCTGCAGCTGACGCTGTAACTGACGCTGGCGTCTTGCTGCATTCTGGCAGTCGTCGCCTTCAAAGAATTCAACGAGGGTGACGCTCTGTACCTGGAAGTTCTCGTCTCTGGCCACCGTTACTGTGGCTGTACTGTCACCGTTTTGAAGCATCCTCACAAAGTCGTTCGCCTCGCATTGTTCCTGCTTGTCAACCTCTTCGAAAAACGTAAGTAAACCTTCTTCGAGGTTGCTGATATTCTCTTCGGAAAGATCTCCGCCCTCCGTATCGGCGCAAAGGCCTCCGAAGTCAACCTCAAAGGTCTCAAAAACGGCGATGCCCTCAGCAACCTCACAGTGTTCGGTGAACTTGCAGGGCTCGTAGACGTAGGTGAAATCATCGTCCATGAGGAAGCAGCAAACGTCGGGATCCAGCTTACACCGAGCCGACACGCAGAGGCTTTGCGACACGTGCTTGCAGACGCAACCATCTGCCCCACAGCAGGGAGAGTCGTAACCGCTAGGATCAAGGCAACTGTCACTGGTGGCAGAGCAGTCATGGAGCTCCTCGGTGGACACTTCGGCGTATAGCACTGAGAGGCCCTTTCCAATAAGTCGACCCTCGAGGCCCTGGCTCTTGCAATTTCTATTGGACTGGAGCCGTCGGTCGGCACTGTCCAGGGGGTTGAGGCTGCGAGGGATCCCATCCCAATCCAGATCGTCAATGGGTACGGTAGTCTTGTGGAACCGCCCGCGGCTTGCTTGGGATCCAGTGCCAGTGGTAGAACCCAAGCAGGTCGAGTCATGAGTATACTCGACGAGCGTGACACTCACTGTTCGGGCCCGGGGGTCGGAGGCAGCTTCACACTCTTCAACGGCAATGAAGTAGTTGATGAGGGCCGTTTCCATTCCCAGTTTCTCCTCTAGACTCACTCCACCGAAATCACTTGTACAAAGACCAACGAACTCGACCTCGAAGGTCCCGTAGGTCGTCGTAGCGGAATCGGTTGGGAAGAAAGTAGGGGAGCCAGTTGTTGGGCGATCGGTCGGTGCGCTCGTTGTGGGGCGCGGAGTCACGGGAGCTCTGGTGGGCATTGCACTTATCGAAGGAGCAGCAGAAATGGTGGGAGAGGCAGTTGCTTGGGGCTGTGTTATGCAAAACAAATAGATAAAAAGTGTTGCGGGGAGGAGGGGAAAAATATTAGGAGATGAAGACACAATGATGGATACATACAAGTTTTACGTTGGTACCGTCCGAGGCGGCGAAGGAGCGCAACTCATAACTTACCCCTAAGGTTGACGGTGGAGAAGACGGCGGCCTACTGATTGTAGGCGCGGCGCTGGGAGCCTCGGAGGGCATTGCGTTACAGGTATCCTCACAAAAGTCGAACGTAAAGACGTTGCGTTCTGATTCGCAGCAAAATTCGAGGACTTCCTCACTGGTACACTTCTCGGACCTGCACAGACTGGCCGATACGCGATTGCAAGTGCAGAAAGGACTACCGCAGCAGGTGCCTTCTTCTCCGACACAAGCAGTGCTGCCTTGGACACAATCTTGGACTTCGACAGCCTCGACGGCGACTTCTCCGATCTCTTCGGCGGCATCCTCAAGGCCGGATTCCACCAAAATTTCCAGCAAATTTGGCTCTTCCTTAGGACTCTCCTCCTGCTCCTCCACGGCCTGCTCGACCTCTGCCTTCAATACCTCGCAGTCGACGCCTTGCAATTGGCGTCTACCGCGGCCAGGATTCGGAGTGAACATTTTCGAAGCGGAGCTGTCCGTTCGGCGACGATTGAGGGCCTTCTTCCGGTTAAACTTGCCCTTGCTCTTTTTACGCCGCTGAAGCTGACGCTGGCGTCTTGTGGGTTCTGTGCAGGAATCGGCCTCTAAGAATTCTCGGAGCGTAACACTTTCAATCTTGAGGTCTTCGTCGCGGAGTACGTCAACTATGGCTGTACTGCCGCCGTTTTGGAGCATCCTCGCAAAGTCGCCATCGTCGTTGTTGCCGTGCTCCAAAAAACTCAAATCTCGGCGTGCGCCACATTCTCTCTCCAGCTGCTGCTTCTGCTCTTCGACCTTTTTCTCCACTCTCTCCTTCTCCTCGACTTCTACGAAATACGTGAGAAGACCAGTCTCAATGCTTTCCGACTGTTCGACGGAGAGCGATCCGTCTTCGGTATCGGCACACATCTCACCAAAATCGACCTCGAAGGTCTCGAATATTGCGATGTTCTCCAAGGCCTTGCAGTGTTCGCTGTATTGCACTGCGGGGAAGATGTAGGTGAAATCATCATCCAGAAGGAAGCAGCAAATGTCAGGTTTCAGATTAGCTCTGACAGACGCACAGAGACTTTGCGATACATGACGACAGGCACAGTCCCCAACACCACAGCAGGGCGACTCCCCATTCTCCGGGTTGCGGCAGCTCTGGCTATCTGGCGAGCAATCATGAAACTCCTCCTCCGCGACCGTGGTCCACTCTTCATCTACGCTGAAGCCCTTGGCCTTGAGGCGGGCCTCGATGTCCTTGGTCTGGAGCTCCATACAATTAGCGCGGCGGGATTCCGATGTTTCCTCGCTGCTCTGAAGCTGGCGCGACGAACCTCGGGCGTCCAAACAATCCTCGTCTTGAGGATTGAGAGCACAGGGCGCCCCATCAAAAGAGAGGTCGACGGTAGGAACCGTCCTCTTGTGAAACTTTGCGTAGCTCTTGCCGCCCTGTCCTCCTCTGAAGCAAGAAGAGGAGTGTGTATATTCGATCATAGTAATGCTAACGGTCTTGATCCTTGGATCGTTGACAGCCTCGCATTCCTCCATAGCAACAAAGTGTTCCAAGAATACCGTTTCCATGTCAATCTTTTCGTCCAGCTCCACGGCTCCGAAGTTCTTCATGCATAGGCCCTCGAATTTAACCTCGAATGTCCCGTGTGTCATAACCGCTGCCTCGGTAGGGGAGAACGTCGGCTCAGCGGTCGTCTCGATGGCCGCCTCCATGATTATCTGCGACGCTGTGGGTGCCGAGGTAGGTGAGACGGTAGGCGAGGCGGTCGTTGGACGGGAGGTTGGGTTTCCCGGTGTTACTGTCGGAAATTCCGTGGGCCGGGGAGACGGAGCTGGAGTCGGAGCCTCGGTAGGCGATGTAGTTGGCTGGAAAAAGGAATGATTCAATAAGGAGAGAGGAGAACATATAAGTTATTTTTTTTCGCGCTTCTTGGAAGAAAAAAAGAAGCGAAAAAAAAGAAAAATAGACACTTACCGATGCCGTAGGGGCCTTGGTGGGAGACACGCTCGGGGCCTTCGTCGGCGTTTTCGTGGGAGCTTTTGTGGGAGATGTGGTCGGGGCCTGCAACAAAATGGGTAGGGGACCAACAGATGAGTGTGTGTGGGTGAGAAAATTGAATAATTTCGCAGCAGAAGAAA
>Ga0115006_10004049_pt1 | contig 10145 bp, 5 predicted proteins | sample ArcOceMetagenome_3_FD_88943 | JGI IMG/M metagenome (GOLD analysis project Ga0115006, IMG submission 88943) | Marine eukaryotic phytoplankton communities from Arctic Ocean - Arctic Ocean- Svalbard ARC20M Metagenome | ecosystem: Environmental > Aquatic > Marine > Oceanic | place: Arctic Ocean...
AAAAAGTACCTTAGCAAATATTATTGCAGGAAAAGAAGATTACGAAGTTTCAGAAGGAACTATCGAATTGAATGGAGAAGATATTAGCGAATTAGCACCCGAAGAAAGAGCACATAACGGAGTGTTTTTATCCTTTCAATATCCGGTAGAAATTCCTGGAGTTTCTGTAACTAATTTTATAAAAACCGCAATCAACGAAAACCGTAAAGCGAAAGGTTTAGAAGACATGCCTGCAAAGGAGATGTTAAAAAAGATTCGTGAGAAGTCTGAATTGTTAGAAATAGACCGTAAATTTTTATCCCGTTCGTTAAACGAAGGTTTTTCTGGGGGTGAAAAGAAACGTAACGAAATTTTTCAAATGGCAATGCTTGAACCGAAATTAGCTATTTTAGACGAAACGGATTCTGGATTAGATATTGATGCGTTGCGCATCGTTGCAAACGGTGTAAACAAATTAAAATCTAAAGACAACGCGGTCATTGTAATTACTCATTACCAAAGGTTGTTAGATCATATAATCCCCGATTTTGTGCATGTTTTACACGATGGTAAAATAGTGAAAACTGGCGATGCTTCTTTGGCTTTAGAATTAGAAGCAAAAGGCTATGATTGGATTAAAAAAGAAGTAGTTTAATTATTAGTTTGCAGTAAACAGTGATCGTCTTTTAATAAGGTTATCACTTGAAAACTGAGCACTGAAAACTGAAAAAATGGAATTAAAAGAAAAAATAATATCATCATATGTAGCTTTTGAGAATAAAGTAAACATTAACTCTGCAATTCACGATATTAGAACAGAAGCTTTAGAAAATTTTGAAAAAGTTGGCTTTCCTACTAAAAAATTAGAGGCCTGGAAATATACCAGCTTAAACAACGTTTTAAAAAACGATTTTAGCATTTTCTTAAATAAAGAGAATGCGATTGAATTCGCTGATGTAAAAAAATATTTTATCCACGATATCGATACGTATAAAATCGTTTTTATCGATGGAAAATACAGTTCTTTTTTATCAGAAACAACTCATGATGCTATTGACGTATGCCTCATGTCATCTGCTTTGTCTAAGCCAAAATACAAACCAGTTATTGAGAATTACTTTAATAAAGTTGCAAAACAAGATAACTTAACTTCTTTGAATACTGCCTTTGCAAGTGAAGGTGCATACATTCATATTCCTAAAAATGTTGAAGTAGAGAAACCAATACAGGTCATTCATTTTACAACAGGCTCTGAAGCAGCAACCATGACCCAACCTAGAAACTTAATTGTGGTTGACGAAAATGCACATGTTCAAATTATAGAACGTCATCAAAGTCTAACTTCCAACGCAGTTTTATCGAACGTTGTTACAGAAATTTTTTCAGCAAGACATTCAACTGTAGATGTTTACAAAATCCAAAATGACAATCTAAATGCGTCATTGGTTGACAATACCTATATCGATCAAAAATCAAATAGTGTGGTATCTGTTCATACGTTCTCTTTTGGAGGGAAGGTTACCAGAAATAATTTGAACTTTTATCAAAATGGTGAACACATAGATTCTATCTTAAAAGGAATCACAATTCTTGAAGGAAAGCAACATGTAGACCATCATACTTTGGTGCATCATATAGAGCCAAATTGCGAGTCTCATCAAGATTATAAAGGTATTTTTGACGAACGCTCTACTGGTGTTTTTAACGGAAAAGTAATTGTAAACAAAGAGGCTCAAAAAACAAATGCATATCAAAAAAACAACAATGTTTTAGTAAGTGATCGCGCAACTATCAATGCGAAACCTCAATTAGAAATTTTCGCAGATGATGTAAAATGTTCTCACGGTTGTACCATCGGTCAGTTAGATGATGATGCCTTATTTTACATGCAGCAACGTGGAATTCCTAAAAAAGAAGGCAAGGCCTTACTAATGTTTGCTTTTGCAAATACCGTTTTAGAAAGTGTAAAAATACCCGAGGTAAAACAACGGATTACGAAGTTAATTGCCGATAAATTAAATGTTAGTATCGGATTTGATTTATAACATTTATGATATCACCAACAAAAAGACCACGCAAATTGCGCGGTCTTTTTGTTAGTGAAAATCTTGTTTGTCAAAAATTTTATATGGATAACTAGCGTCACCTTAGGCGACTATAATCAATCAGCATCAATCCATTATTCTGATTGTTCGCCAAAGTAATCTAAAGCCAAGGTACTTAAGGTTTTTACCCCCAAAACAAAACCACTTTCATCCAACATAAAATCTGGCGTATGGTGTCCTGCAGCATCTTGAGGTTTTACATCTAAAGGTTTTCCTCCCAAAAAGAAATACAAACCAGGAACTTTTTGTTGAAAAAAAGAAAAATCTTCCGCTCCTGTTATTGCATCGATTTCTTGGACGTTTTTTGAACCAGCAACACGCTGTAATGAAGGTAGCATCTTGGCAGTTAATTCTTCATGGTTAAACGTTATTGGATATCCTTTATCGATCTCTATGGTTGCTGTTGCTCTGTGGGCTTTGGCAATAGCAGGAACCATTTCTTTCATTCTTTTATTGATAAAAGCCTGCATCTCATAGTCTAAAGTTCTAATGGTTCCAATAATAGTTGCTTTTTCAGGAATAATATTGCTTCGAATTCCAGCATTCATCATACCAACGGTAATTACAGCACCTTCTTTTGTTAGTTCTGATTCTCTACTAATAATGGTTTGTAAGCCGTTAATAATTTGTACAGAGGTAACAATTGGATCTACGCCTTGCCAAGGTCTAGAACCGTGAGATTGTTTTCCCATTACATCGATTTGATACGATTGTGCAGCCGCCATAATTCCACCAGATTTATAAGCGATGGTTCCTACATTAATTCCCGCACCAATATGCAATCCAAAAATAGCATCTACATCCGGGTTTTTTAAAACCCCCTCTTTTACCATTAGTTCAGCGCCCCCTTCTTCACCCTTTGGTGCCCCTTCTTCTGCAGGTTGAAAAATAAATTTTACCGTTCCTTGTATTTGGTCTTTCATTTTAGAAAGTACTTCCGCAACGCCCATTAAGATGGCTACATGAGAATCATGTCCACAAGCATGCATAACGCCTGTTTCCTTTCCATTATAAGTAGAAGTTACATTCGATTTAAAAGGAAGGTTGTTTCGTTCTGTTACCGGCAAGGCATCTATGTCTGCTCTTAGCGCCACTACTTTTCCAGGTTTGTTTCCTTTTAAAAGTCCAACAACACCGGTTTTAGCAACCCCTTCCTGAACATCAATTCCTAACGATTTTAAATGTGCTGCAATGTATTTTGCTGTATTAAATTCTCTATTAGACAATTCTGGGTTTTGATGAATGTGTCTTCGCCATTCAATTACTTTACTTTCTACCTCCTTAGATAGTTGATTAATTTTAGCGTCATTTTTTTGGGCAGTAGTCGTTATAACAATACCGAAAAACAAGAATAAAGAGAGTACTTTTTCCATAATATATTTAATTTATTGATTGTATAATTTCACTTAAAAATAGATTTTCATCAAACCAAGACAAGCCCAAACGAACAATAACAAGTTCTTGGTCTGGCAATATATATACTCTTTGACCTTGATAACCATCTGCAAAATACATGTTTTTGGGAACATCTTTAAAACCTCCATTTGAGTTTAGCCAGAACTGTGCACCGTAAGTCCCATTAGACGTTGGTGTTGGCGTTGTTATATAAGCTACCCATTCTTTGGAAAATAATTGTGCACCGTTCCAATTTCCATTTTTTAAATATAGCAAACCAAACTTCCCCCAATCTCTAGCAGTTGCCCAGGCATAAGAAGAAGCTACATAGTTGCCCGCTAAGTCTGTTTCTAGTATCATAGAATTCATTCCAATTTTATCTATGAGATCTGTATACCAATAATCTAGATACTCTTGATGAGTATTAAAGGTGCTTCTAACAATTCCTGATAAAAGATTTGAAGTACCACTCGAGTAATTCCAGGAACTGTTTATGGTGCCTACAAGGTTTTTTTTTGCTTGCATTTTGGTCATGTCTTTTTCTAAAAAGAGCATTTTTGTAGCATCCGAAATTTCATCATAATTCTCATCCCATGCTAAACCAGAATTCATTTGTAATAAATTATGAATGCTAATATTTTTACGATCATCGTTTTGCCAAGAATCTACGGGTGCTTTTTCTTGAACTTGTATTTTATTTTGATGTTGCATCACCCCAAAAACAGTACTTAAAATACTTTTGGTCATGGACCAGCCTAAAATTCTGGAATCTTTACCGAATCCTTGCGCATATTTTTCTGCAATAATTTGATCTTTATAAATAACCAAAACTGCTCTTGTTTTTCTTTTTCCGAAGATCGAATTGACCGTGGTGTTTAATCTATTATATGCTATATTAGTAAACACCGTGTCTTTCTGTGGAGCGTTTCCAAAAGGATACGGGGTTACGTAATCTGGCTTTGCTCTTTTGGGCTTTAAAACAGATTCTTTTTCGTTTTCTGGGGTAAGTGTTAGAACAGCTCCCAAACCTTCTCTAAACAGCGCTTTTCTTGTTAACAAACCAAAAACAGAGGAACTCGCCAGTTGCTGTAAAGTATCTACTTTGTCTGAAGCCAAATATACTGGGGAAAAATTATTATCTGTGCTATCTGTAAACTGCAAGGATCTTTTCCCTAAAAATACAGAAGAGGCTGTGTTCTTGGCAGAATACCCTGCTAATATATTTAATTTGGGATAATTATATATGGCTATAATTGTTGTTGTGACTACTAATAAAAGTAGGAATTTCTTTAAAAAATTCATCAAAGATTTGTTTTAGTGATGTAAAAATAAGAAAATCATGTTCCGTTTTTCAAAACTTTAAAAAATCTAGCTTTATCTTTGTACTTAAATATAATTGATATGATGAATATTGATAAAATTCGTGAAGATTTTCCTATTCTAAAAAGAACAGTTCATGGCAAGCCTTTGGTTTATTTTGACAATGCTGCAACCTCACAAACTCCGCAGGTTGTCATTGATACTATTGTAGACTATTATAGCAATTACAACGCTAATATTCACCGGGGAGTTCATACCTTAAGTCAAGAAGCCACCGATAAATACGAAGAAGCACGTATTAAAATACAACATCATTTTAATGCAAAACATGCCTATGAGATTATTTTAACCTCTGGAACAACTCATAGTATAAATATGGTTGCTGCTGGTTTTGAGTCCCTTTTAAACAAAGGAGATGAAATTATCGTTTCTGCATTAGAGCATCATTCTAATATTGTACCATGGCAAATGTTATGTGAAAAAACAGGTGCTATTTTAAAGGTAATACCCATGTTAGATAATGGTTCATTAGATATTGAAGCCTATCATCAATTGGTTCATGAAAAGACAAAATTAGTTTTTTGCAATCATGTTTCAAATGCTTTAGGAACCGTAAACCCCATTGAAGAAATTATTGCAAAAGCCCATCAATTTGGCGCTGCCGTTCTTATAGATGGAGCGCAAGCAACACCGCATATACAACCAGACCTGCAAACGTTAGATGTAGACTTCTATGTTTCTTCTGCCCATAAATTATGTGGCCCAACGGGTGTTGGTTTATTATATGGTAAAGAAAAATGGTTAGAAAAATTACCTCCCTACCAAGGCGGAGGTGAAATGATTGCTACCGTTTCTTTTGAAAAAACTACCTATGCAGGGTTGCCTCATAAATTTGAGGCAGGTACCCCAAATATTTGTGGTGGAATTGCCTTTGGAGCCGCCATTGATTACATGAATGCTATTGGCTTTAAAAATATTGCTGCCTATGAAAACGAATTGCTAGCCTACGGAACCCAAGAATTATTAAAAATTGAGGGAGTAAAGATTTACGGAACTACTGCCGAAAAGACAGCCGTTATCTCTTTCAATGTTGGTGCTATTCATCCATATGACATTGGCGCCATTTTAGACAAGTTGGGCGTTGCAGTTAGAACGGGGCATCATTGTGCACAACCTATTATGGATTTCTATAAAATACCCGGAACCGTTAGAGCTTCTTTCTCTTTTTATAATACAAAAGATGAAATCGATATTTTTATTCAGGGCCTAAAAAAAGCCATCATGATGTTATCGTAATACCATGATACCAAAAAAAAAAGGTTGAGCAAATGCTCAACCTTTTTTTTTTACTAAAATATCCGCTATCTTAAGGTTGGAGAAAAATTAGTAGGATAATTTCCTGCTTTCGCAAGGTTTCCAGATTCTCCAAAGTTTGAACCATAGGTTTCATCTATCGCTTGTAAAAAACCATTTGCCATATATGCATACCCTCTGGCTGTTAAATGTATACCATCTAAACTTACCAATCCTCCAAAAACTAAACTTGCATTTAAGAAGTATTCATCAAATGTAATGCCTGTTGATGCAGCATCAATTAAAATCTGATTTACATCAACAAGAGCCAAGCCTTTGGCGGTAGCCACAGACTGTATCGTACTATTATATGCATCTACGGCTTCTTTAATTTCTAGTTGCTCTTCAGGAGTTAATACATTACTATCTAATAAAGGAGACGCTGTCCCTGCTCCTGTAGGTAAAATAGAAGCCGTTGGTAACGTAATTAGATCTGCTTCCGTAGTTTGTCTAAATTGTGGAATTCCTGCAAAAGCTGGGTTAATAGCCCCTAAATCTGTTAAATATTCATCCAAAATTACAACAGCATTATTCCCTTCAACAAAATTAATTGTTCTTCTATCTAATTCTTCTTGAGTAAACAAACCTGTACCAGCAAGGGCTTGAAATGCCGCTTGTAACCCTCCATTATATGCAGCATAACCTGCATTTAATTGTCCTGCTGTTGCAGCATCTAAAGGAACTGGATTGTATGAAACAGCAGTAAAATATGGCAGGTTGTTAACATATGGTGTATTTGTAACAGCTCCCTTAGCGCCATTTGCTGTTAAACCATCTATTATAGTATTAAAAGTTGCTGCGAATTCTGCAGGAGGTGTAATAGCGCTAATACTTGCGTCTCCTCCTCTAGTAGCATACCCTAAAACATCATTACCTCCTATTAAGTCAGCAGTAAAAAAGGTTGGATTTTGAGCTACTGCCAATTCTAAGATTGTTGCATTAGGTGTACCTCCTGTCATACGAACTGCGTATGCATTGGCACCTGCTCCTAAATTTGCAATATTTCCATATCCAGGCGTTATAAAATCTGCACTTTGTGCACCAGGAACTCCAAGATTGTTAAAGGGTCCTGTTGGGTTATTTAATACGATATCTGTAGTAACTGTTACAGGACCAATAACTGATTCCAGTGGTACAGGACCAGCTCCTCCAAATACAAGTCTAGGACCACTTATACGATTGCCATTTAAAGCAAGACCTCCAAAGTTATCGCTCGTCATGGGTTGGATAAAATCACCACCTCCTGCATTCGCGAATTTTTTAGAAAGGATATTTGGAAATGAATTTTCTTGTGCTGCAATAAAAAGACCGTTGTCCGTAATACCAGCAGTAAAAGAAGGGCCAATCGAGACATAATTAGAAAAGTCAGCACTTCCTGCGCTTGCTTCTGGAAGAATAACTTCTGGATCAACGATTTCATCTAATTTGTTATCAACATCACAGGAAACTATAATTGCCGATAATGCGAATAAACCTACTATGTTTTTTATGTTTTTAAAATTCTTCATAATTCTTTAATTTTAATTATTAATGGTCCATGAAATGTAATACTGAGAACCAATTGCACCAATTCCTGGAGCACTTAAATACTCTTGACCGGTAAGGTTCGCACCTCCCAATTTAAATACAGATTTAATACTAGGAACACTGTAGTTTATCTGTGCATCTAAGACCGTTCTTGATTTGATAGTACCATCTACAAAAGTAGACTCCCATAAGTATTCATCTTGCCATCTTGCATTAATATTAAAACCAAAGTTTTTAAACAAATTAGTCTTCCCAAATTGTAGTTTTACTTTGTGTTCTGGAGTGTTAAAGCCTGCTTCAAAATCGGGGTCAGAAGACTGATCGAAATCGAACTTCGCAAAAGTATAGTTAACTCCTAAATCAAATCCATTAAACACCTTTGTATTAACCCCTAAGGTAGCTCCGTAAGAACTAATGTCTGCTGCAGAGTTTGTATACAGTTGAAAAACTCTAGAATTTCCCGCTGCATTGAATGCAATCACATTTTTATTGGCGATAAAATCTTCATATTGGTTATAGTAGACACTTAAATCTACAGTGATTCTTTGAGAAGCTTCTAGTAACAAGCCTCTATATCCTACTTCAAAAGCGGTTACTTTCTCTGGGGTTACAAAATCTACATCTGCTTTTTCAGTTCCACCACTTGCTAGTGTGAAAGAGTTTTCATAGGCATCTCTACCTGTTATTACTGAACCATCTGCAAGAGTTAAACTATATCTGTCTTGGTTTTCTTCAACCCCACCCACAAGAATAGCGTTTCCTACATCCAAACCAATATATTGGTCTTGTGTTGTTGGATTTCTAAATCCTGTTTGAAAAGAAGCTCTGAAATTCTGATTTTTATTTTCTCCTGCTGCATAAGCAAGGGACAATCTTGGTGAAAAATTACCATCAAAATTTTGTGCCTTATCATAACGAAGAGATGCCGTTACTTTTAAACGATCTTCTTCAAGAAAACCCTTTTGAAGTTGCGTATACACACCATATTCATCATAATTAATTGGCCCATCGGCATCGGTAAAGATGTTTCCAAAAGAATTTAAAGAGTATCTTCTATAAGAACCACCCACTTGAATTTCTGCAAAGTCTATGAGCTCACTAAAATTATAATTTGCATCACCATGATACAATTTAGTTTCATCTCTAAATTTTGCTCCTGTTAATAAGTTTGGATCTGATGTAATTCTATCAAACGCTGCATTAAATTCTGAAGTACCTGGTAAATATCTTCCCGATTCTGCAGTTTGTCTTGCTAAAGCGTGTGCTTGATCAGATGTTGCACCCGCTAGAGTTCCTCCTACATAACCAGCAACATATTCTCCAAACCATGTGTTGTCATCTTTCCAAGCTCTGTTTATATTTAGAGCTGTAAATAACGTGTTGTAAGAATCTCCTGCGTCTTCAGAGGTTACATACCCTCTAACGAAAAAGTTTTTTCCTTTCACTTCTAACTTGTGCTGTTGTAATAAAAAGTTTTGGATACTGTATTTTTGACCTCCTAGATATTGAGTATCTCCTGTACCCACTTTAGAATTCCAAATCACCTCCAAACGATCATCTCCATAGGGACGGTAATTTAAAGACCCCGAAAACTTTACACTAGAAACACCATAATCCATCAAATCTCTTTCTTTATACCCTGTTCTACTAACACTTTCATTCGGTAAAAGTGCAGAACCTCCTGGAGGCAAGAGACCTAATGCCTCTAGACTTTGACCAACACCTATTAAATTGGCAGAAACTACATCTCCAAAAACATTCACACCATTATAATTTCTATCAGACTCTCTAGTTCCAGATGCTAACTCTCCTCCTCTAGTATTTCTGTAGTCAGTTGCAACCCAATCCGTACCTTCCAATACTGCAAGCGTTACTTTTGCAGCAAATTTATCAGAAAAGGCATAGGCCATTCTTAAATTAAAATCAGTAAACTGATTGTTTCCTCCTGCTTCTTGACTTGTAATACCTCCTTTTAAAGAGACACTAATACCTTGATCATCAAAAGGACTTTTACTGGTCATAAACATAATACCATTAAATGCATTTGCACCATACAATGCAGAAGATGCTCCTGGTAAAAGCTCTACCGTATTTACATCTAATTCAGACATTCCTAATAAATTACCTATGGCAAAGTTTAGTGCAGGTGATGAATTATCCATACCATCTACCAATTGCATAAAACGAGTGTTTGCAAAAGTTGCAAAACCACGGGTATTAACAGATTTAAATGTTAAACTGTTTGTGTTAATATCTACACCTTTTAAATTCTCTAAACCGTCATAAAAAGAGGGAGAAGAAGTGTTTTTAATTGCTCTTGAATCCATTCTCTCAATCGTTACAGGAGACTCCATAATACGTTCTGGAGTTCTTGACGCTGAAACAACGATTTCATCTAAAGAAGTAGCATTCTCCTTAAGGGTAACCTCTACTTTTTGGTTATTCTTGGTAATTTCTACCTTAGCT
>Ga0115006_10004050_pt1 | contig 10144 bp, 1 predicted proteins | sample ArcOceMetagenome_3_FD_88943 | JGI IMG/M metagenome (GOLD analysis project Ga0115006, IMG submission 88943) | Marine eukaryotic phytoplankton communities from Arctic Ocean - Arctic Ocean- Svalbard ARC20M Metagenome | ecosystem: Environmental > Aquatic > Marine > Oceanic | place: Arctic Ocean...
ACGCACAGCACCAATCACGTTCACTAGCTCGTCTGTATGTGATGGGTTACCTGAACCTCAGGTACGTCGAGCTCAAGCTCTTCTGGAAGCAGACCAAGGACGCACAGTTTGATGAGGACACACTGGAGCTCCTGTCCAGCCTCAACTCTGGATCCAATGTCTGGGATTCTCCAGGCATCCACAGACTGGCGCCGTCCACGACTCCACGCTAGGCGACGCGGCTGACGGATCACAGAAGGCTATCATCTCCAGCGTCGAGAACGCTTGGTGTGACCTCTGGTGGGGACTATGCCACATCCTATGCATCGACAAGTTCGACATCGAGCAGCTCGAACGCCGATCTATATCAATAATATGCGACAACGTACGACACGAGACGAAGCGCAAAAGAGGCGAAGGTCTAGTCATAGGCATTGCCCACTTTGATGAAGTATGGGAAGCATTCGAAGCCCAATGCAAGACAGCTGACTTCAAAGGTGGACCAACAGACCTCGCCAAGATGGACAGCCTCGCCACATCCCAATGCCAGTCCAACGAGATGATGGACAAGGTTGACAACTACCTGAAGACGAAGGCTAGAGATGGCAAGGGAGTATCAAGGAGATTCATGACTCGCGACGACATCATCGAAGCTCTACTAGCATGCGAGAAAGAAACTGGCCCATCAGTTTGCAAGAATCTACTTTCCGGACAACGCGCTCTTCCGCCTGCGCCAACACCGACCGGTCGACAGGGGGGCTCACCATGGGGTGGCTCGCCACAGGGGGGCTCCCAGCAAGGAAGTTATCCACAGGGGGGCTACCAGCAGGGGGGCTCTGCGCGCCAAGGAACGCCTCGAGGCGATAACAGTCGGTCTGGATTCAACCAGCAAGCTCAACGTCCTCGACAGGGGATTTTCGGACAGTCAAACGGTCAACCCCACAACGCCAATGGTCAACCCTTCAGGACTCACCAATCAGCGCCTCCACTGGCTGTTCCTGGAATCATGTTTGTTGATTTTGGTCAATGCTGGCACTGTGGGGAGAGGAACCCTGACCGCACTGGGCCTATCCCTCACACTTTCAGGTCATGCTGTAAGAGCAAACCGTGCGCCAACTGTGGTGCCACTGATGATCATCCAACTAACTTATGCCCTAAGATGAAGAATGATCCTCGCCATGCAGACATGAAAGACGGATGCCCTATCAACCGCAAGAAAGACCCGCGAGGTGGCCATCTCCGACCCGATCCCCCAGCTGTGGGGACCCCAATGATCATTGGAGAGCATGACGAAATGCCTTGCTCGAACACCGATCGAACACCGATGCCATGTGCTGTGCCAGCAGTGTCTCACGCCAATCCATACGACTCACTTGAGATTGAGGCAGGCGCTGAAGACCACGCAATGACGGCAATCATGGATCCCAATCTACTGATGCCCATTGACAGCTCTGCCCTACTCAACGCCAATGGCGCCTCTGTGAGACTGCAGCCACACTCTGCACTACAGCAACAGACTGCTGTGGTTCAGAATGAGCGGCATGTGATGGCAACTCGTTCTGCCTCGATTACGCCAATTTCTGCAGCTGCACCTAGCTCTGCTAGTGCTGATGAGCTGATCAAAATGGGAGCAAGGGATTCTTCACATGGGGATGATTTGCCGAGCCTGCTCGGTGGGCATCCTGGCCATGCTGAAGCACATCCCTCCCGAACCGATCACTCGTCTAGCACGGGACCAGCTGACGCTATCATCACTGTGGTCACCACTCCAACGCTGATTCCAGTGGAGCAATGGAAGAAGGACCTGTACGCTAACACCTCCTTCATCATCCACTCAGGGGAATCTATAGCAATGTTCGACGAGTTGATGTTTGAGATTCAAGTAGCAGCAGAACATGCGACGATCGACATCTGCCAATCAATCGACATTGCGTTGCGTGCCATGGAACAATGCCTCCCCTGGGTGGTCATTGAATCATGGCCTATCTTCACCAGCGCAGCGCTGCTCGACGACTTCAACTTCCGATGGAAGTCCCTCTGCACCAACGGTTTCCCGCAGCAACCGCAAGGAAGATTCGCTGGACTCCATGAAGCGGTGGTGGAGATCGAGAGGCACCTGGACGACCGTGCCAGTCGTGACCCAATATGCCCCACAGATCTGAATGAGATGCTCCACAATCTGGAGTACGTTCTACGGGACATCTGTGGACCTACCGCTGTCCTACAGGAACTGCCTATCCGATTCGGGATGACAGTATACAACTTAGTCCTAACAGCCAGACTCACTGGTCTGTCGGCATCGCCAGCAACTACGCCAACATCGACGCCAACATCGTCTGACGACGAAGGCCCTGACACTTTCTCAATGACTACGCCAACATCAACGCCAACATCAACTGAGGACGACCAAGATGAAGACACGGCGACAGTGACGGCATCAACATCCTCGGACGACGACCAGGGTGAAGATGCTGACGCAATCGATCTGGTGTTTGCAATCGATACCCCTCCTCAGCACACTAGCGCACTGCCAATGACATCACTGCAACACTATGCATGCAACAGTGATGTGGAATTCGCTCCAATAACACTTCCAGCAGTTACATCAGCATCGCATGGACAGAGCGTGAAGAGGGTGACCGGATACCTTGGTCACTGCGAGGGCGGTCTCAAGATCATCGTGGGCATCGACTCGTGGTGTGAGGTTTCAATCATTGACAAACGGCACGTACCTACTGGATGCATCGTCGTCCCAGCCAGCGCCGACATTCTGGGCATGGGTGGAGTGTCAAAGGACCATATCGTGGGTACAACAACGATCTCTCTCTCTCATCGTTGGGCTGCACCAGTAGGAGCACTGAAGTTCGCAGTAGTCGAGGAAGCACCGCACCACATTGCGCTGCTGGGCACGGCAGCCCAGGAGACACTCGGCATCATGCTCGACACGGCCAACGACAGAGCCATCTTCACAAAGGACGGATTCGTGGTGGAGCTCGATGAAATCGACGAGATCAAAAGAAGGATGAGTTACCCTCCCATGAGCGTCCTCACCACCAACTCTGGCTGCGATCTATCCATCTGTGCGTTCAACGATCTGGGATTCAAGATACGTAGATGGATAGCAATCGAGCAGGACGAAGTTCGCAGAGAAGTAGCTCTATCCATCGACTCTCGCATCGAGCACTACCACTCCAATGACGTCACTAAGATTGGAGACGACCTGTTCGAAGAGCCATTCGACCTAATGCTGAACACAGCATACTGCAAACAGTTTTCTGGAGCAAACCCAAGGTGCAAAGGATTCAAGGACATACGCTCAAACTCCTGGACTGGAGGCGCTTTGATACATCAGGAACTCCGCATGCTCAACCCGCAGATGCACTCAATGGACGAAAACACCAAGATCGCCTCTCATCTGAAACATCATCAGGAAGCCATCGACTCAATGTGGGGCAACAAGCACATCATGCATGATGTAGCGACATGGGGAGCCACTTCTCATCGCAACCGTAATCTGGCTGTCAGCTGGATCGACATCAACACGATCCCAGGCAAACCTCCAGTAGATGTCAATCTATTCATTCGGCCCCCATGGCGAGCCATCGCACCAGTGTTACCGTGCATAGTGGCATCAGAGGCCACCCACAATCCAGCAATGGTGTATGACTGCAACTTGAATGGGCGACAGCTGGAACCAGCTGAAGCGGAAATGCTAATGAGCTATCCTCGCCTAATCACAGCAGGTCCTCATGGGATGCAACTGACTCCAACGAAGAGGCGAGAGTTCATCGGTGACGGTGTACACTACCTACATCCTTACAGGGTGTTCCGGGAACTACCTATGCCTGCTGCTCGACTTCCAGCAATAACTATGCCTCTCGTATGGGCGCACGCTACTCAGGAGCAATTCGAGCTCCACCTCGCTGAACTACGAGATGCACCTGGTGGACTGGCAGAGTGGATGCGAGCGAAGATCTCAGAGCACGGCTATGAGCTACCGCCCATGAAGCTTATCTCAGATGACCCTTCAGAGATCAAGATGTCGAAATCGAACGCTATGCGCATCCCACCGAAGCTATGGAACTCCGTAGACATGGAGCTGGAGGAGCAGAGGAAGAACGGATGGATGCTCAGGGGCATTCCTACCAGTCACAAGTGGTGGGTCACGCCCGCTTTCGCCAAACCAAAGGAAGGACGGTTCTTCTCAGAGGAAGCAGTATCACAATGGTTGAACATCTTGGACCCTGTACTACGCACCAGACTCCTTGGTGACTACAGATTCCGCAACGCGACACTGACGAAGAACATACCAGCACACTGGTTCCTTCGATGCCCCACGCTCATCGAGCTGATGATGTCAGTGCCGACCCAGTCCAAACGGTTCAGGGGCTACGATCTGGAAAGCGCTTTCTCTACTATGAAGCTGCACAACCACGAACCTTTCGACCCAGCATGGATTGATGATCGTGAGAAGATACTCGAATGGCTCGACCGACTGCAGCCTACAGACTCCAGTGCCATGTGCGTGATGCAGTTCAACGACGAACTAGTCATGCCTTTAGGCTCACCTCAAGGCATCGCTCCGGTAGCAGTGTGTTTCCCGAACCACATGGCTGATGGTTTTCACTTCATTTTCGATCATTTTTGGCTACGCATGTGGGCAACCTTTGCCGATGACGCCATCGTACATGCTGACTGCGACACACGACTAGAACTCAGGTCAGAAGCATTCGAAGAGTTCTGCAAGGTATTCGAGAAGCCACTCAGTAAGAAATTGTGGCCTGGCGGAAAACGTCCTCCACCAGCTGACTCCGCAGTAACGGCCGGTCTGGAATTTTGCCATGGCGGCGTGACGGTCGCAGAGCACACAGTCGACACTATGCGAAGGGCCCTCACTGGAGACAAGCCACGCAACAGAGAGGACCATGGTCACCTCAATGGAGTGGTATCCTATAACGATCAAGTATTCAAATTTGACCCTACGCAACGCATGCAATTCGGCAACTGCAAAGCACTGATCAATCGGATGAACGAAGGAGTGAAATTCACGTGGTTGGATGACCAGGAAGAGGCACGCCAGGAATTACACACCATGATCTCAAGAGCGCCGCGGGCCATTAGCGATCCATTGTACATGATAGCGCCAGGACGCATCCTCGTGTCCACCGCTGACTGCTCTGCAACAGCAATCGGTGCAAGCCTGCACATCGTTGACCTCCCATGTTTCTCATTGGTGAAGGGTATCGAAATTTTGCAGGACTCTGGCATGTCGACAGTCGTCGCCACCAAGGGCTACATTCGCGACAAGACACGCAAAGCATGGCACGCATGCGAGGGTGAACTTGAAGGCATTACGAAAGTGGTGTCGAACTGGGGCGCTATGATCACGACCGCACTGGTACACTGGGAGGCAATGCGACTGGTTCCAGAGCACAACGCGAAGATAACAGAGTTGTGCACAGCCAACGACCTGGACATCACCAAGGTCATGAAGATGGGGCACCTGATCGACGCAACCACTGCCATGGGACAATGGAAGAAAGTGGTCCTACCCACTGAGATCCTGGACCATCTACACGCGAAGTCCCTACGCATCTACGGATGGGGCGAAGCTGTAGCACACACTAGGTACTGGTCGCACGTGGGTTTCCCACTCAAGTGGGTGAGCGGCCTGCTCATCAGCCTAACGCATTTCATATCGCACATGTACGATCAAATTGTGGAACGGATGCACTCTGGCGAATCTAACACAGCCGTCGTGGCAGCAGCGCCAATGATCATCATGATGAAGGACATTGCTGCGCCGACCATCAGAACGTTCGAGGCTACCCCCAACATACCTAATTGCAGGAAGCTTCCGTTTGACCCAGTGATCATCGACATGACAATCGCAGACGCACGTGAAGTACAGCGAGCGACGAAGGCTGACGACTCACTGATACAAGGAGTTCCTGTGAACTACCTGTATGCTATGATGTTGGGTGAAAAGGTGTCTCAGTCACTACCCGATCTAAACAAGAAGGTACGTGCATGGTCGGGTAAACGCTACTTCCTCGTCGACTACAACCACACCGGCATTGAGCTGATGTTCACGCTGGGATCAGCCATACGAGTCACATGGACTGCTGACGACCTCAGCACATCTTCATCATGCGACCGACTGGTTATGATCGTGCCTCGCGGAGCCAAGGTAGTAGTTACTACACTCCAGGCACATACAGATGAAGCATCCATCGAAGGCGCATCATGGGCAGCCAACGATCTGCGACAGCAATGGCTATGGCTAGCACACGAATGCAGCTTTCATCAGAAACAACCGAAGATGCTGCTCTACCTCCACTCCAAAGTTTTCTGGTGGCACATGGACGTAGCTGCACGACTGCACTGTAAAGCGTGTGCAGCATGCATGCCTCTGGAGCCTCAGGCCGAGCACCATGGCATCGGAGTACTACCAGCCCACCGATTCACAGAGTGGGTAGTGGACTTCAAGGAACTGCCACACGACATCGCATCGCGTGTGGGATCAGTGGGCGTTCTCACAAGTGTGGAGAAAGCTACAAGCGAAACAGTGTACACGCCTGTCACCACCCTCCAAGGCCCTGATGCTGCTCTCGAATTCATGTGCAGCGTGGTGGCATACTTTGGTGTCCCTATCACCATCCACCACGACCACGGCTCACAACTCCTGAGCAACATGATGGCGTCAGTACACGACATGTTCGGGGTTCGCGTGATCGACGCAGGAGCTGCAGGCAGACACCAACACGCCGGATCGGCGGAGAACGCACACAAGGAGTTCAAGCGGCAAATGGAAATAGCTAACGCACGCGGTGACCTGAACTCTCCAGCAGCCCTACGAATGCTATGCTGCATGACGATGATAAAAGTCAACATGATGGCTTATGATGAGGACAATCACACGCGCTTTGAGCGGACTTTCGGACAACCTCCCATCACGATGTTTGACTTGGTGGAAAGACTTCCAGACATTCCACAAGGATTGGAGCCCAAAAGCACTGACTTCCTCAAGCTACTACGCAAAGCCATCGAATCGATAATGCTCCAGCACGTGGTACGCAAGGAGCAACGATCGAGGCTCAACCTCCACTGCAAGGACGTACAACTCGAAGCATCTCATAAGATGCTTGACGACTTCTCAAAGGGAGCAATCGTCGACTACGCGGGAGATCGATGGGTCATAGTCGACACTGCTGGACACACTCCTGACACTCCAATTAAGGCGCTCATCAGGAGATGTTCGCCAGACGCAGTGAGGGAAGAGAAGACAGTACAATTCACTGAACTCATGCCGCTTGCCAACATCTCGCCAGATGTAGACCTCACCGTGGACAGTTCAGCAGCCCTGACAGCATCAATTGCAGTGGGGATGTTCGTACTGACTGATGATGGTGGCCTGGTGGAAGGGGGCATTGTGACGAAAGTAACACGGCCGAAGGTGCAAGTGCACAGATTCGTGGCTTCAGTTAAAACTGGAAAGAAATGGCGAGGAGTCTGGGAGCTGACCGACGGTTCACTGATACCAAGAGTTGACTGCCCAGCAGACGCACAGCCCAACATAGTCATTTTGCCAACAACAGCAGTGATGGCTGTGGGTGAACTACTCGAAGATCGCACTGTATCCGACAACCTGCAGAAAATTCTGGCATCGCACTTCAACATCGAACACGAATCAGGCAGAGGGATACAGACGCACGACGATGACGGTAATATCATTCCAATGAACGTGCCTCTGATCATGTGCCCTGTGATCCATTCCCATTCCATCCAGAGTCACAGAGTGTACAGACACCAGCCTGACGAAGTCATGGATGCATGGGTACGCTCACAATGCCAAGAGCTGAAAGTGCATTTATTTGCATCCGACAACTCGATAGAAAGATCCTATCACAATCTGTACAGGCTGGTTCAAATGCTAGTACATGGCAACGACTACGCAACGTCGGGAGCTGACAACGACAACAATCTTGGGCAGATGAAAACATCCCTGCTAGCTAACGGCTCCAGCTGCTTCGGTAATGCATACTCAGTCACTCGCAGATTCGCCAGGATGATGGATGCAGATCCCACGCCAGTGCAGCCCAGAAGTGAGATGAAGACCACGCCAGCATCCGCTGCAACAAACGCTGCAGTGACCAAAGGCGGACAAACTGGAGTGAGCCCTCCAAGGAGGGGCAAGCATCGCAGTCGTCCACACAGGCCCAAATCGCCTATCACAATGGCAGTTGACTCTCCTAGGGTATTGACATTGCAAACACCAGAGGATACGGCTGCAGATACAGCACTTCTCGCACCTCAGGATCACGAAGATCTGCGAATGGCGATGGTTGCTAACACATCAGAGCGAGATCGACTACTACGAGCACGGGCGACGATGGTACGCAACGACACCACCGATACCACGCACAGATTTGAAACTGCTGCTGCGACTGTTGAGGAAATGCTAAAGGCTATCGACAGGCCAGGCACAGCAGTACCCACGGCAATGGCCATTTCTGTCATGCTATCGCCACTACTACCAGTACCAACCAATAAGATACTGCGATATGGTCTGGATACTCACAGGGAACGACACGACTTTGTGTTTTCCGACCCAGTAATGTCAGCCGACCTCGCTATGGGAATACACGGGGCATGGCAGGAATACCAGCGATCTCACAACCAATGCGTTAGGGTACTGGGCAAGACATCCGCTCCGCCCACGCAAGTGATGATTGCCAAGATGTTCGACCATATGAATGATCGAGCAGCAGTACACGACCCACTCCTGCACTGCAACATACCTGACGCAATACGACAATGCACTGGAGAAATGTACAACCTGGCGTTAGCACTTCAGTCAAGGGACAAGATCGACATAGCGACAGGCTTGGCAGATGTGTTTTACACTGCAGTACAGCTTGACAGGCTAAGCTCATCAACTTCTGTCGTCTACACCACCGATCCAGAGGACCAGATGCAGACGACCACAAATCCATTGCAAGTCACCAGTCCACGCGAGGGACTTACGGCGATTAACACCGCAATGGCAGCCACTGCAATGACAGCCATGTTTATCTCTGTCTATTGCTCTGTGACAGGAATGAATAACCAATCACAATAACTGCTTTCTTAAATGAGTCCAAGGAGGGCTGTAATGGAGTGAACGCGACCGGCGTCTCCGCCGAACACTCAAAGTCAAAGACCACTCAAAGTGAAATACAAGGAGCGGGCTGCGCCCTGCCCCTCGTATTAACACAAGGGTAATGGACTCAATCAAGTATGACACGTAATTGACTATAGATTATTTAATCACGCTCGCTCGCTCGCACGCCGATCGCCACGCTCCGGGGTGCTCGCATTGTTTGATTAGGTACGTTAGCCGCGTGTCTCTGCACTTGACTCACTATGAACCTCTATGAGGTTATTACCTAAACGAACTGCTCAGTCTTTCCTTACTCGCTGCCTACGCGCGACGGCCTCGGGATACCTCGATTATTTACAATCAAACAAGCAGCGCAAGTCTACGACCGTGCGACTGAATGAACCAATCGACCGAGATGGCCGATCAAACTCCCTCTACGATTTCCCCGACCGGGAACTCTCCCGATGGGAGAGATATTGAAGGAACTCGTCACGTGCAACGTGAACTGTTCGATGGGAACGAAAACGTTCCGACCACCACTGGAGTACCGTCCGACGGCCGTCTCCAGACGATGGAAGAATGGAGAAAGGCTCAGAAAGCTATGGCTCGACTGGCCGGCGGATCACACTACACTTCAGGTCCCGATGCCGTGCCAGTAATCCTGGGATCCATTCTCAGCATACCTGTTTTCGCCCCTGCGATCTACAAGCAATACAAGTACCAAGTACTGAACATTCACGACCTTTACGGAAGATACCTTACCGACAGGTCGGACTGGATCACGACTGTGGTTCAAGCTCCTGGCAAGAACTTTGGCGAGGGCATCAACGACCTCAACAATAGCTTAGCAGAAGCCGTGCAGACCCACGGTCTCCCCCTCATTATTGCGGTCAACCTGATGGAATACACCCTCGTCGTGAACGCACAGCACCAATCACGTTCACTAGCTCGTCTGTATGTGATGGGTTACCTGAACCTCAGGTACGTCGAGCTCAAGCTCTTCTGGAAGCAGACCAAGGACGC
>Ga0115006_10004051_pt1 | contig 10143 bp, 13 predicted proteins | sample ArcOceMetagenome_3_FD_88943 | JGI IMG/M metagenome (GOLD analysis project Ga0115006, IMG submission 88943) | Marine eukaryotic phytoplankton communities from Arctic Ocean - Arctic Ocean- Svalbard ARC20M Metagenome | ecosystem: Environmental > Aquatic > Marine > Oceanic | place: Arctic Ocean...
TACAGGGTCATTCCGGCACATAGAAACCACGGGTTTTGACCCAGCCAGCGAGTTTCTAAGCACACACTGATGAAGTCAGAACCCAGCCAGCTAGTTTCTTGCAAAAGAGGCCTGTAGTTTCTATAAAATAGACCTATTCCGCAGGTTTTCCGCACACCCAGCCAGCTGTTTCTAAAGCACAGTGGAAGAAACTGGGCCAAATCCATGCTGCAGTTTCTATCTGCCAGTTTCTATGTGCCGGAATGACCCTGTATGTATGTATGTATGTATGTATGTATATATTGAAACGCGCGCACCGATACTATCTAATCAACATGCGCATGCATCTCATCGTCATACAGTACGTACTGTACGCAAGCGCCTCACGCGATGTATCATCAGGTGTGATTCATGCCGCATACACACACAAGTCAAACATACGGATGTTGTCTAACTTAGTCTGTTCGTCTACGAGTGCGCACGCAAGCCTTGGAAGAGGGGAAGAAAGAGAGCAGAGAGAGTGAGTGAGAGAGAGAGAGAGAGAGAGAGAGTGAGAGTGAGAGAAAGAGAGAAAGAGAGAGAGAGAGAACTGTATAGAGAAACAAAGTCCATAACAGGGGTCCTTGGGCGCGGCCCGGTTACAAGCGCTACACACGGGAGGAGGGAGCCAGGAGGGACTCAGAGGAAGGAGGGGGGAAGATCATTCTTATTCCGACTCTGAAGATCATTCTTATTCCGATTCTGAGACGGAGCCTTGGAGAGCGCGCGCATCGCCCCGTGTCCCGACGAGAATGTGGGATGCAACCCCGTCTCCGTGGAGACAGCGCGTTACGGAGCTATGAGGAGGGAAAATCCATGCCGGGGGTCCAGGCTGGGCGTTTTTCCACGACAAAATTCATTTTGACAAGGTTGTGATGATTATGATAATTAGACTGAACTGTGATTGATCTGTCATCACAAACATCGTTGACGTCTGCAACCATGATCCAGACGCACTTGATACTTGGATACTGATCATCAAATGAGGCCATCATCGCCGACGATAGTCTCCCTTGAGTAACGCCAAAGTTGAGTGAAGCCAAAGTTGAGAGTAAGGCCAAAGGCGGCGGATTCTGCCTCAGTCAGGCGGCGGATTCTGCCTCAGTCAGCGCATTCAAGCTGGCCTTGGTTGTTGATATCGAGCCTCACGTGCGTGCCCATGTCCTGCGCGCGCACACGGACAACCATTCGCGCTCAGGCATACACGCACTCAGAACGGCGTGGGGCAATCTGGCGCACCACGCTCCTGACAACAGTCGCTGCAGTTGCGCGCACACAGATAAGAACAGGTCACATCACTCATCCACTACCGTTTACTATACTAGGCGCTCTACACTCTCGCCCTTGCGATTACTCGCACGCTCACTCTCTCCTTCTTTCTCTCCTCTTCTCGCGCGCTCTCCTCTCGCGCGCCCTCTGTCCCTCTCGCCCACGCTTCCTCTTGTGCCCTCTCCTTCACGCGTGGTGTCCTTCTCTCTCCCAACCTGTGCGTGCTGCATGGCACAAGTATCGGCGAGCATGCTACGTGCCCGCTCCACCATCCCTGTACGTGCGAGTCTCTCGTTACAGGTCTAGATGCATGCACGCATGCGCAGAAGGGGCAGCATCAGCGCACGCGCGCGCGCACACACACACAAATGCACACACACACACGCACACACACACATGTACACACACATGTACACACACACACACACCGAGATGTTAATGTTACATGAGCTTGCTCTTCAAATTCCCCATCAATAGCGACAACGAAACCACACCACCATCCGCGCAACCCATGCGCGCATGCAACACTATCACACTTTGCCGCACACTTTGCCGACACCAACCAGGAAGGGCAGCGAGGAAGGATGCGCGACGCTGGCGCAGGACACTATCCCTCTCCACTGCAGCACAGTCCTTCCACTTGGCCTGCAAAGCATGCAGACATGAGGCCGCAAGTACAGGCGAGAATCAACTCAGAGTTGACCAGGACACCAAGGAACTGAGAGCGCAAGGAACTGAGAGCGCAAGGAACTGAGAGCGCACCAAGACACGAGCCGACGGAGACCGCACTTAGACACCAGCCGACAGGGCACGGGCCGCAGAACGCGAACACGTTATTGCAGCTACCCCCAGCTAAGGCACACGCCAACTCAAAAACGTTGCATGGACGGGAGCACACACCTCCTTGCCGATACGCATCAAGAGAGCAGCGGCGGAAATGCGCAGGGGCTTGTCGGGGTTGGCCAAGGCCTTCTCTAGCAGCACACCTCCGTCACCCTCCCAGAAGAGCCCTTGCCACGGAGACTCCTGCGCCCCCACGCCAGCAGTTAGAGCGTCGGGGCACCAGGGATCAAGAGGCACCAGGGATCAAGAGGCATCCAGTGCAATGGCACGCGCGCCCGCTCAACCCGTCGCCAGACGACTTTTTATGACAGTCTCACGAGCGCATCTCGGCCCGAGGCGCGCCTGCCATGTCCCGCGTCCCCTCGGCCCGCTTGGCTAGGAAGACTGGGAGCTGAGGCAGAGGCAGCGGCAGAAGCGCTGCCGAATTCGCGCCGATTGTCGAGCGCCCAGCGGCCGCTCGAGTCGACAAGCTGTGGGCCAGGCATGCCGGCAAGCCTGCGCAGCAGTTCCATGGTTCTGCACGTGACCGCGTCAGCATGCGCTGTTAGCATCCGGCCCCGCAGCCAGCACGCACGTGTTTGCGCGTGCGCTCGTGTGTGCATGCGCATATGAACACCTGAGCCCAACTTCCCAGTCCACGTCATCAAGACATCGGGCGAGGAGGTTGCTCCAGCGGTGCCCCTGCTCCACACCCCCAGCACACGGTTGGCATCCGACTGCAGCACGTGTTTCTCCCAAGAGCTCGGGCACGCACAGTGCTGCTGGTGGCCGCGCGCTGGCATCCGAGCAATGCGCAGCGGCGGCAGGAGCACCGTGGTGGGCGAAGAGAATGTCGAGCACTAGTGACACTCCAGCACGCCGCACCATGGATTCCGAGTCGCATAAGGCAGAAGCCAACTTGCTCCCCCAGGCGTGACCCGAGCCGTTGCCACCACTCTCACCACACACCACAGCCGGCACAGTCGCCACGGCCCGGAGCACTGCAGAGCGCACAAACGGGTCGGCATCCTCCAGCGCTGAATACAATACTTGCACAATCTTGACGCGCATGCTGCGCGTAACCTCTGAGTGATTTGACTCGTCCTCACTGCCCACCTGGCCAGTGCTGGGAGAGGACGAAGGGACCGAAGAAGCGCCCGCCGCACAGCGCAGCAAGGCGGCAGCGAGAAGGACGGCAGCGTGCCTGACCTCCCAGTTGGTATCATTCGCACGACACTGCACCACCTCCACGATTTGGCCAAGCGCTGTGACGTCCGGACCGCGTGATGACTCTCGGCATGATGACTCTCCGTTTTGATTGGCCGATGCCGCTGTGTCGCCCCCTCCCTCTCCCTGCCCTCCTGCTCCCGCTTCACTACTTCCGTCGTGGCTGGCATGCGAGCTGCGCAAATGCATCGGGCGCTGCTCCAACCACCAGTGCACGAGCCTGCCTCGCACATGGTGCCGCACCTGCGACACGTTTTCCTCTTCCCCGTCCTCATGGACACAAGTATGGGAGCTAGCGGTACCAGCACTTCGGCCGTCTTGCGGCTCAACACACGCACGTAGACAATCCAAAGAAGCCACGGAGCTGAGAGCATCTTGCCCATGCGATGCATGCCCGAGCAAGATACCAGCGCACGTTAACATAACAGCACCTTGTCCAGCGGCAGATGGTAGACAGCAGAGGAAGAGATCGCGAGTTACCTCCAGGGCTGAACGCCGTAGAGCTGCCACCCTATGACTTGAAACCACGCCCCCTCCTCGTCCTGCCCACCCTGCCTGGCCATGGGAGCGAGAGACGCCCACGCCAGTCGCACCTCCGGCACCGTGAGCAGTCCACGCCAACACGCGCTGCACCACCTCCAACCACGCCTGCACAGTCTCAAGCGTCCGAGTGTTTCCAGCCGTTTGCGTAGCCTCCAGCTCCTCAGCGGCCTTGCTATGCGACTTGACCTCCTCTCGAAGGTGGACGTGAGGAACGCTAGGCCACAGGGCCGAGTGCTGTGTGGCTCGCAGCTCGGTAGCTTGCAGCACCCGCCGCACGGCGTGCAAGGCATGCGACAGCAACATGACATGCTGCGCTTGCGCCGCTTGTTTTGCAATGTCCGCATCGCTACCGTGCCTAGACCCACCCCACCAGGTGCCTTCCACACCGCCGGGGTGGCGTGGAGCGAGTGGGCGCGACGCCACGTCGAGCACGGAATGGGCTGCCTGGAGAGCAGCCGAAAGACACATGAACATTTCCCCTTGCTCCAGCAAGTGCGCGCCAGCATCATCCCGTCCCCCGAGGCCCACCCCCTCTGCAAGCGGCGGTGGCGGCGGGGCGGCGGCATTTGCGAGCATGACAAAGCCGGTCTGCACCAGATTAGCATCGTGGGCCGCTTGCAAGAGACTCTTGATCACCACATCCAACTGCACACGCGCCTCCACCTCCGCCTCTGCCTCTCCTGCCATGCTCTCGTCGCCATCCTTCTCCCCTGGTGATTGCCCGGGTATGCAGCTTGGCGCAGCAGACAAGGCACGCCGTTTGACGGCCGCCTGCTGCCTCATCGTGTCGCCCTCCCTTTTGCTGCCCGCCACCTGTGCGTGAATCGGCTCGCCACAATCGTGCACGCCATTGCCAACCGCACGCGGTATCGCCGGCGCGCCTGTTCCGCCCATCTGTCCTCCACAGTCCGGTCCAAAAAGCTGGGCGAATGGCCTTGGATGTGTTTGGCCCCGGATGGTCCACTCCAAGTAGTCTGCTTGCTGCAAGCAGTCTGCGTCCAAGCAGTCTTGCGCCGCTCGGCCGCTGCTATCACCTCGCGAGCCTCCAACACCACGCCGCACCTGCACGTCGCTTGGAAGCAACAGCAAGCCGCTCTGAGCAAAGCGGGCTGCGTGGCACACGAGCTCCGACACCGCGTTGCGCAGCTCCAGGTTGTCGCTGCGCAGGTACACGAGCAGCGAGGGAAACAGCCGCAACTGTCGCGACACCTCCTGCCCCTTTTGCACAGACGCATTGCGCAGGAGAGGGCGGGGCCCGGGAGGGAGGAGGGGGAACAGGGGGAGGGAAGCGAGAGAGAGCGGGCGAGTAAGGAAAAGGATGCGTTTGCAAGAGCGCGTGCACACATGATTGCGTGCGCACAGGCGTGCGTGTGTACGTGGGCGGGCACGCCGCGCATGAATTGAGGCGCGGCCGAAAGATTGGTAATGCTGTGGTCAAAGATTGGTAACACAAACAAAGACACACGCAACACGCAAACAAAGATTGGGAATGCTGTGGTCATGGTAAGCCTGTGGTCATGGCATTCAGATGACACGATCAGAGAGCTGGTGCGGCGCTGGTATGAGAGTCAGTGATTGCGACACGTGGAGATTGGGTTGGTACCTGCGCGCTGCAAAGGAGCGACCGAAGCAGCAAAGCAAGGGCCACCCGCACCGAATTCGCCTGTAGACAGCACTCGCGCGGCAGCTCCTCCTTGTGCAGACTGAGCACGCGCCTCATCATCGCACCCATTATGCACCCAGCCCCCCCCCTCTCACTGCCCTTGCCCCCACCGCCGCTTGCCCCCGCGGTCTGCTGAAAGGTAGGCTCATCGCCAGATGAAGACGGCAATGGCTCAGTAAGAGACGGCATTGGCCCAGTAACCGTAGGCGTGCAAGTTGATGCGGGGCCCAGGATGCAGGCTTCGAGGGACAGGTCTGCAAGGAGGGGGCCAAGAGTGCGCAAGTGTTTTGCCACGAACTTGCGGCAGAGGCGCCAGCCGTCGGGGGGTGGGTCTATCATGAGCAGCCTGCCCAGCGCTTCACCCGCCGCCGCTGCCACCATTGCGCTGCTCACGGTGAAGGCGGCCAACACGTCCTTGATGATGCCTTGCGCCGTGCATACCGCCCACAGCTCATGCGCTTCTGCACCTGCTGTCGCACCTTGGCTCGTCCCGTCACCTCCACTGCCGCGAATGCCCTCTGTCGCGCTGGAGGCGCCAGCAGGCGGTACCGCGGAAGGAGGCGAGGCTCGCGTGGCCAGGCAGGCGAGAAAACGCAGGGCTCGTTCGCGCACGGCCGGCTCTTCACAGTCGGTGGGGTCGTCACAGCACTTCTGTTGCACGAACGCGCTGGCGTCGTCTCCTCGGACGCCCCAGTCAGCGCCAAGATCGCCAGGCGTGCTCGCAATGCGGCCCGTGCCCTGCTTGACCCACTCGCCCAGGCCGCCGTCTTGCCACACCACCTGTGCAGAGCCCGAGGACGCTTGGTCCAGCGCTGCGGCTTTCGGCTGTTCACGGCACAGGGCCAGGGCCGCAGAGAGGATGGGCCTGCCCTCGTCCGACACGAGCAGGCGCAGCGCTTGCGGAATGTGCGGCAGCGCCGGCGCCGCCTGCGAGCCACCGTATTCGCCGGGAGAAAGCGGGTGGCCGATGCACGCTGCCAAAAACTCGAGGACGGCCGACTGCGACCGGAAAGTCCCGCCCTGCAGGCACTGCGCCAGCATCGCGCACTCGCGGTGCTGGTCTGGCCGCGTGAGTACCTGCGGAGGGGTGTGTGATGCCACAAAGCCTGTTTGTGCGCGTACACGCGGCCATGGCACGCACGCCGCGGCGCGCGCGCGCGCGCGCGCAAAAAACGCACTCGCTCAACGCAGGCACGCGGCAGGGGAGCTGGGCGCGCACCAGGCCGGGCGCGAGCGCCGCCGCCCGGAGGAGGCCGGCAGAGGCCGCCGCAAACCAGGCCGCGTCGGGCACGAGCGGCGGCGCGATGAGCTTCTCCAGGACCGTCGCCGCCGCGTCCGCCGCCACCACCGGCGCGCCCTCCGGCGGCACTGCCGCGGCCATGGCGGTGTGCGATGCTCGCGGGCAGCCTGCAGCTCGAGCTGCAGGCTGATTGAAAAATGGGGCCTGATTGAGAAATGGGGTCAACTCCCGCGCTTGCACTGCGTAGGCAGTTGCTGATCTGCGGCGCGGCCGCGGCGCCGCCAGCAACTCGAGGGAGAGGAGCGCCCTCCTCGGCGTCTTGCTTTGCCTTGCGTGAACTGCGACCACGAACCTTGCCCACGAACATTGGGGCACACTTTCGAGAATAGAGCGACCGCGGCTAGACAGCGCGGAGCAGCGTCGCCGCGGGATGGCGCTCGTGGACCGGTGGGCGCCGCCTGCAGCACGTGTGCGGTTGGAGGGTGCGGGTGGGCTGCGTGCGGCGTGCAGCGTGTGCGCGGCGGGCGCTGAGGGCGGTGTGGGTGACAGGCCTCCCGGCGACGCCATGATGCCCGGCGTCTCGACAAAGGAGCTGGGCGAGGCGGCCGCGACGCGGCTCTCGAGCTCACAGCCGGGCGGAGGCGGCACGGCGCGCGCCCTGAACCGGGGGGGCTCGCTCGAGGACACGGTCAAGCAGCAGGCTGCGACCATCCACGCGCAGGCCCTCAAGCTGAGCCAGCTGCAGGTGCGCCCGCCCGCCTTGCCCGCGCCGCGCGGCGTGCCAGGCGTGGCTCGCGCTGGCCCTGCGGGCGGCGCTGGCCGGCGAGCTGGCAGGCGCGTGACCCGGCGCGCGCGCTCCGCATCGCGCAGGGCTTGCTGGACTTTGCGCTCAAGCAAAAGTCCGAGGAGGACCTCGAGGACGAGAAGCGGGTGCGGCAGCTCGAGGAGATCATCGCGCTCAAAGACAAGGCCAACAAGGACCTGAAGAGCAATGTGCGCCACCTCGAGGACGCGCTGGCCGAGACCAAGATGAACCTGGAGTTCATGCACTCAAAGTGGCGGGACGAGGCCGCCTCGCACGAGCAGGCCCTCGCCGACTTGAAAGCGGTGGGCGCGCGCATGGCGCACCTCGAAGACGAGCAGCGCCGCCACAAGGAGCGTGAGAGCGAGGCGAATGCACGCGTGGCGGCGGCGCGCTCCGACGCGCTCGACCGGGTGCAAGAGCTGCAGGAGATGCACCTGCGGCACGGGTCGGTTGTGACGGCGTACGACCAGCACAGGGACACTCACGCCAAGATCAAGGAGCGTCTTTCCGGCCGCCTCGTGCGGGTCTTCGACGGCGGCATCAAGAAAATGTGCTTCACGCACTGGCTGGGATGGCTGGACGAGTCACGCCTCAAAAAGCAGGTGTGTGGGGGGCACCCGCGCTGGTGTTGTGCGTTGACAGACCAGAGACAGAGCATGGATTGAGAAGGGGTGAATGGTGGGTAAAGGTGTTGCGCACGCTGACGTGACGACGATCGTGTGTGCAGCTGGTGCGCGCGCTGGAGAAAAACTGGATGTCCCGTCGGCTGCTGCTGTGGCGCCACCAGCGCGAGGCAACGGAAGCGCAGCAAGTGTCGATGATGATACACCACGAGCGACAGACGATGGAGGAGCAAATGCTCGCGCTTGAGGCCGCCCGCGACTCGGCAGTGGCGCAGGTGACAACCACGGAGGTGGCGCTGAGTGAGGCGCGCGAAGGGCTGCAAACGACGCTGCTCCAGCACACGGACCTCGTGGTCCAGAATGAGAACCTAGCGACTCAGCTACGCGCCTACAAGTCGCGCGCGTCGCGCGAGGAGGAGATGGAGGCCGAACTCAAGAAGGTTCGCTTCGAGCTGCGTGTTGTTGAGGAGGAGCTGCGGCTGTCACAGGACCTGACCCAGACAGTTCGCGTCACCGAGGCGTCAGCGGAGGTGGAGGCGTCCAAGAGGCAGGCGCTGCAGGACCGGATCGACGCCGCCTGCCAGCAGTTGGAGGTGGACGGTGTGGCCCAGGAGGAACGCCTAGACGTGCTGGTGGTGCTGGCCAAGCGGTGCTGGGCGGCGCAGCGAGAACGCGACAATGCCGCGGAGCTCCGGCAATCGCTCTCGCGGCAAGTGGCCGACTTGACGCAGCAGCTCTCCATTCTGGAGGAGGAGAACACGTTGCTGCGCAATCTTGGGATGGCAGCGCCGCTGCGCACCGTCCCGGGTGCCAACGCCTTGGTGGATGCACTCGACGACAAAGACACTGCCATCGAGGTGCTCACGCAGCGCGCACGCGAACTGGAAAAGAAACTCGAGGCCATGTCCGCTGAACTCGACAACGCTATGGGGCAGCTCGCCGTCACCGTGATTCGCGCGCGCGATCTCCCGCGTGTCGACGAGCACCCGTGCGACCCCTACGTCTGTGTGGCGGTGGATAAGCAGCTCTACAAGACGCAAGTGCGCCAAGGCTCGGCTGCGCCCGAGTGGAACGAGAGCTTTCTGTTTTCCGTGTCATCGGGCACCAAGGATCTGGTGCTCACCGTGTCCGACTGGAGCGGCGGCAAACGCGAACGCGTGCTGGGTACTGCCACCATCCAGCTCTCAGATATCTCCTTCTCGCTCAACCAACCGCACCACGCTTGGGTGCCTCTGCAAATGGCCAGCGCCGGCACGGCTTCGATCAACTCCGATGGCTCGTCGGAAGGGCAAGACGGTGCACGCGGGGCTGTCATGGTTGAGGTACGCGTTTATGCTCTCAACGCCTCATACGTGTTTGTGCTCCCAACGCCTGATACGCGTTTGTGCTCTCAACGCCTCATGTGCCATACTCTCTGCGTGTCTCGTGTGCTTATCTGAGTGAGAGGTTTAACGGTGCATTGTTTTGTTGTTGACGACCAGGTCGAATACAAGGGCCCCACGGCAGCCACGCCCCGCGGCACCCCGCGCGGCACCCCCCGTCATTCCATCCTGTACTAGATAGAACAACATGTCTGTATCTTTCGTTCTTCCCCCTCTTCTCTCCCTTTCTTCTCCCTCTCTTCTCCCTCTCTTCTCTCTGTCTTGCTCGTTGATTTTGTGAACCCTCAAAAGTGATACAAGTAAAGCATTGAGGCAAAACGGGAGACAGAAAATGGCTATGCAGGGCACATTGAAGATCCTTGTGAGGAAACTCTCCAGTGCTACAGAGTACGAGGAAACTCTAGAGTGCTACAGCCAGTGCTACAGAGAACCGAAGTTTGGGGGCCCCTGGAACAGGGTGAGAGCCCAGGCAAGCCACACGCAGAGGTGAATTGAGGGACGGTGAGACTGCCACCGGCAGCCCCGCCTTTTTAATTCTAATTCAAACGGCA
>Ga0115006_10004052_pt1 | contig 10143 bp, 10 predicted proteins | sample ArcOceMetagenome_3_FD_88943 | JGI IMG/M metagenome (GOLD analysis project Ga0115006, IMG submission 88943) | Marine eukaryotic phytoplankton communities from Arctic Ocean - Arctic Ocean- Svalbard ARC20M Metagenome | ecosystem: Environmental > Aquatic > Marine > Oceanic | place: Arctic Ocean...
AAAGAGAGAGTACACAAACCAGGAGGATGGGACGAAAAACCGCCCTTTTACAGGCGCATTGCCCCGGCGATCGTTCACCCCGCCCTACCCCACCCCCCCCCCCCCTCGCAGAAGTCATTCTCGTGGGCCATTCAGTGGGCGGCCTCATCAGCGCGTACTTTGCCGACGTCTTGGCACCTAACACCAACATCAAGGTGGGCAGTGTCATGTGCATCAGCACTCCTTGGGCAGGCTTGCACCGAGACAACGGCTTCAGAGGCCGGCTGCTGAGCTCGCTGCAGCGTGGCTTGCTGGGGCTGCAGAATCTGTCGGGCAAGATGATGGCAGACTTGGTTGCGGAGTCTCCGGTGCTTGAGCAGATTCAAGACTTTCAGATAGCACCTGCCTCCGGGTGCAAAGAATGCCGCGCGCGCTTTTACAATCTGGCGGGAACCCTGGATGTCGTTCTGGCGGGTGGCTCGCGGCACATTGCCCGGCGTAATGCTTTTTGGTGCTGCATGCTCCCGCATGTGGGCCATTCTTCCATCCTCCTCTCGCGGACAGTATGGGAGCAAGTGTTCGTGTGGCTGCAGGCGTACAAGGACTCCGTGCGCAAACGCCCTCCTGGCCACACGTGTGCGTGTGCACACGCGCAAGTTGATACCCTCGCGCACTCTGGTGCAACGCAATTGGCTGCCGCGCAAAGCCTACATGTGCACGCGCTCGCAAACACACATGCGCACTCACATCCGCGGGCACACTTTCACACTCACGCCGGCGCGGCGAGCCATGCGGCCTCAAACGGCAACAGCGCCTCGCACACAAGCACACATACATCACACGCGGGGGGCGGGGAACGAATGGGGGAGGAGGAAATGTCGGCGAGGGACGATGACGGACCTTTGTCGGCCGAAGGCGACGGACTGCTTTCGCATCCACCGCTACACCATTCGCGCCCGAGCGCGCATGCGCACCATGGGGAAGCATCAGAGCGGGGATGGGCGGGCGCGGTATGCAGCGGACGAAATGAGCCAGGAAGCCCTTTCAAAGGCCATAGACAAAGTGTTGCCGGAAATCGCCCGTGGATCCCACCTCTGAGCACCGCTTTTTCCGGCATGTGGAGCTGGAATCCCGGCTCGCGCGCAGATGGGACGGGGACTGGCAGCGAGTCTGTGTGAGGGTCCTGGTGCGCATGCAAGTCGGTACCGCCACAGCCAAGTTGATGAGGGATGCAAGTGTAGTTGAACAGATCGGATTGAATGTCGAGTTCTCAGTTTCAAATTGAGTGTTGGGTACTATCGTCACACCCTTCCTCCCTCCCTCTCTCCCTCCCTCTCGCTGGTGACTCAGTGAAACGCAATGTCTTCACTTCATAAAAGAAACAAGACCAACCACCTTTCCAATGCACGTTCGTGTGATCGGGCGAGCGTGTGTAATCTACAAGGCCTGCTTGATTTGTGTGTTGAGAGTGCGCGAGTGAATGTATGTGTGTGTGTGTGTGTGTGTGTGTGCGTATGTGTGTGTGTTTACATTCTTGTGCACGTCCAGGAAGCTTGAAGTTGCTCAAACGCTGTATGCCCATTTGTCTTCGCCACCACACACGCATGCGCACTGCTTTTTCTTCCCATTATCCTTCTTGACAGGTTCATCACCATTCAACTGCCCCGCCTCAAACGCCGAGTTTTCTGCCCCGACCTGCGCACACGAGCATGCACAAACTCAAAACCAAACGATGGAGAACAGAAGCGAGCAGATTGGGGCATGCTAGGCAGCTAGGCAGACAAAGAACTGGCGGGAAAGAGGAGTAAGCGGTCGAGGGCATACCAGCTCCCAACCGTCGGCGCAACGGAGCTTGTTCTGAGACCTCCAATACGAGCAGCGTTTTGCACACGTGCACGAAAATGTGGGCGTTGTCGGCGCTTTTGTGTCATCCGACTCCTTGTGCGTGCCAGTAAACGGCACGGCTTGCACGGGCTCCCAGTTGGCGTCAGCCTTATCCCCAAGATCCACGCAGTCAGGGCTACCCGGGTTATCTTCGCACCATAGCTGGCCCACATTGGTGTAACATAAGCCGCGCATCGTTGGCGTCACCCATCTGCAGCCTGGCGTAGACTCCATGCTTTGCGCGCAATCCTGAGGTCCGTGTGTGTGCGTCAGGTCTAATGGGATTATGACACGCGCATTCGCACCTACACATAAAAACAGGCATACACCACCGCATGCAAAAAGCCAAAGTAGCAAACGTGGGCGATACAGCGTACGCGAAGTGCACCTGCGCCATGCACCAGGCCATCTTTTTCATTTGCTCGCGCTTGCGGTCCGTCTTCCTTCTATCCCGATAGTCGGCGCATCGCTTGTTCAGGCCTGATTTGGCGCCCGGCATGGGAGGGCCAGTCTTTTGAGCATCACTGGCTGCCTCTGGTGCCTCTCCTTCCTCCGCTGCTCCTGCCTCCTCCACTCCGTCGACATCTAGGGGCGGTGGAGGGGGAGGCTGCAACAACAGCAGAAGCTTGTCAGCTGCAAGCTGGAACCTCTACCATCTATGACAAACCTACGTGCAAATGTTTACCTGATCGGGCGCAGAAGGTGGGAGCCAGGCATAAATAGGAATATCCTCCATTCCCGTGTCTGCGCCTTTGTACGAGACTTTCAGCGTGGCGACTCCTTGGGCTTCAAAGAAGGTCACTTTCAGGAAGTGGAACCCCTTCGACAAGGTCATATGCGCTCCCTTCATCTCAGGACCATGCAGTCCGTCGTTGTTGATAAGATGGATGCCATCGATGTACAGATTCGACCCGTCGTCGCTCTCTGTGAAGAAGTGGTAGCTTCCTGCTGCATTAATCTGGAAAGATGAACAACGAGGAACACTTGTCAGCTCGTCAAAGCTCCAGCTCGTCAGAGGCATGGAGCAACACAAAGGCAGCAAAACCAGATTGGCAGGTGTAACAAGTGATTGCCAGCGCTTGTACCAGGAATGCCAGGACGCAAAATATGAAAGGCATACGCTGCACGTCTCAGAGCCATACCTGGAGCATTCCCTCAAACACGGCAGCAAAGTTATCATCAGGAGCACCAATCGCCTTGAAGCCTGCGTCATCATAGTCGAGAGCTGCGAGTACCACAGCTACGTCTGGGTTCCTCTGATTCAAGTTCGTTGGTACATTTGTTGTAGCTCCATCAATGTTGTAAATGCGACCCATCCACCCCTGAAATGCAGACCCATTGTTATCATTCGCCTTTTCGTATGCACTGCACCTCGCAAAGAACACTTTCCCTCACCTTGTTCATGCCAAGCATGGAAGGGTCGGGTATAACTGCTTTGCCTCCTCTCTTGAAGTGTAGAACATCCATGCTCTGCAATCTCAGTCATTCGTGAGAAATCAAGATGATTTTTCCATTTGGCTGACCTTGGCCATGCGCTGCATCAAATACATTTCATTGCAGCATTGAGGAAGCAAATGCAAAAACAAAAAGCACCTGTCTCTCGTCCCCTGTGTCAGGGCCTGAATACTCTGCCAGCATGTAATCCCCACCGGGCCAGCAGACATGACCCTTTCCATCAATGCCCATTGTTCCATCACAGCCGTTAGACGTGTCGTCCCAGCCTTTGCGACAGCACACACCAGTGCCGCACCAGCCGCAAGTGCCTTGCTGCGCATTGCAGCCGCCCCAACAATCTTCGCCAAAGTGATTCACACCCAGTTTGGAACTGCCTCGGAAGTAGTCGACCTTGATGTGGTGGTATCCCTGGCCAAATAGCAGTCAATTAGATGCTTTGCGTTGAAGCCGGTGGCTGAATGTGCACGTAATAGCAAAGACAAACCCACCGACCGAGAGAGAGTCAGAGAGGGGGGAGGGAGGGGAGGGGAGGAAGGCAGAGAAGGAGGGAGGGAGGGAGGGCAGGAGGAAGGGAGAAGGAGGGAGGGAGGGAGGGAAGAAGGGAGGGAGAGGCACAGCCACTGAAACACAAACAGAGAGAGGGATGCACCTTTGCCAGAGCGATGGCGCCGACCTCTTCCTTGACGCTGTGAGGGCCTCCGCTGTCGATCACCTGCAGGAAATGTACACTGCTAAGTCAGGGCAGAGTTCCAATACCGGCCCATCGCACGAAGTGCACGCAATTTGTCACCTTCGTGCCGTCGATCCAAAGGTGGGCCCCGTCTTTTGACTGGACAAAAAATGTGTAGTCGCCTGCAGCGTCGACCTTCAACATGCCCGTCCAAACGACACCAAAGTTCTGGTCTGGCATCGATGACCCAACAACCTTCTTGAAATCTTCGTTGCTTTCGTAGAAGATTGTGTTTTCGACATCCTCGTAGTTCGGGGCCGCAGTGGCAATGAAATCATTCGGCATTTCTGAGATGTCATACGGGACGAAGTAAAAATCGGCCAAGAAGCCTGCATGCATTCCAAGTGCGCCTGGACCATAGCCTTCCTGGCACGAAGGTGCCGTCGTCAGTTTCTTGCAAACGCCTTTAAATTTGTCAGCTCCCATGCCCCAGTCGTTCCAATCCACGCCGTTCTGATTCATGACCACTTTGGTCTCTGGACCAGAGAGTTGAGGCTGCCCAAGCTGAAACGCACTGTAAACGATCTCATGTCCATCCTCCCAATGAAACAGTTCTCCCTCTCCGCCTGCGTTCCGAACCATCCCAATGTAGCACCACCCACTCTGGCCGACATCGCACACTTCCGCAGCGACCTTGCCTTCCTTGTGACTGTTGATGGTGGCGATTGCTCCACCTCCATCTTCGCATGCTTGCTTAACCTCGTCGTAGGTCCCGGGACCCACCGCGAACCTGTTTTTTGTTTTGTTTTTGTGTTTTGGTTCGGTTTCCTTACCTGTGGCATCTCTTGCTAGGTACCAACAAGGTGGTCGATCTCAGCGGTACCGCCAGCGCGATACTAGGCGAAGTAATGCTGCCTGCCGGTAGGTAGCATTGCTACCGGTAGCAATGCCGGTTGCAACGCAACCTACCGGGAGCGAGTGTGGTACATCATACTCTCTGTGTGAATATGTGGAGAGGAGAGATAGTCGATGCGGTAAACCTAGGTCTACCACATCCTGCAGGCGGGAATGCACATGCTGCCACTCCCCTGCCCGCAGTGAACACCTGCGCTTGCCGGGGGGCGCCGCCGGCGCCATGTCCAAATGTTCGCAACGCGCAGGGAGATGAGCTTACCAGTTGATGCTGAAATCATAGGCTGCATTCTCGAATCCCTCATTACATTTGCAATCGATTGGCTCAAAGGATCCCTCAGGCGAATGGGCGTTCTCCGGACACGGGATTGGAGTCATGTCACCATGGCCCTCTTGGCGGGGGCAGTAGAAATTTGCTGGACAGCGAAAGCACGTATCGTCCATGTGCTTGTATTCATAGCCCAAGTCGCATTCGCACAAGCTGGCTCCAGTGCCGCTGTGCCCGTTATCGGGGCACTTCTTCACTGTTCCGCTGCCGGGACAGAAAAACCCGCTTGGGCACAGCGAACACTGTTCCGGGTTCTCACCGGCAAACCCCGGGTCGCAGTAGCAGTCAGAAAGCTCAGTCTTTCCGGGCCCGTACGTGTTGGAGTTTACCGGGCAGGCAATCTTCTTCTGGCTAAGTCCGCCTGGACAGTACGATCCCACAGGGCATTCGACACACGAGCCAGCTGCATCTGCATAGAAGCCGGCGTTACAGATGCACGACGTCTTGTACTTGCTGCCTTTCGGGCTGCTCGAGTCAGGCTGGCAGGCCTCCTTGTGTTCGCCCCCGCCGCAAAAGCTGTCGGCCGGGCACAAGTCACAAAGGCCGGGGCCATACGGAGCCTCGTCCATCTGCATTTGATAGCCGTCCTTGCAGCGACACTTGTCGGACCCCTCGTCGCTCTCGGCGCCAAACTGGCACGCCTTCACCACCCCGTGACCCGGGCAGTAGAAGCCCGCCGGACAAATCGTACATTTTGTAGGATCACTGCCAGCCCAGCCTGCATTGCAGGTGCAATCAGAGAGCTTTTTGCTGCCGGCGGGGGCATTTGAGTGATCCGGGCACTGCACTTTGCTGAAACCTCCGCTGCAGTAGTTCCCTTCAGGGCACTCGCTGCATGTATTGGCATCAAATCCAAAGTAGCCGGGAATACACGTGCAGTCCTCAACCGCATCGCTCCCCGGCCGGCTTTCAGAATTGACAGGGCATGGCACGTTGCCAGCGCCGCCAGGGCAGTACGTGTCTTTGGCGCAGGGCACACAGTCCGGCCCCAGCAACGGGGTTTCCGATGGAACAGGCTCATAGTGCCCCGGGACGCACTGGCAGTCTGTCCCATCGTCGCTCCTCGTTGGGCTGTTTGAGTTGGGGGTGCACCGTGAAATGTTGTTCAGCCCTCCAGGGCAGTAGCTTCCCGCGGTGCAGTCGATGCAGTTGTCATGATCCGCTCCAAAATAGCCCGGGTCACACACACAGAATGCCGCCTCGTCCTCGGATGAAGAGCGTTCGGGGCATTTGAACTTTTTCAGCCCACCAGGGCAGAACTCGTCGGCAACACACATCTGACAGTTTTCCGCCGGCTTGTAACTCGCAATGCCCCACCAGCCCGGAGAGCACTTGCAGTCTTCCGGCCTATACGCGCCAACCTGCAGTGTCGTTGAGTGTTCTGGGCAGTCAAACACCTGCTCGTACTTTTTGTTGTCGATGTCGTCGCCAGGGCACCTGCCCAAACGGTGGGGGTTGCAAGGCGCGTTACATAACTGGATTGACGGTGGACGCTGGGCGGTCGATGGACCGGCCACCGTCAACCTCCGCACAGGGTCGGAGCTGTCTGCGTGGGAGGAGGCACGGCAAAGAGAGGTGATGCGGCGCGGAGTGTGGTGGGGGGGGGGTGCGGGAACGGGGGGAGACCATTTCCCGATCTCGCATTCAGTGCAGTTGCGCGGTGCCGGAGGGGGCGGCCCGTGTTGGCCCGGATCGCACGGCCCGCTGTCGGACTGGCCGTCAGGGTCGAACACGTTGTAGTACGTCCCCTCCCCAAACGTGAGAGGGCCGCCCTTGGCGCCCATGCTGTGCCCGGTGAACACGCCCGTGGTGTGCCCGTTGGACCGGTCGTCGTAGCCCCCGGGCCCGGGCGGCACGCCGTCCTCGGAGAAGTGCGGCGCGTAGATGCTGCGGCCGTGCTGGTCCCGCACCGCGTCCAGCTTCTGCGTCTTCAGCCGCTGCATGCCCTGGGCCAGGGCGCGCATCAGGCTCTTGGTCGCCGACTCCTGCCCGGCGGCGGTGCTCAGGCTCGCGACGGCCTCCTCGACCGCCGCAGCCGGTGGGCCGCCGCCGTTGCGCCCCGCGCCCCGCGCCGCCCACGGCGACGCCGCGCGCGCGACGAGGACCGCGGCGACGACGGCGGCAGCAGCGAGCGCGGCCCGCGCCGCCCGCGCGCCGCGCGCGTCGCGCGGGCGCCCGACGTGCACCGCCTCGTAGTACCCCCGCACGCTATCGACCCGCAGTGCCACATCCTCCGCCGCGCCTGCGGCGGGCTGCGGCATTGCCGCCCCTGTGCGCGCGTGCGCTCCTGCCGGCTCCCTGCGCCGCCGCCCTCTATTTGCGTAGCTCCTGTTCGTGGTTGGGTGTTTCTTCCCTAGACTACTCACGTTTCCAGGACACCGGGCCTCTGCAGAACACACACCAGAGTGCACTTCGGCCGCGCCCGATTTAGCAGATCAGCGAGATGGCGAAAGGCACGCCGTCCGCGGCGGCCGCCGAGCCGTTCGTCTGCTATGTCGAACAGCGCCCCGCCCGGCACTCCACGTCCTCGCGCCGCGCTGTCGTCGCGGCCGGCCTCCTCGCCGTCGCCGTGTGCGCCGCGGTGAGGCGCGCCCGCGCGCTGCCGCCGCGCTGCCCGGCCCTGCCGCGCGCGCCGTGCCGTGCGTCCCGCTCACCCGCCGCGCGTCCCAGGTGCTCCTCGTGTCGACCCCGCGCGAAACGGAGCTGATCGCCAAGCCCGCCACGGTCAAGGCCAGGTGGGTGGCGGTGCCGCGTCGCGCCGTTGCCCGCCCGCCCCCCCCCACTTCCGCACCGCCCTCCATGTCAGTGAGTGCTTAAGATAAATGTGACGGGCACCAACACCCCCCTCCCTGGCGGCGCAGGATTGCGGACATGGCGCTGGCTACCCAGCTCATCCGCGCGGCTCCTAAGCTCTCGGTCTCGGGCCTCCACAAGGTCGTCGATGCCTGGAAGGACGAGCAGGTGTCGAACCTCGGCTCGGGCATGCAGACCCTGGCCCTCGTGCCCAGGGACATCGAGACCCAGCTCCAGGTGAGCTTCCCTGCTGCGCGTCCGCGCGGCGCTAAGCACCGGAATACCGAGAGGGTGGCTGCGTCGGGGTGCACTCCGGCCAACAGCGGCGGGGTGCGCCCCGGCCAACAGCGGCGGGGTGCGCCGGGCACGCCGTGTCGTGGGCTGTCCGCGGCTGCGCGGGCGCGAGCATCGCCCAGGCGCGCACGCGCGCATCACCAGTCGCAAAGGCCGCCCTCCCTTGCGCCTGTGGCGCAAGGTATGGTAGCCCCATGGAGGAGTCGGGCGGCGACGCTGCAGCGGGCGTGCCGCACGAGTGCAGGAGGAGGCAGGAGGCAGCGCGGAGAGGAATCCTGCCGTCTGACCGCCGCCTGTGGTGGTTTCGAGCAGGACTCGGGCAAGCTGTGCGAGAAGAAGGACGTCATCTTCGAAAAGTTCAACGCGCTGCTGAAGAAGCTCGGCTACGAGAACAAGGTGCGTAACGAAACGGACCAGGCTGCCTACGACGCCAAGATGGCTGCTCTCCGCGCCTGGCTCGACGGTGAGTCCACCTACCGCCTGGAGGTTGAGAAGCAGAAGGAGGCCGAGGAGGGAGCGGCGTTCGCCCGCGCCGAGTACGAGAAGTGGGATGCCACCGTCAAGCAAACCAAGGAGAGGCTTGAGAAGATGCAAGCGGATTACCCTAAGGAAAAGGAGAGCATCGCGACCGAGCGCGAGCTCATCAAGACCATCCTGCGCCTCCTCGGGATCATGGAGGATGTGCCGCTTGACGAGACCAGCAAGAACGCCGGGGGCTACGTTGCGTCTGAGAAGGCCAGGTCTGCTGCGACTCTGAAGCAGCTGAAGGCAAAGGTTGCCGAGCTCAAGATCCAGGCTGCGAAGGGGGGTGCCATCCAGCTCAGGCAGGTGAATATTCTTCAGCAGAAATTGGCCAGTTTCGCAGAGAGCGACGCCGTGAAGGATCTCTTGATGGGCATGCTCAAGGACCTCGAGACGCGGGAAGACGTCATCGACAAGTCTCTCGCTGACACCGAGGCCGAGCTGAAGAGCCACGAGGAGAAGCTCATCAAGTATGAGAAGGAAGTAGTTGACCTCTCGAACGCCGCGGACAAGGCGAAGCAGAAGGCTGAGACCAAGGACCTCCAGCGCCAGACGCTCAACGGCAACAAGATCAACTCCGAGGAGAGCTACGACAACGAGCACGCCGAGTTCGAGATCGTTGCCCCCCCTGCCGAGAAGTCCATCTTCATCATCCAGGTCATCATGGACAAGATCAACAAGTTCTGCGCGGGGGACACCAGCGACGCTGTGGTTGGAGCCGGCGTCAGCATGCCAGACAGCGCACAGTAATATGTGCGTGCATATTTACTTCAGCACATTACAGTGCAATAGTATATTACTGCATATTTGATGGGGTATCTAAGGGTGATTAATGCGCGCAAAGGAGATGGGCGGGGAGCGCCTTTGGAGGAACAGGGAAGCGCGCTGGCGCGCTTGACCCCGCCCGCGCCCTGGCGAGGCACACCAATACGTTCAGATGCAATATATGGGACTGCATTCGAAACTAGAATATACGGTTCTTGGCGCTTGGAGCTGTCTGAGAGACAGTGCCCCTTAGTTGCACTGATGGCTTCCACAGCTGGAGCCTTCGAATCTGGAGTCCACTGGGGTCGCCAGCGGGGATGCCGCGTCCCCAGCCCAAATCCCACGCGCGCCGTGGTTGCTGTCGGGGGGGGTGCGTCAGCAACCTCTTTTATAAGGCCCGGTTGCTGTCGGGGTGGGGCTTCAGCAACCCTCCCGATAAGGCGGGGTTGCTGTCGGGTGGGCAGGGCTGCAGCAATATTATCCCGCCAACTTCGCACCAGCCTTCGCCTATTTTCGTGTTGATGGTTGATCAACCCTTCGG